>ULRR01039051.1_pt1 | contig 18027 bp, 12 predicted proteins | sample 1955651 | NCBI WGS metagenome assembly ULRR01 (sample SAMEA4835688, study PRJEB28245) | human gut metagenome | biome: gut microbiome; material: fecal sample | place: Denmark | collected 2008
GTAGTACAATCTACTATGCAGGATATGGAAGATTAGTACAAAAAAGTAGTAGTGTAAACCCGACATTTAAGTGCAGTAACAGTACAGATTTGTATACTGTAAGTGGAAGTAGTAAAGGAAATAAAGCATTATCTAATCCAGTAGGATTAATAACAGCAGATGAAGTAACTATGGCAGGATTACCATGGAGTGGAAGTACAACAAGTAATTACTTATATACAGGACAATATTATTGGACAATGTCTCCGTATAGCTTTGGCGGCAGTTTTGCTAGCGTGTTCCGTGTGGATTCGGATGGCAGCCTCAACTACAGCTGGGTGAATAACTCGTTTGGTGTGCGCCCAGTTATCAATTTACGGTCTGATATTACAATTTTATCTGGTGATGGTACTAGTTCTAATCCTTATGTTATTTTATAAGAGCTTAAGCTCTTTTTTCTTTTGAATTTTCTTTAAATATATTTATTAATAAGGGAGTTATGTGTTATAATTTTGGTAGATTTAGTCTTGGGGATGGTATTATGAGGTTAATTACGTTGTTACCTGCTGATCAATATGTAGTAGTAAATAAGACAATTTTAACAGAGATTGACAAGAAAAATTTAATTAATTTGTATGAGCCAATTATTGGTTTTGGGGCAGTTAGTCTATATCTTACTTTGTGGAGTGATTTAGACACTTTAGAGCTTATGAGCAGAGATTTTACTCATCATCATTTAATGAGTATTTTAAAGTGTAGTTTAGAGGGAATTAAGCAAGCAAGAGAAGCATTAGAAGCGGTTGGTCTTATGAAGACATATTTTAAAGAAGGGAATATTAATTCTTATGTGTATGAGCTTTATTCTCCTCTTGCTGCTTCAGAATTTTTTAGTAATCCTATTTTAAATATTGTTTTATATAATAATGTTGGAGAAGAGGAGTATCATTCTTTAAAAAAAATATATCGTAAGGTAAATGTAGATTTAAAAGATTATATTGAAGTAACAAAGACTTTAAATGAAACTTTTGAGTCTACTAGTGTGCCGATTGTAGAGGCTAGGAGTAGGGAAGTATTACCTTTAAATATTGAAAGTGATATTGATTTTGATTTAATTATCAGTAGTATTCCTAAGGGCATTCTAAATGAAAAAGCAATTAATAAAAAGATAAAAGAATTAATTATTAATCTTTCTTTTATCTATGATTTGGATACTCTAAAAATGATTGAACTTATTCGAGCTAGTTTAAATGAAAAGGGTATTATAGAAAAAGAGACGTTAAGAAAAAATGCTCGTAAATATTATCAATTTAATCATGGAAGTTTGCCTACTTTGGTTTATCGAACTCAGCCTGAATATTTAAAAACTCCCATTGGAGATACTTCTAAAAAAGGTCGTATTATTGGAGTGTTTGAAAATACTAGTCCTTATGATTTTTTAAAGAGTAAGTATCATGGGTCGAATCCTACTTCAAGAGATTTAAAGTTACTTGAGATGTTAATGATTGATTTAGAGCTTAATCCAGCTGTTGTTAATGTTTTGCTTGACTATGTATTAAAAAAGAATAATAATAAACTAAGTGCTAGTTATGTGGAGACTATTGCAGGACAATGGAAAAGAGCGGGAGTGAAAACAGCTAGAGAAGCAATGGATTTAGCAGAGAAAGAACATAAGAAATCTCAAAAAAGTGGAGATAAAAAATTTACTAAAACACTAAAAGAAGTACCTGTTCCTGTATGGTTTGATAAAACATTAGAGAAAGCGGAAGTTAGTGAAGAAGAAAGAAAAGAATTGGAAGAATTATTAAAGATATAGGATGTGATTGGATGGAAAGTTTAAAAAATACTACTCAAGTTCAAAATTTACAAAAAGAATTATTGAAAAATTATCATGAAAATTTAAGAGATCCTAGTTTTAAAGAACTTGTTTTAAAATTACATTTAGATGATAAGATTGGAGCAATTAATAATTCACAATTAGAAGATAGTGTAAAAGAAATTAAGAATTGTAAGGATTGTAAGGGATTATATTTTTGTAAGAATAAAGTAATGGGACATTATTTATATCCTAAAAAAACTAGTAATATTTTAGATTTAGTTTATGTTCCTTGTAAATATAAGAAAGAAAATGATCGTTTATTAGAACTAAAAAATACTTCAAATAAAGAGCTTTTAAATGCTCGTTTTGAAAAGATTGATGTAAAAGATAAGAATCGTGTAGAAGTTATTAAATGGATTAAAAAGTTTTATGATGAATTTGACTGTTATAAAGATATGTTGGGACTTTTTTTACATGGTTCTTTTGGAAGTGGAAAAAGTTTCTTAATTTATGCATTATTGAATGAGTTACATATTAATAAAAAAATAGATTTTATCGCTTTATATTTTCCTGATGTGTTAAAAGATTTAAAGGAAGATTGGGATACCTATAATAGTAAGATGGAAAGATATTCAACAGTTCCTATTTTACTTTTAGATGATATTGGTGCTGAACAAGTTAGTGAGTGGGGGAGAGATGAAGTTTTAGGAACTATTTTACAAAATCGAATGAATAATCATCTAACTACTTTCTTTACATCAAATTTAACTATTGAAGAATTAGAATATCATTTATCTTTAGCTAAAAGTAGTTTAGATAAGGTTAAGGCTAGAAGAATTATTGAAAGAATTAAGCAGTTGACAGTAGATATGGAACTAGTAACAAATAATAAAAGGAAATAAAAATGACTAATTATTAGTCATTTTTATTTAGTAGTTCTTCTTCTACTTTTAAATTAGGGTTTTCTTTTAATATTTGCTTAATTATATCTTGGTATTCAGCATTTTGATAAGAAGTTTCTATTTCTTTTTTTATTCCTTCTTTCATACCATCTGCAAATCCTCTTTTCGCATAGTTATTTCCAATTATTATGAGAGGAACTGAATTTTTAATTTCAATATTTAATTTTTGAGATACTAGGTGCATTAATTCCTCATTTTCTTGGTTCTTCCATACTTCATATGTTTTAATTTCTAAATAAGAATAATTATTCATAATTGATTTTAGAAATTCAATTGCATTTTCACAGAAATGACATCCTTCACCACGAAATAAGTATACTGTTATTTGTTTTTCTTCTGTGTTTGCTGGATCTTTTTCACTTTGGTTAGAATCATTATTTAGATTTTCACTTGAAGAATTATTATCTATATTTGTTGAGTAATCTTGATTTGAAATTACTTGTTTATCTTCTTGGGATTTATGATTATATATAAAATAGAAAATGAAGAATGTTAATACTAAAATTAATAATGTTATTATAATACCACCTATTATTATTTTGGTTTCTTTTTTCATTTGAATCACCTAATACCTATTATATAGTAATATACGTTTGGAGGCAAGCAGAAAATAATGTCAATAAAGTGTTAAGATGTTTTACAATTTTTTATTTGTTTGTTATAATAAATGATAGGGTGAATAAAATGGCAAATAAATATGATGCATCATCTATTAAAATATTAGAAGGATTAGAAGCGGTAAGAAAACGTCCTGGTATGTATATTGGTAGTACAGATAAACGTGGACTTCATCATTTAGTTTGGGAAATAGTGGATAATTCTATTGATGAGATTATTAATGGTTATGGAGATCATATTAAAATTGTCTTACATAAAGATGGAAGTATAACAATAGCAGATAATGGGCGAGGAGTTCCTATTGGAATGCATGAGTCTGGTAAGTCTACACCTGAGGTTATTTATACAATTTTACATGCTGGTGGAAAATTTGAAGAAGGAAATTATAAAGTTAGTGGTGGATTACATGGTGTAGGTGGTAGTGTCGTTAATGCTTTATCTAAGTGGATGGATGTTATTATTTATCGTGAAGGAGTAATTTCAAATATCCGTTTTAAAAATGGCGGAAATGTTGATAGTCCTTTAAAAACGATTGGTACTACTAATAAAACGGGAACAATTGTAACTTTTATGCCAGACTATGATATATTTAAAAATTGTGCTTTTTCTTATACAACAATTGTAGAAAGAATGCAAGAAAGTGCTTTTTTAATTCCTAATGTAGTGATTGAAGTGATTGATGAAGAAAGCAAGAAAGAAACAAAATTTCACTATGAAAATGGATTAGTGGATTTTATTCTTTTTATGAATGATGGAAAGAATACCTTAAATAATGTAGTTCATTTTAGTGGAACAAAAAATGGCATTTTAGTTGATGTGGCCATGCAATATACAGATACTTATAATGAAAATATTATTTCTTTTGTTAATAATGTTAAAACAATTGATGGTGGAACGCATGAAGTTGGATTTAAAACAGGTATTACAAAAGCTTTTAATGATTATGTGAAATCGAATAATTTAATTAAGGGAAAAGATGCTACATTTGATGGTAGTGATGTTAGAGAGGGACTTAGTGCCGTTATTAATTTACGAATACCAGAAAATCTATTGCAGTTTGAGGGACAAACGAAAGGAAAACTGGGTACACCTGAGGCAAGAAGTATAACAGAAGCGGTTACTTATGAAAATTTAAAATTTTATTTAGAAGAAAACAAGGAAGTAGCATTAAATATAGTAGATAAAGCTAGTAAAAGTAAAATGGCTAGAGAAGCGGCTAGAAAAGCTAGAGAAGAAGCAAGAAATGGAAAAGGAAAACAGAAAGTAGAAAAGAACCTATCTGGTAAACTTGCACCTGCTACTAGTAGAAATCCTAAAATTAATGAACTTTTCTTAGTCGAAGGAGATTCAGCAGGAGGTTCTGCTAAAGGGGGAAGAGATCGAAAATTTCAAGCGATTCTTCCACTTCGAGGAAAAGTTATTAATGCAGAGAAAGCAAATATTTCAGAGATGCTTAAAAATGAAGAAATTAATACAATTATTCATACTATTGGAGCAGGTTTGGGTGGAGATTTTGATGTAAATGATTCAAATTATGATAAAGTTATTATTATGACTGATGCTGATGTAGATGGTTCTCATATCCAAATATTATTACTTACTTTCTTTTATCGCTTTATGAGACCTTTAATTGAAGCTGGTAAACTTTATATTGCTAAGCCTCCTTTATATAAACTTGATTATGGTAAGAAGCATTATTATGCTTATTCTGATGAGGAAAGATTTCGGATTGTTCAAGAAAATTCTGGAAAACCTGATATTTCAAGAAATAAAGGTTTGGGTGAAATGAATGCAGAAGAATTGTGGGATACTACTATGAATCCTGAGACAAGAAGTTTAATTCGGGTGAATATCTATGATGCTGCGTTAGCAGAAAAAAGAGTAAATGTTTTAATGGGGGATAAAGTGGAACCGAGAAAAGAATGGATTGAAGAAAACATTATCTTTACAATGGAAGATGATTTTAGAGCTGTTTAAGCTCTTTTAATTTGACTGTTGAAGAAACTTATGGTATGATATCTAGAGTTTTTAGATGTAAGGGAGTTGAGTTATTATGAAAAGATTGAAATTTACTAGTATAGCTATACTTGCGGTTATTTTACTTGGTATTATTAGTGCGGTTTATCCAAATAATACATTTTCACAAGCAAGTTCTTTAGCTCTTGCGAATAGTACTTCTACTGGACATGAAAATGATTATATTTATTTATCTGATTTGGAATATATTACAACTAATAATATGACTGATTGTGCTCAATATAATTTATGTTCAAAGCCAGGTTATGATCAAATTCGTATAGATAAGAATATTAATGGGGGACAAATTAGTTTACTTGTTGGAGGAGAAAAGGTATCTTTTAAAAAAGGTATTTTTGTTCATGCTCAAGGACAAATTGTATATAATCTTGAAGAGTATAGTTCTAAATATACTCGTTTAGTTGCTAAATTAGGAATTGACGCTTCTCAAAATGGTAATGGAAATGCTCGTTTTGAAGTTTGGGCTACTAAAAATGATGATAATACAGGATGGAAGGAATTATCTCATACTAAAGATTTAACTTCAAAAGATGAAGCTGTTTTGGTAGACGTTGATATTACAGGATATAAGTATTTAAAGATATGGATTAGTTCTAATGGATCTAATTCTAGTGATCATACAGTTATTGCGGATGCAAGGATTATTCGTGAAGGGTATGATACTAGTAAAGAAGTATCTTCTTTATTACAACCAGTAGAGTATTATGATGAACTTTTATCTCAAAATACAGCAGAAGAAAATTATAACGAACATTTAGATTGGATTTTAGAAAGAGAATTTGTTTCTCGTTTTGGTTATTATACGATTCAAAATAATATGCGTGATGAAGGTATTTATAAAGATGCTATTACATGGCTTATAGAAGATGATGATGCTCTAGAAATATTATTTGCATCAGGAAATATGGGTGATTCTTCTTTATTTTTAAGTGATTTTATTAAATTGTATCAAGAATATCATTCTATTTTAGATGATCCAAAAAACGGAGATGTCTATAAGAAAATGCTTATAACAATAGCAGTAGCGGATAGTACAGATCGTATTCATTCTCCTCTTGTTTTTGCAAGTTCTTTTGGTAATAATAACTTGATAGAATTATTTGGTTTAATGAAAAATTTATATGATCAGAATTTATTTATTAATAAAGATGAGTTTAAAAATTATCATCCTTCTTTAATGCGTTTTGTTATGAGTAGTTCTATTAGAAATGATGATGTTTTATGGCTTAATGGTTATAGTGATTATCGATATCCAGGAAATATAAATAATCGTCTTAATCCTTATCAATATATGAGTTATGTACAACCTAATTATAATCAAGGCTATTTATATCAGGAATCTAATCGCGATAAATATGATCAAAAATATTTGCTTTCAAAATATGAAATTCCTTATGGTCTTGGTGTAAACGGTTCAAAAACGCCTCGAACTTGGATGGTTATGGAAGCAGGAGGAATTTGTTGGAATATTTCTCGTTTAGGTCAAAATCTTTATAAAGTACATGGAATTCCTGCTACTGGGGGATATCAACCAGCTCATGAAGTATATATTTATTATCAATTAGGTAAAGATGGTAAAGGATACTGGTATTTAGGTAATAATATATCTGGTTGGGGTTATACTGCCACTAATTGGGGTGGAGGACATACTTATCCAACTTTACTTGGTTGGGGAAATAAATCTTTTACTAAAAATAACGTTTCAGGACAAAATGCAGGATATAATGCAGCATATACTTTACTTGCTCAAGCTGCTTTAAATAAAGAAAAAGAATATGAACAATCTTTTTATTATAATTTAGTTGCTAATTCTTATTCTGATTTACAAAAGAAAGCTAGCATATATCTTGAAGCTTTAGATGTATTAGATATTAATTTAGAAAGTTATATTTCTTTAATTGATGTATATAAAAAGTTAGAAAAAAGTAGTGCGGAGTGGAAAGAGTTAGCTTTAAAAGTTATCAACAGTTATACTTATTATCCAATGGCAATGGTCGATTTATTAAATTTAATTTATCCTTATTTAGAAGATGTAGATATTGTTGATATTGATTTAAAGAAGAATGATGCATTAAATAAAGCAATAAATACAACAAGTAAAGACAATATTCAACCTAATGCTATTAAAGAAATTGCCAAACGTTTGGTGGGAGAAGAAAAAGTTCCTTTAGCTACTTTCTCTTTTGATGGTGAAAATGCATCAAAGATTGTTTTAAATGAAAGATATAAAGATTATAATTTTCAAGTTCAATATAGTTTTGATAAAGGTCAAACTTGGCATACATCTTTAAATTATATTATTCCTTTATCTGAAGAAGAATTATCTCTTATTACGGCAGCAAATGATATTCAAGTAAAAATATCTGGATCTAATGAGGTTTATACGATTGATATTTTAAAAGGAGATAATATTGATAAAAATAAATTAGCAATTCATGATGAAGAAAATATTTTTGTAGGAAAAACTGATTATTTAGAATATAGTTTAGATAATATTCATTGGTCTAATTATAATAAAGATATTACTTTCAAAGATGATGTACAAGTTTATGTTCGTTATAAAAGTCATGGAGTATATTTAACTGGTGAGGCTGGTTCTTTCCAATTTCATCAAGATTCTAAAGATTCTCAACATCAATATATTTCTGTTAAAAATATTTCTTTAGTTCATGCTTATTCTTGGGAACCAGGAAATGGACCAGAAAATATATTAGATGCTAGTCCATTTACAAGATGGCATACTAAATATGGAGTAAAATGTCCTGATAAATCTTTGGTGGTTAGTTTTGATAAAGTTCGTTATTTATCACGTATTAGTTATACTCCAGATGATGTAAATGGTAGAATAAAAGATGGAGAAGTTTATACAAGTTTAGATGGTAATACATGGGTTTTAGCAGCTACATTTAGTAATTGGGGTAATAATTATGATACAAAAGTTGCTACTTTTGATGCTAAACCAGCTAAATATGTAAAAATTGTAGCTACACATACTTATGGAAATAATGAAGGACCAGATAAATATGTTAGTGGTAGAATGGTTGGATATTATGAAGATACAACTAAAAATTATGATGAAGAAGCATATGTCAATTATTCTATTTATTCTTTAACTAATCAAGATGTAGTAGCAAGTGTGGTTGTACCAGATGGATGGACTGTAAAAGGAGATGCTACACATACATTTAGTGAAAATGGTGAATATACTTTTGTATATACAGATATATATCAAAATGAGAAAAGGATAACGGCTAAAGTAGATTGGATTGATAAAATAATACCAACTGCTGATATTGTTTATGATAAAAATAGTGCTACTAATTATTCTGTTACGGCAACATTAACGAATATTTCTAAAGATAATGTAGAAATTATGAATCATGATAGTGATAGTTATACTTTCTATGAGAATGGCGAATTTACTTTTAAATTAAAGGATGCAGCAGGAAATATTGGATATGTAACAGCTAAAGTAGATTGGATTGATAATACACCTCCAACAGGAGTGATTGTCTATGAAGTACAAAAAGATGGAAGCGTTTTAGCTAAAGTTACAAATTTAAGTGAAAAAGTTCATTTTATTGGTGATGATGGAACACATTTATTTACAGAAAATGGCGAATATGAATTTGTATTTACTGATTTAGCAGGAAATGAAACTAGATTGTTAGCAGTTGTAGATTCTATTAAAAATCAAAATTCTAATAATGAAGATGAAAAGAATGAATCTGATTTAGAAGAAGATGTAGTGACTAAACCAGAAGATGTTCATTCTAATACAGATAATCATAAAGATGAATCAACACAAAAGCCAACTGAGCATATTTCAAGTGATGATCCTATTATTCAAGATATTCTTGATGGAAAGTATGATGATTTTACTAAAGAGGATATTAAGAAAATAGAAGATGCTTTAAAGAAAAAGCAAAATGTAAAATTATATTATAATGTTAAACGTCTTTCTACTCCTAATTCTGATCTTCAAAAGAAACTTGAAAAGGAAGAGACTAGATTTCAAGTAGTAGCAGGTTATTATCAAATAAATGCTACATTGATGATTGATGAAAAGCCTTTTAAAACCCTTTCTAAAATAAATAATCCAGTATCTCAAGAATTTTTATTACCAACTACTATTTCTTCTTTAAAAGAGGGATATGAAAGAGAATATGGAGTGTATTATTTAGAAAATGGAGATCTTGTTTATAAAAAAGTAACTTATAAGGATGGTAAAGTTTATTTTGATACAGATGCTTTGACTGATTATGTTCTTGTTTATCAAGATCATTTGAAAACAAGTAGTAAAAGAGATGCAAAAAAATCTTATACTCCTTATGTTATTATTTTAGCAGGAAGTGCAGTTTTCCTTATGGGAATTGGGGTTATTTATAGCCGTCGAAAAATGATAATGAAATAAGTTATCATTTTTTTATTGACAAATTTTTAATTTAGAATATAATTAAATATATGAACAAGTATTCAAATGAAAGGGTGAGAAAATGAATAAAGATTTAATACATGAGAATTTGGCAAAACGAGTTAAAAATAAAATGCTTAGTGATGATTTATTATTTGATGTCGCGGAAGTATTTAAAATTTTTGGGGATAGTACGAGAGTAAAGATTATATATGCTTTAAAATTAAGTGAATTATGTGTGTCTGACTTGGCATTTATTACAAGTAGTAGTGAATCTGCTATATCTCATCAACTTAGAATATTAAAACAAGCTAAATTAGTTAAATCACGAAAAGATGGTAAAGTTGTTTATTATAGTTTAAAAGATGAACATGTAATTCGATTATTTGAGATAGGACGTGAACATGTTGAAGAATTATAAATATTATATGGAAAATTTGGATTGTGCTAATTGTGCCAAAAAAATAGAAGAAGCCATAAAAGATGATGAACGTTTTAAGAATGTTGTCGTAAATTTTAGTACATTAACTCTCAGTTTTAAAACAGAGTTGGATAATCCTTTTAAAGAAGTATTTAGAATAGTTAAAAGTGTGGAACCAGATGTATTAATATATACTCAAAAGAATGAAGAAAAAGGGGAAGAGTGGGAAATATTTAGATTTATTTTAGCAATTATTATTTTAGGAATTTCTTTTCTTATTAAAAATGAATTGATAAAAGAGTCGCTACTTATTATTAGTTATTTATTGCTTATGTATAAAACATTTATTAAAGCTATTAAAAAAATTATTAAAGCCCATAATGTAGATGAAAATGCTTTAATTTGTATCTCTGCTATAGGTGCTTATCTGCTTGGAGAACATATGGAAGGATTTATGGTACTTCTTTTATATGTATTAGGTAAAATACTTGAAGATAAAGCAGTTCATAAAAGTCGATCTTCAATTAAAGATTTAGTTGAATTAAAGACAAATTATGCTAATTTAAAGGTAAATAAGCGAATTACAAAAGTTAAAAGTGAAAATTTAAAAATTGGAGATATTATTGTAGTAAAAAAAGGTGAACTTATTCCTGTTGATGGTCGTGTTATTAAAGGGAATGCTACAATTGATACCTCAGGGCTTACTGGTGAGTCTGTTCCTAGAGAAATTAGGGAAGGAGAAGAAGTGTTATCTGGATATATCAATTTAGGAGAAGTAATCGAAGTGGAAGTGGAGCACACTTATTTGGATAGTACAGCCGTAAAAATACTAGAACTTACTTTAAATGCTACCAATAATAAAGCTAAAACGGAAACTTTTGTTTCTAAAATTGCTAGTTATTATACGCCAATTGTTCTTGTTATGGCAACTTTGATTGGTACTTTTTTACCCCTTGTAGCTGATGTTAGTTATAGTGATAGTCTTTATCGGGCTTTAACCTTTTTAGTTATATCTTGTCCTTGTGCAATTGCTATTTCTGTTCCTTTATCTTATTTTGCTGGTATAGGTATTAGTTCTCATAAAAAAATACTTGTTAAGGGAAGCAATTATTTAGATGCTTTAACTCATTGTGATACAATCATTTTTGATAAAACTGGGACACTTACGACTGGTTCTTTGGTATTAGAAGAAGTGAAATCTTATCATAATCAGTTTACTAAAGAGAAAATTATTGAGTTAGCTAGTGTCGGTGAGACATTTTCTAATCATCCAATTGCTGAACTAATTTTAAAAGAAAATCATCAAACATTAGATCCATCTCAAGTTTTAAATTTTAAAGAAGTGGATGGTAAAGGAATTTCTTTTGATTATAAAGGAAATCATATTAAAGTTGGAAATGCTAGTTTTTGCAAAACAGATAAATATGGTAATAGTTTTGTTTCAGTAAATGATGAAGTAATTGGTAGTTTTATTTTTAATGATCGTGTTAAAAATAATGCTAGGAGTGTTATTCAACAATTAAAGAATATGGGCATAAAATCTTATATGTTTACAGGAGACCGTTTATCTTTTGCTAAAATGGTTGCTTCTAGTATAGGTGTTCATGAATATAAAGCCGAACTACTTCCAGATGAAAAATTTAAGGAACTTACTTCTTTACAAAAATCACACAAAGTCATATTTGTTGGTGATGGTATTAATGATACTCCTTCTTTAGTTTTAGCAGATGTTGGGATTAGTATGGGGAATATTGGTAGTAGTAGTGCAATTGAGGCGAGTGATATAGTTATTATGAATGATGACTTGCAAGGTATTTTAAATGTGATACAAATTGCTTATAAAACAAAAAGAATCATACTTTCAAATTTAGTATTTTCTATTGGCATTAAGATTTTAATTTTAGTGTTAGCTATGTTTGGTATTGTTCATATGGCTTTAGCAGTATTTGCTGATACAGGTGTTACTTTACTTGCTATTTTAAATTCTTTGAGAATTTTAAAAAAATAAATCATTTTTTTAAAGCTTCAAGTTCAGCTTGAAGTTTTTTTATTGCTTGTAGTAAAAATTCTACTTCATTTCTTTGATTTTGATTACTTTTTCCATTGTTAGCATAAAAACTACCACCATTTTTATATTCTCTGCTATTGATATTAATATTAAAGTTTTGAATTCGTGCTTCAATTAATTGTTGTTGAGCAGCAGCAGTAAGCATATATTCACCTACTAGCATAAGCCAGTTGCCAATGCTTGACTGTTCATAAGCATCAAAATCACCAGATAAGGCTGAACCTACTAAAGCAGCTAAAAGAGCATATACTTGAGGATTGATATTAGGTGGAAACCCGTGGATATTACCGTTCATGGATTTTTCTCCTTCTAACTCATTTTATTCAAAATTTGCAAAAATTAGTAAAATGTAATATAATTAATTCAGGTGAAATTTATGCAAATTGATCATGTTGAATTAGCTAGTTGTGCAGTTCGGACTAGTCAGTACCCAGATGAAGGGAAACCAGAGTTTTTACTTGTTGGGCGTAGTAATGTAGGAAAATCTAGTTTTATTAATACTCTTATTAATCGAAAGAATTTTGCTCATACTTCTTCTAAACCAGGAAAAACACAAACTCTTAATTTTTATTTAGTTAATAAAAGCTTTTATTTTGTAGATGTTCCAGGTTATGGATATGCAGCAGTAAGTCATGATAGACAAAAAAAATTTGGAGTAATGATTGAAGAATACTTAAAATCTAGGGAATCATTAAAATGTGTTTTTTTACTTATAGATTATCGTCATAAACCTACTGAGGATGATTGTTTAATGTATAATTTTTTAAAGTATTATAATTTGAAAATTAAGGTGATTGCTACTAAATATGATAAAGTTAGTAAAAATAACCGAGATAAACAAAATAAATTAATTAAAGATACATTAAAATTAGATGAGAAAGATGAATTTATACCATTTTCAACTGTCTCTAAAAAAGGCAGAGATGATGTTTATGAAGTTATTAAAGGTATGTTATGATTAGTTTAAATAAAGAAAAAAGATTTGTAGATGATTATGTTGTTTTTGATTTAGAAACAACAGGATTTGATCCTAAAACAGCTAAAATTATTGAAATTGGGGCTTTAAAGTATAAGAATAATGAGCTTATTGAAGAGTTAAGTATTTTAGTAAATCCTGAATGTGAGATTCCTGATGTTATTACAATGATTACGGGAATAGATGATGAATTAGTGAAAAATGCGATTACGATTGAAGAGGCTTTACCACAATTTATTCAATTTATTGAAGATTTACCTTTGGTTGCTCATAATTCTAATTTCGATTTGTCTTTTATTGAGGAAAATATTAATCGTCTTCATTTGGCAATGATTACTAATAAAAATATTGATACTGTTTTATTAGCTAGGAAATATATTAAAGGAGTTTATAATCATAAATTGGAAACTTTAAAGAATTATTTTCGTTTAACTTATTCTTCTCACCGCAGTATTGAAGATTGTTTAACGACAAATCACGTTTATCAGTATTGTAAGAGTAAAGCTGAAGTTAAGAATTAGTAAAGACTATTCTTTTTTCTTGTTTTGAGGTGAATTTATGAAAATTTTAATTGTAGAAGATGATGATGCAATATTAGATGGTTTAACTTTTTGCCTAAAAAAAGAAGGATTTGAAATTATTCCGACAGAGTATGCTAAAAAAGGGATAGAAATAGCTTTAGAAGAGAAAGTAGATTTACTTATTTTGGATATTAATTTACCAGATATAAATGGGCTTCAATTGTATCGAATGATTAAAGAGAAGAAAGATATTCCTACTATATTTTTAACAGCAAATGATTCAGAACTTAGTATTGTAGAAGCACTTGACAGTGGAGCAGATGATTATATTACAAAACCGTTTAAAACAAGAGAATTGATTAGTAGGGTTCATTCCGTTTTAAGAAGAAGTAAAAGAGAAGAACAGAGTATTATTGAAATAAAAGATATTGTGATTAATTTAACGGAAGCAAAGGTATATAAAAAAGGGAATTTAATATTTTTAACAACTTTAGAATATAAGATTTTACTTATCTTATTTATGCATCCTAATTGGGTGTTTACTAGAGAAGAAATTTTAGCAAATATTTGGGATACGGATCAAGAATATGTTAATGATAATACCCTTACTGTTTATATTAAGCGGATTAGAGAGAAAATAGAAGATGATCCTACTAATCCTAAAATTATTCTTACAGTTAGAGGGGTAGGGTACCGAGTAGATCATGAAAAATAAGAGTATTTGTTTTCTTTTAGGAGGTATGGCTTTCACTTTTCTTTTAGCTTTTTTGGTGATTCAATTGAATGATCGTTATATTTATCGCTTTTTTAACCAAGTTATTTATGCTTTAAAAGAAGTTTATCCTAATGCGGAAATTGATATGGTTAAAATTTTAAATGATGATGAAAATATTCCTGATTATTTAACTGAGTATGGAATTAATGCTCAGACAATTCATAAACTTTCTATATATCAAAATTTTCGATATTGTATTATAGTATTAGTTCTTTCTTTTTTTATGATTGTTTCTCTTTTATTCTTTATGATGTATTATTTTAGAAACAAAAAGATAAAGAAGGAAATTACTATTATTAATCGCTATTTGCAAGATATTTTAAATGATCAATATGAACTTAATATTGCTGGATATAATGAAGATGAGATGAGTATTTTAAAAAATGATATTTATAAAGTAACTATAAAATTAAAAGAATATAGTTTATATGAACAAAAAGAACAAAAGTTTTTGATGAATACTTTGGAAGATATTTCTCATCAGCTTAAAACACCTTTAACAGCTTTAATGATTACAAATGATATTATGATTCATAATGATCTTACAGAAGAAGAAAGACATTCTTTTTTAGAAAAGGAAGCTAAAGAATTAGAACGAATGCAATGGCTTATAACTACACTTTTAAAACTTAGTAAATTAGATAGTGGAACTGTAGTATTTAAAAAAGAAAAAGTATTAGTAAATCATTTGATTGATGAAGCCTTATTTTCTTTAAATACAGTGATGGAAACAAAAGAAATTCAGGTTGTTAAAAAGAACTTAGATTTTTATCTTTTTTGTGATGTATTATGGATTAGAGAAGCATTAACTAATATTTTAAAAAATGCTTATGAACATAGTTTAGATAAAGGGAAAATTATTATTGAAGGAGAAGATAATCCCATTTATCAAGCAATTTTAATTACAGATTATGGCGTTGGAATTCCTAAAAAAGATATTAAAAATATTTTTAAAAGATTTTATAGTACTAATTTATCAAAGAATAGTATGGGAATTGGACTTAATATGGCAAGAATTATTGTAGAAAAGCACCATGGAAAAATAGAAGTAGAAAGTGTTGTAGGAAAGTTTACTACTTTTAAAATAATTTTTATGAAAAATAGTTGTTAAATGAAGAAAAAAGTTTATTATAATAAAGCAATTGGATTCTATAAAACATAATAAGGTTTGTATTATGATATTTTTTCTTGTATAATATAAATGGTTAATCTAGAAAATGAAGCTTTTTGTCTCCGTATAACTTTAATGCGACGAACAGTAATGCTAACGTGTTCATTGTGAATTCGAGTGGCAACCTCAACAACAACAACGTGAATAACACGTGGGGTGTGCGCCCAATATCCTTTTAAACTTACTATTTGGTTAAGGCTAAATAAAAAAGCATTAGGATACAAGATTAGCCATTGGGAAACCTAAATATTTGATATTGATGTTTTAAATCTTGTATTTAAAACTATTACAATATTATAGTGGAGCGTTTGCTCTACTTTTTTTTATGATTAATGCTGTAAAATAACATAATCGTATTGAAAAACAATTAAAACTATTGTATATTTATTATAGTTATAAAATACCTATGATAAAAATATTTTTTCTTTTGACAAGTTTTGTCGAAGATAATGAAAAGAAAATAAAAAAGGTATAGAATGGAAAAATAAAGGTGGAGAAAGTATGAAACATAAGAATAAAAAGTTAATGATTGTAGTAGCAAGTTTACTTCTTTTAGTAGGAGTATCTTTTGCTTATTTTGTATCATCAGTACTATTAGAAGGTAAAGGAAGTAAAACAGAATTTACAACAGCAACAATTAAGGGATCAGAGTTAAGAGTGGAAGGAACTATTAGTTTTGATGATTTAGATATTTATCCAGGACATGAGAATGTAAGTAGTATAAAAGTAACAGCAGTAGGAGAAAATGAATTAATACCATATAATGTAATATGGGAAGGAGAAAATACTCTTAATACTACCTTAAATTATAAAGTATATAAAACAAGTAGTAAGATAGAAGTAAATACAAGTTGTGAGAAGAAAAAGAAAGTTATAGATGGAGCATTAAGATATTATGAAGAATGTAGTATCAGTAATATAGAACAACTAGGTGAAGAAATTACCAGTGGAACAATTAATACCAATGAAACAAAGAAAATAATAGTAACAGATGAGTTTATAACATCTACAGCGAGTGGAACAAGCATGTATTATTATGTAATATTAGAGTATCCAAACTTAGAGGAAGAACAAAACGAAGATATCAATGGAAGATTTAATGGAAAAGTAAGAATAGAGGTAAGTGATACAGAGCCAGATATTGATATAATAGCAGCATATATAAAACAAGAAGATGGAAGTTATAAGGAAGTAGCAGATATACCACAGAGTGGATATATATTAAATTCAGAGAAAAGTGTATGTAGTAATGGAGCAACACTAACAGGAACTGTACCAAATATTACAATTAATAATTTAAGTAAAAGTGGAACAAGTTGTTATTTATATTTTGATGAGTATGTAAGTGCAAAAGATACAATACTAGCTAATAGTAAAGTAAATAGTGGAACTCCAGATTTTAGTCAGATAGCAACGACGGATGAAGGAATTTATAAAACTGAAGATGATTGGGGAATAAGCTATTATTATAGGGGAGCAGTAATAAATAATTATATAAAATTTGCAGGATTTTATTGGAGAATTATCAGAATCAATGGAGATGGAAGTTTAAGAATAATTTATGATGGAACAAGTGCTCATGGAAATGGAGAATCATCTGATGATAGGCAAATAGATCAAAGACCTTTTAATAGTTTAGATGATAATAATATGTATGTGGGATATATGTATACCGAAGGCGAGGTACATGGCTTGAAAACAAGTAGTACCATTAAAGATGTACTAGATAATTGGTATATAGTGAATGTATTAAATAAAGGCTATTCAGAATATGTGAGTATGGAAGCAGGATTTTGTGGAGATCGAGAACCAAGTACTGATGAATCTATAAGTAATGGTTCAGGAGGAACAGGAACAATACAAACTTACTATGGAGCATATATAAGATTAGTAAATAGAACAAAGTCTCCAACATTAAAATGTAAAAATAATGATGACATGTATACGGTAAGTGAAAGTAATAGAGGGAATAATGCATTAAGTAATCCAATTGGACTTATTACTGCTGATGAAGTGGCTATGGCTGGATTATTACAAGGTAAAGGAACATTAAATAGTTATTTATATATAGGTCAACAATATTGGACCATGTCTCCATTTAGATATATTACACTGAATGTTGGTTCTGATGTTTTTTCAGTTAGTCCTACGAGTGGACTCAATGGGTCGCCATCAGAATATATGTTTGGCGTACGTCCAGTCATTAATTTAGCTAGTGATGTAGAGTTAACAGGAAGTGGTACTAGTGAAGATCCATATGTAGTAAAAG
>ULRR01015978.1_pt1 | contig 18020 bp, 17 predicted proteins | sample 1955651 | NCBI WGS metagenome assembly ULRR01 (sample SAMEA4835688, study PRJEB28245) | human gut metagenome | biome: gut microbiome; material: fecal sample | place: Denmark | collected 2008
GACATCCTCTGCTACATGACCGGCTACAACGATCCGCGCGTCGAGAAGATGTTCCTGCCGAACGACGTGGGCAACTACGTCGGCATCCGCATCGGTATCGACGTGGCGGGCAAGGCGACGGCCATGGCGAAGTATTCCAACCTGATCGTCGAGTCGACGACCCCCTACCTGTGGTTCAACGCTGCGGAGGCGACGTTCCTGCGCGCGGAATACGAGCTGCGCTGGGGCTCGGAGGAGACGGCCCGTGAGCTCTACGAGGAGGCCATCCGCCTCTCGTTCGAGGAGCGGGGCGCGAGCGGCGCCGACGCCTACATCGCCGATGCCGCGAGCCGTCCGGCCGCCTACACCGATCCGCTGGGCATGTACAGCGCCGCGGCGCAGAGCACGATCACGATCGCGTGGGCGCCCGGAGCTGACAACTTCGAGGAAAACCTCGAGCGCATCATCACGCAGAAGTGGATCGCCATCTTCCCGCTGGGCGTGGAGGCGTGGTCCGAGCACCGCCGCACGGGCTACCCGCGGCTGATGCCGGTCGTGGCAGACAAGTCGGGCGGCGGGGTCGACGTGGCGCAGGGGGCCCGACGGCTTCCCTATCCCGTGGAGGAGTATCAGCAGAACAATGCGAACCTGCAGGCGGCAATTCAGATGCTCGATGCCGAGCAGACGAACGGCAACCGCACGGGCGACCAGATGGGTACGCGCGTATGGTGGGACTGCAAACCCTATAACAACTGACCAACATGAAACAGACAAGAACATACCGGATGATCCTCCCGCTCGTGGTGTTGCTGCTCGGGGCCTCGTGCAGCGACTGGACCGAGACGGAGGCCATAGAAAACACGGTCTACAAACCGTGGGAGCAGGACCCGGCGCTGTGGGCCGACTATACGGCGGCGCTGCGGGCCTACAAGCAGTCGGAACACTACCTGTCGTATGCGCGGCTCCACAATTCGCCCGCGCAGGCCGCGAGCGAGCAGGACTTTATGCGCTGCCTGCCCGATTCGCTCGACATCGTGACACTGACCAACGCCGACAACTTCTCGGCCTATGACGCCGAGGACATGGCCGTGATGCGCGAAAAGGGGACGAAAGTGCTCTATCAGGTGGACTATGCGGCCCGCAAGGCGGAGTTTGCCGACGCCGCGGCCCTCGCGTCGTACCTCGACGGGGTGATCGCCTCCGTCGAGGTGAACGGTCTGGACGGCTACTCGTTCACCGCCGACCCACTCGACGCCGCAGCAACGGCCTCGATCGTCTCGACGCTCTCGGCGGCTAAAACGGAGGGCCAGCTGCTGGTCTATGAGGGCAACCCGCTCTCGGTGGCTGCCGCCGACCGCGAAAAACTCGACTACGTGGTTCTCGATACCGAAAAGACTGAAAACACCACCGAGGTGCGGCTGCAGGTCCTCAATGCCACGGACTACGCGGGCATCGCCGCGGATCGGCTGCTGCTGGCCGCCGAGATCGACGCGCCGCTGCAGGACGCCGACCGCACGGAGTATGCCGCCGTGGAGCTGATGGCGCGCTGCGTCGTGGAGTTCGGCCCGCTGGCGGGCTTCGCGGCCTACAACATCGCCGGGGACTACTACCACGCCGACCGGAACTACAGTACGATCCGCGAGGCGATCCAGACGTTGAACCCCTCAAAATAGAGTGCCATGAAACGATACCTCATAACCTTTTTCGTGCTGCTCGGGGCGCTGACGGCCTGCGAGCGGTACGATGCCGACGACCACAAGTTCGGCAACGTGGTCTATCTGAACGTCTCGCAGACGAGCCCCGTGCAGCTGGCCACCTTCAGCAACAACCGCCCGACCTACGACTGCACGCTGCAGGCGGCGCTGACCTATCCGGCCGCGCAGGACGTGACGGTCTCGCTGGCGGTCGATCCGTCGCTCGTGGCGGCCTACAACGCCCGCTACGGCACCGCATGGCCGATGCTCGACGAGAAATACTACACCCTCTCCGCCCCGGAGACGACGATCGCCGCCGGACGCACCGTCTCGGATGTCGTGACGCTGCAGCTGCGCGGGCTCATGGGTGAGGGCGAGGAGCAGACGGGCGCCCTGCCGCTTGATGAGACCTATCTGGTGCCAATCCGTATCAGCGGTGCGTCGATGGATGTGCTGCGGGGCTCCGACGTGGCCTACTACGTCGTCAAGCGCTCGTCGGCGATCACCGTGGCGGCGCAGCTCGGCGCGGGCAACTGGATCAACTTCCCGACCCTGGACAAGTACGGCACGAACAGCAGCGCGTGGAACGGCCTGACGGCCATGACCTACGAGGCGCTGATCTATATCGACGAGTTCGCCACGACGGATGCCGAGGGGCTGCCGGTGAACATCTCCTCGGTGCTGGGTGTGGAGCAGTACCTGCTGCTGCGCATCGGCGACACGAACTTCGAGCGGCAGCAGCTGCAGTTCGACGGCTCGGGCAGCGGCTCACAGTTCGGGAAGTTCCCGGGCAAGGATGCCACGAAGAACCTCGAGGCCGGGCGCTGGTACCATGTTGCCTGCACCTATGACCAGGCGGCCCGAACCGTGCGCATCTATGTCGACGGGCAGCTCCAGAGCGAGGAGAGCGGCGTGGGCATCGCAACGCAGAGCGAGGACAACCGCATCAACCTGGCCATGCGTGCGCTGTACGACTACTACCTGAACAACCCGACGGAGGAGAACGAGAAGAAGTACGGCGGCTTCGTCGACGCCTACCAGTTCTTCATCGGCAAGTCCTACGACGAGAAGCGCCCGCTGAATGGCAAGATCGCCGAGGCGCGCGTCTGGTCCGTGGCACGGACGCCCGAGCAGATCTGGGAGAACATGTACAATGTCGAGAACCCGGCCGACGACCCGACGCTGCTGGGCTACTGGAAGTTCAACGAGGGGGCGGGCAATACCGTCCGTGACTACTCGATGTATGGCAACGACGGTGTGGCCGAGAGTGACATCACGTGGCCTGCGGGCATCGAGATTCCGAAAATCAACGAAACGAACGAATAATTATGAAAACGAGAAATATTTTTGAAAAAGGGTTGGCCACACTCCTTTGCGCGGCGGTATTCGCAGGTTTTTCGGCCTGCACTACCGATCCGGTGGAGCGCGAAGGCGGCAAGCTGCCCGACAAGGAGGCCATCGAATCGACCTACGGCATGTTGCGGAGCGGAATTTCCACCGGGAATCTGGTCGACGTGCTGCTGACAGCAAACAGGGGGGATCTGCTGCGTGAGTTCTACTTTGAGCAGACCCGTCCGGCCGCCGAAGGCGCGACGCTCACGTTGCGGGTGGATGAATCGCTGGTCGATGCCTACAATGCCGAAACAGGAGACAGCCGGACGCTGCTGCCTGCCGAGAACTACGAATTTCCGGATGGCCAGACGCTGGAGTTGACCGCATCCGAACAGCGGACAACCTCGAAAAGGATCAGGTTCATGTCCGAGAACCTTGCGGCCGGAGAGTATGTGCTTCCGATAACGATTGCCGAAGAGGGTTCGACGGCGGACAATCAGACCCTTTATTACCTGATTTCCGTTCGTGAACCCTACATGGGGCAGTACGAGCTGCACGACGGCAGCGATCTGTTCTTTGTCTTCTATATCAATACCAAGGATTATCAGCCGCTTCTCGTTCAAGACTATTTATTGCGGAAATGGCTGCTTTTGGGTGGCGATTTGTGGACCAAGACAATCGGTAACATCATCAATCTGCGGACCGTGACCGTCAAGTACGATGATTCGTCGGGGCGGGCCATGCTGAATTTGGGATCGGATATGACCTATGTGCTCGGTCATGCGTCGAAATATATCTGGCCGCTGCAGGAGGAGGGCCGCAAGGTCTGCCTCAGTCTCGAAGGGGGCGGCACCGGTCTCGGTTTCTGTAATATGACCGATGCACAGATTGCCGATTTCGTGGCGCAGGTCAAGGCCGTGGTCGAGACCTACAATCTGGACGGCATCAATCTTTGGGATCGCAATGCCGGTTACGGCAAGGAGGGCATGCCGGAAATGAATACCACCTCCTATCCGAAACTGGTCAAGGCCATGCGCGATGCGCTTGGTACGGAAAAGCTGCTGACACTGACTGTTTACGAGGAACCGACCTCGACCTTCTGGGATACGGAGGCTACGGGCGGAATCGCGGTCGGCGAATACCTCGACTATGCCTGGTCTGGTTACAACAGCAAGGACGAAGCCGTCCAGCTACTCGATCCGTGGCATCCCGACGAGTCGTATGTTTCGGCCTATACGCAGAAACCCATCGCCGGGCTTGATCCCTCGAAATTCGGCTGCATCAATTTCCCGATCTATCCGGGAGCCAAAGATTCGGAAGAGATGCAGTGGCGTTCTCCGACTTTTATTAAAGACTGGGTAAATGCAGAGTATCAACCGAATCGCCTGATCATATTCGACGATATTCGGGCTCATCTGCAGGATGAATATGAAACTCAGTGGGATCAATTCTTTGCTTCATTCTGCCAGTATATGGACCCCGGCAGTCAGCAATATGCTGGAATCCTGAACGGTTGCTGGTACACCTTTCAGAAAAGCATGCTATCTCTGCGTCCTGACGGTACGGTCGGATATGGTAAATGGTTGAAAGATTGGTGAAAATAAGATTCCAGTCAACAGATATAGTCTTCCTTCTACTCTCTCATGGCTTCCGTATGGAAGCAACCGCAAAACAAATTAACCTAAAAACTTGCATGTTATGAAAAAGACTTTGAAACTTATGGCCGCTCTGTTTGTCGGAGCAATGTTTATGGGGCGGCCACGACATCACCATGGATGACGTCAATGCTCAGTAAATTCCACGACAGGAAGTCTGTTTCTGTTGTTTGGAATCGGCTGGTTGAGTAATTTGTCGCGGGTATTCTTCCGGCAGGGAGGATACCCGCTTTTCGTGTGCCGGGAGGCTGGCAGGACGGCTTTTTTGCGGCAGTCTTTGTCGTAAGGCGGCAAAAACAGGGGCCGAGCAGGATTTCCTGCCCGGCCCTTGCCGTGGGGTGCCGGATGCCGAATAGCCGGCTGGCGCATCACCGGATCAGAAGACCCGGACGCACCGTACACTGCAACCCGAAGCCCGCATGTTGGAGTTGTACATCACGTAGCTGGCGTTGAAGTCGACAATCTTGGAGCGTCCCTCGTCGACCGAGGAGGTCCAGTAGTATCCTTCGCGGCCCTGGGGTCCCGGAATGAGGCGGAGAACACCCGAATTGTTGGCCATCTGACCCGCTGCGGGGAAGAACGAGTTGGCGTTGGTGAAGGTCCAGCCGTTGTTGAACGTACCGTCGGTGAGGATCGACGACGAGTCGAAGACCATACCGCCGGTTGCCGTGAAGCCGGTGAAGACCTTTACCGGGGCGACCATGTAACCCTCCGGGCACGGGTCGTAGATCGTCTTCACGGGTGACGTCTCGTCGGGATTGCCCCACAGGTAGTCGTTGCGGTGGGAGAGCGTCTCCGCGTCGTCCGAACCGCCCAGTCCGTACCAGTCGAACATGTTGGTGTAGTTGCCCGTGAAGAACATCTCGGGGAACTGGATGGCCTCGCGCAGCGTGGCCGCATCCGATTCGGTCGAGGTGGCGAATCCGACCATCGGCTGGTAGTCGGGGTCACCGTAGACGATCGAGCCGTCCAGAATCGCACCGGCGCTGCTGAATCCCACGTAGGGGTCTTTCCGGCCCCACTGGTACTTGAGTCCGTCGTAGGAACTGAGGCTCCCTGCCGGCTGGTCCCACTCGCCCAGGTTGCGGTCCATGATGGTGAACTGCTCGCCGTCGTAGTTGGTGCAGGCGACATCCTTCACGCCGGACGTGGCCCAGATGTGCCAGCTCCAGAGGATCGTGCCCCGCTTGCGCGGATAGGGCTCCGTGACGGGCACGCCGTCCGTTACCGCGATGACGGCATTTCCGTTGACGGTTCCCGACGTCGTGAAGAGCACCTTGCCGTCACCGGTCAGCTCGACGCTGGCGATGACGTTCCCGGCTTCCGAGCCGGTCTCCCACAGCACCATGACATCTTTGGGTTCGATGCGCGTGGGGGCGTCGAGGCCCGCCGTGGCGATGCCGTTGCCCATGACCGTGGCATCGAAGAGGTAGGTCGTGTTGGGTTCAGTGACGATGTAGCAGTTGGCATAGGTGCCGTTGGCGTTGAGGTCGACGGCCTCCACGGCGGGTGCAGTCACCGAGACGCCGATCTCCGCATAGGCGCTCAATCCCGCCTCCGAAAGGGCGATGACGGAGACCTTGCCCTCCTTTTCGGCATAGGTGTTCTCCTCGACGGGAGCCGTAATTTCGAGTTTGTCGCCGTTGAAGGCTACCTTCCAGCCGTCGGGCTTGCCGATCTGGGTGTGGACGGCGCCCGTCATCGTGTAGTCGACGGCCAGCGTCTCACCGTAGGTGAACTCGAGCGGACCCGCCGTGTCGAAGGTGAAGCGCAGCTCTCCGGTAGCCGGAAGGGTGATGACGGTGCCGTCGACGAGCTCGACGACCAGCATGCCGTTCTCGAAGCGGACGTCGAGGAAGAAGCCGACCTTTTCCTCTTCGGTGGCGCGCACGCCGGTGTCCTCCCACGTCTTGCCGCCGTCGGCGGAGATCTCCCACCGCTCGGTCTCGGGGTTGATTCTTACCTGGGGTGCCACGGCTGCGGCGCGGATCCGGTTGCCGTCGGCATCGGTCACGAAGACGACGTTGCCCTCGGCGCTCTTGTAGGCCCACCAGAAATCACCCTCCTCCTCGACGATGATGAGGGCCGGCGACCAGCTGCCCGATCCGCCCTTGGCGATCTCGACCGAGGTCCCGTCGGAGAAGGTGATCGTCCAGCCGGTTGAGGTCTCGACGGCCGAGTCTACGGTCACCTCCTTCTGATTGAGTTTCTCAAGGATGGTCTTCAGCGAATTGATCTCCTGCTGCATCGAGCTCTCCAACTGGTCGAGGCGTTCCGTCAGCCCGTTCACGGAGCGCCAGAGATCGGAATCGTCGTAGGAGCAGGACGTCATCGTCTGCATCAGCAGGACCGCCAGCAGGCAGCCCAGCAGTTTCATTGGAGCGAATTGTTTCATGATTTTGTGTGTGGATATGTTTACAGCATACAAAGTAAGGATTTTAATCGCAAAAAATCGTTAACCTAAATTCATGGTTTCATATTTTGCATTTCCGGCAGATTATGGTTAATATTGCGTACATGAAAAAGGATTTGAAACAGCTGCTCAAGGAGGAGTGCAATTTCACCCCTTCGGATGCGTTGGTGGAGGAGTTTATTGAAGCGATGGAGGAGACGCAGGTCAAGCCGCGCAGCCGTATCATCGAGTTCGGAAAGGTCTGCTCCGACGTGTTCTGCGTCAAGAAGGGGATCGTCCGGCTCTTTCATGTGGACGATGCCAAGGAGACGACCTTCGGCTTTGCCTCTCCCGGTACGATCTTCATGTCGCCGCTCTCGTTTTATCTCGACGCGCCCGCCTTTTTGATGGCCGAGACCTGCAAGGTGCCCGTCACGCTGCTCCGAATGAGCCGCAAGACCTTCTACGACTTCATCAACGGCTCGGACGAGTTCGCCCGCTGGATGTTCAGCCTGGCATCGGCCCAGATCTGCATCTGCGAGCGGAAGCTCTCGCTCATCAACGGCACGGCCATGGAGCGCTATCAGGCCGTACTGAAAAACCGTCCCGATATCGTCGAAGCCGTCACGAGCCGCGTCCTGGCCTCCTATCTGGACATCACGCCGCAGCACCTGTGCCGACTCAAGCAGCAGCTCCGCATGAGCCATTGATGTGCCGCCGCGCGCGGCAATGTGTCGTCCGTGAGCATTCGCATGTCCATGTGCGCCAACCCGTCCGGGCGCGCCAACTGACCGTGGCGAAGACCGCCGCCCATGGTCCGAAACGCGATCCGTTACGAATGCAGGTGCGCCGAGCCGCGCCAGACCCTGGCCCCGAGTCTCGCCGGGCAGCTCCGTCGGCAGACGCCCCGCCCAAAAACAAAAAACCTGTAAACTTGCGGTTTACAGGTTCCCGGCCTCTTCGCGGCCTTGTCTTGGTGGAGAATACGATAACTGAACCCATAACGTAATCGCCAATATGTCAACGTGTTAAGATTGTAAAAATTTTTAGATACACCGAATAGGCCACAACCTATTTTCGCTGTTTTCCCTTGTATTCACTTGGTTGTTACAAAGTTACGAAAAATCTCCTGATTTTGCAACCGAATTGGAAACGAACCTGCGGATTTTTTTATCGTTTTTGAGAATGTTATGACGTGTATAAACGTTTGTAAATCAATATATTATATACAACGGTTGGACCCGGTGCCCAATCTGATATTTTCAGCCCTTGTAACATTCCCGGAAGGTGACACGGCGGTTCAGTAGGGGATTCGGAAGTAGTCGAGCGTGGCTTAACGGTTATTTTGTGTTGGCGAGCATTAAAAGATCGTGTTACTCATCAAGTTTTGGGTAATTATGTTTGTGTCGTTATCTGTAATAATAATCTTTATAATGCAAGTAATAAATATTCATATATAAATTGTGAACTAGATTATTATCATTATATTTGCATCGTTATCACTTATGTTGATAATGATGCATATTATGGAAAATGATGAGAAATGCTGAAAACAATATCTATTGCAGGTGTTCCTGTCACTCTTGATAAAATTGGTCGGGATAAACTGAAAGGGCTAACTCTTGATCTAATATTGAGTTTCCGGTTTTATTGTGCGGAATTCAATAAGCATCCGTTGTGCCTTGTTGAAAATGCTGATTTAACCCGTACATACACGCCGATGCGGTATGCTCGCATTGCTAATCAGATTGAGCGGATTCTGGAAATTCCGGTTGTATTCATCTTGCAGTCTGCGCCATTTTATATAAGACAGCGACTGATTGAGCAGGGGGTTTATTTTGTCGTATCGGACCGTTATGTGTTTCTCCCCGGTATGCTAATTAATGAACGGATTCGGAAAAAAGAAGATCCGGAGCATCAACTATCCCCCGTAGCTCAATATGTCTTGTTAAATTATTTGCTTCATCCTGATCTGAGCGAATTTACCTTGCAAGAGCTGCAATCTCGTATTCCGTATAACTATTTGGCTGTATCTCGAGCTGTTGGTGAATTGGAAAGAAAGCAATTGCTGCAGGCTCGAAAAGACAGGAAGACAAAATTGATCTATTCCTCCATGTTGCGAAAGGACCTATGGAATAAGGCTATGCCCTATTTTGTGTCGCCAGTTAAAAAGATCGTTTATTCGGACGAGGTAGGAGGTGATTCTTTTTACATCGGAGGTGTCAGCGCCTTGTCTCACTACTCATTCCTGAATGCTGACGACCAGATCACATTAGCTATTTGGGAACGGGATTATGTTTCGGGAAATTATTCTTACTCGGAGTGGGAATCGTCGGATTTCAAGTATAAGATTGAAATCTGGAAATATTCCCCTGAAATGAAAATTGGGCAACAGGGATATGTCGACAGATTGTCGTTGTATTTGTCTTTGCGCGAAGACAGGGATCCGCGGGTAGAAAAAGAATTGGAAAATATAATTCGTGAAATATGGCAGTAAGGGGTCTGGATAAGTTTAGGGAGTATTTTGGAGATTTCCAGGAGAACTATGTGATTATAGGAGGTACGGCATGTAGTATTATGCTGCGTCATGCAGATATGAAACCACGAGCCACGAAAGATATAGACATGATTCTTGTCGTGGAACGGATGACACCTGAATTTGGCCGTCGATTTTGGAGTTTTATCCATGATGGGGATTATGAACAGAGAGAGAAAAAACGAGGTGAGGGGAAAGAGCCGAAGCCTGAATTGTTTCGGTTTTATAGACCTCGGAACGAAGAGTTCCCTTATCAGATAGAACTTCTGTCCAAACAGCCGGAAGTGCTGGCTGTTCCCGCTGGTTGTCATCTGACCCCGATTCCTGTCGGTGAAGATGTGTCGAGTCTGTCTGCAATCCTGATGGATGAAGAGTTTTATCAGTTTGCATTGGCCCATAGTACGATGGAAGAGGAATTGCATGTTGTTGATACGGTAGGTCTGATATGTCTGAAGATGAAGGCATACCTGAATCTTTCCGAACAGGAACCGCCTGCACATAGCAATGATATTCGAAAACATATGTCCGATGTTTTCAAGCTAATGGCAAGCGGTTATATTGCAGAGCCGATAGAATTGTCCGAAAAGATGAAGAGAGACGCAGTTGCCTTTGTGACGAAGATGGAATCATTGATGCCTAATCAACCGTTACAGGCCAGCATACAAAGAGATGCTGCCTTCATCGAGCAAGTATTGCTGGAAATGAGACGCATATTCGCTTTATCATGAAAATACAATACGCTTCCGACCTCCATTTGGAATTCAAGGAAAACAGCAATTTCCTGAAGCATCATCCATTGACTGTTTCCGCAGAGGTTCTTGTGCTTGCCGGAGACATCGGGTATATTGGGGATGATAATTATTCGAGGCATCCTTTTTGGGACTGGGCATCGGAAAACTACAGACAAGTAATTGTTATCCCGGGGAATCATGAATTTTACAAGCAGTTTGATATTAGCAAACTCTATGATGGATGGTCTTTGCAAATACGAGAGAACATATTGTGTTGTTACAATTCCGTAATCCCGTTAAACGATGAAACGGAGTTAATCGCAACGACGTTGTGGGGGCGTATCGGATTGCAGGATGCCTTCCGAACAGAGTCCGCCATTAGCGATTTTCGCCGGATACGTTGGGCTTGTGAGCCTTTGGATTGGGTCAGATTCAATGAAGAGCATGATCGGTGTTTCCGTTTTCTGGAGCAGCAAGTGAATCGAAGTAAGGCAAAGCACATTGTTGTCGCTACCCATCATGTCCCATCGTTCGAATTGGTGGCTCCGGAATTCAAGGGTAGTCCGTTAAATGGTGCATTTGCGGTAGAATTGGGAAACTATATTGCCGCAAGCCCAATCGAGTACTGGATTTATGGACACTCTCACCGTAACATAGACAAAGTAATAGGGAATACACGATGTGTCAGCAATCAATTGGGATATGTTTTTGGTAATGAGCATTCGTCGTTCAATACAAGCGCCTATATTGAAATCACTGGTTGAAAACCAGACAGAACAGAGAATGAGTAATGCCTCGGATGCGTTGCGGTTTAGTGTCGCATAATACCGTGTTTAACGAGATGTGGGCGGTGTCACGGGGGAGCGTGTGGCGTAATATCATCCTGCGTTTGAAGGGCTGTGGTCAATAGGGCGTATGGAGATAAAACTTGTTCGTTATCTGCATAAGAGATTACAGGTCCCTTTATTTTGCTTGCGCCATGATCTCCTCGAATAGCTCAAAAATGACTTTGAAGTAGGAGAAAGAGACCTCTTTGAAAGATCCGGTTTTGTGGAAAATATTTTTTGCAAAATTATTTTTGGATAAGGCAATATTTTCATCGGATCCGGTTTTTCTCACATTGCTATCCAGAATCTTTGGGTATTTGCACCTTAACTGAGCTCGCGAGCCTGCATAATATACCTCTTTAAGTTTGAGATGACACCCCGATTCCGGATCAAACTCTCTGGTCGTATATAACCTGCGTCCATCCTTGTCTTCTTTCAACAAATCTTCGTCCGGATAAAAATGTTCTATGCATATTTCGTTGAAATCACGGTGTTCCGGAACAGGAAGGAGCGCTGAATAGACATTTGCTTCCCAATGTTTGTAAGATTTATCTTTTTCAGCTGCTTTCTGAATATATCTAGGAACATCTCTGTCGAACAGATAGATCTCGATTCGATTGTCCCTTTTGGCTTGTGGCCGAGTCTGGCACATCTGCAGCAAGGTGTCATTGTTGATATCCAAATCGGATCTCCATTTAAAGAAATGTAGATCCAGATCGGAAAATTCTCCCTGTTGATGGAACCAGGATAGTGCAGTTTCCAGGTGAAGAGGGTCTGTCTTGCCTTCACAAAACACGACAGTAGTACCTTCCGGGGCGGGAATATATTCAGGAATCGATAGCTTGATATTCGAGTCGAGTCTCTTGATTCGGTAGTAGAGTGCGATATACACCCGATTGCCTATTCCCTTCATTTGCCCGACGTAATTTAACATGCCGGTCAATTCGTTCTTGAATGCTATTTCTGGGTAATCGGGATGTTTGTGCTTGTAGTTGAACTTCTCAAAGTGCTCTTTCGCTGCCGCTTCAAGACCATATTTTTCCCAGGCATGCAACATGGCCCGGATGCGCATGATATATTTTCGAGGAACGTTGATTCCGGCATTGACAATCAGGCCGGTAACCTCCTGTCTGTTTGTTCGCAGAGCATATCTTGTCTTTTCCTCGTTGATGGTGAATCCATTGTCCTGAAAGATCTTTTGCAATGTGTTGGACAAGACGATTTTATGCTCTTTGATATGACCTACGGCCGTCGGAAGAAACTGTAGATTGGTTGAGAAGGTAATATCATCCGCATATCGGCTGTAATTTATTTTGTGTTTGCGGGCAAAGGCAATCAGCTCATTATCCAGTTTGCGGCAAATGTAGTTCGAGATGACAGGCGAGGTTGGTGCTCCTTGCGGCAATTTCCCGTCATGACAGCAGATTTGCGCCAAAGTCGTGGCTACCTCGTCATTGAATCCGAACGGAGCACTTTTAAATAGACCTCGGACTCGTCCGAAGTTGATGGAGGGAAAGAAATCTTTTAAATCCAGATTGATGACAATTCGCTTTCTTCGATGGATATAAGCATTGGTTTTGATACTCCTCTCTTTGACATAACCATGCACACAAAATTTGGCAGGCTGATAGTTCTGCAAAATATGCGATAAACGTTTCTGAATTTGTTTAATGCCGGAGATTGGAGCATATATCTCGCGCGTCCCTCCGGTTCGCTTGGGAATGTTGTATTTTTTGTATTGTTGTTCGGGTGGTAGCTTGTATAAATAATAAGCGAGTATCTTGAGGGAACTCCCCAAGCGTTCGGCGAGTTCTCTTTTAGTTGTAACCGCTTGGAATGTGGATTGGATGTCTGGCATTTCTGTTTGCATAAAAACAGCATCTGCTGAATATTCTACTTAAAGTGTCAAACGACATCGAAAGCACACAGTCGAAAACCGGGAACGAACAATGTTCTGACATTGTCATAATCGCCGTAAGAATACAGCGAAAAATCAATCATTCAGCAGATGCATATCAAAAATAGGAAATTTATCTCCGTTTTACAAATCTTTCGTTACGTGCAGAGTGTGTGATGTTATAGAATTGGGTCATCTTCTCCTTCTCTGCATCATTATTTTGCTCTAGGACGCAGGCAGCGTCCGACTCGCGGTATCGTCCCTAGTCAAGGCCGTGTGTGTCAAGTTGGTATCTCAATGCATTTTGTGACTGTCGATGATGTGGAGGCAATGCCGATCGTCATACTTTCTTTGAATAGCATGAGCCTTCAGATGGTGTCCTTGCCGAACTTTGCAGTAAGAACCGAACCTAAAAAGCTATTGTCTTATCGGCAAGTTAAGTGGTGATTTCCAATCCCAGAATGATGATTTTTGCCGATACCGGCAAGTTATGGAGGTTTTGCTCCTGCTATCTGATGGACTGCCGGGGACAAGAGACGTCCGGGTTTCGGATCTGAAAAAACATATAATTGATTCAAACACTGATAAACGAGTTTCGGGGTTGTCCCATCTTTGCCGTGGAAACCAAACCCGATATAGATGGAAAATCAACACACGGATGACCAGTCCCGCATTCTGCGGACGGTCGAAGAGATCCTCGAGATCGTACACTTCATGAAGGATCACCGAAGCCAGCTCGAAGGCGATCCGATCCTCGATTTTGCGGAGGTCTGCCAGTTGCTCCGCCAGAGCGAACGCCAGGTGCGCCGCTTCCGCGAACAGGGGCTGCTTGTCGGCTTCAACATCGGCGCCCGGCGCATGTACCTGCTCTCCGAGGTGCAGGAGTTTATCCGCAAGATGCGCCGCCGCGGAAAACTCGAATCGTTGAATCAATAAATCAGTTACCCATGGAAAATAAACAAAATCCCCGCATCTATCGGCTTGTGCCCTCCGAACAGCTCGAACGTCTCATCAAGACGAACTTTCTTTTGAGCAAGGGCTTGCTGCTTTTTGAATACCTGTGCAGTCAAAGCGACGAACCGCTCTTCCTGACGGCCGATGCGGCCTGCGAGGTCCTCGACATTCGCCCCGAAACGCTGACCCGTTACCGTCAGAAACGGTTGATTCGCCCCAAGATCTATCGGCGGCAATTCCTGTACAGCGCCTATGATCTGCTGATGCTCGTTTACCGGATCAACCAGCGCAATCTGCAGAATGCACTGCGGCGTACTCCCCGTATTGTGGTCGGATCGGATGAGCAAAGAGTTTGACAGTGGGGTAGAAGGTTATTCCATAAGTGCCGACCTCGGGCCAAGATAGTGGCGTGCCTGCACCTTGAAGTCCCTTTTCGTACGATCTCCACCCATCGGGGTTGTATCGTCCGAAAAGGGCCTCCGGTTGGTCCCGCCGCTGTGTATCGGCCCGTGGCCGGCACCTTCTTTCCTAAATGGGGTCGGTCCATGAACCATATGTTAAACCTTAAAATGGATTTGGTATGATTGACCTTCAGAAACACATCTGGGAAGGCTGGACCGTTGGCGATTTTGTCGAGCGCTTGGCTCCCGAGTTGGATCGTATTATGTCGGGACGCAGCTGGCGCCGACCCTTTTCCACGAAGCAGGAACTCGCCACGTGGTGCCGGGAGAATCAGCCCTATTACAAAAAGCACATTCCGGGAGTTGTTGCCTATTTTGCCCGGAGGTATCGTTTACGTTGAAGCAACAGGAGATGATTTACTACCATCGCTTTTATGTTGAGAGTCTATATCCCGAGAACCGGCGGAGGATTCTCCGCTGGTTGTTCAGTACTTTTAGCGTCTACTTGTGTGAAGCGACGCCTGCGGGTTATAAGGGGCGATTCTATACGCAGAACATCCGCTTCCCGAAAGCTGCTTTCCGTGATTTGACATTCAGCCTTCGAGGCGACCGCTCGTTATGTCTGTGGGTTATCTCGTATGATCTGCACACGCTCTATCTTGAGCGGAATATTTATGTCTATGGGAAGTGGCTCGATAGATAGCTGTCTTTCTTTGTGGCTATTCAAGCCGCATATATCCACATGCGGCAACATGTGGAGAAAAACTAGTTTTGGTAGAGAAAGAAAAACTATTGCTCTTCTGTAAACTATGTTGAATCTTCCCTGGTGTTATCTTTAAGGCGGTTAGTCTTGTAACACAATTATTGTGCCTTGAAGATTTCAGAGAGGGATTATTGGCTTTATATACTAAATCTTGTTGTTTTTTGTGAAAAAACGAGGAATTAACGTTTTTTCATCGATTCTCTCCAAACAGAGGGAAAAGAGTCAAAAACAGCCTTTGGGGGCCCAGACCAATCTCGTTTACAAGATAAGGCCTGGCGGTGTTTATTTCGCCAAAATTGACTGTAAAATCGAGGGGGCAACGCAGATACTATCACTCGTTAGAAAATATGTATATTCTTTTATTGTTGTTTCCCGAATTTATATGCAACATTAGCTGTTAAACAGAGTAGAGATAAAAATAAAGTCAAAAAAGAAGTTATTATTTCCCAAGAAAGAATTAGACCGGTATCCTTTTTAATATGCGAATTGACAACATATTCTGCATAATTAATTCCAATATCCGTTAATGAATAGGTTTTGGGGTTTTGTGATGAAGATTTTAACATTTCAGTCTTGTCAAGTGACTCATTTAGTTTATCTTGAGGTGGCATCTCGCACTGAAGCTCAATAAGTCTGTCGTGTATTGCTGTCGCATTTACTTCATCTCTCATCTTTGTTAATTCTGTAACATAATAAACAAATAGAACCCCTTTTTTCGTAGGGTTATACTCGTTAAGATTTATTTTTTTTGCATAGTCTTGTACTGAAGTAACGACAAGTTCATCATCTTTAGCAAAATATCTGTTAAAAATGAATGTTGCAGATAATAAAAGGCAAGCAATAGATAGAATCGTAGATAAGGTTTTGTCTATAAATAATTTTTTCTTTTGAAGGTTTATTTTGCTTATTACATCTTTGTCGAAAATTTTCCATAAATCTTCTTTTTTAGATTGTGTTAATCTGTAAGGCGTTTTTCTCATGTTGGGGCCTCTGTCAGAATCAGCAAATATACCGCTACTCACTTTTTGGAACCATTCAGGATTGTCTTTTAGAATATTTTCTACTTGTTCCTTTTTTATCGGGGTATAATACAGGTTACGGGCTCCTTTATTCCTTTGAAAAAAAGATTCGTATTGATCTTGTAATCTATCAGCAATTACATCAGAAATCATATCTTTTCTTAGATGCGCAACTTCGGTTACATAGAACAATATATATGCGACTTGTTCTATTTCTGTTTTTTTTTGAAACTCAATAGTGTCAAAAAAATTATCAGATGTCAGAATTAGATTAGTTTGGGGACTCATATTATAAAATAGTGGATATTATTAATCTAATGTAAGATAATTGCTGTCATGCTGTTGATGATCTATATACAAAGATAGCGATATTTGTGATATTGTTAGGGTATGACATGAGTTTTTTGCAGCCAAAAGAAAAAATGGCGGTAGCCATTTTCCATGGCGCAGCCATCTCGTTTCTTCCCTTATTTTGACTTTACTTTAATGAACGTATATATGAATACGGGGATAAAGTAAAGTCGCTTTTTCATTGGTTGTAAATTATATATTGGATTCTTTGGTTGTTTTGTGTTTAATTGCGATATTTGCGTTACGATTATCATGTAATGATTAAATGGTGTAATATGAAACCCAACAATCCTTTCCTGATAGCGGGCTATCACAGCCCTGAATTCTTTTGTGACCGTGAGACAGAAACGGCTGCTATTCTCGATGCACTCCATAATGGACGTAACGTGACATTGATAGCCCCGCGTCGTATGGGTAAAACCGGTTTGATTCGTCATGCCTTTTATCGCCTGAAAGAGCAGGAGCCCGATATTGTCACGCTCTACATGGATATCTACTCTACGCAGTCAATGGGTGATTTCGTGCGGTTGTTTGCCAATACGGTATTGGGCAAACTGGATACTGCACCTCAGAAAGCGTTAATCCGCATAGGGCAATTTATTCGCAGCTGTCGTCCGGTATTCACCTTTGACGAACTGACTGGGATTCCCAAAGTGACAATTGACGTAGCACCCCGAGAAGAAGAGAGTACGTTGAAAGAGATATTTGATTATCTGGGATCATCGGAGAAACGGTGTTATATTGCTATAGACGAGTTTCAACAAATTGCTGAATATCCGGAGAAAGGAATTGAGGCTTTGTTGCGCTCCTATATCCAGTTTCTTCCCAATGTGAACTTCATCTTTGCGGGTAGCAAGCAACATTTGATGCAGGAGATGTTCATGTCGTCTAAAAGGCCGTTCTATCAGAGTACGCAACTGCTGACCATCGGTCCCATTAATCGTGAGGCGTATGCTTGTTTTGCCATCAGACATTTTGCTGAACATGGCGTGCAACTCCCTCGTGAGGTTTTCGATACGATTTACGATAAATTTGACGGACACACCTGGTACATCCAGTGCCTTCTTAATCGTTTGTACGGTTACAATCGGAATGTGGATCCGGAGTTGGTGGCATATGCGACGGAACAGATCGTTTCCGAACAAAGCTATTCGTATGCGGATCTGCTGAAAGCTTACTCTGCAGGTCACATACGTCTATTGAAAGCCATCGCTAGGGAAGGTTGCGTTAAAGAGGTGTTGGCGGGGAATTTTATCAGCCGACATCGACTCCGTGCCGCAAGTAGCGTCAGTGCTTCATTGAAAAAGTTGCTCGACAATGAGCTGGTTTATCAGACACCTCGTGGGTATATCATTTACGATCGTTTTATGAATGAGTGGTTGCGGCAGCAGCCATTCTAAAGACAAGATATTATGAAAAATGAGATAACTCGATTCTCGGTACAGAATATGCTGAATTCAACTTGCAAATGCAACAGAATTCTGATTAA
>ULRR01033458.1_pt1 | contig 17896 bp, 12 predicted proteins | sample 1955651 | NCBI WGS metagenome assembly ULRR01 (sample SAMEA4835688, study PRJEB28245) | human gut metagenome | biome: gut microbiome; material: fecal sample | place: Denmark | collected 2008
CGCGCGCCGCCCCCTTTAATTCATAAAGCTGGAGCGCGTCCTTAAATTTTATCTGCTCATGTCCGTTTAAAAATCAATCCTGAGCCGCAACACATACGGACAGTGCCGTTATTATCTCTTTACGGCTACAAACGCATAGCGCCCGCTGGATATTTCAAGCTCTATGCAGCCGTCTTTTTCCTGCGCACCGGATATGCCTTCCTCTGCATTAAATCCGTTTGCTCCGTAAACGCAGTTTTCACCCGAATATACGGCGCCGTATTCCTTGGGTATGCGTACTAAAGCCGAAGCGCCGAACGGGATGATAACATCCATAATCAGCTTATCCTCCTGCTTTTTCCAGCCAGAAGCTACATTGCCGCGGACTGTCTCCATAATGGCGCTGGCGTCTGTGAGTCCGCTTACGGGCTGAGGAGCAACTAATATACGGTCAAATCCCTTTTCCAGAGGACGTATACCCGTCAAATGCTTGAAGAACCAGGTGCTTATGGTGCAGTACATGGGATGGTTGTGCGAGTTCATGGCAGCTGTTACGCCTAACTCCCAGCGTTCCCATATGGTGGTGGCGCCGTTGGCAAACATATAGCCCCAGCCGGGATAATCCTCCTGGGTAGCTATCTCAAAGGCCAAATCTCCCATGTCGTTATCCGAAAGCGCTTCCAGCATATATTTTGTAGCGATATTGCCGGTGGTTAAATGACCGTTGTGCTTTCTGATATCATCGGCTAAATTCTTTTTAACCTTTTCGCGGTAGCCTTCGGGTACCAGGTCAAAGCGCAGGGCCAGTGAATTGGATGCCTGGGAGCCAAGAGCGTACTGCGCGGTTTCATAGTTGAAGAATTCCTTATTCAGCTGCTCCTTAATATAGTCGGCCAGCGCGTTATGCTTGGCGATGTCTGCATTTCGGCCTATGCGCTCAGCAATTTTGGCCAGCAGCCGCGCGTTGACATAATAGAAAACCGTAGACATATAGGTTCCGGGGGTTATTGCCGAAAGCGCCATATTGGCCTCCCAGCCTCCCATGCAGCCGTCCAGCGGGCCGGCCCAGTCGCCGTAATTTGAATACTGCACTATGCCGTCTTTGCTCTGAGAGGTCAAGAAATCCTCCCAGCGGCACATATTGTCATAGTATTCGTTTATCAGGGAGTCGTCCCCGTAGAACATGTAGTTGAACCAGGGAATAAGCAGGAATACGCTGCATATGGGATCGGCGTGTATCGAGCCGTAGCAGCGGGGCGCAACGTCGGTAATGCTGCCGTCCGCTCCCTGCTCGTCCACCAGATCCTTCATCCATTTCCTGTAGAAAGCGCCCATGCCGAAATTGTATATGGTTTCTTCAGCGCGCACTGAAACGTCGTTAGTCCAGCCCTGGCGTTCGTCCCTCTGGGGGCAATCGGTAGGCACAGAATGCAAGTTGCTTTCCTCTGTCCAGAGCACGGCCGTCTGAATGCGGTTGAGCATTTCGTCCGAGCAGGAGAAAGTACCCGTCTTGCGTACGGCAGAGCGCACTACCTTGCCGGTAATTGTGCATTGGTCAGGCGTAGCCCCTTCCATCTGCACAAAGCGGAAGCCGTGGTAGGTAAAGTGAGGCTCGAATGTCTCTTCGCCGGTACCCTTGCAGAAATAGATGTCGCGGTTTTCTGCCCAGCGCATATTTTCCTGGTTGACCGTTCCGTCCTCATAGAGCATTTCAGCAAATTTCAGCGTTATTTTGGTGTCTTTGGGAGCATTAACCTTTATTTCGGCCCAGCCGGCGAAATTCTGGCCCATATCGTAAACATAGATTCCCTCTTTGGGCTGGGAAACGCTTATGGGTTTCATTTCGCGTATTATCTTTATGGGCTCGGCGATAGCCGGCTCCAATTCTCCGCCGGGGCCTTCTATTTCCTTAGCGGGCCTCCAGGGCCAGTCTTTGGCGGCGGGGGTGTCCCAGCCGGGCATTTCAAGGCGCGCGTCATAGTGCTCGCCGTTAAATACGTCGTTATAAATTATGGGGCCGTAGCTGCTCTTCCAGTCTTCAGGCCTGGAATATATCCATTGGGTGCTGCCGTCCTCGTATTCAAAGAAGAGCTGCGCGGTAAAGCGGGGCTGACCCAGCCAGTGCAGGGCTTCAATGAAGGAGAAGCCATTAAAGCAGTAATGGTTATTGTGATACCAGCCTTCGCCCAGGGTCACGCCGATGGTGTTTTCTCCCTCTTTAAGGTCGGCGGTTATATCGTGGACGCGGTACTGCACTCTTTTGTCGTATGTAGTCCAGCCTGGGTCTAAAACAGCGTCTCCCTGCCGGGCGCCGTTAATGCTTACAATGTTGTAGCCTATGCCCGAAACCAGTGCGCGGGCGCGCTTAAGTCCGGGCTTGACATTAAAATCGCTGCGGAAATAGCAGGCGGATTTGTTTTTATAGAGCCGGTCGGTCAGCCAGAGGCCCTTCCATTCGTTCTTATCCAGCAGACCCATTTCAAAATAGGCAATATCGCTGGGCTCGCCCTGTTTATCAAAGGCGTCGGTAATGCGGACCCTCCAGTATACTCCCTGCAAGCTGGACAGGGGCTTGCCTTGGTAGGGAACAAGATTCAGCTCATTGCTGCTGACTGTTCCGCTGTCCCAAAGATCGGCTTCGCCTTTTTCCAGGAGCTCACGGGCAGAAGCGCATTCTATCCGGTAGGATTTCTGGTAATTGCCCTTTTGGGAACAGGGTATCTGCCAGGAAAAGCGGGGCTGGCTGCGGAAGATTCCAAGGGGATTCTCCACCTGCTCCACCATAAGCGAGACGGGCTTTATGCTGCCCATCCTGCAGCTTTTGCAATCCATATATAATACCTCCATTATATTAAAATTTATACCATGACAGGATACAATAATTTTATAAAAAACGCCATAGACAATATTAACTTGCTGATGCCCGTTTCTAACTTATTTTACTTCCAGTTTAGCTTTTTATGTATAATTATCATCAGGAAGCATTTATAGCGTCGGTATGCAGGGGATAATGCGCTCCCGAATGACGGAATTTGCCTTGCTGCTGAGTTGCCTTTCATATATGCCGGATAAATTGGCCTAGGTAGTTTTAATGGGCGTAAATCAGCACATTTTGGTGTTATGGCCTCAGCTTTCCGGCAGCTCTCTGCTTTCGGGCCAAATAAGGCGCAGCCCCTCTGCGCCGGTTGAGGATAACGCGGGCAGCAGGCGGATTTACAAAGCTGAAGCGTATATCCCTTGCATAACGGGGCTATTTATATTTTTAATATGAACATGGTATTGGCTGCGCTTCTGCATTTAAAGATTTCGTTTGGACACCCGCGGTCATTACATTCAGAAAATAACCGGTTTTACGGTTACTTTTGTTGCTTTTATGGTTAGTATTGTGCATTGCGGACCGCAATGTCTCAGGTTAAACTAATACAGTCAAAGATATCTTTAGAATAAAACACTCCAAGAATATAACGCAGAAATATTGGCGGAGCCATAATCCAGAAGGAGGAAGCAAATTGGCAGGATATAAGAAAATGCTGGCGCTTATAGCTGCAATAATGGTGCCGCTGTCCCTGTCCTCATGTGAAACGGGGCCGAATGCGGAATTAACAGCGGGAACAGACAACGGTACGCAAACAGCAGAAAATAGGGAGATAGTTATGGATTCAGAATTTGTGCAGCAGCCCGATTACCGCGATTATGTGTACATGTGGTGGAAAAACGGCTTTGTAAATGCAAATAATTCGGAAATGGGCAGGCCGGAGGTATGCATACAGTCGGGTTATTACGGAATGAACATAGATACCAAGCTGGGTATGATTACCAAATTAGGCTGGATAGAAAATGCGCCTACTGAGGACGAAGCAGAATCGCAGGACGCTTCGCTGATTGAAGAGATGCCTTCCTGCACGATGAATTATAATGTTAATATTGACGGCCAGGATTATCCGTATGCTTATGCGATACAAAAAGTAACGGGCAGCGAAGTTAATTCCATGATTATAGAATCCGGGCGTTATATGCAGAGTATGGAACTGCTCTTTCTGCAGTTCAGGGGCCGCGGGGATATATTGGGCCGCATGGAGATAAAGGCCATGCCGTCGCATTTTTCCCTCTATTTTAATTTGTACAGCTATGCTGCCATAGAGGATGCGGAATTGTCCTTCACTATGAAGCTGGGCGAAGAATTCAGCAGCGTGGATGTCTATGACGACGGATATGCGGCCACTTTCAAACGGGAGGACGGCAAAGGCTTTACCTTTGTTCTTCCTAAGGACAGCGGCGCTCAATTAGAGACGGACGGCTCCTCCATTACCTTTAAATGCGTCAAGGATTTGGCCGCTAACGAATATCAGGGCTTCGGCGCTGTATGCGTTCCTTCTCTCAATGCTTCCAGGGAGGACGCCGTTTATCAGCGCGATGTGGGGAGCGCCCAGGTGTCCGCCGTGCAGATAGAGCCCAGCGAGGGCAGGAACCAGGATGTCACATATGACGCGGAGCACGGCTATTTTATAATAAGCACCAACCGCATGAACACCAATCGTCTGACTGATTTTGCCGACGAAGAGGCGCGTACCTCATATGACCGGCTGAAATTTACCGTCAAAAACCCAACAGGGCAGACAATTAAGGTGCCTATAATGTTTTATAAAGACGGACAGTTCGGCGTGGAGGGGCTGACGCCTATGATACGGGACATTAATACAGGCGAACCCACAGGCCTGAGCGTCCAGCTTACCAAGAACTGGCACTATCTTGGGGATAACTATCCTGCCGACGACCCGCACAGGTATCTGGAGGGCACCTGGCTGCATGCCTATACCATGATAGAGGTGCCTGCTTATACGGGCGTGGAATATGAATTTACCATAGCTTACGCCCAATGGGGCCAATTATACGCCGCCAGCCATGCGCAGCTCTGCCTGGCAGGCTGGATAGGCCGCCAGAGCGGCCAGGTATGGGAGACCAGCGCAATAGGCTCCTCCCACGAGGCATTTTGCTATGACGCGGAAAACAACTGCCGTTCGGGCTTTATTGTGGATATAGTGCCCTTCGGCATAACGACTGAGGGCGGTCAGCAGTACGGCTGGGTCAATTCAAACGGCGGCGGGAACTTCCTGATATATACCGATACCAGCGGGGAATATGTGGGCTTTAAGAATATGAAGATACATTTCCGCAAGCAGGGGCCTAATGTTACGGAGGTAATTTATACGGCTGTAACCTCGGATGACTCCATAGCTGTAAAAATGACTGCCAACCTGGGGCGCACCGATGATTTGAGCAAGGCGCTGCATACCTTCGAGTATGAATTTTTAAAGGATGTTGAATTTGAGCGTCTGGCCTTTTATCAGATAGGTTCGGATTTTTATAATGTGGTCTATTATCCTACCATGACTATAGGCAACGACGACGGCCCTATTAATTTTACGCTAAACGGTCAGGAATACGGGGCGGAATTTGAATTGGACTATACCAGGGAAACCGGATATATAGGCAGCGATACCATGCAGCGCATAGAGGTGCCGGGGACGGGCTGCTATATAGCGTTTACGGGTACAACAGGCGAGGTGTTTAACGACCAGACGCAGTCCAGCTGGGGCCAGAGCAGGCTTGTGGCCAATCGAATGCTGGCCGTTAAGGAATACAGCGCTACTCTTAACGGCGTGACCTATACTCAGCCCTGCGTCAGTCTGTACCGCTCATATACCGACTGGGCCAACTGGTACGCGCCTCTGGCGGAATTATCCCCGCCGGCAGCTGTAGGCAATACGATAAAAGCAGGCAGCAGGGTCAGCGGCAAGGTGGAATATGTAAATCTGCCATTTAATAAAGAACTGTATTATATTGAAACATCAGCCGTCAACGATATACCTGAGGAATACTTTAATACTTACAAAATGGCTGAATACTACTATAATACCTCTAAATACAGCGTTTCAGTTTCACGCGGCAGCCTGATAGACAATCTTCCCCTGAAAATAGAGGCCCAGGAGGAGACAGTGCAGTTCAGCATTACAGGCGGGTTTTCATATATTCCAGTTACCATAACCGGCCTGGGGGACTATTCGGGCTATTCTCTGGAATATAAAGCGGGAGACGAGTGGGTGAAACTTAATCAGTCGGTAAACGGCAATGATTACTGGCAGTGCTATTACGATTCGGGAAAAGGGAAATATGAGCTAAGCTATAATATTCCCGCGCCCGGCGCAACCAGTGTGGAATACAGGCTGGTTAAAAATTAGCGGTTTAAGATTTTTGATATGCGGATGCCTTTAAAATAGCAAGCGGTGCTGCTAAAGGCGGCCGCGCTAACTAACCAAAGGCGGCATTTGATTAAATCACAGCTGCCTGTCAAACGGGCAGTATGCATAAAGGTTAAAAGCCTGAACCATAAGCCGGCGCCTAAGGGCGCCGGCCTTTACCTTAACACAGCATTAAACCCGGACTGGAAGTAAATATCTCGTCCGGGTTTAAATGTTCTTCTGCGCTCGTCAGCCCAAAAGAACTGAAATCATTTTGGGGAATAAGTCTGACACGCGCAATCTTTCAGAGGCGTAAAGCTTGGATCCTGAATCTTGATGCTTCTTGCTCTGCAAATGTATTCGTTATTATGAATACAGTTTTTCGCTGAACATGCTACTGTAATCCTAGCGTCTTTTACAGTGCGGTCGACAGTCATATCTTTGCCCATTTCCATTAAAAGCTTGCTGCCGGCATTGTTGATAGGATAGGCATAGCTGTTGCAATGAGCGTCTCCCACTGCCAGGTTATCGCTGCATCTTACGTTTATGTGATGTGCATCGCACTTGCCGTTCTTATTATGAAGGCAGCGCACGGCATCACATTCAATATTGCTTTCCATACTAATTCATCCTCTTATAATAACTTGCACACATACTTTCATCCTCTGGCTTTCCGGAATTTCCATGAGGACACGGAGCCACTACTATGGCCTTTAGAGTACATTTTCTCTCCTGGTTAAAAGCACAGGAATTAACATTGCAGCTTATGCTCTGCGAACCTTTGATTGACATGGCTTCTTCTCTCCTTAATTATGATTTCAAGCTTATTATTGCCCGCCGTAAAGAAAATATGCTGGTATTTTCTGCATTAAAATGACTTTTTCGGAGCATAATATATGAAAAGCATAAAGAAAATAAAAACCGTGCCCTCGCACGGAGAAACGGAGCCGGAAGATATGCAGGAGATAAACAGGATAAAGGCCAGGGTAGGCGGCATGCTGGGACGGAGAGTAAAGGTAAGCGCGGATATAGGGCGAAAGAGGATAACTCATTACGATGGCATAATATGCGGCGTATATCCCAATGTTTTTACTCTCAGCGTGCAGCTGGACGGAGTGGAAAGAAAGCTTACCTACAGCTATAACGACGTTTTAACCAAAACTGTAATGCTGGAAAGCGAGCATGCTGGGGCAGTGTAATAATGCGCAGCAAGGCACATGTTACCCTTCAAAGCCGTGCCGGGCTTAGTTGAGAAGAGCGGCATTAAAAGGAAATAATTAAAAGCCTGCTTTTGTGCTTTCAGACTGCCGCTAAACCTGAAATTTAATATTTTTGAGATGTTTAGCCGCATTTTGTTCCCCCGCGGGTGCTGCGGAAAAAACTCCTTATAAGCGAAAAACCGCTTTATAAGCGGTTTTTCAATAGCACTTGGTGGTATTTGCGGGGATAGAGTACAGTCCGGGAATCTTTGATTTTCAAGCTTATTCCCGATTAAAATGGTGACTTTTTCGACACGCTAGAAGCCCGCTTTTGCGGGCCTTAATTACCCTAAATTGACAAGGGCATATACGGTCAGGACAGGGCTGTTTGAGTGTCCTGCTGTGTTGCTTTTCGCTCTACGTCCAGTACACGTTGTTCAAGCGCCTCGCAGGGCACCCAAACGGCCGCTGCCTGACTCTTCGGCCTCCAGCGGTCTGATTCCGGCATTTTCAAGGAAGCGGAATGAGGTATACTGAACGTACACCCATTGACGATGACGCAGAAAATGCCGAAATCAGACCGCTGGAGGCGTGTATCCCCTTGTCAATTTAGGATATTCTTAAGCTTTATATATTGCGGCAATATCAGCTTACGGCTACAGCCTGTGTATACAGCCAATCGCCCCAGGTCATGTAATATTTACCTAGCGGGTGGCTGCCGTCTGCGCTGTACTGGGGATCCAGCGCGTGGTTTTCATCGTCAAAAAGGACGTTTACATCTATATAGAAAACCTTTTGATTGTCCGCCAGGCCAGCTATGGCGCTGTTCAGCCTGTCTATATTGGCGTTGTTATATATGCTGTCACCGTCTGATTTGCTCTTGGTAACATGCAGATTGGCCTGTACATATATTATGGCGTCGGGGCAGAGGGATTTAATTGTATCCAATACTTCAGAATATTTGGATACAATGCTGTTATAGGAGGGATAGCCCAGTTCATTTATTCCCAGCATTATATATATCTTTTTAAAACTGTTGTTTTTAAGCAGATTTTCTAAATTGGTCTGCCCCTTTCCGGGGACGTCCAATTCCTTGTTCATTACGTTGATTACCTGCATGCCTATATCAGCAAAATAGGTGGCGTCTTTTATGTTGGAATACTGATAAAGCCCTACCGTGCGCGAATCACCGATAAACAGCGCGTCTTTAAAGTAATCTTCCCCTACTGTCCCGCTTGGGCTTTGGGGCGCAGTTGCTGAAGGCGTTTGGGTTTGTCCGCCGTCTGAAGAGGGAGTCTCTCCGGTGGCCGGGGAAGAAGTTTCCCCGTTTGTCGGCGCGGGAGCTTGTCCGGTAATGGCGGGTTGGTTTGTTTCTGTCGGAGTATTGTTCAATTCGTCAGAGGGTTGAGCAGCGTTTTGAGGCCACAGCTGCTTTATAGCTATTGGCAGCGCTATAATTACAATTACTATAACGGCTATTAAAAAGATATGCTGTGCAACTTTGGATTTCCTTTTCCTGGGCATTGTTTTGTACCTCCTTGGCAGTTAAGCTTATTCTGATGTATGTTTAAATCCTCAATTTGAGGATATTAGAATCTAAAATATAGGAACGGGTCATCCAGTCCTATAAACAGACAATAGAGCGAACCTGCAAATATTGCGATGAGTATCAAAGCCTCAATAAGCGGGTTTCGCCGTATAACCGTAAAAATGCGGCGGGGAATAGGCGTGGAAAATATAAAGCAGACAAGCAGCAGTACGCCGAAAGACTGCAAGTTGACTATATAATCCTGCTCAAAAACATTTATCGGCTCGCTTCCCAGGAAGGGAAAAAGCCTTCCTAAGAATATTCCCAGCTGCTTAATGTCGGTAATGGCAAAGACGGCCCAGCTGAGGGGTATGAGCAGGAGCATATAAAGATGGCCCAGCCATCGGTATCTGTCCAGATATTTTTTGAGGAAAAGCTTTTCTATAAAGATAAAGAAGAAAAGCACCAGTCCCCAAAGCACGAAATTCCAGCTTGCGCCGTGCCATATTCCGGTAAGCAGCCACACGACAAACAGATTAAAAATTGTTCGGGCCGTGCCTTTTCTGTTTCCGCCCAGGGGAATATAAACATATTCTCTGAACCAGCTTCCCAGCGTTATGTGCCAGCGACGCCAGAATTCGGTCATGGAAGTGGAGATATAGGGATAATCGAAATTCTTGGGCAGCTTAAAGCCCATCATGCGCCCCAGTCCTATGGCCATAAGCGAGTATCCGTAAAAATCAAAATATATCTGGAAGGTATAGGCAAAAATGCTCATCCAGGCTAAGGGAGTGGAAATGCTTTCATAGCCTATGTTTGCCGCACTGTTCCAGAGATTGGCTATCTGGTTGGCCAGGAGCACCTTAAGGCCCAGGCCGATTATAAATTCCTTGAGGCCGCTTTCAGCCAGAGCAAGTGTGTGCTTCCGTTTATGCAGCTGCTTTGCTACTGAAGAATAGGTGACAATAGGCCCGGCGATGAGCTGGGGGAACATGCATATATAAACTCCCAGATCCAGGACTGATTTTTCTGCCGGCACTTTCTGCTTATATACGTCTATAATATAGGAGCATATCTGGAAGGTGTAAAAGCTTATGCCTATGGGCAGAATCCAGTTGGCCAAGGGCAGCTCAAAGCCCAGGTCGGGAAAGAATCTTCCGAAGAACGCGTTAATATTCGCAAAAATGAAGTCAGAATACTTAAATAAAAAAAGCCATGCGAAATTATAGGCCAGGCCGGCAGCCAGCCAAAGGCTTTTCCTTTGCTCGCTGCGGCTTATCGCAAGACCGAAAAAATAATTCAATACTATTGATATTATTAATAAAAGGATATAGCGAGGCTCGTCCAGCACTCCGTAGGAATAAAAGGCCAGACTGGCAATAAAGAGCCATAAATTTTTGCCCCTGAAAGGAAGCAGGTAATATACAAGAAAAAATATCGGAAGAAATATAAAAATAAATTCTATGCTGCTGAAAACCATATGCTTCCCCTGCTGTAATTGTATTAAAGATTAATCTTCCTGTTCGGTAAAATTAGGCACAACGGCCTTGAGCGTACTGCGCACCTCCCGTCCGTTTTCTACCGCGTCCTTCAGCTCCTGAATATGCTTCCAGAATAGCTGAGCGTCAAATTCGACGGGCTGCAAAACAAATATTTTATTATTCTCGGTTTTGGTCATCTTATTGGATTCATCCTGGTTATAAAGCTCTTCATAGAGCTTTTCGCCAGGCCGCAGGCCGGTATACTGGATTTTTATGTCCTTATCGGGAGTAAAGCCCGAAAGCCGGATCATATTGCGGGCCAAATCGTCTATAAATACAGGCTGCCCCATATCCAGCACGAATATTTCGCCGCCTGCCGCCAGCGCGCCGGCCTGCACTACCAGCCGCGCCGCTTCCGGTATGGTCATAAAATACCTGGTTATTTTGGGGTGGGTAACGGTAACTGGGCCGCCTGCGGCAATCTGCCGCTTAAAGGTTGGGATAACGCTGCCGTTGCTGCCCAGGACGTTGCCGAAGCGCACCGCCGCGAATTTAGTAGCGCTGCCCTCCAGATTGAGGTGCTGCATTATAAGCTCGCTTACCCGTTTGGTAGCGCCCATGACATTGGTGGGATTAACAGCCTTATCAGTAGACAGCAGCACGAAATGCTCCGAGTTATACTCCATAGCGCAGCGGGCCGTGTTAAGGGTGCCGAATACGTTGTTTTTTACTGCCTCGCGTGAATTGTCCTCCATGAGGGGCACATGCTTATGGGCGGCCGCATGGAAAACAACTTCTGGGTGAAATTCCTCGAATATTTCGCGCATTCGGGCCATATCCCGCACAGAGCCTATGCGTATGCAGACGTTTAATTCAGGCTGCCGCGCTTTAAGCTCATTCATAAGCTCAAAGGCGTTATTCTCGTAAATATCAAATATAACAAGCTGTTTTAGGCCGCAGAGCGCAGTCTGGCGGCAAAGCTCCGAGCCTATGGAACCGCCTCCGCCCGTTACCAGGACAGTCCGGCCCTTAAGATAGGACAATACTGAATGCTGGTCTATTACAATTTCGGGACGGGGCAGCAGTTCCTGCGGGTCTATGTCCCGTATCATATCCAGACTGACGGTATCGTCTATTTCCTCAAGCGGGGGAAGGGTAGTAACCTTTCGGCCTGTCTGCGCAGCAAGCTTTAAAATCTGCCTGCGCTCCGAATCGGTGGCGCTGGGTATGGCCAGCATTATTTCATCTATGGACAGCTTTTCGGCTATTGCCGTCATTTCCTCACAGCTACCCTTAACAGGTACGCCATGAACGCGCATTCCGTGTTTAGAGGGGTCATCGTCCACAATCGCTATAGGACGTCCGTAAACATATCCGCCTCCGCGCAGGTAATCAATCAGCATGGCGCCCGCCGCTCCCGCGCCTATAATAAGCAGGCGCTTGCTGTTCTTTTTGCTTTCTATGCGGGTCTTAATCAGCCGGGGCAGATAAAGGCAGAGACGAGAGCCTATAATGAAAATCAGGGCTATGAGCATGTAATTGAGATAATAGGAGAGGGAAAGCTCAATGCCCGTGTCCAGCAGGCCGTCCGTTAAATAGAGAGCCAGCGTGGAAATAGCCGTTACTACTGCTATCTGGAACATTTCGGTCAGGGTAGCGGAGTATTTCCAGATGTGATTATAAATTCCCATGCAGGCGAAAATAATAACTGTGGCGCCTGCGGCGGCAGCGTGATAACGGTTGAATATCCTGTTTGCGTAATCGCTTATTTCTCCCTGAGTGAAAATTACAAGCGAAAGGCGCATAGCCAGAAACAGCAGCACCATATCTATGCATATAAAAAGGGCGCAGGAACCCCATTTTTTTATAACGGCTTCTGTCTTTTTCATAACCTTTTACTATATATACTGAACAAATATATTTCTTTCGGAAATATTTCAGCATTCTCCTTTGTATTGTATTTCCTGTACGCTGAATTTCAGTTTCCCAAAACTATGGCGCCAGCTTTAAATTAAGCACAGCATTAAAGAGCGCTGACAAAACAAAACAGAAACGCGCCGGGCGCTCCCGTTTATGTCGCAGCATTCCTGTCCGATTGGGGAGTATGTATTTTTAAGCAAATTTATTATCGATATAATAGCCCATAACGCAGATATTGTCAAGACGGCAGGGCAGAATTAAATTAAATGTAATATAAATGTCATTACTCATGAATTAATCTATATTTAATTTGCCAGACAGCCGCTGTTAATAGTATAATGCTTTAGTGCAAGCTTTATACTTTCGGGGGTAATGACGTTGAAAAGCATTGAGGTTTTAGGGTTAAAAAAATATTACGGCAATATTAAAGCGGTGGACGGCGTTGATTTTTATGTGGAGCCGGGGAGCCTTTTTGCGTTTCTGGGACCTAACGGCGCAGGCAAGTCAACCGTTATAGACATTTTATGCACATTAAGCCGTCCGCAGGCCGGGCAGGCGTTTATTAACGGCATGGAAATAGGCCGGGAGGATGAAAAAATACGGTCTGAAATAGGGGTTGTATTTCAGGAGGGCGTATTGGACAGGCTGCTGAGCGTACGGGAAAACCTTATGCTTAGGGGCTCGTTTTACGGACTAAAGGGAGAAGAATTAAAAAAGCGTATGGAAAATGCTCTGCTTGAAGCGGACGCAGCCGAATTTGCCGACAGACGGTACGGCAAACTATCGGGCGGCCAGCGTCGCCGCGCCGATATAGCCAGGGCCCTTGTCAATTCTCCCAAAATTCTTTTTCTGGACGAGCCTACGACGGGCCTGGACCCTCAGACGCGGGCGGGCATATGGGAGACGGTCAGAAGGCTTCAGCGGGAAAACGGCATGACGGTTTTTCTTACCACGCATTATATGGAAGAAGCGGATTCGGCCGATTATGTAGTTGTATTGGACAACGGGCGCGTAAAAGCAAAGGGTACTCCAAATCAGCTTAAAAAGGAATATGCCGCAGATTGCCTTAAATTATATGGGGATGTTCCGCATTTGATTGATATCATAAAAGAAACCCGGCTTTCTTATTCTGTTTTAGCGGACGGAATAAAGATAAATCTGGAAAATACTCTTTCGGCCCTGCCTCTGCTTGAAAAGGCCGGAGGAGCTATAACAGGCTTTGAGGTGGCCATGGGGGATATGGACGATGCTTTTATGGGTATAACCGGAAAGGAGATAAGGGAATGATTCATTTTACGCTGAGAAATCTCAAGGTGTTTTACAGGGACAAAAGCTCGGTGTTTTTCTCTATGCTGGCTGTGCTCATAATCATAGTGCTTTATTTTGCTTTCCTGGGAGACGCCTGGAGCGGGCAGTTCCAGGGGGTGGACAATATGAAGGGCATAATGGATAACTGGATAAGCGCGGGACTGCTTGCGGTGGCCAGCCTTACTTCCACCATGGGCGCGTTCGGGGTAATGGTGGAGGATAAGGCGCGCCGCCTGGCAAAGGATTTTTATTCCTCTCCCTTAAAAAGGCGGGATATTGCCGGAGGGTATGTGCTTAGTTCGTTTTTTGTGGGAGTTATCATGAGCCTGCTTACCCTTTTGGTTACGCAAATATATATAATTGCTGCGGGCGGCGCTTTTATGGGCGGCGCGGCTCTGCTTAAGGTAATGGGACTGATTTTGATATGCTCGGCTTCAAATACTGCCTTTGTGCTGTTTATCGTATCCTTTTTTAACAGTCAGGGCGCTTTTACTGGAGCCAGCACTGTCATAGGCACGTTTATAGGCTTTGTGGCGGGCATATATATGCCTATAGGAGTGCTGCCTGAAGGAGTCAGGGCGGTCGTAAAGATTTTTCCCGTTTCGCACGGGGCGGCGCTTATGCGGCAGGCTGTTATGGAAAATCAGCTTGCGGAGGCTTTTAAGGGCGCGCCCGCGGGCGCCTTGGAGGAATTCAATCAAATGATGGGCAACAGCCTGAATTTTGGCGATTATGCTGTGCCTGCTGGCGTCAGTATAGCTGTTCTGGTTCTGTCAGGAGTGCTGTTTTTCTTGCTGGCCCTTCTTAATATACGCCGCAAAGGAAAAAATATTTAAATTCCGCTTGCTTTTTAATTGGTATTATGCTATTATACTACTGCTCTTTTATAGGTGAAAGGAATGAGTATTAAAAATGTACGTTACTGAAATAATATTAGCATGTATATTAGGCGTTATATCCATTCTGCTTATAATAAGTGTTTTAAAGCAGAAGGGCACTACCGAGGGCCTGGGCAGCATTTTGGGCGGAAATAATACCGACAGCTTTTTAGGCAGGAACAAGGCGGTCAAGACCAAGGAGGGCAGGCTGGCCCTTATGACTAAGATATGCGTTGTGCTTATAGTTGTTGTGGCTATCGTACTTGCCGTGCTGCTTTCCATTTCCGAATTACGAGCAGCGGCCGCTTAAACAGGATATGCTTCCAGCGCCCACATCTGGGCGCTTTTTTTATTATTGCCGCTTATATTAAATGGATGTTAAAAAGGAGTAAAAATGATAACAGAGGAAAAAATAATTGAATTATTGGAGAAGTATGAGAGACTGAGCAAAAAAGAGCTTAAAAAGCTTATGCTCAAGGGGGATAAGGATTATGTACCCGTTGAGGAGACGCTTAAGAAGCTTAAGAGGGACAGGGTGCTTTTAAAGGACAAGCTGGGCAGATATTATCTTGCCGGCAAAACAGCCCCAAATAAAACGGAGGACAAAGAGCACGGCAAATCAGTAGAAATTGCCGTTAACGGTCAAAAGTCCGGCAACGAAAAGTCGGGCAAAGCGGAGAAAATCAAGGCAAAGGTTACTAAGGGCAAAAAATCCGGCAAAGTAGGCGGGAAAGATAAAGGAAAAGCGAATGGCAGGGAATTTGAAGGCAAAATTGCGCTTGTCCGGAACAAATATGCTTTTTTTGAAGGAGAGGGCGGAGAGAGATTATATATACCTGCGGAAAAACTGATGGGGGCTATGCTGAACGACAGGGTCACAGCTGTTAAAACAGGGGGAAAAGAATCTGACCGCGGCGCAATTACCTCCGTTTTAGAGAGAGCTAATCAAACCGTAGTGGGTACGATAGAAAATAAAAACGGAGATATTTTTCTTGTGCCTGATGATTACAGGCTGAATGTCAAAATAAAGCTGGATAAAAAAGAAGGGCTTCCTGAAAATTTTAAGGCTGTGGCGGAAATTTACCAATACAGCCAGGACGGCGGGGAACCCCTTGGCCGGATAACTGAAATTCTGGGAGAGGGGGAGCAGCCCGGCGCGGAAATGCTTTCGGTGCTTCGGGCGCATAATATTCCCGATGTTTTTGACCAGTCGGTGATAGATGAGGCGGAGAAAATCCCCGAATTTATCAGCAGTGCGGAAATTGCGGACAGGGAGGATCTGCGCGGGGAAAGCATATTTACCATAGACGGCATAGACGCAAAGGATTTAGATGACGCCGTAAGCATAAAAATGCAGGGCGAGGACTATATTTTAGGCGTTCATATCGCGGACGTTTCGCATTATGTCCGTCCGGACAGCGCGCTGGACGCAGAGGCATTAAAAAGGGGGACAAGCGTTTATTTTCCGGGGAGTGTTATTCCCATGCTGCCTAAGAGGCTAAGTAACGGCATATGCTCTCTTAATCCTAATGCGGACAGGCTGGCTTTGAGCTGCGTAATGCAGATTAGCCCGGAGGGGGAGGTAATTTCCTACAGGATATTTAAGAGCGTTATCCGTTCGTGCGAGCGCCTTGTTTACGAGGATATCAATAAGCTGCTTGAGGGGGATGAGGAGCTGAAACGCCGGTATTCACATATATACGGCGAGCTTATTCTTATGCAGAAGCTGTCCGGCATTCTCGGCAAAAGGAGAAGGGCGGCCGGCAGTATAGATTTTAATGCTCCTGAACCTGAATTTACTCTGGACGAAGAGGGCAGGGCTGTGGATGTGCGCGTGCATGAACGGGGCGTATCCAATATGATGATAGAGGAATTTATGCTGGTGTGCAATCAGACTGTGGCCAGGCATATGCGTAAAAATAATCTGCCAGCAGTTTACCGTATTCATGAAAAGCCTGAAAAAAGCAAAGTAGAGAACTTTATCTCATTTGTAAGGGGTTATGGATATAATATCAAGGCGAAAAATCTTAATGAGCCTAAAGACTATGCCATGCTGCTTGACAGCCTTAAAGGGAAGCCTGAAGAAAGGGTAATTTCGCGCTTGATGCTCCGAACCATGCAGAAGGCCAAATACAGTCAGGAAAATACGGGCCATTTTGGGCTTGCGGCGCAGGATTATCTGCATTTTACATCTCCTATCAGGCGGTATCCTGATTTGATAGTGCACAGAATGATACATTTTTCCCTTGAAAAGCCCGCTGCCCTTGGAGTGTGGGCAAAACGCATGCCTGCTATTGCCCTGCGCGCTTCCGAAAGGGAACGGGCCGCGCAGGAGGCCGAATGGGAAGGGGACGATATTAAAAAGGCGGAATATATGCTCAATCATATAGGGGAGAAATTCGACGGCGTGATTTCAGGCATGTGCTCAACGGCGTTCTGGGTTGAACTGGACAATACCGTTGAAGGGATGGTGCCCCTTTCCAGCCTCCGGGATGATTTTTATATCTTTGATCAGGAAAAGTATGTTCTAACAGGCAGAAACACCGGCAAGCGCTTTAAGCTTGGGCAGAGCGTGCGCATAAAAGTGACGGGCGCCAGCATACGGGGCCGGAGCGTCTCCTTTGAACTGGCCGGGAAAAAGAAAAATAAACTTTAAAAACCCCGGCTGCTTAAAGCAGTTTCAGAACAGGATATTTTAGTTCATTATTTGCATGTAAAATATTTCGGCGTGTTTTTTCTTGCTTTAAACGCGCCGAATCTGTTTTTATGGCCATGCTAATTATTGATTTTTAATATTAATTTAGTGCTTGTTTTTCTTAATATTGTGCATTGAAATGCGGAGGATAACGCCATATAATTATAAGTAACGATGTTCAATATTAAGGAGGGTTATCTATGAAAAAAAGCAATTATTATGCTGCTGGCATGTACTTTGGTGCTTTCCTGTGTTTCTGCCTTTGCCGCAGTGCCTGCCACGCCGTGGAACGATGATTCCATTAAGGTCAAGGTGACAAACAGCGTAACAGGCGAGGATACCGTTTATGACCAGTCGGCGGCGTTTGCTCCCGGCGTAAACTGGAGCGGCAATTTGGACTGGTCTTTAAAGAACAATCAGATTGTGGCGGTTAAAAAGGCGGATGCCGCCAATGGTTTTGAAACAGCGCTTGTTCAGTCTTTCGCTAATTTTACTTCACAGGATAAAGGCGCGGACGGTTATGGTTTTTATATCAAGAACAACTGTGCCGGCGTAGTATTGTTCACCTTTGAAGGGTCGTGGATAGCTCCGGCCGAAGATGCGGGAAGTACTCTTGCAAATTCAGGACTCTCCTTTACCGCTGATTCGGAAGCCGTGCTTACCAGCATG
>ULRR01036370.1_pt1 | contig 17857 bp, 15 predicted proteins | sample 1955651 | NCBI WGS metagenome assembly ULRR01 (sample SAMEA4835688, study PRJEB28245) | human gut metagenome | biome: gut microbiome; material: fecal sample | place: Denmark | collected 2008
GCCCGAAAACCTTGCGGCACGCTACCCCTCCACGCGCCTGACGGCCGAGGAGAACGTTACGAACCGCCTGGCCGAGGCCTTCTACCGCGACCACGGGGTCACGGAGATCGAGCGCGGGCTGGACCTCGCCCCCACGACCGCGGGGCACACCGTCATGCGATCGGCCTACTGCATCCGCCGCGAGATCGGCGAGTGCCTGCGTGAACGGCCGCGGCTGCGCGGTGAGCTCTACCTCGAGCGGGGTGCGCAGCGCTACCGGCTGGTCTTCGACTGTGCGCGGTGCGAAATGAGCCTGGTGGATTGCAGAAAGAGTACGAAATAGAGCGCACAAACGCCTTATGCAGGAGCAACTGACCCCCGATTTTCGGGACTATGAACTCATCGACACGGGAAATTTCGAGAAGCTGGAGCGTTTCGGACGCTACGTGACGCGGCGCCCCGAGCCGCAGGCCATCTGGCGGCCGTCGCTGGCGGAGGAGGAGTGGCGGCGCCTTTCGGATGCGTCGTTCCTGCGCGATGCACGCAGCGACGAGCGCGGCGAGTGGCGTCTGCGCGAGGGCATGCCCTCGCGCTGGACGGTCGAATACCGCTACCGCGAGATGCGGCTGCGCATGCGCCTCGGACTCACCTCGTTCAAGCACGTGGGCATCTTCCCCGAGCAGGCAGCCAACTGGGACTTCATCTACGACAACTGCCTCACGCTGGGCGGTGACGGGCGGACGGAGGCGCCGCGCGTGCTGAACCTCTTTGCCTATACGGGCGGTGCGACGCTTGCGGCGCGGGCCGCCGGGGCCGGGGTGACGCATGTCGATTCGGTGAAGCAGGTGGTGACGTGGGCCCGCGAGAACATGGAGCAGAGCGGGCTGGAGGGGGTGCGCTGGATCGTCGAGGATGCCCTGAAGTTCGTGCAGCGCGAGGTGCGCCGCGGCAACCGCTACGACGGCATCATTCTTGATCCGCCCGCCTACGGACGTGGCGCCAACGGCGAGAAGTGGGTCCTCGAGGAGGGCATCGGCGAGATGCTGGCCTGCTGTGCGCAGCTGCTCGAACCCGAACGGGCGTTTCTGGTGCTGAACCTCTATTCGATGGGGCTCTCGTCGACGCTCGCCCGCACGGCCGTGCGGCAGGCCTTCGGCGCCCCACGCACGGAGCAGTGGGGCGAGCTGTGCTTCACGGACCGCGGCGGCAAGGAGCTACCGCTGGGAACCTACTACCGCTTCACGCGCTGACCCCCCCCTACTTTTCACCTTTCACCTTCGGTATGACTCCTCTTGTGATTCTTTTCGGACTGCTGGGCGGCTGCTTCCTGTCGGTGCTCGTCGGCATCATCGGCAGCCGTCGCCGCATCGGTTTCGGCTGGGCCTTTCTCGTGAGCGTGATCTTCACGCCTCTCGTGGGGTTGATCGTCGCGCTGCTGACCGATCCGCTGCCGGGCGGCGAGCAGCGCTGGGGCTGCATCGGCACCGTCGTGGCCGTGCTGGGCGTCGTGTTCCTGGTGGTATTCGCGGTGCTGCTGTTGTCTGCGCTCGGCGTGGTGGCGGTGACGCTCTGACGGGAGAAGATAAGAATGATTCGGCCCGGCGAGGTGATCGTCGGGCCGTTTTCGTGTGCTTTCGGGCCGGTTGCCGGTCAGAAGACGTGGTAGATGAGGATGCCCGCCACGGCCGAGAGGACGATCAGCAGGATGGGGTTGACCTTCAGCCACTGCCCGACGAAGACCCCGCCGAAGAGCGCCCAGCTCCAGGGGTCGATGAAGTTCTGCTCGTCGGGGTCGCTGCCGTGGGGGAAGATCAGCAGCAGGGCCGCCGCGGCGATCATGCCGATGACCGTGGGCCGCATGCCCCGCATGGCCCCCTCGACGAGGCGGTTGTTGTGCAGCCGCATGAAGAAGCGCGCTACGAGGACCATAAGCGTGAGTGACGGCAGGCAGACAGCGAAGGTGGCGATCGCGGAGCCGAGGATGCCCAGGGCGACGTGCCCGGTCTGCATGCCGACGGTGTAGCCCACGTAGGTCGCCGAGTTGATGGCGATGGGGCCGGGGGTGATCTGCGAGATGGCGACGATGTCGGCGAATTCGCCGGCCGTCATCCAGGCGTGCCGCACGACCACCTCGTGCTGGATGAGCGAGAGCATGGCGTAGCCGCCGCCGAATCCGAAGAATCCGATCTTCAGGTAGCTGACGAAGAGTTGCCAGAGTATCATTTTTCAGCCTTTTTTGCGATGTAGAGTTCCCAGGCGATGCCCAGCGCGGCGGCTGCGGCAAGCAGGTAGATCGGCGACCAGCCCAGCCCCCAGATGAGCAGGGCCGTGGCGGCGATGACGAGCAGCATGGCCGGGTGCATGCCGCGCGAGAGCGACAGCACGGGCCCGATGATGAGGGCGACGACGGCCGGGCGCATCCCCTTGAACGCGGCGTCGACAAGGGGGTTGTGGCGGATGCCGGCGAAGAAGAGCGCGATGAGGAGGATGATCGTGAACGACGGCAGCACGGTGCCCAGCACCGCCGCCGCGGCACCGCGCAGTCCGCGCAGCTTGTAGCCGACGAAGACCGACGTGTTGACGGCAATCGGTCCCGGGACCGACTGCGCGAGCGTGAGCAGATCGAGAAACTCCTTCTGCTCGATCCAGCGGCGGTGTGTGATGACCTCGCGCTCGATGAGCGAGATCATGGCGTAGCCCCCGCCGAAGGTGAAGAGCCCGATCTTGAAGAACGAGAAGAAGATGGTGCGCAGGCGTTGCATGGTCAGTCGCGTTTTTTGTGTCCGAGCAGGGTGCGGATGCCGTCGATGAAGACCATCGGGTGCATCGGGGCGCCCGGCAGCCAGAGGTCGACGTGGTGTTCCTGGAAGAAGCGGCGGTCGATGGCGCGGCTCTCGGCGAAGAGCCCGCCCGAGCAGGCCTCCGTACCGCAGGCGATCAGCAGCTTGGGCTCGGCGACGGCCTCCCAGCAGATCGCCAGCGCCTCGGCCATGGCCGCCGTGACGGGGCCCGAGACGGCCACGCCGTCGGCATGGCGCGGCGAGGCGGTGAAGCCGATGCCGAAGCGCCCGAGGTCGAAGTTGACGTTGCCCGTGGCGTTGAGCTCCATCTCCACCGATCCGTCGCCTCCGGCGCAGACCTCGCGCAGCTGGAGCGACTGGCGGAAGAAACGGCGGACGTCGCTGCGCACGGCCCCCTCGTCGAAGGGTACGCGCTCCATGCCCGGGCGCAGGACGAGCCCCCGGCGCGTCGGCGAGCCGAGGCGATAGTCGTTCGTGAAGCGGATGTTGCGCGGGGCGCGCCGCGCACACTCGCCGCAGAAGAGGCAGCGCCCCAGGTCGAGCGCGAAGGGGGCGGCCGTGAGGGCCCCGGTGGGGCAGAGGGCTGCGGCGCGCTCGAGGGCCGCGTGGTCCTCGGTGTCGGTCAGTTCGGGCCGCCCCCGGAACTCGGAGGTCAGCTCCACGGCGTCCAGATCGGGAATGTACTGCGTCCCGTGGCTGCGCAGCACCCGTATTTTCGGAAGTATCATGATGCTTGTCTCTTGTTGTCCTGTCCGTGTGTCAGAGGTCGTGTCCGCAGTAGGAGAGGTTGAAGCTCTTGTTGCAGATCGGGAAGTCCGAGATGCCCTCGCCGCGCACGGCCAGCGCCAGCGCCAGCCAGTTGTGCAGACTCGGGTCCTTGATGCGGCAGGCGGCGATCTCGCCCGCCGCGTCGGTCACCACGACGTGGCACGTCTCGCCGCGCCACCCCTCGACCAGCCCGAAGGCGAGTGACGAGGCCTGCAGCGGCGCTTCGTAGTCGGGGGCCGGGCAGGGGTTCCCGACGGCGGCGTACTTCTGCTCGTAGCTTGCGAGCAGGCGGTCGACGTAGGAGGCCGACTGGAGCACCTCGCGGCAGCGGATCATCAACCGTGCCATGACGTCGCCGTGGCGCTTGAGGATCGGCTCGTGGCGCAGCTGCTTGGCGTAGACGCCCCACGGGTGCGAGGCGCGGATGTCGCGCGGGAAGCCGCTGGCGCGGGCCGCCTGCCCCACACCGCCGATGCGCCGCATCTCGTCGCGCGGCACGACGCCGCACTGCTCGAAGCGGGCCAGCAGCGTGGGCGAGGATTTCAGGTCGCGGCGTACCTCGTCGTAGCGGCGCGCGATCTGGGCGACGTTGCGGCGGATCATCGCGGCCTTTTCGGCCGTGAGCGGATGGTCGGTGCCGTGCGGGCGGATGAGCCCCTTGGCGAAGCGGTTGCCGCACCAGGCCTGCGTCGTGTTGATCGTCATCGTGCGCAGCGCCTCGCAGGCCACCTGCCCCAGCTGGTAGCCCACGTCCGTCGAGAGGGCGCCCGTGTCGGCGATGCCCATGGCCATGCGTTCGAGTTCGAGCGCCACGGCCCGTTCGCGCTCCATCTCGGCCGTGCGCTCGCGCCCCGAGAGCTTCTCGACGGCCTCGACGAAGGCCGTGGCGTGCGCCACGGCGCTGTCTCCGGCCACCGCCTCGGCCAGGCACACCTGCCGCAGGCGGTTGTGCGTCGTCTCGAAGGCGTGCTCGACGCCCCGGTGCTGGTATCCCAGCGCGATTTCGAGGTGCAGGACCCGCTCGCCGTTGCAGATGAAGCGGAAGGCGCCCGGTTCGATGATGCCCGCGTGGATTGGCCCGACGTTCACCTCGTGCAGCGACCGGCCCTCCATCGTGTAGAAGGGGTAGTTGTCGATCGAGCTGCCGCGGTCGCGCCGGTCGAAGGGGAAGCGCAGCGGCTTGGGCCACGGCAGGCCGTCGAAGCGCACGCCGTAGCGCTCCATGATGTCGCGCTCGAAGGGGTGCAGCTGCGCATGGCGCGCCGTGAGCGACGGCAGCACCGTGTCGTCGTAATACTCCATGGCGTGCGAGGTGATGAGCACGCGCCCCTCGGCGTCGTCGAGCAGCAGGCAGTAGAAGCGCAGGCGCCCGCCCTCGGGCAGGGCGAAGTAGTGGGCCACGTGGCAGCGTTCGTCCGCCAGACGCGCCGTCACGTCGTCGTAGAACTCCGCATAGGAGACTTCGGGTATCTCGTCGAGGCGGACGGCCCCCGCGAGGTTGTCGGTTATCCGGTAATTCATAGCGATGCGATTTGATCGAGAAGCTGCCGCAGCAGGTCGGGCTGCCACAACCCGAGCACCATGGCGGCGACGAGCAGCGTGAGGGCCGACCACGAGAGGGCCCGGTCCGCCTTCGAGGGGTGGAGTTCGTCCTGGTTGGGCTGGTAGCAGAGGCGGATCATGCGCGAGCAGAACGAGTAGATGACGATGCAGAGCAGCAGCGTGATGCCCGCCACGAGCCACCATTTCCCCGCCGTGACGACCTCGCCGAGGATCGTCAGCTCCGAGAGGAAGAGCGGCGAGGGCGGGAAGGCCACGAGCACGACCATGCCCGCGAGCAGTCCCACGGCCCCGACGGGGTTGATGCGGATGTAGTCGCCGATGCGGTTGATGCGGTAGCCGTTGTAGATCTGCCGCACGACGGCCATCTGCAGGAAGAGGCTGCTCTTGATGAAGGTGTGGCAGACGACGTGGAAGACGGCGGCCCAGACGCCCGCGCCGCCGATGCCCAGGCCGATGGCGGCGATGCCCATGTTCTCGACCGTGGAGTAGGAGAGGAAGCGCTTGTAGTTGTTCGTGCGGCGCAGAAAGAGGGCGCCGATGACGAGCGACAGCACGCCGACGATCAGCAGCACGGAGCGCACCCACGGGAAGACCTCCGTTTGGGCGAGCGTGCGGTAGATGCGCAGCAGGGCGACGAAGCCGGCGTTGACCAGCCCCGTGGAGATGAGCGCCGAGGCGGGGGCCGGAGCCGCGAAGTTGGCGTCGACGCCCACGGTGTAGAGCGGAAAGAGCTCGACCTTGCAGCTGTAGCCGCAGAGGATCAGCAGAAAGGCCGTCTTCAGGTAGAGCGGCTTGCCGTGGGCAGCGGCCGCGGCCACGGCGTCGTAGGTGAGCGTCTCGCACTCGGTGGCGGCGGCCAGCAGCAGGATGCCCAGGTAGGCCATGGCGATGCCCGTCGAGCAGACGAAGACGTATTTCCAGGCCGCTTCGAGCGAGGCGGCCGTGCGGCGGTGGTAGATGATGCCCGCCGAGCAGAGGGTCGTGGCCTCGAGGAAGATCCACGTCACGGCGAGGTTGTTGGCGAAGTAGACGCCCGCAATGGCGGTCGTCAGCAGCAGGAGCAGCGCCGAGTAGATGCGCACCTGTGCGGGGTTCTCGCCCTTGAGGTAGCGCTCGGAGTGGATGAAGGCGAAGCACGAGACGACGGTGAGCAGCACGTAGAAGAGCGTGCCCGTGGCGTCGAAGGTGAAGAGCCCGGCCGAGGTCGTGCCGTAGCCCGCGGCGACGATCCACACGGCGAAGGCGGTCTGCACGGCGTAGAAAAGCATGCCGGCGGCGAAGAGCTGCCGGTCGCTGCGCGAGGCGAAGGCCGCCGCCGCGGCAAGGATGCTGAATGCGAGGTAACAGAGCATGGCGTCAGTCTTTTACGTTGGTCAGAGCGTCGGCGTCGTCGGCGTGGATCTTGCCGTCGATCTTCGTGAAGAAGATTCCGAGCATGAGCACCGAGATGAGGATGTCGAGCAGGATGGCGAAGTTGATCAGTAGCGGCATCTCGACGCCGATGGCCGTCGAGAAGAGGAAGACGCCGTTCTCGATGACCAGGAATCCGACCATGTGCGAGAAGATGCGGCGGCGCATGACGATCAGGATCAGCCCGCTCAACAGGGCGTAGAGCGCCACGCCGAAGAAGACGAGGTCGATCGTCGTGTCGGCGACGTAGTAGGTGATCGAGGCGCTGACGGCCAGTGCGGCGAGCGAGAGCAGCAGCGACCCGGCCTGCGACGATCCGGAGGTGCGCACGCGGTTGGTCTTCGTGCGGCGGATTACGGCGAAGAGGAGCCACGGCACCAGGATGCCCTTGAAGAGGAGCGTCTCGAGCCCCACGAAGATCACCTCGGCGGGGGCGTTGGCATGCAGGCGCAGCAGCGCGATGGCGAAGAGCAGCCAGCCCTGCACGCCCATGATCGAGGCGAAGTTGCGGAAGCGTTCGGTGATCGCCAGGTAGACGAGCGTCACGGTGTAGAGGATGACCAGCGGGAGTATCATGCGAGTCCGATGTTGAGGCGCAGCAGGTAGCCCGTGAAGAGCACGAGGGCGGCCAGTGCGGCGATGGTGAGTATGAACGTGGTGTTGCGCACGAGCTTGTTGCGGGCCTGCGTCGACTCGACGATACCGATGGACAACCCCGCGAGCAGGATCGCTGCGGGGGCCGCGGCCCACCAGTGCGCGCAGAAGGGGGCCGTGGCGGCATCGGCCGCCAGCAGGGCGAACGCGGCGCTCTTGATCCAGCCGGCGATCCGGATCGTCGCCAGGTCCACGCCGCAGTAGTCGAGGCACATCACCTCGTGGATCATCGTCAGCTCGAGGTGCGTGCGGGGATCGTCGACCGGGATGCGGCCGCTCTCGGTGAAGAGCAGCTTCAGCAGGATGTAGGCCGCCAGCAGCAGGATGATGGCCACCTGCGCGTCGGCAGCGGCGTCGGCCGCGAAGATCGCGGCGAAGGAGGTGTAGCCCGAGACGAGGGCCAGCGTGCCGGCCGTGAGCAGGAGCGCCGGCTCGGCGAGGGCGCCGTAGAGGGCTTCGCGGCTGGCGCCCATGCCCTCGAACGGACTGCCCGTATCCATTGCGGCGAGGATCAGCGCCATGCGGCCCAGCGCCAGCAGGTAGGCGAAGGCCGCCACATCGCCGTCGAACGAGAGCACGGGGGGCAGGTCGCCGACGGGGATCAGCAGCGCGGCGACGAGCGTGGCGCCGAGGTAGACCGACGGTGCGGCGCGGAAAAGCGCCGAGGTGGTCGTCGAGTGGACGGCCCCCTTGCGCAGTTGGAGCCTTATGTCGCGCAGGTGCTGTGTGAAGCGGATGCCGCGGCGTCCGGCCAGCCGGGCGCGCGTGCGGTTGATGAGCCCCGGGATGGCCACGGCCACCAGAAGCAGCAGCAGGGTGTTGAGCAGTGCCATCGTCAGATCAGATTAAGGATCGAAAGCAGGAATACGAGCGCAAGGAAAGCCAGCGCGAAGAGGACGTAGTGGTTGATTTTGCCCGTGCGCAGGCGCATGACGCGCTGGTTGATGAGCCGCAGCAGCTCGACCCACCAGGCGCCGAAGAGACGTCCGATGCGGTCGTTGTGGCGCGAGGCGAAGCCGTGGGCCGAGGGGAAGGTCTCCTCCTTGCCGACGGACGATCCCGTGCCGCTCTCCTGCGTGAGGGTCGAGGCGATGGACTGCAACCCTTCGGTGAAGGATTCGCCCGTGTACTGCATCCTTACGTTCGGGGCGGTGAATCCGCAGCCCCACGTCGCACCGGGCACGACGCGGCGTCCGCGCAGGGCGCGGCGGCGCAGCCAGAGCAGCCCGCCGACCACGGCGACAAGCAGCCAGACGGTGCGGGTGATGCCCGCGAGGGGTGCTGCGAGCAGGTAGTCGGAGGCGTCGGCCGGCACGTGCAGGAAGAACTCCGCCGAGCGCGTCACGACGGCCGCGGCCTGCTGCGGGAAGAGCCCCACGAGGAGGATGCCCGTGAGCGGCAGGGCCATGGCGGTGATGCGGCCGTTGTCGACCTCGGAGGCTTCGGCCACCTCGTGCGTGCGGGGCGCACCGAGAAAGACCGTGCCGTAGAGTTTGGTGAAGGCCATGACGGCCACCCCGCCGATGAGTGCCAGCGCGGCGACGGCGGCCGCGGCGCAGAGCACGTCGCTGCCCGAGGCGATGCCGTCGAAGAGCCCGAGGTAGAGCAGCATCTCCGAGACGAAGCCGTTCAGGGGCGGCAGGGCGCAGATGGCGGCCGTGGCTGTCAGGAAGAGGATCGCCGTCAGGGGCATGTGGTGCGCTACGCCGCCCAGCGCATCGAGCGACGTGGTGCGGGTCTGCGAGAGGACGTTGCCCGCGCCGAAGAAGAGCAGTGACTTGAAGAGCGAGTGGTTGAAGGTGTGGAGCAGGGCCCCGGCCAGACCGCAGAGCGCCACGAAGTGGTTGCCCGAGGCCTTGCCCAGCGCCGCGATGCCCACGCCGAGCAGGATGATGCCGACGTTCTCGATCGAGGAGTAGGCCAGCAGCCGCTTGATGTCGTTCTGCAGCGCGGCGAGGATCACGCCCCACACGCCCGTAATGATGCCCAGGGCCAGCAGGAGGTAGCCCGCCGTGCGCAGCACGGGCAGGTCGCCCAGCGCCGCGACGACGCGCAGGATGCCGTAGACGCCCGTCTTGATCATCACGCCCGACATGAGGGCCGAGACGTGCGACGGGGCCGCCGGGTGCGCCTCCGGGAGCCAGACGTGCAGCGGGAACATGCCGGCCTTCATGCCGAAGCCCGCCAGGAAGACGAGCAGCAGCGGCAGGGCCGGCTGCGTGCGGAAATATTCGGCCAGGGTGCCGAACGTCGCGGCGCCGCACGTGCTGTCCAGTGTGACGAAGCCGACGACGAGCAGCACGAAGCCCACGTGCATCATGATGAGGTATGCGAGGGCCGCGCGCCGCACCTCGCGCCGCTCGGCGTCGTAGAGGATCAGCAGGAACGACGCCACGGTCATCAGCTCCCAGAAGAAGAGGAACGAGTAGCCGCCGTCGGAGGTGACGACGCCCAGCATGGCCAGCGACATGACCGTCAGCGCCGTGTAGTGCAGCGAGACGTGGGCCGGGGACTTTTCGCGCAGCGTGTGTTCGAGGTAGCCGCGGGCGTAGAGCACCGAGGCGATGGAGCCGATCGAGACGAGCAGCACGAAAAGGGCCGAGAGGCGGTCCATCGAGCCGCTGTCGCCGCCGAAGAGGGTGCCGGGTGTCGACCAGAGCGATAGCCCGGCCTTGCCGGCCAGCACGCCGACGGCTGCGGCCGAGGCCGCGAGGGCGCCGAGCCCCACGACGGCTGTTGCCGCCCACGCCTTGGCCCGCAGGGGCACGGCGAAGATCAGCGTCGCCACTGCGGCCAGGGCGAACAAGGTGTAGAGGAAGAACATGTCGTGAAGGTAAAATTCGGGTCTATAGGCGAAATCTGTTTCGTGTTTTTCCGGGTCATGATTCGTGGGGCTCTCCGGCCGCCGCCTGTCCGTTCACCGTGGCGACCATCACCACCGCCACGAGGGCTGCGGTCTCGGTGCGCAGGCGCTGCGGCCCGAGGGTGATCTCCTCGAATCCGTTGTCGAGCGCAAAGGCGATCTCTTCGGGTGAAAAGTCCCCTTCGGGACCGATGAAGATCTGTGCCGCCTCGCCCGCGCGGAGCGTCGAGGCGAGGTAGGCCTTGCCTTCCGGCGTGCGGGCCGCGTCGCAGTGGGCGATCATCCGCCGCCCGGCAAAGGGCGCCGCCACGGCGTCGCGGAACGGCGTGAGGGCGTCGAGCTGCGGCCGGTAGGCCTTGAGCGACTGCTTCATCGCCGCGGTGATAACCTTCTCGCCGCGTTCGGGCTTGAAGACCCGCCGTTCGCTGCGGGCCGTCTCGAGGGGGATGATCTGCGTGACGCCCACCTCGGTGGCCTTTTCGAGGAACCACTCGAAGCGGTCGGCGTTCTTGGTCGGGGCCACGGCCATCGTCAGGCGGTAGGGGAGCCGCTCGAACTCCTCCTCGGCCGAGACCACGCGCACGACGCACCGCCGCGGGTTGTCGTCCGTGATCTCGCAGCGGTAGAGCGTGCCCCGTCCGTCGGTCAGGTGCACCGTGTCGCCGCACGCAAGGCGCAGCACGCGCACGCAGTGTTTCGACTCCTCCTCCGAGAGGGTGTACTGCGGCGGACGGATGTCGGGGGCGTAGAAGAGTTGCATGGCTGTCCTTGTTGGGTCCGCATCCGCCCAGAAAAAAACGCGCGGAAGTGCGGCTCTGACCGTAATTTTATTAACTTTGCCGCAAAGGTAAACAAAATAACACGATCCATGAAACGCATAACCGGATTATTCACACTTTTGACGTTTATGACACTCGCATCCTGCGATTCCGCGAAACAGACGGGGGAGAACCCCTTTTTCTCGGAGTGGGAGACGCCCTACGGCGTTCCGCCCTTCGACAAGATCCGCCCCGAGCACTTCATGCCGGCCTTCGAGCGGGGCATGTCGCTGCACGACGCCGAGATCGACGCCATCACGTCGAACAACGACGAACCGACCTTCGAGAACGTCATCCTCGCCTACGACAACTCGGGGCAGATGCTTGCGCAGACCTCGCTGATCTTCGGCATGCTCTGCGCGGCGGAGAACACGCCGCAGATGCAGGCCCTGCAGGAGGAGGTGATGCCCCTGCTGACGGCCCACGCCGACAAGATCCGGCTCAACGAGCAGCTCTTCGACAAGGTGAAGGCGGTCTATGACAACCGGGCAACGCTCGGGCTGGATGCCGAGCAGCTGCGGCTGACGGAGAAGACCTACGACGGTTTCGTGCGTGACGGAGCGCTGCTCGACGCCGACGGAAAGGCTCGCCTGAAGCAGATCAACGAGGAGCTGGCGCTCACGGCCGTGAAGTTCGGCAACAACCTCCTGGCCGAGAACAACAACTATGCGCTGGTGCTCGACGGCGACCAGTTGGACGGGCTGCCCGCGGGGGTCCGCGACCTGGCGCGCGAGAAGGCCGAGTCGATGGGCAAGAGCGGCAAGTACGTCTTCACGCTCCACAAGCCGAGCATGCTGCCGTTTTTGACCTACTCCTCCGAGCGCGGCCTGCGCGAGGAGCTCTACACGGCCTATCTGAACCGCTGCAACCACGATGACGAATACGACAACAAGCAGCTCATCAATGACTTCATCCGCCTGCGCACGGAGAAAGCCCACCTGCTGGGCTATCCCTCCTATGCGGCTTACGTCGTGGCCGACGAGATGGCCGGGACGACCGGCGCCGTCTACAACCTGCTGGAGGAGATCTGGACGCCGGCGCTCGAGAGCGCCAAAAAGGAGCTTGCCGGGATGGAGGTGCTCTTCCGCAAGGATTACCCCGACGGCGAGTTCGCCTCGTGGGACTGGTGGTACTATGCCGAGAAGCTCCGCAAGCAGCAGTATGCCCTCGACGAGGAGATGCTGCGCCCCTACTTCTCGCTGCAGAACGTCCAGAACGGCATCTTCTTCCTTGCCAACCGTCTCTACGGTATTACGTTCCGTCCGGTCGCCGTGCCGCTCTACCATCCCGAGGCCGTGGCCTACGAGGTGCTCGACGTCGACGAGTCGCACCTCGGGGTGATCTACTTCGACTTCTTCCCGCGCGACGGCAAGAGCCAGGGAGCCTGGTGCGGCAACTATGTCGAGCAGACCTACCGCGACGGCAAGCGCGTGGCGCCCGTCGTGTCGATCGTCTGCAACTTCACGCGCCCGACGCGCAGCGACCCCGCGCTGCTGACCCTCGACGAAACGGAGACGCTCTTCCACGAGTTCGGCCACGCGCTGCACTTCCTCTTCCACGACGTGAAGTACCGCGGCCTTACGGAGGTCGAGGGAGACTTCGTCGAGCTGCCCTCGCAGATCATGGAGAACTGGGCCTTCGAGCCGGAGATGCTGCGCCAGTATGCCGTGCACTACCGCTCGGACGAGGTGATTCCACAGTATCTGATCGACAAGCTGCGCCGCAGCGAGCTCTTCAACCAGGGCTTCATGACCACGGAACTCATCGCCGCGGCGCTCTCGGACATGGACATCCACTCGATGACCGAGTACGCGCCCTTCGATCCGATGGCCTTCGAGCGGGAGGCGCTCACCGAAAAGCGCGGACTCATCCCGCAGATCGAACCCCGCTACCGCTATCCCTATTTCAGCCACATCTTCGACGGCGGCTACTCGGCCGGCTACTACTTCTATACGTGGGCCGAGGTGCTCGACAAGGATGCCTTCGAGGCCTTCCGCGAGAGCGGCGACCTGTTCAACCGGCGCATCGCCGACGACTTCCGCCACAAGCTCCTCGCACGCGGCGGTTCGGAGGACGGCATGACCCTCTACCGCGCCTTCCGCGGCAAGGACCCCGACAAGCGGGCCATGCTCAAGGGACGCGGCCTGTGGAACGAGCCCGACCCCGAACCGGCCGACGAGACGGAGTCCCGCCCCGGCGACGACATGCAGGCGGCGCGCTGATTGCCGCCGGTCTTCCCATCGAGAAGAAACCCACAAACGAACGGATATGAAAAAAGCAATTGTAATCATGACATTTTCCGCCCTTGCGGCCGGCTGTGCCGACAATTCGATTCCGAAGGCCCAGCTTCCCGAACTGGACATGACGAATCCGCTGCTGGCGGCGTGGAACACACCCCACGAGACGCCTCCCTTCTCCGAGATCGAACTCTCGGATTATGAACCCGCCTTCGATGCGGCGATCGCCTGCTCGCGCGCCGAGATCGAGGCCATCGTCACCAACCCCGCGAAACCCACGTTCGGCAACACGATCGTGGCGCTTGAGCGCCACGGGGCGCTGCTGAACCGCATTGCGGGCCTCTTCTTCAACCTGCTCGAGGCCGACACGTCGGACGAGATGCAGCAGATCGCCCTGCGCGTGCAGCCCAAGCTCACCGAGCTGTCGAACGACATCATGCTCAACCCCGAGCTCTTCGCCCGCGTGAAGCAGGTTTACGAACATCCGGGCCGCGGTCTGGATGCCGTGGACCGGAAGCTGCTCGAGAATACCTACAAGAGCTTTGCCCGCAACGGCGCGGCGCTGTCGGATGCCGACAAGGAGCTCTACCGCAAGTACACCACCGAACTCTCGGCGCTGACGCTGCAATTCGGGCAGAACGCCCTCTCGGCGACGAACGCCTTCACGATCAACATCACCGATCCGAAGGTCGTGGCCGAGCTGCCGGCCTTCGTGCGCGAGGGCATGGCCGCCGATGCCAGGGCCCGCGGCGAGAAGGGGTGGACGGTGACGCTCCAGGCGCCGAGCTACGCCCCCTTCCTGCGCTACTCGTCGAACCGCTCCCTGAAGGAGCGCCTCTGGAAGGCCTACAACGCGCGGGCGCTGGGCGGTGAGTTCGACAATACGGAGATCGTCAAGCAGATTGCCAACACGCGACTGAAGATCGCCAACCTGCTCGGCTACAAGTGTTATGCCGACTACGTGCTCGAGGAACGCATGGCCGAGAACACCCCGACGGTGACGGCCTTCCTCGACGAGCTGCTCGATGCGACGAAGGAGTATGCCGATGCCGACTACCGCACCGTGAGCGAGTACGCCGCCTCCAAGGGCTTCCGCGGCGAGCTCATGCCGTGGGACTGGTCCTACTATTCGGAGAAGTACAAGGACGAGAAGTACGCCCTGAACGACGAGGCGGTCAAGCCCTATTTCCAGCTGGAGAATGTCCGCAAGGGGGTCTTCCTGCTCGCGAACAAGCTCTACGGACTGAACTTCACGCCCAATCCGGCGATCGAGGTCTACCATCCCGACGTGACGGCCTACGAGGTGACCGACGAGAAGGGGCGCTTCATGGCGGTGCTCTACCTCGACTTCTTCCCGCGCGAGTCGAAGCGCGGCGGAGCGTGGATGACCGAGTTCCGCGGCACGAAGACCGTCGACGGCGTGGAGACGCGCCCGCTCGTGTCGCTGGTGATGAACTTCACGAAGCCCACGGAGCAGACCCCCTCGCTGCTGACCTTCGACGAGGTGGAGACCTTCCTCCACGAGTTCGGACACTCGCTGCACGGCATGCTCGCCGAGGGCAAGTATGAGTCGCTGAACGGAACGAACGTCTACCGCGACTTCGTGGAGCTGCCGTCGCAGATCATGGAGAACTGGGCCACCGAAAAGGAGTTCCTCGACCTGTGGGCCGTCCATTACGAGACGGGCGAGCCGATTCCCGCCGAGCTCGTCGAGCGGATCGTTGCCGCGAAGAACTACCTGGCGGCCTATGCCAACGTGCGCCAGCTCTCGTTCGGCATGACCGACATGGCTTGGCATACGCTGACCGAACCCTTCGAGGGGGATGTCGAGCAGTTCGAGGTAGCCTCGATGGCCCCGACGCAGGTGCTGCCCGTCGTGCCGGGCACGGCCATGGCACCGGCCTTCGGCCACATCTTCTCGGGCGGCTATGCCGCGGGCTACTACGGCTACAAGTGGGCCGAGGTGCTCGAGGCCGATGCCTTCTCGCTCTTCAAGGAGAAGGGTATCTTCAACCGCGAGGTGGCCGACTCGTTCCGCAAGAACATCCTCTCGAAGGGCGGTACGGAGCACCCGATGAAGCTCTACGTCGCCTTCCGCGGCCACAAGCCCGAGACGCGCGCCCTGATCGAGAAGATGGGTCTTGGCAAGTAATGGATCGGACGGTCCCGGATTGCACCGTCAAAGAGGCTGCCCCGTCGGGAGCAGCCTCTTTTTCGTGCGGCGGTACGGCGGTGCAGTGAACCAGTTGTTTTGGGACTGTCGCTTGGGCGTGGGAACCGCCTCCTGCCATCCTCCGCCTCTTGAGCGTCGAGCCCCCTCCATCTTGCTGTCGGTTTTGGCGGAACCTTGTTTTATGCGGCCGGGTTCTGGTGAGGGCAGCCGGTGTCTTCTGGATTGCCGTTTTAGAAGGTGATGGTGCACTCGCCGTGTGCATGAAAAAACCGTCTGCGGAGGGCAGACGGTTTTTTCGTATGCGGATTCGGATCTCCCGGATCAGAGGGTCTCCAGTACGTAGCCGGCATTGAGCAGTTCGCTCCAGTTCGAGTCGCTTCGGTACTGCTCTGCGAGAGCGGCCGGTACGCGCAGCTTCTTCGTCGTGCCTTCGGCTACGGACGTGCCGACATTCTCCAGGGTGTCGCCGCTGATTTCAACGACCGCGTCGGGGTTGAGCAGCGTGATTTCGGCCAGCGCCGTGCAATTCTGGAAGCACGTCTTGTCGATGGTCGCAACGGATGCGGGTACCGTGACGGTGGGCAGGGCCGTGCAGTCGCGGAAGGTCGAAGCGTCGAGTGTCTTGATGCCGTCCGGGAGCTTCACATAGGTCAGGGCCGTGCAGCTGTCAAAGGCGCTGTCCGAGATGGTGGTGACGCTGTTCGGGATGATGATGCTCTTGAGTGACGAGCAGCCCTTGAAGGCCTTGCCGCCGATGGTCTCGAGCGTTTCGGGCAGGGTGACCGAAGTCAGATTCGTGCAGCCGGTGAATCCCGGGTTGTTGATCTTCGTCATGCCCGAGGGCAGGATGATGCTGCCCAGTGCGACGTTGTCCTCGAAAATTCCTCCCAGACCGAACTCGCCGTCGAAGCTGATGTTCGAGAGATCGACGTCGATGGGGTCCGTGCCGCCCTGTGCGGCGTACATGCTCTCAACGAGGGCGTCGATGACGGCCAGCTGTCCGCCGTCCTTGTCGAACTGAACGTCCTTGGTTGCGTTGGCCGCGAAGTAGAGGTCGCTGCCCATGCTCATGAGATCCTCCGAGCTCATCGTAATCGTGATGTTCCCCTCTGTATCTTCGGTGTAGATGTCCTTGAAATCGACCCAATGGTCACCCAGACGGACGGCGAAGTCGGCGTCGGCCGGGAATTCCATCGAATCATCGGACTGTACCTCGATGGTCATGGCATAGCCCTTGCCGGACTTGAAGGCCGTACCGGCCTTGGCGCGTGCGACCATCGAATAGGAGGAGTAGCTTTTGGTCCCGTCGCCGTTGTCCTTCTCATGCGTAACCAGACCGCGGAAACGCAGCGGGCGGTTGCTCAGATCGACCGGCAGCATGACGGCATAGAACTTATAGGCGTTCTCCTTCGAGGTGTAGCCGGTGATGTCGAGGCCGCTCGAAGTGCTGCTGCCCAGCTGGAAGTTGATCGTGTGCGACGAGCCGTCGATGATCGCTCCCGTACCCATGTTGACGGTGTAGTTGCCTGCGATGGGACCGTCCTGATCCTCGGTGTACATCTTCAGCTGCGAGAGGTAGATCTTCTCGCCCTCGGCCGGCAGATCCGTCGTGTAGAGCTTCAGCTGCAGGTAGGCAAGCACCGGCTCGAACTGGAAGTGAACCTGGTCGTTGAGGGCCACTCCGGTCGTCTCTGCGATGCAGAGCTGGCTTTCGGCATAGGAGAACTCGTCCTGGTTGACCGGCAGCGTGAAGGTCACCGCCTCCGAGTTGTTGCTCTCGTGGATGGTGTGGGACGTCTCGTTGTAGGGATAGTAGGCGCGGAAGTCGTGGGTCTCGACGCTCTCGTTCCAGACAAAGCCTTCTGGAGTGACGAAGATGGCTCCTCCGCTCTCGGTGGCGCTGTCATAATTAAAAATGCCCCAGTTGTCGCCGGTTGCCTGGTGGTAATAGACGCCGAGCTGCTCCGTTCCCTTCCATGTGAGGGCTCCGAAGTTGTCGCCGGCAAACTCGGCACGGCTCGACGGACTGGAGGTGTCGTAGCCCGCATTGTGGGCCGTAACGGTGATGGGCGTCCCCTTCTGTTCGGGAGCTTCGGGCGTTACGTCCGGCTCCTTGGCGCACGAGAAGGCGGTCAGTGCGACAAGAAAAAGTATGATGTGTCTCATGTTCATGCAGTTTTTGACAGTTTATTGTTTATTGTTCGGGCCAGTCGTAGTCGCCCCACGAGTCGTCGCGGTTGACGGTTCCGGCGTTGCTGCCGATGCCGCTCTGAGCGAAACCCTTTTCGATCTGAATGTGTACAATCTGCATGTCGGGCGCCTCATACGGCATCCGGCGGGCGCAGCAACCCCCCCCCTTGCGGGGATTCTTCTGGTTAGTAATGCTTTGCATGATATTTTATATAATGTGGATCGGCTGCAAAGGTAGGTTGATTGTTATTTTCGGGGATGGATTTTTTGTCAAAAAGAGCGGATTTTTAACCGTATCTGTTTATTTTGTGAACAAAAAATAGACTAAACCTCTGTTTTTTTGTTCTTTTTTGCCTGTACGCCGTCCTGTTTCAGCCGACATGGATTTGTCGATCGGAAGA
>ULRR01038669.1_pt1 | contig 17801 bp, 16 predicted proteins | sample 1955651 | NCBI WGS metagenome assembly ULRR01 (sample SAMEA4835688, study PRJEB28245) | human gut metagenome | biome: gut microbiome; material: fecal sample | place: Denmark | collected 2008
AAAAATAATATCAACCTATATATTGACATTTCACTTTCGTATTGTTTATAATACTTACAACCAATTAAATAAGGAGGCATATTTATGAAAAAGTTAGCCATAATGCTGCTAACTGGCGCAATATCATTAGGGCTGGCCTCATGTGCTAATAGTACGATTACGCCTTCCGGCCCATCGCCATCCAGTCAAAACAACTCAGAAAAGAATCCTTATATCGGAAATACATATTCCCAGCAGCCCGACATCCGAGACTATACATATTCCTGGTGGCCCGAAGGTACGGGCACCGCCTCAAGCAACAAATTTTTTGTGCAGACAGGCCATTATGGAATAAGTATAAACGGCACAAACGGCATGATAAACAGACTAGGGGCAATTAAAGAAGAATATGGCCAGTCCGAAGTAATGTCTCAAGACGCCTCCGTTATAAACAGCCTGCCCGAAATAGATACTTTCAGCTCGGCAATAATAAACGATACCGAATATCTTTTCACAGACACCATACAACCCGCACAATATAACACAATCAATATGCGAATTATCGAATCAGGCCAATATATGCAATCCTTTGATACGGCCGCCATGATTTTTGCAGACGCTTCATCCGGAAAACAAACAAATGATTTTATAGGCCGCACAGAAATTAAAGCTCTGCCCCGCTACTTTGCACTTAATTTTCAACTCTTTGCCCAACAAAACTTTTCAAATGTCACGCTCAAATATTCATTTGAATTTAACGAGGAGATGGAAGGCACTCCTTCCCAAAACGGGCGTGAGATAATACTTACTTCTCCCAATGGATGCGGTCTAACTGTTATGCTCCCAGATGAAAAGGCTTCCCTTTCCTATGACCAGGCTTCCAGAACCTTAACAATGACATGCACGGATATTTCATTAAAACAATATGAATTTGGAGGTTTTGGGGCCATAATCATACCCAGCGCTTCGCCCTCCCAGTCAGATATAGACAACTACAACGCAATAGCTTCCTTGAATATCTCCGCATATCAGCTTGCTCCCCGCGAAGGGCGGGAAGTACCCGTGGAATTTGATGCGGACAGGGGTATCTGGATTATGAATACCAATCGAATGACCAGCGCCAAAGGAACTGCTTTTGCATCAGAACAAAATCAAAATGCCAGTGATAGGGTACAGTTTACCCTGGAAAACACATCAGACCAAACTATAACCGTGCCTGTTATGTTTGAAAAAAGCGGTACCTTCGCAGTAGAAGGCTTCGGCCCTGTTATAAGAGATGTGGATACTGGTGAGCCATTGGGCGTGCCCATCCAAATATCTAAAAACTGGCACCCTTATGCCAGCACTATATCAGACAGCGAATGGTATAAAGGTCTGGACGGCTCCTGGTTCCACGGCTACACCTATCTGGAAGTCCCCGCCAATTCAAGCGTTACTTATGAATATATGAACGCCTTCAATAACTGGGGTACAATTAACGTAGCCAGCCATGCCCAGCTCTGCTTAATAGGCTGGCCTGCGTACAGCTCTCACCAAATCTGGCATACAAGCACAATAGGCTCCAGCGGCGAGGCATTCTGCTACGACCCAGACCAGACCTGCGGCCTGTCCTTTATAAACGACGTCCGGGGCGTGGGCTTTGACCCCTATGATAACGGCCAGGAATATGTCTGGGGCACCAATAACGGCGGCGGCAATTTCCTGTATTACGGAAAGGACGGAAGCAACACGTCAGGTATTGTAGGCTTTAAAAACGTACGGGTGTTTTACCGCAATTATGCCCCTAACCTTGCCGAAGTTATTTTCACCGGCCTGACCAAAGACAACGCCGTGGAATTTACCATCACTACCTATTTAGGCCGCACGAATGACGTTTCCCGCGCAACGCATACCTTTGAATACACCTTTTTAAAGGATGTCAGCTTTGAAAGAATGGCCTTTTACCAGCTGGGCGCCGACAACCATAACAGCGGCCGCTGGCACGGCTTGACCATTGGAAACAACGACGGTCCTATAGAATATACGATTGACGGCGTAACCTACGGCGCTGAAGCAGAGCTTCCCGTATATGACACGGCGGGCTATATTGGCAATAACGGCATGCAGCGCATAGAAGTTCCGGGCGAAGGTATGTGGATAGCCTTTACCAACAGCTATACAAAGATAAACTCGGATTATTTTGACGCCAAAACCGCCAACCGTATGCTCAGCCTCCTATCCTTTGAAGCAAACTTAAACGGAAAAACATATACCAAACCCGCCTTTAATATTCGCAGCACCGAAATGTTCTGCGGCAATTCTACATTGGTAGAGCTGTGCCCTCCGGCCGAAACAGGCAGCACTATAAAGGCGGGCAGCACAGTCAAAGGCGCGGTGGAATATATTAACCTGCCCATATCCCTTTCCAGTTTTTATTATGACAGCCCCATAGTAAAAAGCATCCCTGAAGAGGAATTTAACACCTGGAGAATGGCCTACCGCTATGCAATGGGAGATAAGACCCAAGCCTCTGCTCAAACAGGCGAAATTATCCGTCAATATCCCATTGCAGTAAAATGCGCTGACGCTCTCGACGTGCTGGCCGAAATAACCATAAAGGGCGGAATAAGCTATATTCCCATTACCTTTACCAACGTACCCTCCTATTCGGGCTATAGATTGGAAACTCTAACTGACGGCCAATGGACTAAAATTGATCAGTCCTATTTGGGCAACGACTACTGGCAAGCCTGTTATAACGCCGAAACCGGCTCGTATGAATTAACCTTTAATGTGGAGCATTCGGGAGACCCCGAAGCGGAATACAGCTACAGGCTGGTTAAAGAGTAAAAATTAGTCCTACAAGCAAGCGGCCCGCAGAAAGCTCCAGCGCAAGAATGATGTTTGTCAACAAAACCATAATAATGATGTACCTTATTACAATAAAATCTACTTGATAATATGGTTGCTCAATGCTATATTTCTAAATATACAGAATATTTAGATAATTGGAGGAGAACTCGATGTCAAAGTACCCGCAATTTACTATGTCTTTCAGCATAGGACCTACAAACAAAGAAAGAATCGAGGCTTTTGAAATATATCAAAGAGCTTTCAAAGCAAAAAAACTTTCCGAAGGCACACCTCCAGGTGGTGATGATATTCATATTATGATGGATATATATGGCGTTGAAATTTTGATTGGTCCTGGCAAAGTAGCTGGAACTGGATTTGAGAATGCTCTATCTTGTTAAATTCGTTTTGATAAAGAAGATGATTTTCGTCAAGCATATGATGAAATAAGCAAAGATTCTCAAAGTCACTCAATTAAAGGTCCGTATCCATGGGCAACGCTATTAGGTCTTGTAGTCGATAAATTTGGTATCGGCTGGGCTCTTTATTATAACGAATAAGCTCCTTCAGAATTTCATATTCAATACATTCATGGTGTCATTGTTTTTCTTAACAATGACACCTAAAATATACTTATTTTGACCTCCAAACCAATGAAGAATAGATGCTTTTTTCACTCTTGGACTGTCGGATGTTCTAGGCAACACAAAGTTGGATAATTCCTAAATTATCTTATACGCATTTTAGAATAATGCTTCATATGGTGCCTTTTAAAAAATGACGCAGTTATTTTTTGTAATTGATAAAACGTTAGACATTTAATGTATTTTACAGGTGCTGTTTTGCCGATTTGATAAGCGTTCCAGTGTTTTTCCGGCTCACTTTTAATATAACAAATATTGAAGAAAATAAACGACTAGACAGAATTTCCCCGTGTGCCTATTTTTCTTCCTTAAGCCCATGCCCAGTTTCCCTTCTGCTCTTAACATACCTTATTAAGCAGTGCAGAAATCTGCGGGCTGTTTAATTTATAAAGCATCTTTATTTAATAAATGTACACTTTTAAAAAACTTTAACGCCCACGTTGTTCCCAGTTACAGATTATGAGCCTTCCGATGCCGCGCCCAGGCGGGCGGGTGGGCAATATAAAAGGAAGGGCGGAAAAATACTTAGCATCAATAATAAAAGATTGTACCGCCCTTCCGGCCGGCGAAGCCGGCCTCATTTTTTGTGCAGCATTGACCTTAATTTAAGGTCAATGCTGCACAGGGGCGGGATGCCCGCCTGGGCAATAATACTACAAGCCGTTGTTTAGTAGCTGTTCCTCATTAATTGGGCGTATAAAGCTGCCTGTACGGGTTGCCGGTATTAGGAGTGAGAACTAAAAACGGATGCTGCATGATTTTTTCCGCTGAATAACCAAAATAACCGCAAAAGCTTTTTATATAGCCTTCAATGCGATTTAAATCCTCAGGCAGAGCAGCACGCGCGCATACCTGCTCCGGCAAAGACGCGGGCACTTTATCAGTGCGCAGGAATATTTCGCCTCCATGCATACCCGTACCGCAGAAATAACCTACTATTGGTTCCTGGCTCTCCAGGCCTAAAACTATTATAGTACCGCCAGCCTGATATTCGCCTAAAAAGCTGCCTGCGTTCCCGCCTATAACCAGCGCGGGCTTCTTTTGATTGTACTCTTTCATATGTATGCCTGCCCGATAACCTACGCTTCCCTTAACAAAAATGGAACCGCCGCGCATAGCATATCCCGTAGCGTCCCCCGAACTGCCCTCAATAACTATAAGCCCATCGTCCATAGTGTCTCCTACAGCATCCTGGGCGTTTCCCTTGACATACAGTTCAGAGCCGTTTAAGTATGCTCCCATAGCATTGCCCGGAGTGCCGTTTATAACTATCCGGCGCCCGGCAAGACCGCAGCCGATATACCGCTGTCCCGTCACATTGTCCAGCGTTATCTCCTTATCCGAACATTGCCTTATTTTTTCATTAAGCTGAGAGTAATACTCTCCCTGAGCATCTATTCTCGTCATAAGTTGCATCCCTTTCTATATTGTAATTAATTAGGGCTACACCCGTTCTGCCAGCTTTTGATGCCTGTACTGGCCGGAGAATGCAGCTAACTGCGGAGACTCAGCAATCAATTTAAAATCTATGCTGTCTAGGGGTATCCTCTCACGCACCAAAGAAGTATATATTCCCGCGCGGGAAACATCTCCCATAATTATATAGCCCGCAAGCAGCCCGTCTTTTACACATAGGCGCTTATATGTACCATCCTTATTGAAAACTAAGCTTTGCCCGTCATACGTTCCGCATGTCACCATATGCAGGCCTAAAACCCCCATGGAGTTCATGGGAACGGCCTTATCAAACTGAGCCTCGCCTCCGGCCATATTGCGGCCCGCTGTCTCTCCCTGCATATAGGCGTTGGGAAGCAGAGCTAAAACCTTGCTCTTGCCGCAGGAAATATCTCGGCACTGCGTACAATCTCCCGCAGCATATATATCCTTTAAGCTGGTGCGCGATCTATCGTCTGCAATTATACCGCGCTCGCAGTCCGCTCCCGCCTCCTTAAGCAGTTCCACATTAGGACGCACACCCACAGCTACCACCAGCACATCAAAGGGAATTATTTCGCTGCCGATATCCGCTCCTTCAGATGTAAAAGCTTTAACGCCCGCATTCAGCCTTACGTTTATTCCCTTAGCTTTAAGATGCTCAAGCATTATTGACGCACTCTGCTCATCCAATATGCTGGGAAGCACTCTGTCTGCTAAGTCTACCACCGTTATACTGCCCGCACGGCCATACAGCCCCTCCGCACATTTCAAACCTATAAGCCCCGCTCCCATAATAAGCACCCTGGTCTGATTATTAACTGCCTGTTCCAAAGCCAATGCATCATCCAGGCTCATAAAGGTAAATTTTTTCTCCACCTGTTCCAAGCCGGCTATGGGAGGGATAAAAGGCTTGCTGCCCGCAGCATAAAGCAGCTTTTGATACTCTATCTTTTCCCCGTTGTCCAGATATACGCATTTTATATCCGCATCTATTTTTTTCGCCGTGCGTCCCGACAACAGAACAGCCTTATTCTCCTCATAAAAGTTATCCGAGCGGTATTTTATACGCTGCATATCGGTTTCCCCGCATAGAAGATAGGATATAAGGGGTCGGGAATATGTAAAATACGATTCGGAAGAAACCATTATAATATCCCCCTCTTTATCCAATGCCCTTATTCCCTCAACTCCGCCTATCGCCCCGGCCGAATTACCTATAATAACATATTTGGCGTTCATATCCTTACCTCCAAAAGGCCAACAGGCCCTAAAAAATTCATTTTCCGGCTGTTAAACTAATTACAGCGCCTTTTTTATATTATGGGGGAGCGCTCCCGCCCTTTAAAAGTGTTTTGGCTCGCATCCCGCTCGCCAAAACGGGCGCGCCCGCCATTGGTCGCTGTCCCTTTTATTTACTTCGCCGCATATTTTACGCTATCGCCCATTTAATACCGCGCGCCCATTTACATATCCCCGCCCGCGCTCCGCGGGCCGCCGCAATTTTGCAATTATAATTTCTTTTAACACGCGGCCCGCATACAGACAGCTTGCCTCAGCGGCAAAATTCAGCTTCTATTTCAATACCAGCTGCATATCTTCTATCTTTCCTCATATATAATAGCGCGATTAGGGCACCCGGCGACGCATGCCGGCTGCCCGCAGCTGTTGTTTAAGCACAGCTCGCATTTCTGCACCGGCCCCTCTTCTCCCGGAAGCACCGCTCCATACGGACACGCCATAACACAGCTGAGACATCCTACGCATTTGTCCCTGTCCACTGATATAACTCCGTCTTTAATGCTCATGGCGCCGCTTATACACGCCTTTACGCACAGCGGTTCCGTGCAATGCCGGCAGGAAACTGCAAAACAAACGCCGTCCTTCTCCTCTACCCTTATGCGGGGATGGATTCTAACATTTTTCAGTGCGCTGGCCATATCCTTTTTCCCCGAATTGGCAAAGGCGCAGTTATACTCGCACAAATGACAGCCCAGGCACCATTTTTCATCTACATAAACTCTTTTCACAGCTTTATCCTGCCCCTTTCTATTCTCCCGCGTGCTTAACGCCTAAAATATCCAGTTCCTTCTGGGTCATGCCCACGCCCCTGAGCATAAGCCTGTTCCCGCGCAGAGCCTCGACTGAATTAATGCCCATGCCTCCCATTATCTCCTTAAGCTCGTGCGTCCAGGCATTTATAAGATTGCATAAACGCTTATAGCCGATATCAGGATTGAGGCGCTTGACCAGTTCGGGCCGCTGCGTAGCTATTCCCCAGTTGCATTTGCCGCTGTGGCAGCTCCGGCAAAGATGGCAGCCCAGCGCCATAAGCGCCGCAGTACCTATGTATACCGCGTCTGCTCCCAGCGCTATGGCCTTGACCATATCGGCGCTGGAGCGTATGCTGCCCGCCGCAATTATGGAAACATTGCCCCTTATTCCCTCTTCCCGAAGGCGCTGGTCAACGCTGGCCAAAGCCAGTTCTATGGGAATACCCACATTGTCCCGGATACGGGTAGGCGCTGCGCCGGTGCCTCCGCGGAAACCGTCTATGGCTATGGCGTCCGCGCCTGAGCGGGCTATGCCGCTGGCTATAGCCGCCACATTGTGCACAGCCGCTATTTTTACTATGACCGGCTTCTTATATTCTGTGGCCTCCTTAATGGAAAAGACCAGCTGGCGCAAATCCTCTATGGAATATATATCATGATGCGGCGCGGGCGAAATGGCGTCGGCGCCTTCGGGAATCATGCGCGTGCGCGAAACATCCCCCACTATCTTTTCGCCGGGAAGATGCCCGCCTATGCCCGGCTTTGCGCCTTGACCCATCTTAATTTCCACAGCCGCCGCCGTCTCCAGATACTTTTTATGCACCCCGAAGCGGCCCGAAGCCACCTGCACTATGGTATTAGGCCCATATTTATAGAAATCCTCATGCAGGCCGCCCTCGCCTGTATTATAATATATGCCCAATTCAGAAGCGGCCCGTGCCAGCGATTCATGCGCGTTATAGCTTATTGAGCCGTAGCTCATAGCCGAAAACATTATGGGCGTGGTCAGCTTCAGCTGAGGACTCATATTGGGAACTATCCTGCCCTGCTTATCCCTCTCTATCTGCTCAGGCTTGCGTCCAAGAAATGTGGCAGTTTCCATAGGCTCGCGCAAAGGGTCTATGCTTGGATTAGTCACCTGGGACGCATTTAAAAGCAAACGGTCCCAGTATACAGGCAAAGGACGCGGATTACCCATTGAAGAAAGCAGCACTCCGCCGCTCTCGGCCTGGCGGTAAATCTCATTAATCGCGTCGCCGCTCCAGTTGTAATTGGTTTTAAAGGTATGATTGCTCTTTACTATCTTAAGCGCATGAGTGGGACACAGGGCCACGCACCGGTGACAGCAGACGCACTTTGATTCGTCCGCGCGCATGGTGCCGGTCTCTTCATCGTAAGAATGCACGCAGTTGGCGCACTGCCGCTCGCAGACACGGCAGGCTATGCATCTGGAGGTGTCCCGCACAACCTCATATTCAGGATATATATAATTGATTGCCATTATCAAAACCCCATTTCATAATTGCAGTTTTTCTTATTGCCGGTCCATTCCTGACTGGACTAAGTATAATCTATATCTTATGCCGGAACCCCTGTGCCATTCAGCTCAGCCTAAAGCCCCCGCTTATTCACGCTCTTGAACCCCGGCCCATGCTGTCCGCATTAAACCATATCCAGAGTATATATAACCGGCTCGCCGCCTTTGGGCGCCCAGAGTTTGTCTAAGTCAGGCTCTATAATTCTTATGGCGCACTCCTCGCTGGCTATATAGGCCATATCTCCCTTTTCCCCCACTACCATGGAACGAAGCTTCAGCCTGTCGTTAAGAGCCATTAAACCGTTTGGGAAGCCCAGCAGAATGGAAAATGGGCCGGTTATCAGCAGGGGCGCAAAGGCGCCGCGCAGATAAGCCATACGCTCGCGCTCCTCCTCAGGCATGCCCTTTATAGTGCTCCAGAATGGCGCGGCTATAACGCTGGACATCTCCTTAAGACTGAGCCCCATACGGCGCACAAGATAATCTATTATGTAGGTGATAACCTCTGTATCCGTCAGCAGATTGCATTTATAGCCGTACATCTCGATATACCGCCGGTTGGCATCGTAAGAAGAAATTTCGCCGTTATGCACTACTGAATAATCCAGCAGGGCAAATGGGTGCGCCCCGCCCCACCAGCCGGGAGTATTAGTCGGGTACCGCCCGTGAGCCGTCCAGCACCAGCCCGAATATTCCTCAAGGCGATAAAAGCGCCCCACGTCTTCAGGAAAGCCGACAGCCTTAAAGACTCCCATATTTTTACCGCTGGAAAAGACGTAAGCCCCTTCCAAGTTGGTATTTATATTAGTAACGCACCTGGCGGTAAATTCATATTCCTCCAGCTGGCTCTCGGCCAGTTTTGTGGGCAGAGGAGTGACAAAATACCTCCATATCAGCGGCTCGTTTGTAATTTCGGGCAGCTTGCGCGTGGGTATTTTGGAAAGGTTGATAATATCAAAATGCTTATCCAGAAAACGCTCGCACTTTTCCCGCGCCTCAATGGTATCATAAAACACATGCAGTGCAAAATAATCCTTGTATTCCGGATAAATGCCGTAGCCCGCAAAGCCGCCGCCCAGTCCGTTGGAGCGGTCGTGCATAACGGCTATAGATTTAATTATGCTTTCCCCGCTTATTCTACGACCGCTCCGGCAGAGCATGCCCGAAATAGCGCAGCCTGAAGGTATCCGAATCTGTCCCTCTTTTAACATGATGCATTTCCCCTTTAGCCCTGTAAATTTTGCCGCAGTTTATTCTGCGGCGCTGCAAAATTTATTAAGAGCAAAAATAGATAGAAAAAAAGACGTCCACCGCCGAGTTGTAAAAACTCCGCAGCGAACGTCTTTGTTCTTTTAATATATTATACATGTGAAGTAATTTTGTCAACTGTTTTTTGCAGGATTTTTTATTTCTCCTTGCAAAACAAAAAGATATTGATGGGCAAGCGTATTATAATGAACCATGCCTTCGCAGTATTGTTTTAGCAAAAAATCTGTACGGTAAAGCAATCCGGCGGCAGCACGATAGAGCGCGCGGACGGAAGAAAGAGTGGGACGGGGAGAATGGGGATTGGATGATGTATAAGGCAACATTTTCGCATCAAAATACAGCATAAAGCAATTTTACATATGATACATTTTCTGGCTTCGGCTTTTCAGAGCAGATTTGGGTTATCGGCCTGTGCATGGGGGAATTTGCGGAGGTGGGGAGAAAAAAGGCAAATGGTTGGGGTGGTAGAGAGAGGGTGTATAAGTTATTCTTTCCCCATCAAAATACCGGATAAAGTAATTTAGCAGCACTGCCATATTCTGGATATGCCCGCAGCTGGGCGTGCATGGCAAAAGCGCGGGCCAGCAGGGCTTAAGCGCCCCGCAGGGCCTGCGAGAAGGAGCGCGGCAAAGATGGGGACAGAAGCGGTATAAGTAAGCCTTCGCCCATCAAAATACCGCAAAAGTAAATTAGCAGCACTTATTTTTGATGCAAGCTGGGCTTCTTCTCAGCAATATCTTTTATAAACAAACCTAATATAAAAAATAACACAGCTCAAACATTAGCTGCATTCAATAATTACAATATTTTTCTATTATTTGAATCCAGGCAGAAAGAGAGACGGCAAAATTAAGCCGCCGAGCAGACAGTAATGTGAAAATGCAAAATCTCTTTCTCCACGCGCTTTGATGTGCTAGCCGTATGCGTCGCAGATTATAACGGCTTAAAATGCTTGTTTTATGATCTTATGATAGCACCCCGCATTTTGAAAGTCAATACTTTTAAGAAAAATAAATTAAATTGTTGATAACTTTTCGTCTTTGGAACATATATATTATCGTATTGCTGTTTTGGAAAATTTGTGCCTGGTATATCATGTCTATAGTCTGGTTCAAGAGATGGAAATATGGATCATAATGATGAAAAGTTATTAAATACAAAACTGTTAGGGGCGCGTATAAAGGAAGCCCGCGAACATATAATTGATGATAATGGAAAAAAACTTTCTCAAGAAGCTTTGGCTGATATGTTAGATTTAACAGCAACATATATAAGACATGTAGAAGGCGGGCAAAGAACTCCGCGCTTACAATATTTTATTGATTTTTGCCGGGCTTTAAATACTACGCCCAATTTTTTTTAAAGATTATTTATACAATGAATATAACGATATAATTGATGAAATAATTAGTAAAGTACAAACAATTCGACCTGATAAATTGCCGTTACTGCTGGAAAATATTAAATTATTAGATGATATAAAATAATTTTTACTTTTTCGCCTCTCGTACATATGTATTATCGTGTTGCTGTTTTTAGAATTGATATTCTGTTTTATTATGTATATAGACATGTACGAGAGGTAGTTGCTAATGTCACATAATGATTATATAAATACAAAGCAATTAGGCAAGAGAATTAAAGAATCGAGAGAAATGCTTACTGATGAGGATGGGAAGAAGGTTACTCAAGAAGCATTAGCTAATATTCTCGATTTTAGTGCTACATATATACGGCATGTTGAGGGAGGCAGACGAACCCCACGATTGTCTTATTTCATAGATTTCTGCAACGCTCTAAATGTAAGCCCAAATTTTTTGCTGAAAGATTATTTGACATGTGATAATGGTGATTTGCTAGACGAAGTATTGTTAAAAGTTAAAACTTTGAGACCCGACAAATTGCCAGTGTTACTAGAAATTATCCAGCTACTAGATAATATAAAATAAGAATCAAAAGCTTATTTCAGGAAATCCTAATTAAATAGGATTTCTTTTTTTAAATAATAGTTGCTTTTTTGTATTATATATTATAATATTATCATCTCTAGTGCATATTCATGTTCTAGACGTAACATATTAAGGAGGTTTAATGTAGTGAAAAGAAACGATCTTTTGTCTCGAAATACAAATATTGATTGGAGGAACATTTTATGAAAAGTACGGGAATAGTAAGAACTCTTGATGGTTTGGGCCGTGTTGTAATACCGATAGAAATTAGACGCACTTTAAATTGAAAATTAAAGAATAAAATTGAAATTTTTATTGATAAAGATTGCGTTATATTGCGTAAATTTCGTTCAGGATATAATATATGCTATAATGCTGATTCAAATAATTTATTATATTTGAATGGATTTACTATTTGTCATGATTGTTTAGATAAGTTGAATAAAATTGAAAATAACGCTAATGAAAATTAATAAAACAATTAATTTATGCACTGAACCGTTTATAAAACCATATTGAAAGATATGAATTAAGAAGGTCAAATGCGAAGTGACCGGCTGGAAAGTAAAGCGCGGCAGAATATATGCCAAACCCTGCGGCGTTATCCCGGCGCTGTAAAAGGTAAGCATATATAATTGCTTTTGCGGTATTTTGATGGGGAGAGGCTTACTTACACCCCGCTTCTCCCCCATCTCTGCCGCGCTCTTTCTTGCAGGCTCTGCGGGGCGCTTAAGCCCTGCTGTCCCGCGCTTTTGCCATGCGCGCCCGGCTGCGGACATATCCAGCATATGGCAGTGCTGACAAATTGCTTTATCCGGTATTTTGATGGGAAAAATGTAACTTATACCCCTCACTCTCTACCGTTCGTCTTTTTTCTTGCCGCCTCCGCAAATTCCCCCAAGCGCAGGCCGATAACCCAAATCTGCTCTGAAAAGCCGAAGCCAGAAAATGTATCATATGTAAAATTGCTTTATGCTGTATTTTGATGCGAAAATTTTAACTTATATCCTCCGCCTCTACCGTCAAAAGTCATTTTCCCCAATATGCCCGTCCACTCGGCCATAGCCGGCATTTCGCCCGGCCGGCGCCGCCCCTCTATATCCAATATCTATATAATATGCTAAATTACTTATTCCGGTATTTTGATGCGTAAAAGCTTACATAATACCCCGCCCGCGCTTTCTCCTTAACTCCCGGCTCGGCTTAGCATAAAAAAACGGCGCCGCATAAATTATGCGGAACCGTTTTACACATAAATCATATAACAAAATCAAGAAAAACTCAGCCGCCGTACCTCTTTAAGAACTGCTGCGTGCGCTCGCTCTGCGGATTATCTATTACCTGTTCAGCTATCCCCTCTTCTACTATAACGCCGCCGTCCATAAAAATAATCTTATCCGCGACATCCCGTGCAAAGCTCATCTCGTGCGTTACCACTACCATACTCATCCTGCGCGACGCCAAATCCCGGATAACAGCCAGTATTTCACCTGTTAATTCAGGATCCAGCGCGCTGGTAGGCTCGTCAAAGAGCATAAGCTGCGGATTGAGCGCCAAAGCGCGTGCTATAGATACCCGCTGCTGCTGCCCTCCCGAAAGCTCGCATGGATAATTATCTTTTTTATTTTCCAGCCCCATTTGAGAGAGCAGCTCAAGCGCTTTGCTCTCCGCCTCACCCTTATTCATTCCCAGCACCCGCACAGGGGCCTCGGTTATGTTGCGCAGTACGCTCATATGGGGAAATAGATTAAAATTCTGAAAAACCATGCCCACGCTGCGCCTTATTTCCTCAAGCTGGGCGCGCGGGGCATATGAGCCGTCCCCCATTATCATATCTTTTCCGCATATGCTGATTTGGCCTGCATCTATCTTTTCAAGCTGGCTAATGCATCGCAGAATGGTAGATTTGCCCGACCCTGACGGCCCTATTACCGCCAAAGTCTCCCCCTGCTCCAGAGCAAAGGACACTCCCTTTATGACCTCATGCTCTCCAAAGCTCTTATGCAGCCCGCTGACGTTCAAAATGTTCATATTCAGCCCTCCTTAACGGTAATAGGACAGCTTTTTCTCCGCATAGGAAAAGCCCAGCGTTACCAACAAGTTCAGTATGTAATAAAAAATGCCCGCTGCCAGCAAAGGTATTACGCTTCCCGTTGCCGACATCTGCTGCTTGGCTATGGTAAACATCTCCACCACGGCCACCACCTGCGCCAGCGACGTATCCTTAACCAGAGTTATAACCTCGTTAGCTGTTGCCGGCAGCACCCGCTTTATCGTTTGGGGCAGAATTATATGCGCAAAGGTTTGTTTTTTGGAAAAGCCCAGCACTGACGCGGCCTCATACTGCCCCCGGTCAATGGACTGTATGCCTCCCCTGAAAATTTCCCCGAAATATGCGGCATAATTTATGCCAAAGGCTATAAAGGCAGCCAAGTATCTGTCCATAGGTATTTTAAACAGCATGCTGGGCAGATAAAGCACAGCTATAAGCTGAAGCATCAGAGGCGTGCCCCGCATAATGGAAATATATGCGCCCAATATTTTTCTCAGCCATCCATGCTTAGACAGCCTGCCCAAAGCCACCAAAAAGCCCAGCGGTATGGAAATAACAAGGGTAACGGCAAAAATAAGCAGCGTATTTTTCAGACCTTCCAGCACCAGCATACAATATTTAGCAAGCTCTGAAAGCCAGTCTACAACGCCCGCCTCACAATTAGCAAGCTCCACAAGCCAAACCAATACACTCACCTCCCGCAAATTAATCAGAAAACGCACAGCGCCGGCCATTGGCCGGCGGCGCAGCTTCTATTATGACCTGTTTATTTTATTCCACTACAGTTAAATCCGAACCGAACCACTTCTCGGAAATCTCTTTGAGAGTGCCGTCCTCTTTCATCTCTTTAATGGCGTTCCAGACCTTATCCTTCAGCTCGGTATCCTCCTTGCGGAAACCAATAACGTAAAGGTCATCTCCCAGCGCTTCATCCAGAATACGGAAATCCTTACCCTGGCTCTTAATCATATACTGTACTGCCACTTCGTCCACCAGCACAGCGTCTACCAGTCCCAGTTCCAGCTCATTATAAGCCATTGCATAATCTGCATGCCCTACCTTTTCATACTGAATGCCGCTGGCGTCCAGAGCTTTTTCGCCCTCCGAGCCGTTCTGAACGGCAATCTTCTTGCCTGTAAGCTGGTCAACAGTCTGTATATCTGAATCAGTCTTAACGGCAAATACCATGCGGTTGTTCATATATGCGGGAGTAAGCAGCATGCTCGCTTCTCTCTCTTCATTTATGCTCATGCCGTTCCAAACGCAGTCAATGCTCTTATTATTCAATTCGCTGAGGTTCTGGTCCCAAATAATCTCCTTGCATTCCAGCGTCATGCCTATGCGCTCGCAGACCTCGCGCGCTACATCAATGTCAAAGCCCACTATTTCATTGTTCTCATCCTTAAAGCCCATGGGAGCAAAAGAAGCGTCCAATCCTAACACCAAAGTATTATCGTCATCCTGGGCACAGCCCGAAAAGAGGAATATTCCGCACAGCATAACTGCGCAGAGGCAAACCGTCAAAAGCTTTTTCATAATAACTCTCCTTTAAAATATTAAGTGATTAAAATTTTATCACAATAACGTAATAAAGTCAATACAAGAGCTATTAAATAAGCAAGCAATATGTTTTTGCACAGGCAATGCGTTACAGGCAGAAAAAAACAAACAAATACTTATATCAAAATACAGGAATAACAAGAATGGAATAATAGGCATATGCTGGATATGGCTGCGGCAGTGCCCATGGGATGGATGCACCGAAGCATCGGCTTGGCGGTTGCCAAAGGTTGCGGAGAGAATACAAGGGAAGGGGAGGAGAAAGGGTATGTTAAGTAAGCATCTCCCCCTCAAAATACCGCAAAAACATTTATTCAGCGCTTACGTTTTTCGTTTTGCCGGCCCTCCAGCCTCGCTTTGATTGCGCACCCCATATAAATAAACCGCAGCAGCGCGCAAAAGCCAGTATCCCGCCTCTGCTAAGCCGGAGTTTTGTACAGACCAACCAAACCATGAAATACCCAGCACACACGCCACATCGCGCATGTACAATCGGCCTGTCCTGCGGGTTCTGCTGTTTACTGCCGATGAGCTGAAAAATTCCTTATTGTCGGTTGTCCTATATCCTCCCCCAATTCACGCCCGATATATTCCCCTGTCCATTTTTGCATTCCTGCCCGATGGGTCTGCACTTAATCCGCAAATTACCCGTTAAGATACTTGTACCTATTACCCCGTCTCCGGACATCCCTTGCAGAGCAGTTTGTCTCCTGTCCTCTTCAATTATCCCATAAAACCCGGCACTGCCCCCTTAGGCTGCATTACTATCAATATATACGCGGAACATCTCCCTGCCTTTATGAGCTTCATCTTCTTCCGGCGCCTGGCGTCCCGAAAAATTTACCTATCTCCGCACGCTTTGCTATATTAACACATCTTAAGCCGGTATTGCAGCGCTGATGCCATAGTGATTTGAATCACGCATTTCCCCATAGGGATATGACATATGAAATATGATTTCCCCATTTGGATATATCCATGGGGCTGATTTATTCGGCCCGCTATAAACAATATGTTATGATGTCTGCAATTCTATTTTATTTGCGATAAACTATTTGCTTTCTTCACTGAAATAACCCCCCTTTGCTCATTCGCGCAGTCGGCAGACCGCATTCCCATTTTTGCAATGGAAGTTTTGCTATCTTATCGCCTAAGGCTTTCCTGAACCGCCCGTCAGTGAACTGTTCCGGAATAGACAGAAAAAAGCCCCGAAAAATCACATTTTCGGGACTTTTTAAAAACTATAATGCTTTATGCGCCAAAAGCCGCCAAAAAGGTGCGGCAATATCAGAATCAGTCGGCGCTGAAGGGCAGCAGAGCAACCTGACGGGCGCGCTTAACCGCAATGGCCAGCTCGCGCTGGTGCTTGGCGCAGGTACCCGTCATGCGGCGGGGCATTATCTTGCCGCGCTCAGATACAAACCGGCGCAGGCGCGCAACGTCCTTATAATCTATGCTCTCAACCTTATCCACGCAGAACTGGCAGGCCTTTCTTCTGGGCCGACGCGCCCCGCGGGGCTTTTTAACATCCTTTTCGGACATAATTCCTTACCTCCTTTTAAACTGTTAAAACGGCAGCTCGTCCTCATCAATAGGCTGAATGCCCTCAGTATAGCTGCCTGAGGGGGCGTCAAAGCTGTTGGCAGGATGGGCCTCCGGCGGCATATAGGGCGCCGAGCTGCCTCCTCCGGCCGGGGTCAAAAATTCCACATCGTCCGCCACTACTTCGGTGACGTATCTCTTAGAGCCGTCCTGCGCGTCATAGCTGCGGGTCTGAATGCTGCCTATTACAGCAACCTTTCTGCCCTTGGCCAGATATCTTGCACAGTTATCCGCCAGCCCGCGCCAGGTAACAATAGGAATAAAATCGGCGTCTCTCTGCCCCTGCGCCTGAGCATCCCGGCTTACGCGCCTGTTTACCGCAACGGTAAAGGTGCATACCGATATGCCTGAGGCCGTCGCTCTAAGCTCAGGGTCCCTGGTAAGATTACCCACTAAAATGGCTTTGTTCATACACCCTCATTCCTTTCAAAATCAGCTTTCTTTTCTAACTATGATATAACGCATGATATTCTCGTTAATCTTGAAGTTGCGCTCAAGCTCTGCGGGCAGAGCGGGCTGCGCTTCAAAGTTTACAAGAACGTAATAGCCTTCGGAAATGTAATTGATAGGATATGCCAGCTTGCGCATTCCCATTTCCTCGACTGATTCAACCGCCCCCTGAGCCGTGATTATATCGGAGAACTTTTCAATAAGCGCCTTGCGCGCCTCCTCCTCCACGGTGGGCTTGATGATATACAGCGTCTCGTACTTATTCATTAAGCTTTCACCTCCCTTTTGGTCTATGGCCGCCTGTATTTTATCAAGCGGCAAGGAATATCGGCAAATTATTATAACATGTCCGCATTTTATTTGCAAATGGTTTTTACTTGACAATACAATCAGAGTTGTAGGTTTGTCAATGATGTGTTACAGATTGGGGAAAGAAAA
>ULRR01023626.1_pt1 | contig 17695 bp, 19 predicted proteins | sample 1955651 | NCBI WGS metagenome assembly ULRR01 (sample SAMEA4835688, study PRJEB28245) | human gut metagenome | biome: gut microbiome; material: fecal sample | place: Denmark | collected 2008
CACGGGCGCGAATTTCTGGCTTTACAGGCTTTATTACTTCCACCTCAGCGGCGGCTTCGACAAGCGCTTCGGCAAGGTGGACAAAAAGGTCAACAAGATTATGCTCAAAGCCTACGAGAAAAAGACCCCCGTGTCCAAAGAAATGCGTCACCGCGCCATCGTCTGGTCCTGCCCCGCAAACTACTACACCAACTTTGCCGCGTGGCTGGAAAACTGCTGGGGCATCAACGTCGTTATGGATATGGAAACGATGATTTCCTACCTGATGTTCGACACCGAGGACAAGGAAGAGTCCCTGCACGACCTCGCCAAGACCTATCAGCGCGTGACGATGCGCAAGCATACCAAGGGCGGCTACCGCAACGTCGTGGACGAACTGTGGCGCATAGTCGAAGAGTACAACGCGGATATGGTCATAATGTACGACCAGATTTCCTGCAAGGGAATGGCGGGGCTCAACGGTGTGTTCGACGACCAGGCGCGCGAACACAATGTCAAGTTCATATGGGTGCAGCAGGACCTGATGGACTGCCGCACGATTTCCCGCCGCGATATGCGCGAGCAGGTGAACAAGTATATGACTTCCGTGTTGCAGGAAAAACCCGTCGACCCCACTCTCGTCGATTTCGACGACAGTATGGCCTGGTAAACGACTGCGCCCCGTTCCGCAAAGGACGGGGCGTTTTGCATAAGGCGCGGCGTAAATCCGTCGTGTGCCGATGCGGGGAGCCGCTTGCGGAGCGCGAATTCCGCTGAAAGCTGTTCCCGCGCCCGTTTCCGCCGTTGACTTGCGGGCGGCGATATGGTAAACTGTTAAACGATATGTGACGCGCGCGCGGAAGGCGCGGGCGCGCCGCGGGACAAGGAGAGCAATATGAAATTCGGCAAAATAGGTCACGTCGGCATAGTCGTCAGGGATTTGCAGGCGGCGAAAGAGCATTATTCCCGCCTTTTCGGCATTGACAAGTGGTACGAACTCGCTTACGATACTCCTCTCGATATGACTTACCGCGGAGAGAAGCGCAACTGCAACGTGACTCTTTATTTCGGCGGGAAAGGGCACACGGCGATAGAACTCATTTATCCGCAGGGCGACGAAAACATTTATACGACTTTTCTGCGCAACCACGGAGAGATGATTCACCACATCGAATACAACGTCAAGGACCTTGACGCGGCGATAGCGCACGTCGAGGAAGAAGGGCTGAAAGTGCTGCAAGCCGCTTCGTTCGAGAGTGCGGGCGCAAAGGTCAGATACGCATACGTCGGCAAAAGCGAGGACGACACCGTCATCGAGCTCATCGAGACGGTGCTGCCCGGAGGACTGCACAAAGGCGATATGCCTTTCGAAATGCAACTCGCCGCGCTGACGGGCAACTATAAGCGCGTAAAGTGAGTTTAACGCGCGTTTTTTAACGATAAACATTACGTCTTGCGCTCATTGAGCTTCGCGGACGGAGTTAAGGGAGAATATGATGGAATACAAAATGCTGTTTTCGCCTATGAAGATAGGCAGCTGCGAAATCAAGAACCGTATAGTTATGCCCCCTATGATGATGGGCTTCGGCGAGCCTTCCGGGAAACCCACGGAAATGCTTATGGATTATTACGAGGAGCGCGCCAAGGGCGGCACGGGGCTTATCATCACCGAAATCACCCGCGTCAACGACGACCACGGTGCGGCGGCGTTCAATCAGCTGGCAATGTCCCACGATTATCACATAGAGCCGATGCGTGAGTTTGCCGACAGAATACACCGCCACGGCGCAAAACTTTTCGTGCAGCTGCATCACCCCGGCAGGCAGAACATCGGCATTATGATACATATGGTGCCGCTCACCAATATGTGCAGCAAGGTCTGCAAATCCTTCCCCAAACTTGTCTACAAAATCGCGCCGGGCATAGGCCGCAAAATGGTGGACAAAGGGCTGGTCTTCGCGTCGCCCGGTCCCTCCAAATGCGAGCCCAGCAAGGTGGCGGGCGGTCACGTCAGGGCGTTTTCCCACCGCGAGATAAAGAAACTCATCCGCCAGTTCGTGGACGCGGCGGTCAGATGCAAGGCGGCGGGCGTGGACGGCGTGGAGCTGCACGCTGCGCACGGTTATCTGTTGCAGCAGTTCCTCAGCCCCAACACCAACACCCGCACGGACGAGTACGGCGGCAGTTTCGAGAACAGGATGCGCTTCATCAAGGAAATCATCGAGGGCATCCGCGAAAAGTGCGGCAAGGATTATCCCGTTGTCATCCGTCTTACCGTCGACGAGTGCTATGCCGAGATAGTAAAACCCGGCAAAGGCTACGACCTTGCCACGGGCGTGAAATACGCAAAGGCGTTCGAGGATATGGGCGTGGACGCGATTGACGTTTCCTCCGCCGCCTACGACACCTACAATTATTGGCTCGAACCCACTTCGTTCGACTGCGGCTGGCGCGCTTATATGGCGGAAGCGGTCAAGAAAGAGGTCAAGACCATTCCCGTCCTCGCCGCCAACGTCATACGTTCGCCCGAACAGGCGGAAGAGCAGTTGGAGCGCGGCATTCAGGATTTCGTTTCCCTCGGCAGACCCCACATCGCCGACCCGCATTGGGCGGAGAAAGCGCAGTCGGGCAGAGCGAACGAAATCAAACGCTGCATCAACTGTCTTTACTGCATCGAGAGTATGATGGAGCACGCCTATGTCGGCGAACACGGCTGCTGCTCGGTCAATCCCACTCTCGGCGAAGAAAAGAGATTTGCCAACCTGCCCAAGGACGGCGGCGGAAGAACGGTGGCGATAATCGGCGCGGGCGTCGCGGGGCTTACGGCGGCGGAGATACTCGGCAGACGCGGTTTCAAACCCGTGGTGTTCGAGAAAGAAAACGAGTGCGGCGGGCAGATAAATCTCGCCGACAAAGGACCCAAGAAAGAAAAGATAGGCTGGTGTTCGCAGGACCTCGAAACCAACGCGAGGCTTTACGGCGCGGACATCCGTCTCGGCACGGAAGCCACGGTCGGGAACGTTACGGCGCTCAATCCCTGCGCGGTCATAGTCGCGACGGGTGCTGTTGCCGTGCGTCCCAAATCCATAAAGGGCGCGGACGGCGCGAATGTATTCACCACCACCCAGATACTCGACGGTTCCGTAAAACTCGAAGGCAAAAAAGTCGCGCTCATAGGCACGGGTATGACGGGGCTCGAAACGGGCGAACTGCTTGCAGAAGGCGGCAACAAGCTGACCTTTGTCGAAATGGCTGACACCGTTGCTCCCGGCACCTGGTTCCAGCACCTCGACGACGCAATGCCCAAACTCGAAAAGGCGGGGGCGAAGTTCCTGCTGTCCACAAAGCTCGTTGCCATAGACGAAAAAGGCGCGCTTGTGGAAAACGTGAAGACAAAGGCGCAGAGCAGAGTGGACGCAGACGCCGTCGTGCTTTCTCTCGGAGCGCGTCCCGTCAACAAACTTGCCAAGGAGCTGGAAGGCAAAGTCAAGAACCTGTTTGTGGTCGGCGACGCCGAAAAGGTCGGCAGAATAGCGAACGCGACCGCGGCGGCATACGACGTTGCGATGAACAAGATAAAGTAAGCGGACATTGAGACGCATTTTATCAAAACTCCGCCCGACGGGCGGAGTTTTCGTTTGTTTTACTTTGTTTTTTATCCTTTTCCGTCACCTGACGAGGCGTTTTGTGCCCGTGCCGCGGGGCGTGCGGGGCGGACGGTTCCGCGCTCGGGCGCTGCCTTTCGGAAAACGGCGGACGGTTTTCGGCGCTGCGAGAAAGGAGAGCGTGGAGCGTCCCTCCGCAAGCGGATAAAGCGCGGCAATCCCGCAGGAAAGCATTTATATTCCGAACGAAAGAAAAATATTGATATTGACACGGGTTATAACATACGTTATCATATACTTATCAATAAACGCATTCTTTGCGGAGTGCGGAAAGGGAGGATTGTTATGAATTCGGAAAAGTGGTGTTCGACCGCGAGGAAGCTGTTTACCGCGCTGACCGTGATTATTGTCCTGCTGGTATTTATCAACGCGGTCATTCAGGCCGTCGCGTTGGGAGAGCAGGACGCGGGCGCAGCCGTGTGGACTTTCTTCATTTATATGATTGGCGGCTGTCTGGGGGCGGCGATATGGTGGTTTATCACACGCTGGCTCATTTTCGTGCTCGAAGAACTGGTAGAGGCAAGGAAATCGCGCGAGAAACTCAACAAGGCGCTGTTCGAATCCTTTTACAGGGAAAAGGCGGGCGCGCCCGTTGACGGCTATCTGCGTTTTGCGGGCAAGCAGAGTCTGAAAACCAACGAAATGCTCGAACTCATCGCCGCAAGGCTTGCGGAGGAAAACGGCGACAAAGGCGCTCCGCACAAGAGCGGTACGGACAGCAACTTTGCCCCCTCCGACGGTGAAGAAGAAACTTTGCTTTGATACTGCGGCGTGCGGACGAAAATCCGTCATAATGACGCAATAACGGTTTTATTATGAAAAAAGAGCGGTTGAACCGCTCTTTTTGTTGCTTGTCCTTTCTTTCAGTCGCCGCGTTTTATTCCCGAATGGGTGCCTGTGTAGAGGTTGAGGTACTTTTCCAGCACTGCCATCGCTTCGTCCGCGGAAGTCACTCCGAAAATCCTGTCCTCTTCGATTTCGGGATAGCGGATGCGGTGGTCCAGCCGCGTGTCGGCGACCTTTGCGCTCCATCCGTCCACATTGGAGAAAGCTATCATAAGTCTTTTGAGCGGCCACGCATTCGTCATTTCCGAAAGGGTGCCCGCGCCGCCGCCTATTGCGATTACGGCGTCGGAGTTTGCCACTATGACGTTGCGGTAGATGTCCAGCCCCGTCGCAACGACGATGTCCGCCGCGTCGCTTGCAAGCGTACGGTCAAACATAGGGAGTATCGCGACGGTGTCGCCCTCTCTGTAAAATTTTGAGGACTTCGCTCCGAGGAATGCGGCTTCCATCACGCCGCCGAGTCCGCCCGAAGCCACGCGGTAACCGTTGTCGACAAGCGCCTTGCCTGTTTCGAACGCCATACGGTATTTCAGTCCGCCTTCGTCGATTTTGCTGTCGCCTATAATGGAAATCATTTTTCTCATATTACACCTCTTAACGTATATATATTACCACGCCGCCGCGGCGAGTTCAAGCGCGGGACAATCCGACGTCGCTTTTATTGTGCCGCAGGGCACGTTTTCTATCCGTCGCCGCCGCGCTTATGCGGGCTTGCCGTGTCAGTCCGCCGCGGGTGCGGATTTTCGGCGCGTTCCGTTCCGACGTGCGTCAGCACTTTGACCGCCGCTTTTTATTTATATGTCGGGAAAATGAAAAAATAGTTGAAAAGTAAATCATTCCGTGCTAAAATTTTTTCATAAACGGTAAGAGGTGAATTATGATAGATTACGCAAAAGTTCTCAATCCCGTAGCAAGAGATATGAAGCCCTCCGGCATAAGAAAGTTCTTCGAGATTGCCGCGACCCGCAAGGATTGCATCTCTCTCGGCGTGGGCGAGCCCGACTTCATCACCCCCAGGGCGTTCAGCCAGGCGGGTATTGACAGCATATTGCAGGGCAAGACGCAGTATACCGCCAATGCGGGTCTTATGGAGCTGCGTAAGGCGATAAGCAAGTATCTCGACGGGTTTATCGGCGTGCATTACGACCCCGCCAGTGAGATAATCATTACCGTCGGCGCGTCCGAGGGTATCGACGCCGCGTTCAGGGCAGTTTGCGCTCCCGGCGACGAAGTGCTCATCCCCGAACCCTGCTTCGTGTGCTATGCGCCGCTGGTTTCTCTCACCGGCGCGACTCCCGTCAGCGTCAAGTGCTACATCGAGGACGAGTTCAAGCTCAATGTCGAGGAAGTGAAAAAGGCAATCACCCCCAGGACGAAAGCCATCCTCATCGCCTTCCCCAACAATCCCACGGGCGGCGTAATGGAGAAAGCGGACCTTGAAGCCCTCGTTCCCGTCATCGAAGAGAACAACCTTATAGTTTTCTCCGACGAAATTTACGGCGAGTTGGTTTACAACGGGCTGAAATTCTGCTCGATTTCTTCCATCGGGAATATGAGAGAGCGCACCATAGTGCTCAGCGGGTTCTCCAAAGCGTTCGCTATGACAGGCTGGCGTCTCGGTTACATCTGCGCGCCGAAACCCATCATCGACGTCGTTTACAAAATCCATCAGTACGGCATAATGTGCGCGCCCACCGCAGCGCAGTATACCGCGCTCGCCGCGCTCGAAACCTCTTTCGCGGACGATTTTGCGGAAGTCAGGGAAATGCGCTCCAAGTACGACGAAAGAAGAAGATACCTCGTTGACAGACTCAACGCCATGGGGCTCACCTGCTTCGAGCCGAGAGGCGCTTTCTATGCCTTCCCCTGCGTGAAGTCCACGGGTATGGACGGCGAAGAGTTTGCATATGCGCTGCTCGAAGCCAAAAACGTGGCAGTCGTTCCCGGCGGAGCGTTCGGTGAGAGCGGCAAGGATTTCATCCGCATTTCCTATGCCTATTCTGTCGAAGCCATCAAGACCGCTCTCGACAAAATCGAGGAATTCCTCGCCGAACTCAAAAAATAAGCGTTACGGCAGGGCAGCGCGGGAAGTGTTCCGTTTGCGGCGCACGGCGCGGCGGCGGATGTCCCCGAACGGCGGATACAGCGCTTCTGCACTGCTAAGAAGTGTAAAGGAAAAGGTTGCGCCGCGGCAAATGCCGCGGCGTGCGTTTTGTTTCGGCGGCATACTGTTGCAGTTAGACCCGTCGGGTTGACAACCTTACGCCGTTAAACTATAATCCATTATGCGCGCAAATTACGGAGGCGTATCGAAGCGGTCATAACGAGGTGGTCTTGAAAACCATTTGGCGGCAACGCCACGGGGGTTCGAATCCCTCCGCCTCCGCCAAACAGAGTCGCGTTTGAACCCGCGGCTCTGTTATTTTTGTATCAAGGGTGTTGCCGGCATCATAATCGACACCGAAGTTTATGTCCCGCAATTATCAGACTTCTACTTGACACAGAAAAGAGATGCCCACGGCAACTATACAAAATAGGCGGTAAGTGCCGCCTATTTTTCTCCAAACTTTGCCGTTTCGGGAGGCTCAGCGTAGCACAGCTTTCGCGGAAGTCAATGCGAAAAATTATCGCTGAAAAATTGAATAAATCATAACGGTGAAGCCGGGAAGGATTTCCTTCTCGGCTTTTTCTTTTGCCCTGAAACAATCGGACAGGAACGCAATATTTTTTCGTTTGTCATTGACTTCCGTGAGGTCAAAACGCAATGAACGGATCTCTACTCAATCGGTGCTACTCCGCCTCCGCCGAAAGGCAAAATAAAATTTGGAGGTAACTCTATGAAAACAGATGTTTCCAAGTTCTCGGAATTCCGAAAGTATTATCTCTCGGAATTTGAATGGTTTGACGGTGAGGAATACATCACCTTCAACCTCGTAGGCATCGACCTTGAAAAAGGCGAAGCCCAAGTCGCCGTGACGGACAGAGGCAAGATAAGCGTTATCACTTACGACCTCATAACGGACAAGAACGGCAGGCTTTACTTTGAGTACGGCGCGATGTACACCCGCATCTACCCGAACGATTTCGAGGAGGCGGCATAATGAAACTCACTCTTTCCAATGTCAAAGAAATCAAGCGCAATTCGAATAGCCCTCTTACAAAGCGCGTCTGCAACTATGTCATAGGACGCTGGGGCGACTACAGCGACAAGAAGTACATCTTCACGGATGTGCTCCATAACGGCTGTTGTTCGGGTGTAGTAAGCGAACTCATTTACTACTACGACACGGTGCGGTTTTACAAGCAATACCGCCAAGAGATCAACGAGATGCTTTACAACATCATGAACGAAACGGGGCTTTACGCTCCTTCGGAACTGTTCGGCGACAAGTGGGACAAGGAAGATCCGCTTGCACAGGATGACTTCAATCAGAACCTGCTGGCGTGGTTCGGCTTCGAAGAAACGCTCCGGAACATCGGCTACAACTTTGAAACTTTACAAAATTGCATTTAAGGAGGATACGAAAATGGCAGACAAGAACATCGCAAAGAAAGAAAAGGCAATCGAAATCATGAAGAAAATGGACATCTACAAACCGTACATAAAGGGCTTCCGCGAAAACGACAAAGTCTGCTTCTTTGAAGGGTTCGGCGGTTTCTGGATCGACCAAGAGCCTGAACTTCATGAAAAGATGAAAGCAATCGAGGAAAAGCACATGTGCAAAGTTTATGCCGTTACGCACGAATATACAGAATTCGGAGAACTTTACGACTTCCTTATCGTAACCGACTATCCCGAAGAATGGGATACGCTCGTGTACACCGAAGGCAACCGTCATACGGCTTTCGCCTATGTCTGGAACAAGGACGACGACTGGTGCAGTGAGTTCGGCAGCGTTACCGTACAGAGTTTCGGCGGCGGTATCAGAAGGATCGCGTGAGGTGAGTATGAAACACACAAACGAAGTACAAGCCATTCTGACGGCGATATTCGCCATCAACAGAACGAGCGGACACGAGGACAAGGACATAACACTTGTCCTCGATTACGCTTTCAGGCGACTTTTCGGCGCGAATACAAATCTGCTCATCCTCTCCTGTATAGGAAAGACAAAGGAACAGATGATGCCCGAAGTCATGCGGCTGCTCGAAAGCTGCACACAATACAAGACATACTTGGAGGAAACGCACAATGGCTAAAATCGCAGAACTCAAAAAGTATCTCGGATATGAATTCTCTTCCGGGAGTTACACCGGCGAGGACTACAAGTCCTTCCAGACAAAGTACATCAACTATCTCAAAGCTGTATGCCGCGAAAATCATTGGCAGCTCGTCAATGTCGGAAGAAACCACTACTGCTTCTCCGCCTTTATCAAGAGCGCGGAAAACAAATGCGTGTACATATCCATTTCGGATGTCAGGTACTTCACGAACGAGTGGTACAGCAATATCCTCATCCGAACGGCGAAAGACGAACAGGACTACCGCGGCGGCTTCAACCACCATACGACGCTCGAAGATCTCACGGGAAAGGCGGCCGAACTGCTGGACGACCTGCCGTTTTAAGGAGGTGCGATATGAAATCCGTAATCTGGGATCTCTACCACGGCAATATATGCGGCAAAGACATCAAAGTCCCCGTTAAAGACCGCAAAGAAGAGTTCGCCGTGTATGACAAATTAAAGGCTGCCCTCTCGGAAGAGAGCAACGCCCTCTTTGAGGAATTTCTCGAACTTTCCTCCGAAAGTCAAGACACAGCCATGCTTATGACTTACAAACGCGGCGTAGCGTTCGGGCTGTTGCTTGCCTTCGAATCGTTTGCACAAGGAGATGAATTATGAAACAACTGAATTTGGAAGCAAAAACCAAAGAACAACAGCGTATCAAAGCCTATCTCGAAGAAAACGCCTCGGATATCCTTGCAGGGAAAATCAACAACGGCGTTCTCATCAAGAAGGACGGAAAGATCCTGCTCAACCGCAAAATGCTGGACGGCTTTATGTCCTTTGCGACCGAAGAAGCAAGAAAGCAAGCCGAGAAAGGCGCGAGATACGCTATGGTCGAAGACGATGTCGTGTTCGGCTGGGCTGTTCATTATTTCGAAGAGGACAGCATCGAAGGCACGCTCTTTAACGAGGACGGCTCCGAATACAAGACGCAGCCCAAACCGGCAGCAAAGGCGCCGACGGTGAAAGCGCAACCCAAACCGCAGCCCAAGCCGCAAATGTCAATGTTTGACCTTATGGGCGAAGACCTCGAAGGCAAGCCCGAAGACGACGAAGATACTATGCCGTCCGATGAAGAGATACAGGAGATCATGGCGGAAATCGCCGAGGAAGACAATAAGAAACAGGCTTCCACCTCTCCCGTATATCGGAAGTATCTGGATGTGCAAGACAGGTATCCGCAAGCCGTTATTGCAATGCGCTTGGGCGACTTCTATGAGGTGTTCGGCAAGAACGCAGAGGTGCTTGCAAACGAGTTACCTCTTACCCTTACGAGCAGAGATTGCGGACTTGAAAGCCGTGTGCCGATGGTCGGTTTCCCGTATCATACTGCGGAGATGTGCTTCGGCAAAATCTTAAGCAACGGGCATACGCTCGTCGTCATGGAAAACGACGACGAAGTGCGAGAACTCCCTTCTGCGCAAGGCGTTGACCTCGAAACGGGCGAGATACTCTCCGAAGAAGAGATGCGCGAATTTGACGGCGACATCGAGGAACCGAAAGACCTTGACGATGACATTGACACTTCCGCCTTCGATAAAGACGCGCTCTGCAAGCTGGACGAGATGTTCGGCGATAAAATCACATTGAGGTGAAAGCTATGACAGAAAAAGACATCAGACCTATCCCGAAATACATCCTGAAACGGATACAAAAACTTGACGGCAAATACTATCCCGATCCAGACGGTCATGTGCGTTGCTACGCCTACCTGACCACTTGGAAAAACGAGCTTGTGAAAGTCACCGTCGCCGTAAAGCACCGCTACAAAAAGTGGTACTGCAAACAGGTCGCCGTTCACGGTCTGGACTCGGATGAGTGCTTCGTGAAGGACATGGAGTATTGCTATTGCGCCGGCATGGGATTCCGCTTCGGCTGGTACGAAGAAGGTTTGCAGAAATACAGGCAATGGTACGAACGCGGCTGGTGCTGGGCGTATGACAAATACTATGATCCTTTCGCAGAGATCGTAAATCCGTACTTCATAGATCGCTTGCCGGAGTTCAGCTATTCCGCGTATAAAATGTATCATGGCTGCAATATTTTCAAGTATTTACGGCTCTACCGACAATATCCGCACCTCGAAATGCTGATGAAGCTCGGCTTTTCACGGATCGCATTGAGCAAGACGATACTCAAACGCTGCGGAGCGGACAAAGCCTTCTGCAAGTGGCTTATCGCAAACAAAGCGGCGCTTCAGGACAGGCACTACTACATAGATGTCATCGTCCGAGCGTATAAGACCAAGAAGCCGCTCGAACAGCTTCAACACTACAAAGAAGCGAAACTTCGGCTGATCCACGACAGTGCGCTCGAACCGTTAAAGGAGCTGTTCAAAGGCAAAGAACTCGAACGGCTCTTTGATTATGTCGCGGAGAAGCGCACCAATCCGCATACCTATCTCGACTATCTCAAAGCCTGCCAAAACCTCGGCTTGGATATGTCCGAAGAGAAGAACCGTTTCCCTCACGACTTCAAACGCTGGCACGACATCCGCATAGACCAATACGCCGCGAAAAAGGCTATGGAAGACGCGGAAAAACGCAAAGAACTGTACGCGCAATTCGCCGCCGTTGCGGAAAAATACCTGTCTTTGCAACACGCAAAACGAAGCTCGTTTATCTGCATTATCGCCCACAGCCCGGCTGACCTTATCCGTGAAGGCGAAATGCTGCATCACTGCGTAGGCAGAATGGGTTACGACCAGAAATTCGTCCGCGAAGAAACGCTCATTTTCTTTATCCGCAACAAGCAAGAACCCGATACTCCGTTCGTTACAGTCGAATACTCCTTGAAAAACCGGAAAATCCTGCAATGTTACGGAGAACACGACAATAAACCGAACGAAGACGTTTTGCATTATGTCAACAAAATATGGCTGCCTTACGCCAACAGAACACTCAAACAAATTGCCGCATAGGAGGAATTAAACAATGGCAAACTATTTCAGAATTACAGCTTATCACCCGACCGAAAATCTCTCGGTCATTATGGACTCAAACGGACTGTTTGAAAAACTCTGGCAGTTCTCGTCCTTTATGGTATCCAAAGGCTTCAAAATCATAGAAGTCGGAGGCGAAGACAAATTCGACGACGGAGATATGCCGAAAGCAGAATACGATAACGTCCACGTTATTTTGCGTGCATGCAAAAGCGGTGAACCGGAAATTACAGGAAACCGCATTACGGTTGAGGGAAAAAGCTATACTACCATATAAAGTTATAGCCCGTTGCGACTACTCGTGACGGGCTATTTTAATGTTGCTACGGTTCAGTCGCTAGCTTTTTTTATTAACTTTCCCTCAATAATACCCATAGAGTATTTGCTCGTAAAATAATACTCCATTTCTGTAATTCCATTTCTAAATATCAACACAACAGGCAAAAACATTTTTTGTCCTGCATTTATAGCGTTGAAAGAAATTTTATAATATAGATATTTTCCTTCAACAAATACTTCCATATCATGATTATAGCAATCAACTAAATACTCCATAAATTCATTGGGATAATCATTATGCGCTTGTTGTCCATAAGAAAAAGAGGGAAGTTGTATAGGCGGGGCAGGAAACGGGTGAAATCCAGAACGCTGATACGTTAAAATCTCTGGAGTTGACGGTAAAGCTGTAAAAGATTCAAAATATTTTTCATAATCCGGATTTGGATGTTTTAATAATTCACTCAACAAATCGACATTAAATAAAATAGGAACCTTAATCGTTAAATCTATATTTTCATCAAAATGATTCCCTTGATTTTCTATGTATAGCGCTACACGACCACACCCATCAAAACGGCTCATGAAGATTTGATAGATACTATTTCGAGGTAATGAAGAGGCAAATTTATTATAAAAAGAAAAGTTATTTTCTTTATTTTCAAAACATCTTAAGGATAAATTTGAATGCTCCATCCCTTTTTTTAATAACAAATCAATCGTTGAACGTTCAGCAGGTTTAGATTCCTTTCCATTCCTTACATAAATCGTTCCATTCGATACGTAAGGAGTATTTTTTCCTTCCTCAGTATATACAACAATTACACCAGCATTTCTATTACTGTCCTTATATAATACAACAACATAGATTGTAGGAATTGGTGATACACGACTACCTATTATGCTATAAATATCCTCTTCACGAATTCCTGTTAAATCAACATCTTGAACCTTACCTTTATCGTCAACTCCAATAAATAACCAACCGCCATTACTATTAGCAAAGGCAGAGATAGCCTTGGGCAACTTTTCAGATTTAAACTTGTCATTGTACTCACTTTTATATTCCATGGAATACGATTCCGAAAATGAGGATAGGACTTGCAAATCTGAATACTGCAAGTTAGATAATTCAATAATATCTTTGACGTTATTAAATGGACTAAATCTCATAAATTCTATCAAACAGTTTTTACGAACATTTTAAACTGATCTTCGGTCAGAGTATCTTCTTTGCCGTTTTGCAATCTTGTAATATGCCATTCGTCGTCTTTCAATACAGGCATATAGAAAATATAACCCGTTAAAATGGAAGCTTGTTTGTAACATTTTTTTAGTTCTTCAATCTTTAACTTATACTCTGTTCCATCAAATGCTGCGGGAGTACCGCCAGCTATATTTACACTTTTTACTTCAAACAAATGTATCCTGTCAAAACTATCCTTCATAATAAAATCGGGATAGGACGAATGTACACCGCCAAGGCAATATTCAAATTTAATCTCAGAATTGACGGGATAATTCTTTCCCCAAAGATATTTATTAGCGGGGGATAATTTATCCGGCTGTACTTCACCGAACAAATTTACCTCTCCTGCCTTCGGATTCTTTTTACCGACGCGGACTCTTTTGGCTACACGCTTAGGCTCAGGTTCATTTGTGTCATCTGAAGCAAGCTCCTTGATAAGGCTTGCCCAAATTCTTTCAGCATCGCTATCAAATGCAAACTTGTTTTGTCCGTCTTTTCTGTGCCAAACCCAATCGCCAATATTGATATAATTCCCATTATCCGTATATTGAGATTCTACAGGGAAAGAGACAACAAGATTTTTACCAGTTTTCTCGTCAGTTGCAAGTTCCATGCTTTCTGCATAGTCGCACGCAAATTTATTGCTTTCGCTTGCAATACCATCAAGATTTTCTGTAAAAGAAAACCATTTTTCTACACTATCCGAGTACCTGTAACACAGTTCGACGATAGACTTGTCGGCTTTTTTTAACTTTTTATTTAAGCTGAATATGTCTCCGTATGAAGAAATTGCAGGCTGAGAAGAAAGGTATTCGCCTATATTAAATCCTTCTTTTTTATTAAGAGCTTTCAATTTGGTAACACGCAGATGTAAATTTTCCGTAATATCTTCCGGTTCATCCCATAATTTAACCCGATACACTTTTTTGCGCTCTTCAGGTTCATCGCCCCATACCCAAGCAGTTAACGCTAAACTTTGAGCTTTGGGCGATAGAGTTTCAAAGTCTAACAATCTCGGATTACGGCGAACTCTACCCATTACTTGCTCTTTTAATTGTTCGCTTTGTGTATCCCTGACTTGATAAAGCATACAGGCGCGAGGAATATCCCAGCCTTCGGAAATAACCATTTTGAAGATTATAATATCAATAGTGGCAGTATTTTCTTTTGCATAATCTTTCCAACGAGACACCGGCATTTTCTTTGCCTTAAAAACATCGTTTGTATCGCATTTTTTATCATCATCAACGATAAGCATCCATTTTAAGTCTTGATGCTCAGCTTTACTTAATTCAGGTAATACGATATTATTCCATTCGTAGTCTGCCTTTTCTTTGTTTGAAATTTGTATAATAAGACAGGGGTTTACTCCCAGCAAATTTCTGTAATCTTCCTTTATACTTTCAAACTTTGTAATGGCATCACCAACAGTATCTTCTTCGCTTCCAAACTCAATTTGCTTAATAAGTTTTGCGAGTACGGCTTCATTGTCAGTAATTTCAACATCAGGATTTTGTCCTCGGTTCAAGTTTGGAGTTGCAGAAAAATTTATTATTTTAGCAAAATACTTATCTGACAGTGTATCGAGATTATTTGTGGCAATATGACATTCGTCTTTTATCAGGTAAATTTCCTTACTATGACCGCCGAAATATTCACTTAACGTTAAATTTTGCAAGAAACTTTCCATTGCCCCTTGCATAAGTCTGCCACCGGCTTTATACAAATCACGCGGTAAAAGATATACATTATAATCGGTAGGGACAAAGAGCCTTTCCTCGCCGGAAATTTCACTTGAAATGAGATAGGGCTTTATGTACGGGAAATCGCCTTTTTCTGAATATTCACAAAACTTATCGTAATTTTGACGAGCTAAATCGCCTTTTGACAATGATGATACGAGGAAAACAATATTTCCACCATCTGCCAAAACACGGTTCATAAAATCTGCCATCATGTAAGTTTTGCCGCTTCCTGTCGGAGCGCGGAAAGTTAGCTCGTCCTTGTTTTTTATTTTTTCGGTAAGCTCGGTGATGGCTCTCTGCTGGAGTTCTATTGCTTCTATAAGCATTATTCATTACCCTCCAAACGTTTTTTCCATTCGGAATCACTTTCTACCATTTTTTGTGTGCCGTCAAAATTATTGCAAACCCATTCGATTTTTTCTCTAAGTGTTGAGAATTTTTCTTTGCCATATAATATCTCATCTATAACGTCAAACGCTGTTTTGCCTGCTAAGTGTTCGGCGTTTGAAACGGTAGCTATATCGTAAACATCAAGACTTCCGCCAAGCGGTTTATTATTCTCACGCCATTTGAAATCTTTGTCCCCACCATAACATTCTCCAGTCATCACTCTCTTTAATCGCTTTGATGTTACGTCAAAAGCAATTCCATTAGGATTGACATCCGTTACTTCATTATTTGTACATAAAATGAATTTTCTATTTCCACCTAATACACGATTTAATTCTAATACCGCTTGCCCAGTAGTCCCACTGCCAGCAAAAAAATCAAGCACAATAGCATTTTCATTAGACGAAACCATTTTTACCAACTCATAAATCAATGCAGTAGGTTTTGGATTCTTAAATAACGTGCTACCATTATTAAAGATTGTATCGAGCTCCTTTTTCCCATTATCGTTAGAATATTTATTATCCATAAAAGATAACGTTGTATATGCTTTTGTTGCATCTATCATTTCAAGTTCGTTTTTGCCATTCTTTTTTCTACAATTCAAATATGACTTTGTATATATTCTGCCGTTTTTGACAACAAACATTTTTTCTTTAATTCCCCAGGCCACAGCACTTTTAGACCAACGCCAAACCCAATCAGTTACACCATGGTTTCCATTGTGGCGATCTATCATGCCTTGTTGAGACCCCCCCGGATAGAATTTTTTACCATCCAATTCTATCTCATAATCCATTCCTACACTATACTGTAGAGAATTATAGTCCAAAGTTTGCGTTAAGGCATATTTTCCTCTTGTTGACACAAATTCATCTTCATATTTATATTTTGATAAATCGGTTTTTTCTTCTTGGCTAAAAATAATATCTCTGCAAAATGTATATCCAACAATATAATCATTGTTTTTCGCAATCGTTTGAGTAGATTTACCACCTTTTTTCGTAATTCTTGGAACGTTTAGCAAAAACGATGATTCATCAAATACTTCATCCATTAGGCACTTAATGTAGGAATGATTTTTATCATCAATACTGCAAAAAATTACGCCTTCCGGTGATAGTAAATTCCTTGCAAGTAAAAGTCTTGGATATAACATAGATAAAAGATTATCTCGAGTAAGTGAATTGTCATAATTTGTTTGAGCAAATTCACCCATACTGTCCTTACTGTAAGGAGGATCTATATAAATAACATCAATTCTGCCCTTATATTGAATTAAAAGATTTAACAGTGCATCATAATTATCACCGATTATGAGTTTATTCGGTGTATCGCCACTTCCGTCAGAAAAACTTAATTCATCATTCTTCTTGAAGTATTTTATCGTATTGCCGACTTTCTCAAGCCTTTTATCAAAATGGAAACCGGTACGCTTATAAGTTGTACCGAGTTCCGCAATAGCGATGGCTTCAGTCAATGTATCTGCTTGATTTATAAGTTTAATAAGCAAATCAGCATTACTTTTCTCAAGTATCTTATCACCAACTCTACGATTTATCTCATCAACAAGCTTTTGTTTGTTTATGGCAAGATTGTTCATTTCCCTAATACTCCTTATCGTATTCACTCATCGAATTTAATATTTTTCTGCTCACAAAAGGCAGCAAACTTACGCTGCATTATAAAGTTAGGATTTCTTATGCCGTTTTCCCATTCGTTAATTGTAGAAAACGCAACTCCGAGTTCTTTTGCAAAATCCGCTTGACTTAACATCAACTTTTGCCGAGTAAGTCTAATCTTATCTTTGAACTCCATCAGAACATTACCTCATTTTATCTTGATAGTATTATTATAGCAGATATATCTCAATAAATCAAGCCTTATAATCAGCTCTAAAAATCCATTTTGCAACCGTGGCGTGTGCTTGTCTTGATACGAGAGCGGCGTCGCTTCGCTCCGCCGCGACAAGCACACGCCACGAAACGGAACTCGACTGAAATACGGAAAAGCGGAGTGATGACGGAAGCGGAGTCGCCCGCTGACCCGCTTGGGCGATCTTCCGCTTTCACCGTCACACATTTTCCGTTTTCAGCCCGTATTTTACCATTCGAAGTTCAGTTGCATTTCCGCATTTTGTCGATGACGCCTTTGCTGACTTGTCCCATGTAGCAGCCCTCGTCCCAGCACGAAAAATCGTCGTAAAGGAGCAGCTTTTTTTCCTCATTCCCTATCGTACAGACGATGTCCTCGTCCATGATGTCCGAGATGAAGAACTGCGGCAGCCCCTTCGAGTAGACCATCTTCTCGCCTGTCTTTTCCATATACTTCGTGAGATACGCTATCGCCTCGCCGAGCATAGAGCGGTCGTCCACCG
>ULRR01044606.1_pt1 | contig 17558 bp, 24 predicted proteins | sample 1955651 | NCBI WGS metagenome assembly ULRR01 (sample SAMEA4835688, study PRJEB28245) | human gut metagenome | biome: gut microbiome; material: fecal sample | place: Denmark | collected 2008
CTCCGGTATCTGGCGAATCGTGGCAGCGTGAAATATACTCCGGCCGCCATACACCGCGTGAAGCTGCCGAGCTTTTTGTTAACTGGGTGCTTTCCGGCACATGCCCACGTGAAGCCGCTTTTGATATATACGATTTTGCATACTCGCAGGGTATCCGCCTTTAATCACACACACACACACACACACACACACAACCGAAAGGAACAAGACCATGAAAACAGAAATCACTCGCGAAGCTGTTCTCGCCATTGCTACCGAGCTTGCTACCGGAGAGTCGAACCGAGTTTTAGCACAGAGGGACGGTTTATCTTCCTGTGAAAGCTTCTGGGAGAATCACACTTACGGTCTTAAAAATGCCTGCAGTATCTTTCTTGGCGCCTGGCCAGCCGTGTATCTCGTGGAAAACGTTGAACGTCCTTATATAGTCGTTTCGTTCGAATGCCTGGACGCTGAAAGCGAGTTTTATTTCGACGCTAACACGTTCGAGCTCATTAAATAACCTACAGCCTGCCATATGGCAGGGTGCATATAATCTCGGCGAAAGGTATCCTGCTATGTCTATGAGTTCACGTTATAACACAGCTATTAAAGATATAGCTGCATTGATTTTAACTATGCGCGAAACTTCCGATTCCGTCACAACACACGAGGAGAATGTTTATATCATAGGCGCGTCGCAAGCGCTTATGGTGGTATTTGATAAAAACCCGGACGAAGTCGAAAGAGATATTCGAATGGCGGTTCGGGCGTTGGAACTCGAAGAGGCGTAGAATCATGCGACTATCTCAAATTCTATTCCTTATAATTGGTGCGGTGTCAGTGGCCTGGTTTTTCAAGACAGACAATACTAAAGCTCTTCCGCTCGCCGCGTTCTTTTTAACTCTGGCCGTCGTTTAGAAAGGCGCTATCATGGTTCATCAAATCATTCTGCCAGTCGAACGTTCGGCCATCGTGAACAAACACCGGGCAGAGTTCGACGCTGCAACGAACCCCGTAGAACGCTCGATTCTATGGAAGAAAGTAATTCACGAGTTTCGAACTTGCACGTTCATTCAGACGGACGATGATTCCATAATTGGCGGCCGAATATACTGGCTCGTGCCCAAGCACTCGCATCGCATGACGTGGTATGAGATAGTCCAAGGCACTGTAACAGGCTTAACCAGAGACAAGTACGCTGTTAGAAGCAACGGGCACAACCGGGTGATACACCCGAACCAGGTAGTTGCGATAGAAAGGAAACACTAATATGAGGATGGTACGGCAGAGCGATATTCGTGTAGACGAAGTATTTTTAGGAACTGTGTACGTTGTTAGGGAAGGAGGTAGAACGCCGCTTTTTGGTTACGTGCTTACGCGCGACGATTCGAACGAGTTGGTTTCCGTTGATTTCGGTTATACTTGCCCGACCGACGCAGAGAACGCGTGCATGGCAGATATCTTGCAGGTATTGTATAGGGTGCATCGTGCGGAGGTGTAGAAGCATGAAAACGTTTGATGAACTCGAAGCCTATTACTCCGCTGAAATTACGCGGGCATTGTACGAACTTCGCACGTCTGGCGCAACCGCTGATGAGATTTGGGAACGCCTAGATGAAATACGCGATGAATATGCCGCAGAATACGAGAAACTTTGTTTTACGACAATGAAGCACGAGTTTTTTGAAACTTTAGAAAATAAAAGCCCGTCTCTAGACGGGCTTTCTTATTTCAAACCACACATGACAAGCATGTCGAGCCACATTTCGCGCGTGGCATCGCTGTCGAAGTAGCATTCGCCTTGGGAGTAGCTTCGCATGGCGAACTTGATAAGCGGAGCCGTGCGCTCGATTAGACGGGTATCTGGCGTCATATCGTGCCGCGTTAGAACGGCAATGGCCTTATTCTGCGGCGGCTTTCGGTCAATGAACACGTTTCCTGTATGGAAGTCCTGCCAGACTGCAAAGGGAATTCCCTTGAACTTCATGGCTACGATGCAGTCGCATCCTTTTGGACGCTTCTTGACGAACAGCCCCGTGGCGTTGGTGAACTCGCTCTGCTGGGCGTACTCGGCATAGTCCGAGCCTGCCGTGAACATGCCGATATTGGACTGGGCCGAATACTTTTCGAACTCTTCGCAGAACGCGTTCTCGTAGAACACGTGGCTGTTTCCCACTTTGAAGTAGCGCGTAGAGCCTTTGGGAATAGGCGTGATGCCCCAAGCCTGAAACAATGGATTAACTAGGTCGGCGTTGTTTGCCAGGCCGACGAGTATAACGCGGTTCTCTCGGCGGTCGAACGTCTCCCACATGTTCATGAGCATATCGACGCAACCTGGCGGATACGGCACGTTCTTCTTTTCCTTTATGAACTCGTCGAGCACCATAAGCGTGCAGTTAGCCGCCGTGGTGCCTTTATACGAATCGAAAGAAGTGAGGGCGTACATTTGCCCTAGGTTTTCCCACTTCGGTTTCCACTTATCGGCAGCGTTCGCCGGCTTCTTCGAAACCTGCATCATGCGCCCATTCATGCGGAACGTGTATCCAGGGAATTCGTCGTTTCTCTCGATATCGGATAAGAAGCCCTCGGGGCTTCGCAAGATTCGCTCAATCATAGCGTCGTTGTATCTGATATACGCCCAGGTTTCTCCCTTTTCGAGGTATCGTTTGATGCCCTGCTTCTTCATGGCGTAGGTTTTGCCCAGGCTTCGCGGCCCCGTGCAAAGGCGCACGGGGCATTTCGCGCCCATCAAATTGCTCGGGTCCCATCTGGCCCATTTAGGGATTCCGCCCATCAGTCCTCCAAAAATCTGTAAATCATCAAACCCCAACCCCAGTTATTATAATCCTCCACCGGGTCGGCTTCCACCTTGGGGCACGGTGCTGAGCCCGCGCCCCACGCGACCCCATCGCCCCAGTACCATCCTACATGCTCGCCGTATTGGTTGTACATGAGAATCAAATCCCCAGGCTTCATGAGGTCTCGTTGGATGCCGTCGCATATCTTGGTTGCCGTCGTGCGCATCGTGTACGTCGACGTCCCGAGCCAATTGTATTTCCCGTTCGTGACTTTGTTTGCCGCCCACCAAATGCAGGCCGAGCAGTCTGTGAAACCGCTCACATCAGGCTCAAGCCGTCCCGCGCTTTGTGCGTACTGGAACTTGCCTTTGTTGGCTTCCCATAGGGCTTTCATCTTCTTGAATTCCTCGGTGCCCCCTCCTGTTGAGCCGCCTCCAGTGCTGGGATATTCGGGAGCCGATGCATTGCGAAGCGGTAGCCATACGCCGTTGCCCGTGTTGTGGCAAATGAGCTTGTCTCCGTTGCCCATCTTTCCGTATACAATCAAGTCGTTTCCAGCCAGCTCGATACGGCTCACGCTGCTCGAAACCTGGCCGTTGGTATCGGGGTTGGTGTCAGGCGTGTAATCGCTTTGCCCGAAATCTGGCGGCGCGGAAGTGCCGTCCCACGAATTTAGCAGACTGTATGCCTTGTTGTATCGGTTCGAGTATCCCGACACGGGCCAAGTGTTGAGAGTTGCCGATAGGTACTCGCCAAGGCTTCTGTTGCCGCCTATGTTCGCCAAAATCTGGTTTGCGCTTGCTGGTCGCTGGTGGTACACGGTGAGCATGAAGATGGTTTCCTTCACCTTGCTCGTGTCCATTCCCCACCCTTCTAGCGTCGAGAAAGCGCCGCCTGCTCCGAACACCCAATCCATGAAGAACTCGTCCTGCACCTTATGGTTCGAGGCGTCTTGCGCCGAAGCTACCCACGAGTTCGCATCATCATTGTAAAGGTAAAATCCGCTCCACCAATCCCATTCGCTCGAAGTATGGGCGTCCACTGCGTTACGCAGTCGGCTGCTGAGCTTGGCATAGCTTTCCGGCGCATCGGCTTTGAGCTTTTCCATCAAGGCGCACGCGTTCGCGCCGTAAAACTGGCCGATGCCGAGCGTGATAGGGTCATGCATGTTCACGCTCGCATAGTCGCATCCTGATTCGACCGTGCATATTACGTACTCGGTGTATTGCTGTTGCTCTTTAGTCCAAGCCATTTCGTCTCCAAATACAAGCGAACCCGCAGTGCTTACCGGATTCCTGCGGGTTCTTGGATAATATGAGTCGTATAACGACAGCTCTATTTTACGTCAATTTTGAAAAGCTGCGCAAGCTTCGAGCCCGCGAGCTCGGGACTGAGCTCGCAGATATTCTCGAAGATGCTCAAGATTTCTGTGAGCATGATGAATACGCACACGGGAACGAACAGCGGTAGCGTGAACCCCAAGTCGATATATTGCATTGCCCATTCAATCATAGCCGCCAAAAGCATGGTCAAGACGAATCCGCACTTGTGCCAGAGCCCGTCCCGCATCTTCGAAGAGCTCACCGTTTTGTTCGCGACGGCTTGCGCGAAGCCCGTGACCAAATCAAGTGCGATGAATCCTAGCGCGAAAGCTATGATATGCCAATCCACGTCATTTCCTCTCAATCGTGATTTTGTACTCGTCATTCTCTAGCACAGTAGCAGATACATTGCTATCAGCATTGCCGCTGGCGGTGCTGCTATCGCGATTATCTCCTTCAGCATAAGCCCTCCATTGGTTTTCGATGCCATAGAACAGCGAGCAGTCTATGTTCCCATTATATCCGCTCACTCGCCCATCAGAGCAGAATTGCCATGCGACCACATTGCCTTCGGCTTCAGGGCAGCTCCAGCTTTCAGCCTGCTCGAAGCTCGGTGAGGTAACAGCCGGGTACTCCGCCACCCATCTGGCGCAGTTCGGTTCCACTCCGCCTCGGTTGAATCGCCAGGGGTTGGCGTATATCCACGGCCAAACGCCAGTGAGCTCATGCACGCGCTGCACGAAAGCGTTCACCCATCCGACGCTTTGGTTTCCCTCCCAGTCGAGGATAGGTATTCCACAGCGGAAATACCCTTGGCAGTTGCTGGCAAAGAATTCAGCTTCCTCGCTCGCGTTGCCGTTGCCAGCGAAGTGGTAAAAGCCCCAGGGTTTCCCTGCGTTGATGCATTGCTGAACCCACCCATCGCAGTACGGGTCAACGAACGTCGCGCCCTCGGTAGCCTTGCATATTACAGCATCCACATTGGGGAGAAGGGCAGGGAGGTCGATACCTCCCTGCCAGTTCGATATGTCGATGAAGCGCATCATGGCTACCTCGAAACTATTGCAGTAACTCGATGTTCCGCATAGCTGTATGACCATATTTTAGCTCGGCTGCCTGTGCTTCGGCTATCGGCCCCAAGGCGTTGCACAGTAAGACCCATACCATCGAATGTGACCAGGTTGGTAACAGTTCGCGCCGTGTTTGCGGTTTCGCTTCGATAGACGTTGTTGTAATTGTCCTGGTAAATGCTGCCAATGCTTATCACTGGCACGCCGCGGTGAACTGTGGCTCCGTCGGCGTGCTCGTGTCCACACAGCATCGCGCATGGCGTGCCCGAGCGTTCTGCGTGCGCGAATACTATATCGCTGAGCTGGGCGATGCCAGGGTAATCGTTATCCGTGCTGTGGTTATACCACCCGTCGTTGTGCCAATAAGCGGCGCAAGTGAAGCCATCGTTTGTATAGTCAAGGTCTCGTGGGCCGATATGGTTCAACACTAGGGTAGGCGTATTGTTGAGCGTATCGCTAAGCCAATTGAGTTCGCTCGCCAAGTCGTTTCCAAGCGCAGTAACATCCAGTCCAATGATTCGGCATCCTTCCACGTCCTTATGCCACCAGGTAGCCGTTTCTGTCGGAAAGATTAGCCCACGCCCTGGGTACGGGTCGAAAAACTTCGTGCGCAACTCGGTCTGCGAAGGTTTGTCGTGCCAGTCATACCCGGAAGGATGAGTGCCAGAGAGGTTGATTGCATCATGGTTTCCTATCACTGGCCACATTTTCGGCATGTCGAGATAGCTCACATCTTGCTGGAAGTAATCCTTAACCATATCTCCAGTGTGCACCATCGGCAGACCCATTTCACGGGCAAGCGCAAATGCGTCTGCTGTGCCTTCGGAATACCCGTGCGTGTCTGATATGTGCAACAGCTTCATTTAGCCCACCGTCGGATTCATAACGCGATAAGCGTTTTGCGTATTCAGCGAAACGCCAGTGTTGGTGCCCATATACAGGACGACGGAACCCATGAGCGAGAACGTATCGCCTGCAGACGGATTAGTTTGCAAACCTAGCTGTCGGGTTGAGCGTACTGCGTATAGGCTTGTCCAGGTTTTGAAGTTGCTGGTGTCGTTCCAAACGAGGATTGCGGCATCTGCAACGGTGCCTTTTACGGCATTGTTCGGTACATAGCTCGGTAGCGTGAACAAAGCACTTTCCGCATCGCTATAAGTGTTTTGCATCCCGTTAATGACAAGCAAACCCAGCTCTTCGATATAGAACCCCTGCATGGAACCACCGTCGGGAACAAGCATACCCTCATTGTCAGCACCCGAATTACTGCTATTGAACGTTCGCACGGTAAGCCCAGCCCACATCGCCGCGATAGCGGTTTGGTCGAGTTTCGATGCAGTCACAGCGCCGTTGGCCAGGCTCTCGGAGGTGAGCGGGAATTTCGTTTCCAGCTGAGCCACCTTGCCGTCGAGCGTGTTGATATTGTTCTCATTGTTCGCTGAAAGCGAATAGGCGCTGTTGGCGGTTGTCTGTACGCCAGCGATAGTGGTCTCCACCTGGCCGACGCGGTTCACTGCGTTGTTCGCTGCCGACAACGCGGTAGAAGCATTTGCACCAACACTCGTGATAGCAGTGTCGATTTTATTCATCGATCCGTTGAAATCGCCGAGCCACGTGGGCTGGTCGGTGTCCACGAACTGCGGCAGCTTGTAATTGAGGGTTTCATTCGTGTGCGCCATTTTTACTCCTTATTCGCAAAGATAGGATAAATACCAGGGGTTATTATAATCTGCAGTGTCGATTCAACAGGCGCACTGACGTTACTGTTTAAAAAACCATCCTCGTCAATGAATCTAATTTCTGTATGAATCGCATTACCTTCCGACCCCCAAAACGCCAAGCATGGAATACGAATTTTTAGAGCATTATCAAATGCAAGTGTATTGGCAGGCGTGTTGATTGGAACCTTAGCTGCAAATACAACTATTCCTGTTACGCATAATTGGCCGTTTTTTGTAAGAGACACGCGCCCATCCCCCACTTTAGTGAAAACGGAAGATGTTAGATAATCTCCTGCTTCAGGCATTTGAGCTGCCATAGCCTTGATGTTCGCCAAATCAGTTGATAGACCTGCGGCCTGCTTCATCGGCTTTCCTACTGCGCCCGTGCCGATGGCGTCGGCCAGGGTCTTAATCAAGCCGTTTCCTACTGCTCTCGTCATTGTTCCCCCTCATACGTGATAAGCGCGAAAGCTACGTCGTACTCGCGAGCTTCCACGGCCAATCCGTCGTAGCCTGCTGCCGTAAGCTCCTTGGCGTCGTATTCGCCAGCGGGGCTTGCGAAGATTCGGTCGAAATCGTAGACGCGCTCGCAGACGATTTCAATTGGCCTGATATCGCCGTACGTCGGGTCGAACACCGTGCCAGGGAATTCTGTTAACTGTCTGATAAGCCGAAGCAGGTAGTTGTACTTGGTATCAACGTCCGCCTTGATACCAGCGTCCTGCGCATCCACGTACGCTTTGAGGGCTTCCGCAGAAGCGTCAATCATGGCTTGCGCCGTATCGACGTCGAGCGTGTTCATGTCGAGCGTGGACGCATACAGATACAGCCAATGGATTTGGTCCTCTGGCGTGCGCATCTGGTCGAACGTCATCGAATCAAGCCCCGTATACCCAGGCATGCTGGGGTGCATGTTCTTCGTCTGCGTGCTAGCCGCGTTCTGGCCCGTGAGAGCCGTGAACCCATAAGGCGCGTACATGTCACTTCACCACCTCTCGCTGCTCTAGAATGTCGATGGCTTCCGCCACTTCCGCCAGGCACGCCATAAGGCTCAAATGGAGCTGGTGGAGCGCCTTATACATCGGCGCATCGTCCATCTTCATGGCCCTCTGGGCTTCGCTCGAAACGTATTCCGCCTGGCTTTCGAGCTTGATTCGTTGGTATACCAAATCGTGCTTGTACACCATTCCTCCTTACATCGGCAAATCGTCCCAAGTCTGCATGAACAGCGGCTCCAACGCCGCGAAAACGAGGTTGTCCGTTGCCACGAAACTCGATGCCATCATATCATAGACGGCATTGCCCACGCTGCCCGAGATATTCTCGTAATGCGCCTTGGTCGTTCCCTTTTGGCTTCCGTCGTTCGTCTGCTTGTTCAAGCCCGTCAAGTATTGCTCGCCGTCCGGGTTGTTCAAGAAAACCTGGGGAGTGCTCGAAGCGGTCGCGACGCCGACGCCCGTCGAGCTTCCCTCGCTCTCGCTGTCGTTCCAACCTTGCGCCGTGGCGAACGGATTGAATTGCTCCCTGCGCACAAGCTCATACACCTTGTTGTAATTGGGCATCTGTTCGTTCATGCGCCTATTGAGGTAGAAGATGAACATAGCGGGCGTGTCGCTCGCGATTCGGCGGTAGGCGAAATGGTTCCAAATCGCGCGGTTGAGCTTTTCACGATAGGCTTCATCGAAAATGGGATAGTCCCGCATCCCCCAATCGTAGCCCAAAGCTTCCGTCACATCGCGCAAGGTGTACTGATGCTCTTCGAGCGTCGTGAAGTCGTTGTTGTTAAACGTTAGCATTCATGGCCTCCTTAGAAGGTTGAATAACCCCTCCGCTGTCCAAGAATTGAGAGCCTTGCTCTAAGGGCCATGAATCGTCGGTTTGCGGCATATGCGGTACGCTCCATTTCACGTCGCAGTTCCAGCCATACATTTTGTTTATCTTCTCGCAAAACTCCTTGCGCGGCTTCAAGAACGAATTGCGCTGAATCATGAACTGCTCGTTGTTCGCCAGCGTCTCGGCGGTCTGCACGCGTTCCTTCTTCTCGGCTGCCGCGTTGTTGTCGATGCCGAGCATCGTGTAGACGGCAGACACGATTTTCAATTCGTCGTTGAGTATGTCGCTGCCTGCGTAAGCCGCCTTGTTCATGGTCTGCAGCACTTGGATGTTCACCGCCTGCATCCCGCTCGCGTTCATGAAGATAGCAGGCTGTCCCGAATCGATTCGGTTATACATATCCTGGGCCTGCTTTTTCGAATACTCGTCCACGCTTATAACGTACGGAACGCGCATAGCCCTCACGTGCTGGTCCACGGTCGTATCCATGTCGGCCAAGCGTTGCGCCTGCCTATCCAAAAGCTGCAGGATTGGAAAACGCGCCAGGTTGTCCCAACAGATAACGGCATCGGGATGCATGAGCTCGCATTTCTTTCCGTATTGGTTTGAACCCGAGCGGTCGAACCAATAGTTGCAATGGCGGCGCTGGCGGGTGCCGTTAGGGCTGTAGATATCAATCGTGTTCGGATTGCGGTACAAATCGAGGTTGCCTACAGGCGTCATGCGCCCTGCCCAATACGTCATGATTCCCGAGGTCGAACGCTTTGTGGCGGCGAAGCTCCCCCAACCGCAAAGAAGCGTTTCAAGGTATCGCGCGTCCATGCCCTCGGGCAGTCCGCTCCATTCGAAGCGGGAAATGGCGGCAGTCCAAAAAAGCTGCCGCCAATAGTCGTATGTGCGATATTGCTTCACCGAAGCTTGCCAACGCTTCACATAGCGTTTTCCGAAACAGGCAACATCAGGCGGAACGAATTCGGATGGGTCGAAAATTGCTGGTGTCATTCGCTCTCCTTTCATCAATACGAGATATTATACAGCGGCGCATTGTACTCGGCTTGGTCAGCCGGACGTAGCTCGGTATGGTTTATATCGTCGGGGTTGCCCCAAACGGTCACTCCGCGTTCAAGAATGCCACGAATGACGTCTTTCTCCGCTTCATTGGCCCTGGCGCAGTCGATATACGTTTCCGACGCTTTCCAATACGAGAACTTCTTCATGACTTTTAGCTTTGCCATGCCGCCATTTATATTGATATAGCGGTGAATCTGGTTTCCATACCGGAGCATATAGTCGCACGCGCCCTGGAATGCAGCGCCGTATGCCTGCTTATACACGATGCCGAAGCCCGAAAGTCCATTCTTCCAGAGGAAACCATTGCCGCCGAGCTGTCCCGCCGTGGATGGCGGTGTGAGCTGGGCGTCTTGGTAGGCGGCATTGATTCCACGGATGGCATTCTCGTAATCGCCCTGATTGACCTGGTTGGCGAGGCTCAAATTGTTGCCAGCGACCTGCCTCGAGAGGTTGACGTTGTTGGCGTTCTGCGTCGCGCCCGTCATATTGCCTACGATATCCTGCGCGCTTCCCCACGAATTCGCGCCGATTTGGCCCATGGCGTTTCCAAGGGCGCCGTTTACAAGGCCGCCGATGGAAGGCGACGCCCATCCTCCAATTCCGTCCTGCGAAACCACCGGGGCTGAAACAGCCTGCTGTCCGATGGCGTTGGCGAGGCCATTGGGCGATGCATTGAAATTCGCCTGGGTATTCTCTGCCCCGAGCATGGCGTTGTTGTAGGCATTCTGCGCCCCCATATTCGACTTATTGAGCGACCAGGCCGCGTTGGCATACTGATACTGGCGCGTGTTCGTGGTCGAAGCCATATACGTAATATAATTGTTGTTGACGATGGAGAACTGCGGGAAGTCAGTAAGCCAAAGCGCGGTATCGAGGAAATCTCCGCTGTCAACGACGCAAGTGGAGGGCTTTCCATCGCCTAGCCTGATATATTGATAGGTATCCGTTTCGAAGGATTCGTCCGAGCCGTTGCAGTTGTATGCCGTAGGAACCATCGCCACGCGGGCGAACGGCGCGATGGCGCAGCACACGGCCAAAAGCGAAATCTTGTTTCCCCACAAAAGCTCGGGACGCAAGAAGATTGAATTGCCAGAATAGGTCGTGAGCTCCACGACGGAATACGGGTAGCAAAGAAGTTTCTTATAGGGCTGCATCGCGTAATCCTGGCCGAAGCCCCATTCTGATAGCTTCTTATAGATATCGGTAATCTCGATATATCTTTTTCCCGTGAGCGCGTCGGTATCTCCGATGAAATGCATCATGACGCCAGAATTTCCGAAAAGCTCAATTTCCGGGCCCGCACTCAAAAGGCGCGATGGGAAGGTAGTAACCGATACGATGCATTGCGCTACCCATGACTTCTGCTGCAACGCTTCCATGAATTGCTTGAACACGGTTTGCCTCATGGAATATACGTTGCAGCCCGAGGGCAAGCCGTCCGCCGATTGTCCGTCGGCAACATTGAGGTTCGGCGAATCAATCGTGCCTGGGTCAGCGGCCAAATTGGCCGTGGACGTGACGATAACCCACCCAAGCTCCCCACTGTCCGGCTCGGTGAACGGAAACCATTCCTTGCCGATAATCGCATACGTATTGCCCACGCTCACGCCCTCGTCTATATCGCAATATCGGCGCAGTGTGTTGCCCGTGATAGAAGTAAGGCTTTGGTTCATGGCCGTGTTGGAAATGGCCGCATGACCCGATACAGCGAAAAGGCGGTCGATTGACACGCCGAATTGGTAGGTTTGGATAACGTCGAGCTGCAGGGTTATCATCGTCGTTTGCGGATTGATATAGCTCGCGGAAGTGATGAAATAGCACAGACGTATTGGCTGTTCCTCGTATTCGACAGGCTGCATAGGGTTTTGCACCACCACGTAATTGTATTTGTACGCAGCCGAATACGGAACAGGTATATTGATGGGCTCATTAGGCGGGAGGTATGAGAACTTGTCCGAAGTCCATCGCTTCGAATCTCCCGCGTAGGCCGTATCGAAATAATCGTCTCGCTGCTTTTGATTGTCCCAAATCACGATATCGCGGTAATTCGCATCCCATGGCACCTGCAGCAAAACCACTTCGGTACCGACTGGCCATGTGTTCGGCGTCAAAACCTGCGGAATGTCTGGCATATATCCTCCTTAAAAGAAAAGGGCTGCTCTCTCGAACAGCCCTCATTATAAGCCATCGGATTGCTTACGCGGTAACGGTCACGGTTACCTTCGCGACAACGTTCGGCTTGATCGGGTCTCCGCCCTTCGCCACCAGAACGATGGAGGTAGAACCCTCGGCGATGCCAGACACGGTGAGAACATCGTCGGCCACGTTCGCGACGGTCGCGATTGAATCGTCCGCGCTGTAGGCTTCATAGCTCTTGTTGGTGCCGTTAGGAGGCGTCCACGTCAAAGCGGAAGTCGCGTTCGCGCCAACCTTGACGTTGACCTCCGTGCCCTCGAGCGTCGTCATATAGGTAGCGCCTGCGACGGTGACGGTGTAAAGCGCCTGATACCGCGAATCGGCCACAGACGTTGCCGCGATAGTCACCTTGTCGATATCGTGGCAGTTGCCCGAGTGGAAAACGCCGTTAGAATCCACGAACATTTCTGCAGGCAACGTCTGCACCGCGCCACGGCCATTGAAAGCCTTGATGGAGTACACGACGGCCTGGTTGGGCGAATTCGTGCCGGTTACCTTGGCGATAAGCTGCACTTCCTCGCCAGGCTTGATGGTCGAAGAATCGCTGCCTGCGGCGTCCTTCAGGGTTACGCCCTCGTAGGTTGCCTTGGCAGCCGTAATCTCCGAATCGGGACGGGTCGAGAACATCGTAGCGCCGAGGAAGAGGGAGTAGGAAAGCACCTGCCAAACATGGTAGAAGGTGTTGTACGAAAGATTGTCAGGGTTCATAGGCGAAACCATTGAAAGCGGACCCAAGGTATCCGCGACCTGAAACCATTCCTCGTCGAGCAAAAGCGCCTGGCAGCCCGAAATGGGCAGCTCGTCGAGAACAATGATATCGTCGGCCACGATCTTTTGTCCCTCATTGTGGAAAGCGAAAGACATGTTGGCGGCTTCGAGCGCGGCGTTAACGTCAGCGTCGATAATCGCGATAAGTCGGTCAGATTTAGTCGCAAGTCCCTTGTTGCGGCCCTCGGGCGAATACTCGGTGCGGAAATACTTCATCTTGGTGTAGGTGGCATTCATCGCGCGAATGAGCTTGATGCCGCGTTCAACCTGAGTATTCAGGTCGTTACCCAAGTTGTGCAAATCATCAACCTGAATATTCCAGAAGCCCCACAGATTGTCATAAGTCTCTGTCAGCGAGCGCATAAGCAGATACTCGTCGTTGTTCGCCGAAGCGATGGGAGCTTCTGTGAGCGAATTGAAGAACGCGGAAATGGATTCGCCCTCGATGAACGAACCACGCAAAACGTCCTCCATCGGAATGTTGATAACGTATTTATCGCGGCGATTCTCGGTATGGAAAATCTGGTGGATATCAGGCTCGCGACCCTCGCGACCGAACACGTTCTCCGCTTTCGCGTCGTACGCGCGTGCCTTGATAAGATTCGCCTGCACTTCTTGGATAGTACGTCCGTAACGCATGGCAGGACGCTTGAGCTTGGCAAGCGGATTGGTGAAATTCATTCGGTCGTTGATTTGCACGCGGCCGATACGACCGAGGAACACGTTCCAAAACACGTCCCAATTGGGCGTATAGGCGTTCATCGCCTGCAGCGTGGCCGCAACGCTGCCCTGCGTGGTAGCGGGTACGCGTTCTTTGTAGTCGTTGGGGGCATACTTGCGCACGGTGTCGAGAATCTGTGCGTTGGTCAGATTCAAGCGTCCCTCTTCATTTGTCAATTTGGATTTTGCTGCCATGGTATCTCCTTACAATCCGAGCATGGAATCGAGGTCGAGGGCTTCGCCGTCCTCGCCGAAATCTTCGGGCTCGGGGTCGGTATCCGCATCCTCGCGACCAATGGAAATGGTCGCGAGCGCTTCTTTGACTGCCGCAAGCTCGTCTCTCATCGCGGATAACTGCTCGCGAAGCTGTTCCACTTCGCCCCAATCATGCTCTTCGACTTCCTGCTGTTCCTGGGCTTCGTCTTCCTCGGCGGGGTCTCCGCATTCCTCTTCGCGGGTTTCCTCTGCCTCGGTCTCTGCCGCCTGGGTTTCGTCCATACTAGCACCTCCATATTCGCGACGATATGAACGGCCATATAATAGCACGAAACCCCATCCCGTGTTTCGGGTGGGGTTTCAAAGGTTGCCCAGCTCACGTTCCTAGCCCATGGAAGTGTGCCCACTGGGCGCGGTCCCTGTTAGGGTTGCGTTCGCGCCATCTATCCGCCTGCGGCATGAAAAGAACGCACCGAGCTCCTACATTATGGGTGAAGCCTATACACGCTGTCAACCAGAACCACGCCGCCAGGTACGATTTTAGGCATGAGCTTCGCATGGCCTGGAATGATATCGCCGTTCTCGTCGGTGTTAGAAAAGCCATAGTCGAAATTGTCCCAAGTGACCAACTCCTTCACCGAATCGGGCATGCCCGCGCACGTGACGGAAAACTTTCCGTTCAAGTCCCAAATATACGCCTTGGTGCGCAGATGCTTCGCCCTGCTGAATGAACCTTCGACCTTCCAATTGCATAGCGCCGTATCGTCGATTGGAATTCCGCTAGGCGTTTCACTGCCGAGCAGATGCATCGAATCGGTATCGCAGTACACGAAACGGTCGCGATTGTCCATGATAGCGAACAGCAATTCGCGCCTTGCATATGCTGTGCAAAACGTCCCCACAGGGAGATACACCGGGTCTCGGTATTCAGCATCGCCTAGCACGTAATGCACGGTGCCGTCAATCATAACGGGGCGTTTCGAAGTTACGTCGGGGTTTGTGGCGAATTTGCCGTATAGGTTGTTGAGCATCAGTTTCGCTAGCTGCCGCATTCCTCCCGTTGACGTTTCCTTCACATGCCCCCAATAATCGATATACGCATCAAACATGCCCATTCGCTGCTGGAACTTGTATCCTCCGGCGTACTCGATAACGTCGATATCGTACATGCGCTGCATAATCTCCCAATCGACCGAAGTAACGGTTATCTCAACTGGCGAAATCGTCTCGCGCACGTATTCATGCTGTCCATAGAACCCCTTGCCTTTGAGCTGAATGCAGGGAATTCCATCCTCCTTGAGGGAGAATTCAACGACCATTCGTTGCACGTAAAGCGGATATTGCTTATCGTATTCGTACTCTCCCTCGAAAAGAATCGGCACGCCGCATGGATATGGATACTTCTTCATTACAGATGGATACATGGAATTGTAATCCACTGAAACGCCAGGCCCCACAACCTTCCCTGCGTACTTGGGCTCTACGTAAGTGAAACCTCCGCGATACGATTTGCGTATATCCGCATCGGCTTCGAGCGAAAGCGTGGGAAACCAAGCCTTGAATTTCTTCTTCCCGAGCTGCTTCTTGAAGAAGTCGAACGCATTCGCGCCTATGGTCATTTTCTCCAAATCTCGCTCGAAGTTCTGATAAAGCGCATGCGCCGGTATCTGCACGTCGTGGCAGATATATTCGACTTCTTCTGGCGTGAGCTTATGCCCAGGCTCGCGATACGCCCGATAATCGATGCTGCCCTTTTGTTCGGGCGTATTGAAGGTTTTCCCCAATTTGTCAACCGACATGGGGAAAACCTTCAAGCTGTCCTGGTAGATTACGCGCTGCCCGTTTAGGAAATGAATCTCGATTTGGTAGAATTTTCCCTTGTTCGAAATGAGCGAGGTAAATTCCCCACAGCGCGGATATTCGGGGACCCACTCGTAGCCGCTTCGCATGAGATAGTCAATAATGAACTTTCCATCGAACCCGAGGTTGTGAAACCAGGCCACGGAGCACTCGCCGCGAGATAGCCAGTTCATGAAAGACTTAATAGAATTGCCATATTTTATGTTGTCTGGGTTCGCGACCTCGCAAACTGCCCAGGCCCAAACGCGGCAATCGTCTGGGTCTGTGGTGGTCTCGAAGTCGGCAGTAAATACGGACGGCATGGCTAAATGATATTCGAACCGCGAACCTGAACCATATTCTTGGCTACACGCTTCATAGCTGTGAGCTCGCGTTTCTGCCTGGTCTTGTCAAGACGTGCAATGACTTTAAGCTCGTCGTATCCGCCGCCAATGGCGTATGCCTTATACAGATAGGACCGTATATCGTCGAACGTATCGCTGCCCATAGGGCGAACACGGGTCCCAGGCTCGCGCGACGCAGCCGACACATATTCAACAGACATAAGCTCCCACACTGGCAATACCGAGGATGCTATATCGAACTGGTCAGGGGTCATGTTTCGAACCAACTCGCTCAAATCGGATAACCCAAGCGTGTCGAGCATCGCCATCATATTCCTCTTCTGAATCTTGCGATAATATGCGAACTTATGCTTATTTCGAGCTTCGAAATTCTTAACGCGCCGCTTGGCTACAGCCAACGAACGCGGTTCTGTCATTTTATCCACGTCGATAGGCGTCAACAAACCGCCAATTGATTCCTCATGGGCCAAAAGCCCCTTCTGATGCGCACGGTATTGCTCCCACAAGTCAGGCGCAATACCTTGTATGCGCTTAGTCTCGCTCGCAACGAACTTGTTATGGGCCTTGATAAGCTTGCGCGACTGCGTGATATACGACTTTGGTATAACATCACCAGAAGCCGAGCCGACATAAGCGCCCTTCTTGTTGAAACGGTCGAGCTGCTTGGCATAACGCATGCGCCGCGCTGGAGTCATGGCCTTTACGCTGGACCACGATTCTCGTGGCGATACCTTGTCGATACTCTCCTGAGACGCGCCCTGCTTGCGCAGGCGATACTCTTTATCACGCGTACGCTTCTGCAATGTGCGAATATCGTCCAAGCTTACATCAACTGTAGTCGCCATAGCTATCGCCCCTCGGACTAAAAAGGGCTGCTATTAGCAGCCCCTCAACTCTTCCAACCTTTGGTGCCGTTATGTTACTGAACCACGCTGAAATACTTCAGGGAACGACCGCCCTGGAGCTGTTTCGTGCCGAACTCGATGGTAATGGGCTCGTCCGCGAAGTCCTCGCCGAAAGCGGCCACGAGGTTTTCAGCCGAACGCGCGATGCCGTCGGACTGCGAGAAATACGCGCCGTCTTCGGTGATGAAAGTGGTGAACTTGGCGGGGGATACTTCGCCAGTCATAGCGTCAACGCGAGAGCCGGACTGAACGATAACGCCCTGCAGCGTCAGGCGGTCAATGTGGGAATCATTGAGCGATTCGGCGCTGTTGAGCGCATTGAAAAGCTTCACCTTGCCCATGCGGGACTGAGTGTCGAACGCGAGCGCGGAACAGGTGGTTTCGCGAGTGGTTTCGATAGCGGTGGTTTCGTTTGCGAGGGTGATTTCTTCTGCCATGATTGTTTCTCCTTTACTCAATCTGATTGGCTGTTGCAATGAAGTCTTCCACGGACATTTCGTACACGTGGGTTTCTTTGTCAACCTTGTTGATAACGATTGACTGATTGTGCCACTTCTTGCGAAGAATGACACTGGCCTTGTTGCAGGATACGTCTTGGGGGATAACATCAACGAAATCTTCGAATTCCCCGTACTCGTTGACGCACTGGCCTAGGCACGCGCTTGTGGTGATGGTACGTTTGATTTTGTTTACGTATGGCATTGGGTTTCCTCCTTTCGGGTGCTGTTGGTGTGTTTCGCTTACAATGGCATTGT
>ULRR01048245.1_pt1 | contig 17529 bp, 14 predicted proteins | sample 1955651 | NCBI WGS metagenome assembly ULRR01 (sample SAMEA4835688, study PRJEB28245) | human gut metagenome | biome: gut microbiome; material: fecal sample | place: Denmark | collected 2008
CCTTCTGAATGCTCCCAGCATACTGAATTTATATTTTCCGGCTTGAGACAGCGCCGCCGCCCCGTTCAGCCGTTAAGAACATCAAACATGGCTATCCTAAATACTTTAAGCGCTTCTGCCGCTGTATACAGCCCGCAAATGCACCCTGATGACCTATGCTTTATTTTTTGATTATTGTAACATAAATAATAAAAATATTCAATCGCTATTTATACATTCATAATCCTTTTAAAAAAGCCCGATATTAAATCGGGCTTACTCAGCCGCCACAAAGGACAGCCAAAATACAATACTGTATGTTAAAAGGCAAGGCATACAATCCAGATACAATACGTTCCAGGATGTTTCCGCAGTCAGTATCCTCGTCCTTGAAGCACCACGGTATTCCTGCGCCCTCTTCCTTGACGGCCAGAAAATCCCTTCTCGGCCGGGATAATTGATTTTACTAAATCCACTGAGCCAGGTTGGAACAAAGCGCATGAAAAAAGGCATACAGTTCGTATAGCAAGAACGCGCAGCAGCACAACCGCGAGCGCAGCCGCAGCAGGCAGCTTCTGTAAAACCCCTTCTGCTCTTAATTTATATATTCCCTAATCCTTCACACCCTTATTTTTCTTCAGCGCCGCCCATACAGCCGCCGCAATAATGCCGGCTCCTGCTGCTACGGCAACAATCCAGCCCCATACGGGAAAACCAGCGCTATAAGGGCTCTCTTCTATCTCCAATGCAGATAGCGCTCCCGGTTCTGCCGGGTATTCATTTGCGGCTGCCGCAACTGGAGCCGGCTGAATTTTAGTGCCGTTGGCATCATCGACCCCCTTGAGAACCAAACCGGCTTCAGCATCCGGATTTTTATTAGTATCCGGCATGCTGCCCGCCGTTGGAGCCGAAGGTTGTTCCGCTTCATCCGTTATATCTGGAGAGGGCGTTGCTGCGGATTCATCAGTAACATCAGGAGTATTATCAGAACTCGGCTGGAGCGGCGGCGCAGTCGTTGCCTCAGGAGTCTCAGGAGCAGCTGTCGGCGTTGGCCGAGGAGTCTCAGGAGCAGCCGTCGGCGTTGGCTGAGAAGTAGCCGAAATACTCTCAGAAGGCTCAACCGCAGGACTGGGAGAAGGCGAAGGAGTTTCCGTCGCCGGTTCAGAACTAACCGGATGCTTTTCCCTGTAAGAATCTGAATTTACATTTTCCAGAGAAGTTATGTCCACGCCGTAAAACGCGCTGGCTGCCAGGCTTGTTTCAGATATGCTGCCGGGATTATCGCTTACCCCCACTCCGCAGATAAAGAAATTGTCAAAAGAAATATAAGCAGCTTCGCTTACCCCTTCAGCTTCAATATTTACACCTATCCGCTTTATGCTGGTGCCGGATAAGTCAATAACATTTGATTCGGGCCAATTCGCCCAGCTGTTTCTGAATTGGCTTAAATCAATAATGACATAGCCTCTGAACAGCGCAGGTAAAAGGATATTTGTCTCGTTATCACGAGACGAGAGTACCTCTCCTTCATCCGTTATTAAATAAGCTGAATAATACGGCTTATTCCATATATCCAGGTTATCCCGAATAAGCTGAAAGGCAGCCTCCCCTTCATCCATCTTGTCAATATCGCCGGCGCCAAAAAAACTTACCGCTATTTCTCTGTTTAAATTGCTGCTAATATGGAAACCAATGTATTCCGCATTAGCCATTTCCTCCCTAGGCGCGCCGCCTTTTGCGCTGTCAAAGAAAAATGCATCGCTGGCATTGCCAAAAACGTGCATTTCGCCGTTTTTAATCCAAGCATCCGCAGCCGGCCACCCCATCGCCTGCACCTTCCAGGACCAAAAGCCTGAAAGGTCCGGAACGCTCAAGCTTTTCTTTCCATAGCCCTCAAAATCCTCAATAAGATAAATTCCTGCATTATCAGCCGCCTTTGAAGGCTGAGGGACCGCAAAGCAAAAAACGCACAGCAGTACACTTATTAACGCCATACCTGCAAGCTTTTTCATAAAAACCCCTCCATTAAATTTTTCTCTTTGCTGAATTACAAAATTTACAATGCGTGTTCTTGAATTATTATTACCGACTGTTCGGAGTCAATGTACAGGAAATAGCGTGTCCCAGCCCTGTAAAATCGCTTGTTTTCCGCGTTATCCCCAGTTCGTACACGCCCATAATCCTTTTGCACTGCCTTGGAACCAGGCAAATTTCAAAAGCCGCGATCCCAAAGTCAAAAATAAGCTGATTTGCGTCCCTTAGGCAAATGGCGCAAGCTTAGCGCACATGGAGCAGAACAGCGCGGGAAAAATATAAGCTAAGCTATTTTCGGCTATATTATCCCCTGCATATTGACACTATAGTTATTATAGCATAATTGTTTTTAAAATCAAGATAAAATTTAAAATATAACGATATATTTTTAAAAATAAATTTTCAGCCATAATCAAGCCCGCCGAACCGGCGGTTTGCCCAGACCTCAAGGCGCCGGAGCTTACCGACCCTTGAAAAGAGTGCCGAAAGTTTGCCATAGCGCCGCCATCACGGGTTAAGGCTTTTTTACCTATCCCTGGCAGAAGCATGAATTTTTCCTGCTTGAGCAATAAAAAAGCAGACCCGATTGAAAATCGGGTCTGCCCTGCCGCCGCAGACGCGGCCGCAATATTGAATATTAAAGACGGTTAGTTATTCTCGCCTTTATTTTTCTTTCCTGTTGCCGCCACTATAATTACCACGATTATAATAACTACAACAGCAGCTATAACAATCCACGCCCAAGTGGGGAAACCGGTTGATTCAGCGGGCTCCTCGCCGGCCGTTGACGTAGCCCCGGCCGCAGCGCTTTCTTCGCTGTCGGTGGCGGCAGCTCCGTTATCGGTAGCAGAAGGAGTGGTGGTAGTTCCGCCCTGGTCAGGATAGGGGCTTATATTGTCCAGCGAATTGATATCTACTCCATAGAACATGCTGGGATCAAGCTGAACATAATCGGTGGTGGTGGCGATATCGCCGGGCTCGTTGGTAACTCCCTCGCCGCAGATAAAGAAGTTGTCAAAAGCGAGATAGTGCTCAACGTCAACGTCATTGGCATTGATATTCAAGCCGACAGTCTTAATGCTGGTCTTGGAAAGGTCGATGGTGTTATCCTCCCCTTCGCTCGCCCAGCTGTTCCTGTAATCGGTTATGTCATAAATTACATAACCTTTAAAATTAGCAGGCAGGGTCACGCGGTCGGGGTTGTTCCTGGTGGCCATTACCTCGCCGTCATCAGTTACTATATAAGCAGAATAGCTCTGAACCTCATCAGGGTTCAGATTGTCCTTAATCATCTGGAAGTTCGCTTCGCCTTCATCCTTCAAATCAGCATCTCCGCCGCCGAAGAAGCCTATTTGCATCTCCTTATCCAGATTACTGGTGACATGGAAGCCTATGTATTCAGCATTAGCTACCTCCTCCTTGGGAGCGCCGCCCTTGACGCTGTCAAAGAAGAAAGCGTCCGAGCCGTTGGAATAAATGCAAAGCTCGCCCAGCTCTATATAGGCATCAGCCGCCGGCCAACCTTGAGAATGATAACACCAGGACCAGAAGCCCTCAAGAGTGGAAACGCTGGGAATTTCATCCCCATAGCCCTCAAAGTCCTCGATAAGATAGATACCTACATTATCGGGCGCAGCCGTTGACGCCATAGGCACGGCAAAACAAAAAGCGCATAATAAAACAAGCGCAGCCAATACACTGGCTATTTTTTTCATATAAATCCTCCTCTGAAAAATTTATTAAATTCATTATATCAATTATTGACTGTAAAAGCAATACCAAATATTAATTTTTAATAGTACAAATATAAGATTTTCAAATTTAAATTGCACAAAATATTTTTAACGTCCGAACTCAATATAAAATAAAAAAACAACATGTCACCATAATAAAATCTTATGAAAACGCAGCTAAGCTTTCCGCCGTTTAAAGAGCATTTTCAGCCATTGCCTGAAAAGCCTGCCGCAAGCTTATCTAACATTGGCATGCAAGAATAACGCGGCTTTTTAAGAGCTGGATCGGCGCCCCTGCCAAGCCGCTTCCGCCCCATATGCCCCCGGCAAATATAGTTTCTGCGCCTTTGCAGGGAAGTGAACCGGCGCATTTTCTCCGGCCCCGGACCTCCGGAATTTTGCGCGTTGCTAAGGCAAACTATGGAGGCGCGGCTCTGCACATACTTTTCAAGGCGGACAATACCCTCAGTTTATAAATTACTATACGCCTCAAAGCATGACAATTTCTTCATTTTCCGCCTTATCCTCAATCGGCGTACTCCCCGGCGCGCTTCCTTCGCATGCCTTGAAATTGAAGAAATTCTCTCCGTTTGGGGCCTTAGAGTCAGAAGGCATATAATTTGTTACGGGTAAAGCGCGATTTTAAACGGCATGTACCGGGTCTAAATGGAGCCAAAGCCGCGCGGCAGGTCGCATATTTTATGCCTTCCGGCCCTCTTTCTTGTAAACTGGGGGTAAAAGCATCCGAAAGCACACCAGCTGAGGATAGCGCAAAAAGCAGGCGGATTTTCAGGAAAGACACGTATTATACTTGGCGCGCTGACGCCGAGGAATTAATAAAACCCCGGCTTATCCAAGCCGGGGCCAAACGGAGTCAAAATAATTGAACCTATAGTAATTAACGCCTTTTTTTCATTTCGGCGCATATATCATACAGGCTTATGTCCTGCTGTGCCAGAAGCACCATCAAATGATAGAGCAAATCAGCCGTTTCATAGCATATTTCCTCTTTATCCCCGTTTTTGCCTGCTATAACCACTTCAACAGCTTCTTCTCCTACTTTTTTAGCTATCTTATCCATACCCTTATTCAAAAGATAGCAGGTATAGGACCCCTCCTGGGGCTGCGCCTGGCGCTCCTTTATTACCTCGTATTCCTTGACCAGCTCTTCCGCGCCGGCGCTCTCCTCAAGCTTAGCCAGGGAATTAAAAAAGCAGCTGACTTCGCCCGTATGGCAGGCCGGCCCCTGTGGAACCACCTTATAAAGCACGGCGTCTCGGTCGCAGTCGCCGTATATGGAAACTACTTTTTGCAGATTGCCCGAAGTCTCCCCCTTTTTCCAGAGACTCTTGCGGGAACGGCTGTAATAATGCGCCCAGCCTGTTTGTTCGCTCAGTTCCAGCGCCTCGGCATTGGCGTAGGCAAGCATTAAGACCCGCCCGCTGAGCGCATCCTGCGCTATAACCGGAACCAGTCCCGCATTGTCAAATTTAATATTGCTTAAATCCATTTAAATCTCCTCCAGCTTCTTTAATGCCTGTTTTAAATCAATCGCGCCCGTATATACCGCCTGGCCGGTAATGGCTCCGTATGCGCCAATCTGCGCGCACCCGACTAAATCCTCCACGCAGCTTATTCCGCCGCTTGCAATAATCCTCATGCCTGTCTGCTCTATAAGGGAAGCTGTCCCATCCAAATTAGGTCCCGAAAGCATACCGTCCTTAGATATATCGGTGTAAATTACAATCTCAATCCCCTGCTCCTTTGCCCTTAAGGCCATTTCAAGAGGGGTTAATTGGGATAGTTCCACCCATCCCTTAACCGCCGCTTTCCCGTTAAGCGCGTCTATTCCGCAGGCAACTGCCTCCGCTCCGAAATTATTTACCCCTTCTTTAAGCAGATGTGGATTTTCCAGAGCGGCCGTGCCTATTATCACCCTTTTAGCGCCTGCCTCCAGGCGGGTTTCCATATCCTTCAAAGTCCTGATTCCGCCGCCCAGCTGTATATTCAGCCCGGTTTCGCTTATAATGGCCTTAATTAGATCCAGATTTTTCCCATGAGAGGAAAAAGCGCCGTCCAAGTCCACAACATGCAGCCAGCTTGCTCCCTGCTCTTTCCACTTAAGAGCGGCCTCCACAGGGTCTTTGAAATATACCGTCTTTTTATCCGCCTGCCCCTGCTTAAGGCGCACAGCGCTGCCGTCCTTAATATCCACGGCCGGAAATAGAATCATAGTTTTATACTCTCCCCTGTACTATATAATCACAATAAGCCCTTTGTGCTCGGCACACCTTCCATTTTGGCGTCCATCGAGGCCGCCTCGCGCAGCGCGCGTCCCAGCGCCTTAAACATACCCTCCAGCATATGATGCGGATTTTTGCCGTAAAGCACTGATATATGAAGAGTAATTCCGGCATTCACAGCAAAGGCCCTGAAAAATTCTTCGGCCAGCATAACGTCCATGCCTGGATTACAGGCCATTTCGGGCACGTCATATACTAAAAAACCCCGTCCCGAAATATCTATAACGCACCTTGCCAGCGCCTCGTCCATAGGCACATACGCACAACCGTACCGCTTGATGCCCGCTTTATCTCCCAAGGCTTTAGATACAGCCTGTCCTAAAACAATACCCGTATCCTCCACACTGTGATGGCCGTCTACATTTAAATCCCCTTTGACGCTCAAACGCAGATCCAGCGCCCCGTGCCGGGCAAAAAGAATAAGCATGTGGTCAAAAAAACCTATGCCGGTGTCTACAGTGCTTTTCCCCTCTCCATCCAGATTCAGCCTGAGCTTTATATCAGTTTCATAGGTAGTTCTCTGTATTTCTCCCTCTCGCATATCCAACCCTCAATTCTTGAATTATTCTTCTTCAAAGCGTATTTTTACACTGTTTTCATGCGCAGTCAGCCCTTCAAAGCGGGCAAAAAGCTCTATATCCTTATGAACCTCCCTAAGCGCCTCCCGGCTGTAATTAATTACGCTGGTCTTTTTTACGAAGTCGTCCAGATTAACCGGCGAAAAGAAGCGCGCCGTACCCGAAGTAGGCAGAACATGGGAAGGCCCGGCAAAATAATCCCCCAGAGGTTCGGGCGAATAATGCCCCATAAAAACCGCGCCGGCATTTTTTATAAGAGGAAGCAGCTTTTCAGGCTTTTCCACGCAAAGCTCCAAATGTTCGGGCGCAATTCTGTTGGAAAATTCCACCGCCTGTTCAAGATTATCCGCTACAACCACAGCGCCGTAAGCAGATAATGAGCGGGAAATAATATCCCGGCGCGAAAGCTTTTCCATCTGCTTTTCTATTTCCCTTAATATTTCCTGAGCCAGAGCTTTATCGCAGGAAACACATATGCAGGCGGCCATAGGGTCGTGTTCAGCCTGGGAAAGCACGTCCGCGGCTACATAGCGCGCGTCTGCGCTGCCGTCGGCTATGACCAGTATTTCGCTCGGCCCCGCTATGCTGTCTATTCCCACATAGCCGAAAACCTCTCTTTTGGCCAGCGCTACGTAAATATTGCCCGGCCCTACTATCTTATCCACCTTCTGAACGCTCTGGGTCCCGAAGGCCAGCGCAGCTATGGCCTGGGCCCCGCCCATCTTATATATCTCGCTTACACCCGCTATATCCGCGGCAACTATGGTGGAATACGCCGGCCGCTTAAGGGCGGCGTCGCAGGGGGTGGCCACAATTATCCGCTCCACTCCCGCCACAGCGGCAGGCACTGCGCTCATAAGCACAGAGGAAGGATACGCCGCCGCGCCGCCGGGCACATATACGCCCAGGGACTGTATGGGAATATAAAGCACTCCCAATTCCCGGCCCTCTTTTTGATTATATGTAAAGCTCTCCCTCTTTTGGCGGGCATAATAATCCCTTATATTAGCGGCGCTCTCCTTCATAACCCGGATAAGCTCCGCATCGGTATTTTCATAAGCCTGCTCAATTTCAGCTTTGCTTACTTTAATGCTGGAGGCGTCCAGAGAGGTCTTATCAAAGCGGCTGGTATATTCAAACAGCGCTTCGTCCCCCCGCGCGCGGATATCCGCTATTATACTGCGTACCGTCTCGGCCTGCTCGTTCATGGCCAGCTGAGAACGGTTGAACAGCCTTTCAATTTCAACATCCTTTATATTTAATAATTTCATAAATCTCACCCGTTTTGATTGGTACTTATAAACTCCCGCATGCGCTCTATAAGAGGCTTTATGCGCCCGCCCTTAGTCTTTAGGCTCACCTGGTTGACTACCAGCCGCGCGCTTACGGGACAAATCTGATACATTACCTTGAGCCCGTTGGCTTCAAGAGTCTTGCCGCTCTCCACTATATCCAGTATAACATCCGAAAGTCCGGTAACAGGCCCCAGTTCTACCGAACCGTTAAGCTTTATTATCTCTACGCTCCGGCCTTTGGAATTAAAATAATTCAGCGCTATATTTGGATACTTTGTAGCTATGCGCAAAATCCTGTCCGGACGGTGCTGGGCGCAGTCTGCCGGCCCGGCAATGCAGAGCGCGCACTGCCCGAATTTAAGATCCAGCATTTCATAAAGGGGCCGATTGGCCTCCAAAAGGGTATCCTTGCCCACCACTCCTATATCGGCTACTCCGTGATGAACGTATGTAGGCACATCGCTGGGCTTTACCAGGAGAAACTTATACCCCTCCCCGTTATCAAAAACCAGCTTTCTGCCGGCGTCCCTTACCGAAGAACAATCTACGCCGCAGCCCTCCAGTATATCCATTGTCTTTTCACCCAGCCTGCCCTTGGCCAGCGCTATGGTAACAGTGTCCATATATTTCTCCCCTTATTTAACCCGCTCGGTATTTTCGCTGCCGGCCATGTATATTTCGCCTTCAGCGCAGTTGTTTTCCGCATATAAGCCTGTATTGCCGCTCTGTAAATTAAGCACGGCCTGCTTGCCCTGGCTGCGAAGCTGGGCGCATAATTTCACCGCTTCAGCATAATTCTCCGCATCGCAAAGCACCTCTGCCTGTTTTTCTCCCTCTTCAGCCGGATGGAAAGCATACGCTTTTATAAGCTTAGTCACCTCAACGGCAAAGCCGGTAGCGCAAAGCTGCGCGCCAAACTCTTCAAGCAGCCCGTCATACCGGCCCCCGTTCATCACCGGCTCGCCGACTCCCGGACATATGCCTCGGAAAATAACCCCCGTATAATAATTAAGGCTCTGCACCATACCCAAATCAAAGGTAAGGTATTTTTCAAAGGAATATGCTTTTAAATATTCATATATTTCCTTCAGATTATCCACGGCCTCCCGGCATTTGGGATGGGGGCACATATTCAGCGCCGAGCTCAATACGCTTACATCTCCAAACAAATAAGGCAGCTCGGAAATAACTTTGCGCAGCGGCTGGCTAACAGGAAGCTTTTCAAGCAGCAATTCTATGCCCAGCATATTTTTCTGCTCCACCAGCAGGCGCACTTCCTCCGCCTGCTCATCGTTAAGGCCCGCCTCCAGCATAAGACCCTTAAAAAAATCCACCTGCCCTATTTCTATTTGGAAATCCTTTACCCCCGCCCTTAAAAGAGAGGAAATGGCAAGAGCTATAACCTCGGCGTCATAAAAGGAGCCCGACCCTCCTATCAATTCTACACCCGCCTGCGTGCGCTGGGTGAACCCGCCCGCCTGAGCGTTGAAGGAAAACACCTCGCCCTGATAGCACAAGCGGAGCGGGAAGGGCCCCTCTTTCATTTTTACGGCCACCGCCCTCGCTACTGATGTAGTTATATCCGGCCTGAGCGCCAAAAGACGGCCTGAAGAATCGGTAAACTTAAAAATATCCCTTATGGACGCCACTGCGTTGGTAGTAAGATATACGTCCAGATATTCAATGGACGGAGTTTCTATACGCTCATATCCCCAGCTTTGAGCCTCTGATAAAATATTGTGTTTCAGATATGTACTCAGCCTGCATTCATCTGGAAGGAAGTCATATACTCCAGCCGGAGTCTGCATTTTTTTATTTCTGCTGCTCATAGTCCGCCTCGCTTTATTGATTTATCACGATAAAGTATAATATGCCTTATACTATTTGTCAAGCACAATCCATTATAATTATCCGCTCCGGGCATTCTGCTGTTCATACAGAACAGCATACACCTGTCAGAACAGAACAGTCCCTAAGCTAAAGCAGCGCAGCATTATTATTGTCAGCCGTAAATGCAGGTTATAATTCTGCCTGCCGCCGCACGTCGTCGCGGACTATGTATCCTTCGCAACGACTTTTCTTTTGAAAAGTCATCGGCTCACTCACGCCGTCCCTCCTCCTTTCCGCAAAAAGTCACGCTTGCTGCGGCTGTTCGCTTGTAAACGCGCTCACAACGCCTCTGCGGCGCTACCAACTTTTTGCGGGTTCAACTGCGCTTTAAAATTTTATTCAGGCATCTCTTTTGCTGCCTCTTGACATTCTAATCTTCCGCTTTAGCGCTTTCGTAGCCGGTTTTTGCGCTCAAACCGTTCTGGCGGTCAAAGTTCTCCCTGTTTTTCAATATGTACATGTCATACAGCTCAACCGAGGACATATTCATTTTCAGGCACATGCTCACAAAAAAATGCAGTATGTCCACCAGCTCTTCTTTTACCGCCTGCTCATTAACGGGCTTGGGATTTTTCCACCATTTAAAATTCACTTCATCTATAAGCTCTGCCAATTCGCTGAGCATGGCCAGAGTCTCCTTCTGTATCCATTCAGCCTGGGAAATACCCGATAAATCCCGCCTTTGAACCAAATCCGAATCAAATTTATTCTGCATTTCAAAGATAATATCCAGTTTATCCTTCTCCATTGTTATTTCTCCTTTGTTTATTTTATCATCCGGGGAAAACTGTCCTGCTTGCCCACAAAGGACGCGCACATATTGTCAAAATCAAATATCCGTCCGGCAAGCTCTTTAATGTCCCGGCTGGTTATAGCCTCCACGCGCTTTAAAACCTCTTCTACCGGGGTTATATTGTCAAGCAGCAGGATGCATTTGCCGTTGCGGTTCATAATGCTCCGAGAGCCCTCCAGTCCCAGTATAAAACTGCCCTTAACCTGCTCTATGCCCGCCTCCAGCTCGGCGTCGGTTATCCCGTTCTGCTTGGCCAGTTCAGCCTCCTCGCGTATAAGGGAAATGACCCGTTCGGTTTGGGTTGGGTTCATGCCGGCATAGACGGTAAACATGCCGCAGTCCACATAGGAGCTGGGATAGCTGTATACCGAATAGGTAAGCCCGTTCTGCTCCCGCACTTTCTGAAACAGCCGTGAGCTCATAGCTCCGCCGAAAACCCCGTTAAAGACGCTCATGGCATAATAAAGCTTATCCTGGCTGCCCACGCCCTGGAACCCAAGGCACATATTCATCTGTTCATTTTCCCTGTTGGCCGTTGCAAATTTCCGTTCCCGCGCTGTTTCGGGGCTTATATCCGTCTTTCCGCACTGAGGCAGCTGCCTGCTCCCAAAATGCTCCTGAAGCATCTGGAGGCAATTCTCTTCGTCAATATTTCCCGCTACGCTTATAACTATATTGTCCGAGGTATATCTCCTCTGCATATAATCCCTTATTTTCTGCTCGTCAAAGGAATTGACAAGCTCAGAGGTGCCCAGAATAGGCATTGCCAGAGGATTACCCGCAAAATAAACGCTTGAAAGCAGTTCATGCACCAAATCGTCAGGCGTATCCTGAACCATAGAAATTTCTTCATTGACCACGCCCTGCTCCTTTTTAATCTCCTCCGCCTTAAAAGTGCTGTTATACAGCATATCCGCCAGCAGTTCAATGCCCGTCAGAATATGCTCGTCTATAAGATGGACGTAGAAGCAGGTGCATTCCTTGGCCGTAAAAGCGTTGAGCACCCCGCCTATATTATCTATCTGAGCGGCAATATCCTTGGCCGAGCGTTTTGACGTCCCTTTAAAGAGCATGTGCTCGATAAAATGAGATATGCCGTTTTCCTCCGCCTTTTCATATCTGGAACCCGCCAGCACCCAAACCCCTATAGAGGCCGAATGAAGATAGGGTATGTTCTCTATAACCGCTCTTATACCGTTTGCCAGCTTAATCTTCTGCATATCTGCTCCGTTTCCCCGGCGGTATAAAAATAGGAGCGTCCTCCCCGCCGGCATCAAGGACGCGTCCTATATAATTAAACAATACGGCTTTGCCGCCTGCTATATTTATTATACAATAATCTGCCTTTTTTATGCAAACATTAAATTTCCAGCATCTCGGAAACAGTTTTGAATTGATAGCCCTGCTCTTTTATCTGGGAAATCATGCTTTTAAGCGCTTCCAGGGTGTTCGCTGTTGGATGCATAAGCACAAAGGCGCCCGGCTTCAGATTTTTCATAACCCGGTTCATAATTTTCTGAGTATCCTTATCCCGCCAGTCTATGGTGTCTATGCTCCACATAATGGTTTTATACCCCAGGGAACGCGCAATTTTAAGCGTATCCTTATTAAAATCCCCCGCGGGCGGAGCATAAAGCTTGGGCTTAACGCCGGTAATCTCGGTTATAATGGTATCAGTCGTCGATATCTCTTTTCGCGTCTCGTCACTTGAAATGCGGGTGGGCAGTTTATGGTTATAGCCGTGATTGCCTATTTCGTGGCCGTCCTGCTGCATATTCTTTATAAGCTGAGCGTTATCCTTGGCCCAGATACCCCCTAAAAAGAAAGTCACCTTTATGCCTTCCTGTTTAAACAAATCCAAATAGGGCTGAACATATTCTGTACCCCAATATACGTTTACCATAAAGGCTACCACTTTTTCTTCAGTTTCAATATTATATATCGCCGATTCATCCCCCGAAAAGACCGAAACGGCACTCGGCCCCGCAAAGGCCGCTACAGCCAGCAGCACTAAAACCGCCGCCAGGACGGTATTGACAGTAAGAACCTCCTTAAGCTTCTGCTTCATAAGCGCATCTACCCCTTTCTGCTAGAGTATATGCGCCTTCCCGCTGAATATTCAGCTTTTAATAAACAAAAGCCGCTGAACGGAGACATTTTGCAAAGAAGCAGCCCCGTTTTCCAATAAACAGAAACGGCCCCTTTCATGGGGTAAGTTTCCGTAACGGGTTCCGCACTGAGATTAATCCAAACATATGGCAGGAAACAGCTTTATCGGCAAGCAAATAATAATATGCCTCCGGCGGAATATGATATACGGCCTGAGCCGTATTATATATTCCTCTTCGTGAAAATATGATATGCTGCCCGTTCCTTCATACGCCATAGGCTTATATCATCGCTCGCAGAACTACAGCATACCGCAGGCACCCCCGTTCCGCAAAAGAACGAATATAAATTGGGACGCCCTTCCTGACGGAAGAGCGCCCCCAATACAACCTGTTCCCGCGCTGCCTTTCTTTGATTTTAAAGCATTTGTCCCATCAGCTTGAGACAGGTATTGGGGCAAAATAAACGGTTCAACCGCCCGGCGCGCCGATTCCCTGCATGGTTGGGGCCTGGAACCTAAGCCATACCTTCCGTTCAAATTACTGCCCTAATATTTCCAGCGCCTTTTGCAGCTGAGTATCCTCCTGGTCCGTCATGTAATAAGGGCGGCTCTCCTGGCCGTCGGGCAGAGCTGCTTCGTATTCAGGCGTAAGGCCTATTTCGTGTATGCATTCCCCGCTGGGCAGATAGTATTTAGCCGTAGTCAGCTTAAACGCGCCTTCATTGTCCAGCGTATAGGTAGTCTGCATAATGCCTTTGCCAAACGTCTTTGTCCCCACCAGTACGGCTGTTCCCCGATCGCGCGCCGCGCCCGCAAGCGCTTCGGAAGCGCTGGCAGTATTGCTGTTTGTAAGTATCACCATAGGCAAATCCATATCCGCGCCCGACGAATTGATCTCGCTTATTCTGTTGCCGTGCCTGTCCTGAGCATAGATTATTACCCCTTCAGGCAGTATCATATTCCCTATTTTTTCAAGAATGGATAAATCGCCGCCGCCGTTATCCCTCAGGTCCAGCACAATGCCCGTGCAGTCCTGGCTTTCCACGGCGTCCATAGCCTCCTGGAACTTTTCCACGGCATTGCCGTTAAAACTTTTAAGCTGGATATACATAACGTCGCCTATGGTTCTATAACGCACCATAGTCTGCTGCGACTGACCCCTTATGACATCATAAGCCAATTCATTCTCTCCCCGGCGCACGGTAATGCGTACGGTTGTACCGTTTTCCCCCGATATTGCGCTTGAAAGGTCGTCTATCTCGCTGACATTTACTCCGTCTACCGCTACTATATAATCGCCCGTCTTAATGCCTGCGCTTTGAGCGGGGGAATCATCATATACGTCCAATATCAGCACGCTCCCGTCCTCCTCAGTAACCACCTGCACGCCTATCCCGCCCTTTACAATTCCCTGCTTGTCGTCGTCATATTGAGTTTTAGCCTCGGGCGTAAAATAATAGGAGTAGTCGTCTTCAATATAAGAAGCCAGGCCGGTAAGCATCATATCAGTTATCTCATCAGCCGTATATTCGTTTATGGACTGGTTTCTAACCAGATTGGCCGCCGTCAGAACAGACCGGTAATTGTCCCTGCCCAGCACCCCGGCCGCCCGGAAATCCTGTATTATCGAGCCGATCACCGCTCCTATGACCAGTACCAGAACATAGCCCATAATTTTTGATACAAGAGCGTATCTCTTCTCTTTTTTTATTCGTTTAAGCTCCTCTTGTTCCTGTAAATTTTCCATTTAACTACCTCCGCCAGAATATTAAAACCTTACAGCTTATAATTATGCTTGATATCATAAAGCTATAATCACTTTTATTTTTCACCCAGCCGGGACATGGCCAGCATGAGCCGGAGAATTACCGCATCGTCAAAGCAGCTTACGTCCAGCCCGGTAACGCGCCTGAGCTTATCCAAACGGTATATAAGGGTATTGCGGTGCATATACAGCTCCTTAGCCGTTTTGCTGATATTCAGATTCTGCTTAAAAAGCTCGTCCAGCAGAATCATGGTTTCTTCGTCCGACGCTCCGCTTATTTTAGCGGCAGCCGAAGCAAATTTAGAAATATATTCCGTTGGAACGCCCTTTAATAGTATTTCGGGGAACATCCTGTTATAGCTGAACACTCCGCCGTAATGAGAAAAGCTTGCGCCTAATTCGGCGCATGCGGCTGCCTGGGAATACGCCTCCGAAAGAGAAGAGGCTGTTTCGCAGGGCTGGCCTATTCCTATAAATGCATCTATATTCACTTCGCTTAAAAAAGTATCCCTCAGCGCCATGCAGGTATCATAAAAATCCTCCTGTCCGTCCCTGCTTTCGCATACGGCGGCATATCTCATATGACCCATCTGTATCACGTCCGCGTTTACTTCGTCAAAAATCTCCTTCAGCAGCCCGGCTTCCTCAAACTCTGCTTCGCCCGCAAAAATGACGGCCGCCACAGAACGGCGCACCTCAAACGGAACGCGCAGGCGGGCACCCAGGGTTATCGCTTCGTCTACAGTAAGCCGGCCGTTTAAAAGAGAAAATAAAAAGCCCTCCCGCGTCATTCCCTTGCCGTCCGTTTCAATTCTCATTATTCTGCGCGCCGCTTCCGCGTCCATGCAGACAGCCGAAAACATTCCTCCGTCCAGCTTGGAATATAAACGGCCCTCAGCATAAAAGGGCATGGGCTTAGCAAGGATTTCTTCGTTCAGATTTTCAGGCATATCCACGCTTCCCGCCAGCTTTACGCCTTTTTTATCATATATGGCCAGCTTCATTTATACGCTCCTTCCCGATAAAAACAACAAACCATAAAGAGTATATAATTATTTTATATAATTTTGCCGGAATCAGCAATACGAAATTACGGCATGTCAATAAAATTTAACAATTAATTATCGAATGGGATACACGCGGAAATAAAGCTCTGCTTTATTCACGGGCGTCTTCTGACCGTCAACCTTCAGCTTACGCAGCCACCCCGTTAAAAAAGTCCTGATATCCTGCCGTTTAAATCAATATCTATATCCATTGCAGCCGGTCTTGAGGGCAGACCGGGCATAGTCATAATTTCTCCCGTAAGCGCTACAACAAAGCCCGCTCCGGCCGATACCCTCGCTTCCCGCACATGCAGCAGAAAATCCTTCGGCCTCCCAAGATTCTGCGCATTATCTGAAAAAGAATACTGGGTTTTTGCTATGCATACGGGCAAAGAACCATAGCCATTGCTTTCAATCAGCTTTAACGCCTTTTCTGCCGCAGGAGCAAGCTTAATGTCCCTCGCGCCGTATATATTGCACGCAACAAGCCTAAGCTTTTCAGTTAAGGAGCAGTCAAGGCTGTAAGCCATTTTAAAGGCTTTCTTTTGGCTGCACAAACCCACGGCCGCTTCGGCCAATTCTGCGGCGCCCGCGCCCCCTTTTCCCCAGGCGCGGCATTCTATGGCCTGAACGCCCGCATGCCGGCAGCCCCTCTTGATAATTTCCAGTTCTTCGTCAGTATCGGTATTAAAACGGTTAACCGCCACCACGGCAGGCAAGCCGAACACTCCCGTTATGTTTTCTATGTGCTTCTGCAAATTGCACAAGCCCCGTTCAAGCGCGCCCGTGTCGGGCCGGGATAACTGAGAGGCATTTGCTCCGCCATGATATTTTAAAGCCTTAACAGTCGCCACTATCACAACAGCATCAGGTTCCAGTCCGGCGCTCCGGCATTTTATATCTATAAATTTTTCCGCACCCAAATCAGCGCCGAAGCCGGCCTCGGTCACAACATAATCGCCCAGGGTCAATGCGGCCTTTGTGGCCCGCACACTGTTACAGCCATGCGCTATATTGGCAAAGGGGCCCCCATGTATTAACGCCGGAGTGCCCTCAAGCGTCTGGACGAGATTGGGGTTAATTGCATCCTTAAGCAGGGCGGCCATTGCCCCCTGAGCGTTAAGCTGCCCGGCCGTTACAGCCCTGCCGTCAAAAGTATACCCTACAACTATCCTGGAAAGCCTCTCCTTAAGGTCGGCCAGATTCTCGCTGAGGCATAAAACCGCCATAACTTCGCTTGCAGCGGTTATATCAAAGCCGTCCTCCCGCGGAACGCCGTTAGAAGCCCCTCCCAGGCCGTCGGTAATATTTCTGAGCTGCCTGTCGTTCATATCCATGCAGCGCCTCCATTGTATGCGGCGAACGTCTATATTAAGGCTGTTGCCCCTGAAAATATGATTATCCAATAAAGCTGCCAGCAGATTATTAGCCGCAGCCACGGCATGCAGATCACCCGTAAAATGCAGATTTATATCCTCCATAGGCACTACCTGAGCGTACCCTCCCCCGGCGGCGCCCCCCTTCATCCCAAAAACAGGGCCTAATGAAGGCTCGCGCAGGGCGAGCATGGATTTTTTCCCTATATATCTGAGGCCGTCTGCCAGACCTACGCTTATGGTAGTCTTTCCCTCCCCGCTCGGAGTAGGCGACATAGCCGTTACCAATATCAGCTTTCCCCTTAAAGGCCTGTTTTCAAAAGCTTCCGGCCTTAGTTTAGCCTTAAAGCGCCCGTAGTAGTCAAGCATATCAGGCGCTAATCCGTTTCGGGCGGCAATTTCGGATATTTCGGTCATTTTAGTATTTTGCGCTATTTCAATATCAGACGGCATAATTATCCCCTTTATCATAATTTTAAAATAGTTAAAGCTTTCGGGCATTTTACAGCCAAAATTAAGTATACACGATTAACAGCTTAAACGCAACCGTCAATTAAAACGCCCCCTGTTTATCCCCGCGCGGCATGCTTAAAAGCAAAAAAAGGGGGGGCGGCGCTTGATTTTGAC
>ULRR01045236.1_pt1 | contig 17524 bp, 29 predicted proteins | sample 1955651 | NCBI WGS metagenome assembly ULRR01 (sample SAMEA4835688, study PRJEB28245) | human gut metagenome | biome: gut microbiome; material: fecal sample | place: Denmark | collected 2008
GGTTTTGATACTGTTCGGCCGTCCATGAGATAAAATAAACGTGCAAAAATCAGAATGCGTCAGCATAAAAAAAGAAAAGTTATTGCAGTAAAAAACCGGAGCGGCCTGTGTTATTCGTCCCCTTCGTCTTCCGGTACGCCTTGTTCGTCCATATCGGCCAGCGCAGCCAATCGTTCGGACATGCGGATATATCCCTGCTCAATAGCTTTGTTAAAATCGATGATAACCAGACAGGAATCCTCCATGAGCCGCTGAATATGGGCTGGGGCGTGGGCGTAGTATTCAGCGATGCGGTCAAAATGCAAAACATAATGCCTGGCGGCAGCGATGCGTAAAAACTCACGCACATCATCCGAGAGTTCCTGGGCTTGGTTAATAGATTCCAGCAGCGCTTCCGCTTTGCCTTTATCCACCAGGGAAGACACTTCCGGGCAATCCCCGGTAATTTCATAAACCGGAGTGACGATTCGGTGCGTGTACGTATTGCCCGCGTTCTGTGGGGGGGGGTAATGCGCTTTCTTCCTCCCTTTCGGCTCCTACTGGGGCCTGACCGTTTTCGCTTCCGGCTTCCTCTTCCGCCAAAAGGTCGTCGAAGTCAAAGGCAGTCATGTCAAGCTGCACATCCGCCAGTTCCTCTTCCAGAAGGGCAAAATCCCATTCGGCGATTTCCGCCGTCCGATTGTCCACCAGACGGAACGCCTTGATTTGGTCTTCTGACAAATCGTCAGCGAGAATACAGGGAACAGTTTTAAGCTTTAACTTTTTTGCGGCTTTCAAACGGGTGTGCCCGCAGACAACAACATTATTGCGGTCAACCACAAGCGGAATTTTAAAGCCGAACTGTTTAATGGATTCCGCCACCTTGACGGCCGCTTCATCATTGCGGCGCGGATTTTTATCATAAGGAACCAGGTTGTTTACAGCAATATCTACAATTTCCATGTGCGAAAACGATTTTTGAAATTTGCAATGATTGCAAATTCTCATGGATTCTTAGCATGGTTTCAATCCTCATTAAAGCATAATTCGCCGCCGTCCAGCCTGAAAATCCGACCGTTCCGGGACAGATTGGCATACAAGGCAAACTCGCCAACTCCATTGTGCCAGGGACACCAGCGGACACGGCGCCACGCATCCTGCGAGGTAATGCACCCATGCAGGGCTATCTGCTCATGCGGGAAACGCCGCGAAAGCACCCACAGGGCAAATCCGAACGTCGTCAGCCGCCGGTCCATCCCTTCCCAGAACACCGCCTCCGGCAAATATTCCAGAAAAGGGTGCTGGTGCAGAAACCGGTATTCTTCCTTTTGCCAGTACGGAGGAATGCAAGGCCCTTCTTTCAGGCTTCCGGGAGGGGGATAGCTGACGATGATTTTACTGGCCCCGGCAAGCACATTCCAATGGCGGCGCTCTGGCGGAAATGTCCAGTACATAGGATTAGGATTGAGGAACACCCAATCACAGCGCGTTCCGGTTTTTCCGGAATCATAGTTGCACATTTTCGACACCCTCACCACCAGCCGGGGCTTGCCGGAATCAATAAAAGCGGAGCAGTCTTTAAGCCGGTGTTCGGATTCCTGGGCATTTCCTACCAATACAATCATGCTAATTCATCAGGGGCTGCGCTTTTGTATATACCCGGTACGGGTTCGACCGTTTGCGGAAGGCTGACTGTTTTTCCGCGTCAGGCCACCGCATTTGCAGATAAAAGGAATAATCGTCTTCCGTGTCGATTTGAAATGACCAGGGCAGGGTCTGGTAAAACACGGCCACTTTATCACCGGGACCGGACAGCAGCCCTGGATGCACGACCGTTCGGGGGGGGCAGCGTTTCAGAGTATCATAGCGCAGCAGGAGAAGCGCCCCGTCATAATGGTCATACCAGTGCCGGGCGGACTGGCTTTCATCCTGCCCAAAAAGAGAGCCATTCAGGATGCCGCAAATTTTCAGGCGTTCCCCCGTAAAAGCCACCTGAATATTGGTATCGGATGACATCAAGGCGTGCATGTCCCGAAGCAGTCCGGGCCGTCTTACCGGGGAAGTTGCCTGGACTACGCAAAGCAGGTCGGAATCCCCTGCGTTAATCTGCGCGGCAACCTGACTGATGTGGCCCTGCATATATGGGGATTCCGGGTCAGGATGCCATAAAACAGTGCGTTCATATCCGCGCCGGGAAATATCATGCAACAATTCCGGACTGTCACAGGAAATAACTGGTTCCCATCCCTCGCCCCTGACGTACCTGGCCGACACTTCCCACAGCGGAATCAGGCCCCCGGAAAGATACGGGTTGCAGGTTCTGAAATTTTTTCCTGGGCAACGCATAGAGCGTGCTTTCAGGGGAATGATACAGTGCATTCGGAATTTATCAGGGGGGGGAGGAATCTGCATCAGGCACAAAGAATAAAAAGAAAAATTGGAGGCGGAAAAATACCCTTCCTTCTTTCCCCACAGCGGAAAACTGCGGCCATCCTGGAAAAAAGGAAGGGCATCCCCTTTTTTGTTGTTCCCGTTTGCCGCAGGGGAAGGGGAGAGCTCATTACGTCTCCCACACATACACCCTGCGAAAGCATGCCCTTATCGCCTCAATCCACGCCTTTGAAGCGCGTCGCGCATGCAGGGAGCATCCTGCCAACTCCGGGATAGCTTGTCAACTGCGTACAATTTCGACGATGCTCCCGGACACGGAAGCCGCGTCTCCGGCAAGGGGCGTTGCAGAGCCGTCAAACATGACGCTTGACGTTTCTGGGGATGATTCCGATGCGCTGGCCGCCGCCCCTTCTTCCGGGGCTGACGCGTCACGCACCTCAATGTGGTCCGTGGGGGCGACAAATTGCGCCTGGCCAGTAATGGGAAGGCCCCCCAGCAAATCAAACTCTTCGTCGTCAATGACGGCAATCACCTGGACGGAAGATACTGTGGTGATGCAGTACCGGCGCCCCGGTATGGTGGCAATAGGAGTATTCAAGGCAATCATAACGCCGCCGTTATACCCTGAGGGGGGAAAGAAAACAAGCCCCCGGTTTCCTGCAGTACACATGACAGGCAATCCGATACGCGGGTGGGATGCAGGAAGGGGCCGGGGGCTTGTCTTTTCTGGATAGCAGCTATTATTGGTTGTTGTCGGGTTCCCGTTGGGCGGGTAACAATCGCAATATCCTATTAAGGGGCCGGAATTGCAAGCAGTTTTTTTCGGCTCCTGCCGCGTTTTCTTCTGTCACCCCGCACAATATCCGGTTTCTGGTACTCCGGACGGATGATTTTCGGCACACAATTATTCCATGTAATAGCATGGTGGATTCTTCGGTAATGTTCGCCCATTGTCCGGATTTTCACCGCAGACGGCATATGCATGACACTGTAAAACGATTTCACGTAGGTTCCGTTTTCCTGGTAGGCTTCCGTCATCCCTCCCGTCGTCTGCTGGGTGCTGGCCTGGTTAAGCGCCAATTCCGTAATTGAGAACATGATCACTCCCCGGTTTCCGTGGGTGATGTAGGTGTTCACGTCTTCATTAAACCGGCCCATGAAGGAAAAGGGGCGTTCCGTGTCACAGATAAAACTGTTCATGGCTTTTCGCCGGAGGCTGAAAAGGCTGTTGGAGTTGGCCCCTCCCAGCAGGTCGCCGCCTTGAAGCCACGCTATGGTGGCAAGGGCCGGTGTACGGGTGAAGTAATCGAGGCAGATGTCAAGGATTGTGTCCAGACAGGTACAGCGCCGGCAAGTATAGCGGCGGTTGCTGTCCAATACGAAACGGAAATAGTCGTAATCGTCGTCCAGCACCATGAAATACCGGAATCCCAAGCGGCGGGCAATGTCAAAGCTCGCATTGCGTACGTACACGGTACCTTTGCGCCCAAGACGGCCTGTAAAATTATCCGCTATGTCCAGCCTGGATGCCTCAAGGGGTTTATCAAAAACAACAACGTGGTCACTCCCGTAGCAATTAAGGTAGTCTCCGGCCTGTGAATCCTCATTGTCGATAATGATGTACCAGGGGCCGCTGTAGCCAAAACGCTCAAGCGCGTTCAGGGTTTTCACCCTCCCGGCCCGTCCATGGGAAATAATCAGGACGCAGAAATCAGAGTGCCGCATCATGATTCGCCGCCTCCTTCCTGTTCTTCCTCTTCCGGGTATTCTCGGTCATATTCATCGGCCAGGGCACGTGCCATTTGCACATATCCAAGTTCAATGGCGCGGTCATAATCAATAATGACCAGACAGGAGTTTTCCATGAGCCGCTGCACAGGAGGGACCGCATGGGCGTAAAACTCGGCTATCCTGTCGAAATGCAGGACATAGTGCCGCATGGCGGCAATACGCAAAAAGTCACGCACGGCATCCGGAAGCCCTGGGGTCCGGTCAATCTCTTCCAGCAGGGATTCCGCTCTGGTGCGGTCAACCAGCTCTTCGGTTTTTGGACAATCCCCGGTAATTTCATAAACCGGAGTAATGATGCGTCCTGTATAGATATTCCGGTCATCCCTCGCAGTATCATCCTGCATTTCTGCGGCACTGCCCACATCCGCCGGCGAGCTTCCCGCCCGCTCTGAATCGGAGAAAAAACCGAAGTCATCAAGATTAAATTCGGCATCCAGCTCCCCTATCTCAATTTCAAGTTTGGAAAAATCCCAGCTTGAAAACTCCGACACCTTGTTATCAACAAGGCGGAACGCCTGAATCTGCTTTGGGGTCAAATCCGAAGCGACAATGCAAGGCACATGGCTCATGCCCAATTCCAGGGCCGCCTTGTACCTCGTGTGACCGCAGACAATGCTTCCGGCTTCATCGACGATAATCGGAACCTTGAAGCCGAACTCCTGAATTGAGTTTTTGACGTAGGGAACCGCGCTGTCGTTGTAGCGGGGGTTATTTTCGTAGGGGTGAATTGATTCCACGGGCTTCATGACGACGCGCAAGGTCGCAGAAACGCTGTCCGGCACGGTTGCCGGTAAGGTTTGAACTGTCATTTCTATCTTTTTGTTTATGGTTACGGTTTGCCGTTCCCTTCCTGACGAGGGGGGGCAATCCGGCGAAGGCAACAGAAAAAGGAAATGCGGAGATTGCGCCTGATGGTGAAAGCCATTTATTTCAGACGCGGGAAATGATGCGTTCCCGTCCTCGCGCATCCGACCGTTCGCGAATTGCCTGGGGGACAAGCTGAAAAACAGGGCGGGGAGGGCCACGGAGCGTAAAAAGCATGGAAAGGCTGTGGAACTTCATGGGCTGGTATTGTTTGTGCCGGAAAAGTGAAAAGTAAAGGAAAAAAGCTTTTGGGCGCGGTCTCTGAAATTTGCAATCATTGCAAATTTTATTGACGGCCTATCCGACCAGAATGCGGGCGGAGAGAAACAGAAGCTCGTAAAGAATGGATACGCTGTCCACCTGGTCATCGTGGTCCCCGTCCGGGAATACTTCCACCTCTTCCAGAAACGACCGCACCCAGGGAGCCTGTACCAGATACACTTTTTTTGCCTCCACCAGAGCCAGCCAGTTTTGCGCCCGCACCAGTTTTCCCCCTCCTTTGACCGGGGGATTTTTGAGCCGCACGCTGATTTTTCCCAGGAGCATTTGCCGGAGCTGCTGATAATACCCCACCATGCCCCCCACGCCTTCCACGCCCAGCTGATTGGCCCCGTACATATCTTTCCACGCCAGGGCGCGGGCTTCAATGGCCGGAAGCAGTTTTGGAATCTGCATTTGCCTGCGGAACTGGTCGAAAATATACAGGCGGCCATCCTTTGTCCGCGCCCCGCATGCGCCCACGGTCCAGTCGGATGCCGTTTTGTCGGTTGCGGCCAAGTCCCAGCCGGAGCCTATGGCCGTCAGCTCGCTCCACGGCACTTCCTCCGGGGAAATGAGGTTAAAATCGTCCGCGTTGACCTGCCCGCCCTTGGACGTGACCGGCTCCTGCTGATACTGGGATTTCCATTCTGTCGTAGTCATGGCCCCACGGATGGATGTTAAAAACTCCAAGTCACGCTCTTCCGGGAATGCTACTTCCCCAGCCTTCCGCCCCAGGGGGTCGGTAGCCGGGTCTTCGCAGATAGCGGGAATCTTGATGACTTCAAATTTCATGGCGGTATTGCCAAGCATTTCAAGCCGTTTATTGTATTCCCGCCCGGTGAGATGTCCAATGAGGTCTTCCGGATGCCACCGGGTTCCAATGACAAACACCCGCCAATGAGGCGAAAGGCGGGAAAAGCAGTCTGCAACTGCCCACTGCACAACGCGGTTGCGGATAGTGGGGGATTCGGCTTCGGCACGTCCGGCGTGGGGGTCGTCAATAATGAGGATGTCTACCCGCCTCCCGGTCAGCTTGGAGCCTGCCGGCTTAGCATAAATAATAGCGTCATTGGTGAACCGTTTATAGTCCCAGCGGTCATCCTTCGGCTTCACTTTCACTCCGGGAAAAATTACCTGGTACACGGGCAAATCCATAATGGATGTGACCTGCCGGAGCATCTGACCCATCAATTCAGCGGAGAAGCCGGTCAGGGCAACGCACAATCTGGGATAAGACCCAACCAGCCACGCGACATACCGCACAATCAGGGAGGACTTCCCGTGCTGGGGTGGTACGGAAATAGTGTAATTCCTCGGCACGTCCTTCCGGGTGACGGTATCGTTGAGCTTGCCTGCAATAAACAGGTGCATCCGGGACAGGATGTAGCCGGATTCGTCGTCGGAAATGGCAAGTAAAAATGCAATAAAATCAGTACGGGCTTTTAACAGCAGCCGGGGAATCAGCATGGCGGTTTCGTTCAACCGGCTCTGGCTGGCGGCATTGTCTGCGTCGGTGTCCTGGTGCATGGAAAAAGGAAAAAATGAAAAACGGAAAACAGGAAAAAAGAAGCTCTTACGCCCGCCCTGCCATTACAGGGATTTACGCCTCTCCGAAGGCTTCCTCCCCATTTTTCTGAGGTCCGGGGCCTTGTCCGGTATTTCGTTCGGGGCGACAAGAATCTGCCGCAGCGCTTCCGGGGCGTAGTCGGCAAGCATTTTCAAGGTATGTTCCATGCGACGCACAGTGAACCCGGTCTTTTCCTTCATGTCTTCTTCCGACGTGAATGAACATCCGACCGTTCCGGAGTGTTCGACGGCAATCTTCAATGCCGCGCTCTGCTCAGCGGCAATCCGGCGCTGGTCCAGATACCGGAGCATCTGGCCGTCACCGGCAAGGGCACTCTTGTACATTTTCGCCTGCAAATGCTCAGCGCAGAATTCCTTGATTTCCTCAGCCCGGCGGCGGTAGTCCATATCCGTACTGAACCACTGGTTATGCTTGGTAACGGAAATCCGGCATTTTTTCGCAGCAATGTGCGGCAGGGCGAACGAATCCCTGTAGGCAGTTAAAAAAGCTTCCTGTTCTTCCTTCTTTTTCTGCGCCTGTGCCGCCCGCTGAACTTCCAGGGCTTTTTGCCGGACGCTGTCGTCAGAAACAATACGGCCGATAATCCTGTTGGACGGAGGGGCCGGCAAATCACCCGGCACGGGAATGGGCCTGTGTCTTTTCCTGGCTCGGTGCGGGGCGGGTCTGGCGGGTGTATTGGGCTTTTCTTCCTGCATGGCGGGGGTATCTGTCTTTCCATCCCCCCTTGCGGCTTGCGGCAATACCAACGCAGATTCCAAGCCTGAAAAAAGGAAAGAGAGAACGCCTGTTCCCCTTTCCCTTTTTCTGCCGGGGGAAACGGCCCCAGCTTATAGTTTACAGGCTGAAAAATCAAGCCCGCTTGTTATGGAATTTGCCATTTTCCAGTCGGCTTCCAGGCATCGTCGGTCGTTTCTCCATGCACGGCATACGGGGAACGAAGGCAATTATTACATGGCGGCTGGTAATGCAATAAATCGACATACGCGCAATTAACACATGATCGTTCAGCGCTGGGTATGCCAAATAACCGGCATGAGCGGCGTGCCCTTCTGGTCAGAATGATGTAAGACCTAACCCCGGCATATACCAAACACTCTTCCCGCCCCGCTGGTGTCAGCTCACTGTATTGTCTCTCGTATTCACACTCAGCATAATTGCGGGCCTCTTTAATTTTTAGTTTCAGGCAGGCTTTATAGTACCCATACCAGTAAAAGGCTTCTTGTTCAGTATTCTTTTTCATTAGTTTTCGTTCTCTTTTCTTGGTTCCCAATTATCAAACTCCTCATAAGCCTGCGGAAAAGAAAACCGGAAACACTCGCTGCACGGCGTTGAGTCTGGATGCGTGCCCTCATGAGCGCAGTTGTCGCAAAAACGCTCGTTCATAGGTACCTGCACCCACGTCCGGTACGCGGCACGCTTCCGCCAGACATCCCGGATTAAAATATCAATATTATTATAATCCCGCGCCTGATGCCAGGATGAATACTGGTGCATTTCTTTTGCTAATTGCTTTTTAGCTATCTCAAGAGCTTTCCTTGCTTTTCCGTATTCGATGAATACTTTCTGTTCAAGCGTCAGTTTCATTTTCTTCCTCCTTTCTCGGCTCCCAACGTGATTTAACATTTTTGTAAGATATATCCCATTTACAGCCGACACATTTCCAACCGGGATATTTATTGGGAAAGTGAATACACTTGCTACAGTCATTTGAGACCATAAACGCCCGGCACTCGGCCCGCCTATATCGAACTTCATCAACAAAGGTCTCAAAACCAAAATAATTCAATAACTTTGCACGATATTGTAGAGGTAGCTCGTGATACTCCGTTGCAAACCGCATTCGGGCCTTATTGCGAATCTCTTTAATTATATTGCTAAGGTCCTTGACTGCTTTTCCATATTCATAAAAAGTCTTCTGTTCAGGATTTAATTTCATTTTCTTCTTTTCTCTGTTTTAAAACTATAAGCTGTGCAGGGGGGGGTAAACAGCTTTATGTACCACATTTCCATCAATGATAGCCTTTAATTCACCAAATACCCGCTTGCGGGTATGATTCCTTGTTGTGCAAATAAGGTGCTGCGCCCACCGGGCATGCCGTTTCGTGGGGTACTCCATGCGATAGCGGGCGATAATCCCTTTGTGGTGCACAATCGCGGCCTGAACTTCATATTTCCCATCACCGGTTTTCTTCATGGGGCAAACCTGCTGGACGATGATGTGAGGGTTCCGTTTCATTATTTATCCCCTCCTTTCTGTTCGAATTCCCAGGGCCATTTTTCGATGCTGTCTGGGAATACGATTCCTTCATCGGTTTCAAACAAAGTCGTATTGGTTACGGCTCGTATTTTTACACTTTTGACCTCTTCCCCGAACCGCATGAGGACGGTGTCCCCTTCCCGCACCCGCATGGTGGGAGGAATCTTTGCCATGAATTCTTTCGCGGAATTTATCGCCTGTTCCTCCGTTGCGCTTGTAAGATAATTTGCCCAGCCGCAATGACGGCATCCAACGCGGTAGCATCCGGTGTGATAATCCACCACAGAAGGTATCCAGGTTGCGGTCAGCTTTTGTCCGCACATCCAGCATTTAGGAGTTTTCCTTACCATTACGCGTTCTTGGTTTCTTCGTTCGGTTCGTATTCTTCGCAGATTTCCTCATCTTCGTCCACTTCGGTAAGGTATCGAAAGCTTCGCGAATTCCAGCAACAACCGTCTTCCTGGTCTCTCCAACTGCAATCACGGCACATTTTATACATGTTTCAGTTCCTTTCGTTTTTTTTGTTTGGTATATCTTTTTGCTTGGTTAATTAAAAATAGGAGGGGAAAGGCACGATTACTCGTGCCGGACTGCCCATCCAGTCATGGAGAGAATGCCTTTTTCATCCGTCCTCACCAGCTTCCATGTGCGGCCTCCGTCAATGCTTTCCCAGATGCGGATTTCTCCCTCGCCGCCAAGTTCACCTTCCACATACTTGCGCCCCGCCCGGACAGCTCCAAGCAAAGTGCGGGCTTCTACAACCCCATTGAGGTAGCTGTAAGGGTTGCAAGCAGTCCATTTGTACATTGTCGTTTTGGTTTCGGTTTTAGCATTCATGGTATCAATAATTTAGGTTTTTTAGGTTTTTAAGTTTTTTCTCTTAGGGATTCCCTCCCTTTGATGAATGTAATTTATCATTCTTTTTTAGAAATTGCAAGAGAAAAAAGAATCTTTTTGAGAAAAAAAATTTGCAATCGTTGCAAATTAGGTTAGAGAGAAAAAAAGGGGGAGGAGGAATAAAAAAGCTCCGGGGAAATAATCCTCCCCGGAGTTCCCCTGCGGCTATTTATGATTCACTTTTTTCCGCGTCCCGTCGGCTAAAGTATTCCCCTAAAGACTGATAAAACCGGCGCATAGAACGCTCATCACAGTAAAAATGCAGTTCCGGGCCTCCATTGTTTCCTTTTACCTGGACGCAATCACTTACTCTTCCCGGCACGGAAATAATCATGGAACGGTCCGTCGGGTTATGTACAGGGACAAGACGCGCTTCACTCCATCTTGGGCCATCGTTCTCCGGGTCTTTTTGTGTCGGCAAAGTCAGCCCTCCGGCTTTGGAATCCGCATCCGGGTCAGTCCATAGGTAGGTCAGCCTTTCCGGAAAATGGTCAGTACCATAAACGAGGGCGCCAAGCCGGTTGTATTCAAACCCTTCCACGGATAGATAGATGCTATTTTTCCGCCCGGATTCCTTCGGAACGGACAAGTGCGCAGTAACGGCGGGAAACTGTTTTCCTGGCATCAAGGAATAAACGGCATCCATCCACGTGTATAGGGATGCACTTGATACGTGGACAATCGGACATACCGGGATATTGACTGCGGCCCAAATTGCCTGTGTGGCCTCATCCAGGCAATAAAAACTTTGCCCGGCTTTTTTCAGCACCGGCATATGCTCAATGCAAAATTGCCGTGTGGCGTAATCGACTTCCCCGGATTTTTCCAGCAGTTGTTTAAATTCACCCCAGCTGGATTCCGCCAGCCGTCGAATGGAAGCTTCCACCATTTCCGTTTTGTCCAAGTCTCCCATCCACAATGTCGGATTAAAATGAATGCCTTCATCCATTCTTTCCGCCTCGTCCACCAGGGACAAGTCTATCCAGGCCAGAATACGACCGTTTGTAGCGTAAGCGATATTATTATACACTACCGGAGAAAAGTAGCCCGGATTCCAGGTAGCTTTCAACCCTGCTATGGAGGAAAGCGCCTGGAAAAGCGTTCCTCGCTTTGGTTTGTAAGCCGGAAGTTTATCGTAAACAAACCCGTGTTTAAGATAATCCTGATATTCGCCTGTAAGGGAAGAGGTGTGGGAAACGTTGGAAGGATGCTTAGGGATTTTCGTGTAGAACTTCATAAAATTAAATTATTGTAATTGATAAAAAAGTTTTTGAATTTGCAATCATTGCAAAAAATCAGGATGTTCAGGAACGTAAATATACGCGCAATATACGGAGACATATTCCCCACAGAACTTTAATTTTTGCGTGGTGAAATAAGACGGAAGAAACCGGGGGTGATGAGGGAACAAGCCTACCACACCAAACAGGTCAGTCAGCTCCATCAGGTCATGGGAGCCGGATTCATCCACCAGACATGCAGAAAATATCCGGGGCGTGTCGCAAGTCGCATACACTTTGGAGTAGGGAATGGGTTCCAGGCGGCAGGCATCTCCCAGGTACAATATCGGCTCATCAAATCCGGTGCGTCTGGAATGCACATCCATTAACCGCGCGAGTTCGACAATCTGCTTGCCGGAAGCTTTTAAACAATAATTGTTGCTCATCGTGTTTTATTATATTTCAGGTTTTTATTCTCAGGGTTTTTCTCTCCCCTCGATGAATGTACTTTAGTATTATTTTTCAGAAATTGCAAGATAAAAAGCACAAAAAATAATTTTTTTAACTACATGAAAATATCCAGTAATAAATAATACCCGCATTTAATCAGCGCAATGCCCGCCAGCCAGTTAAGGATTGCTCCAACCGGCATCCGGTGTCTAATGCAGGAAAAGGTGCAAAGCAACATTTGAGCGCCTAGAACTGTCACGGCCCCGGAAGCTAAAAACTGCAGAAACATCAGTCGGTAGCCAGCCCGCGCTAGCGTCTTGAGATTTTTACCTCGGAAGGCTCATACCGGTACACTATTTCGGCAAAACGCTTTTCAGCATCTTTCAGCGTGCCGAGTGTCCAGCCCAGAGTTCCCCAGGAGTTGGTTCCGGGAAGGTACTCGTCGCCGACCTGATGAAACTCCGTAGGGGACTTGACCGTTTGGACGCGCATGACCTCATACGATATGATATTCCCGTATTTGGATTTCTGCTCGTACAAGACCACGTTCCCCTGCCTCTGGATTAGGCGGTAGTCAAATCCCCATTTCCGGAACACCGGTTTAATTTTTCTTGGTGATGTAATTTTCGGCTCGTCTTCCATATTTATATTTTTGTTAAAAAAACTGTCATTTAGCCGCGGAATTTACGCGGAACCCGGCGTACTATTACTTCCGGAGACTTGGGAGGATTGCTTGACTTTTTCCGCAGTTCCAGCAGCTGCTGCGCGGCGCGGTGAAAAGCAATTGCGCTCTGTTCAAGCTCGGCTCTGGATAGCCGGTAGTCTTCCGCAATTTTATTGATAGATTCCGATAAACTGCGCCAGTACCCGTCCCTGTCCCGCTGCGGCTCCATAGTTGCTGTCAGATTTTTATTCCCGGAGGGGGATTGTTCCCCCTCCGCAATGCAAAAATCAACGCAGGGTAAAAGTGAACTCGTACCCGCTGGAATAGCGGTCAATATCCACGGATTCCACCTCCATGCAGGTCATGTCCTGCACGAGCTGCTTCAAATGGCGGAGGGCCTTATCACAGCTGGAATCGTCTTTGATGTCACTGGGGTCTGCCTTTATCATTACGGAATGCTGAGAAATAAGGGAAGCGTTACGCACCTTACTGGGGCGGCAATACTTCTGAAAGTACTTATTGATTTCTGAAACTCCGTCTTGCAATGTAATTCCGGTCATCTTATTCTAACAGGTTTTTAGGTTTTTTATTTTTAAGGTTTTATCTCCCTTTGATGAATATAAGTTAGCATTCTTTTTGACAAATTGCAAGAGAAAAATCAGAATTGCCGGGAAAAATTTGCAATGATTGCAAATCAGCTTTTCCGATCAACCACCCACGGAGTCCGTCTCACATTCTTAAAATACTGGGCATCCTGCGGGCAATCCACGCCGTCAAACGCCTCCTTGTAAAAAAGCGCCAAATCGGTGTCCATCGTCAGACAAGCCTGCTCAACACGGAAATTCAGGTTGGCGTTAGCGCTGGCCTCTACAACAAAGTCGCCTTCCCCACTGTCTCGGTCAATCCCGGCAATAACTTTAGCGTGGACATTTGCCAGACCGCAAAAACAATGCGGAAATCTCTGATGCAGGGCAACCAGCGCATCATATTCCCGCGTCCGGATAGTCCGGTTGCGGAAGATACTTCCGGCATACACATCCAGGCGGCCAATCACTCCTTTTTCCAGATACTCGTGCAGATTGCGAATTTCCATGTAGCCGAGACTGAATGTCGAAAGCAAAATATAGGCATAGGGGCGTTGCCGAAGCATGAAATGAAGGTAGGAAAACAAATCTACTTCCCCACAAGATAAAATATGGATGCTCTGTCCGGAACGCGGGTACCAGTCAATAATTTCTTCCAGTTTTCCCGCCGACATGGCCCGGCGCATGACAACATGGCGTTCATGGCGCGTCCAGGCGCGGGAATTGGCCTGGGCCATAATCTGATGCCGAATCTCCGGGTTCAGGCGTGCGACCGTTCCGGCGCCAGTCCCGGCAAGCTCATTAAGTTCCCCGTCATCCTCGTCCTCGTCAGGTTCCTCCGGCGGGGCTTCCTCCTGTGATTCCGGGGCGCTGGAAGGTTCCTGGGGTTCGTCGAAAAAGCCGCCGGAATCGTCCCCGAAAAAACCGGAAAACTCGTCATCATTATCAGTTGCCATATGCCGGGAAGTCTACCAGGAAAATAAAGCCACCGTCAACCCGTCGTAATCGACATCCGGGTCGTAGCAGTAGCCCTCCAAAAACACTTTATGAATCAAGTCTTCCCGGCGCATCCGATGCCCCTTTTTCGCGGCCAGAAATAAAATCGTGCTCATGGAGCGGAACCACTTGGGGTCAACGTAGTCTTTGATGTACAACCAAAATTTCCGGTTGCAGTATATTGAGAACAAATCGTCATAAGCGGACAGGCGGCTAACTGCCCGCCTGTTGGGGCAGCGGTGCTCCATGCAAGTGCCGTCGAGGTGGTGGACTTTGTACAAAAACGCCCTTGAATCCCCCGGATACCCGGTTATCTCAAAATGGATAGCCTTGTGGGCCATTGAAGCTTCCCGGAATCTGAACAGATATTCATTCTGCGTATCGGGAAAAATTAAATCAGGATTCGGCACATATTTTTTTTTACGGAACAGCGGGATGGTCATAGTCGATAGAAATGGCGCGGCCACAAACGTGTGCGTCGGCCATTTTAATGCTCGGCAAATGTCTAGCAAGCTCCAAATGAAAATCCGAAGCGGTATCGCTGGAAAAAATAGACGCGCAATCCTTATCCTCGTGCATCACAACATACACTTTCCAGGGTTCCCGGAAAGTCAGAAAACGGCTCCATTTAAACTCCCAATATAAAAATAAAAAATGCTTCCGCGTAAATTCTCCGTCAATTAAATAGTCGGAAAAGTAAACTACGCCCCGCTCCTGGATAATAAGCTGCCGTACCTGCTGCCGGAAGTATAAATCGTGCATTTTTTTCTTGGAGCAATGCCTCCGGAACAAGGATATTTTCAACCGGGAAATCCAGACGTCGGAACATTCCACCGCAGAAATAACGGCAATCAGCATCCAATATATGGTCTGCCCTTCCGTCACCCAGCCCTCCCACAAGTCCGGGAAGAAAAACCAGTAAAGAGGCAGGACGACCAGAAGCGCCAGACTCGCTATTGCAAGCCGGCAGAATAGCCGGTTTAGAATAACGCAATGGGCGGGAAACGGGTAAAACCAGCTTACCCAGGAATGTTTTTTCGGTGCTGTATTCATCTTTTTCTTTTTTAATGTTTAAGTAAACTTAACGGGTTTCAGGTTCCCCGGCGGGGCTTCCTCCCCATCCGGTGAGATGGGGCGTGATTCGGTCATTCTGGATGTCATCATAAAAGCCCAGGAGGATATTCATATTATGCAAATTCACCGCCGCATCAATCTGACGGTACAGATTATTTATCGCGGCGGACGTGATGGCGATGCAAAGCTCATAATTGATATTAGGGCTTGACCGCGGTGTCTTCCCGTCCGGGCCGTTATTACGGTGAAATTCTTTCGAGGTGGACCGTTCCAGCAGGTCTATCCGAATTTGAGCCAATACGTTGCAGGCCGCCAGACCTTCGTCATATGGATTTTTTACGGAGTTATATTTTCCGCGCAAACGCGCAATGTGCTTGCAAAGTTCCTCGCACCAGACAATGGCGGTTTCCGTTTCCGCTTTCCGCGACGAATCCGGGGATTCCCGGAGGGATTTTATATCGTCAGCCAGGGAATCCAGGATAAAATCAATGGAATTATAGGCCGCCCCCCGGCTAATCATGTCGGTAATAAACGTGCGGATTTCTTCCCGCATTTCCGGATTGAATACTCTTTTCTTAGCTTTCATTTTTTTTGTTAGGTTTTTTGTTAGTCTCTGCACCGGGGGAATGCCGGAATATTTTGTTCATCCGGGCAGAGCTTCTGTACTGCGTCTATAATTTTTTTGACCTTGAGCTGGCGTTTCCTTTCCGCCTCTCCAATCAGCCAAAACATATTGACCCAGCGCCCCCACTCTTTCCCGGACAGCGTATCCCCGTGGATGACTGTTGCCGGGATGCCCCACATGGTCAAGTTAATGAAGCACATCCAGCAGGCCCGGATGTCGATGTCAGTGCAAATCACACGCAGCTTGGAGCGGTGTTCGGAAAGTATTTCCGCCACAGCAAGCATATTGCGCCCAGAACCGCAAGCGGGTTCATTCAGTTGTACCACTTCCCCAAGTTTCAGTTTTTCCGCGAGCTGTTCCGATACGGTGATTTTAGCCATAAGACGGCAGACCGGCATTGGGGTATAAAATTGACCGTTTGCCGTCCGGGTCATCCGACTGTTCAACATTTCATGATAGTCTCCCAGCAGGTCTTCATAAGGCTTCCGCTCCATGTCGTCCCCAAGCAACCTGATGCAGTCCAGAAACCCGCGCTGGATAGCCTCATAGTCCTCCCTTCCCGCGCCCATTTTTCCGGTAACGGAAGAATTCAGGGGCGTTCCGGACATGGCGGAAAAAGCAAATTCCAACCACAAGAAAAACCGTTCGGAAGGGCCTATGTATTCCAGCGGCAATTTTTCCAGCACGGAGTAAAAGCCTGGTTTTACCGGACTGCCTTCAACGGGCCGGGAATCAGGAGAACAAACGGAGGCCATAGTAAAGCATATGGGTGATAACGGGAACACCCGTGCATTTCCGGCTGATGCCGTCCAAATGCCGGATGCTGTCTTCCAGATTTTTTCGGACGCTGGCGCCGCTTCCTCTTCCCGCGTTTAGTTCCAGCTCCTGACGGATTACCGGGGGGATATGGTAATAAAGCCCGGAACCATTATATACAATGGGAGCCTCTTTGGCCACAAGGGCAATGATGCGGTCAAAGCCCGCGAATTCCCGCCCAGAAAACAGCTCGTCCAGCATAATCTGGATAAACATCAGCCTCCGGTTTCCGGCGGAAATAAACACATGCAACGCCGTGTAGCCTAGTGCCGATTCCAGCCAGTTCCGGTCATGAAGCCCCAGAGGCTCGTCGGAAGCAATGCACACGTTATGCACGAGCTGAATCAGGCTGTTCCAGCGTTTAGCGCCCATATTCCGCACTTTCCGCACTATGGGGGCGTTCTGAGGCGAACCGACCAGCCTGCCCAGATAGCGCAGCTGGGAACGGTACGCCTCTTCTGAAAGGCGGTCAGCGTCGTGCAGTAAATCAGTCATTTGAGATTGCATAGCGGGTTTCATAGTTAAAATATCAGGTGGTAAAGGGAATCCGCCGCGTTAAAAGCGGCCTGGACATATGCCGGGGGAGGATAAAGGGTTGAATTAAATTCCTGGTCGGTTGCCAGATAGCAGAACAAAAGCCAGTAGGCGCACACGGCCATGTACCCAATCACGGCAACGCCCATTGCTTCGGAAACGAAAGACAGAAAGAATTTCATACGCGTTTTATTGTTCGGTTACAAAGCCATTTTCGATGCAGAACCAGGTGGGAAGAGTAATGTAAGAATCCCCGGCCCATGTTCCGTCCTCTTTTTCTTCGATAGCCGCAATGAGGCTTTTCGGAAGCCAATGATATTCAGACCTGCTGCTGTAGTCGAGGTCAATGCGGATTGCCTTTTCGGTTTCCTTTCCAACAATTGCACGCACTTTGGAAAGCTTCCAGGTCGGTTTAATCTTGGAGCCTAACTTGATTTCAGTTTCGGTTACGGTATTCATTTTAGTCTAACAGGTTTTTTAGGTTTTTTGTTTTTTTCTCTCAGGGATTCCCTCCCTTTGATGAATGTAATTTA
>ULRR01011399.1_pt1 | contig 17361 bp, 21 predicted proteins | sample 1955651 | NCBI WGS metagenome assembly ULRR01 (sample SAMEA4835688, study PRJEB28245) | human gut metagenome | biome: gut microbiome; material: fecal sample | place: Denmark | collected 2008
CCTTCATTATCGTCTGAACAAGCTGCAAAGTTCACACACATTATTACGGCTAATAAAGCCATTCCAATCAATCTCAATGTTTTCATTTGTCTTTTTGTTTTTAAAGTTAAACGTATAAGTTGTTAAATGAATGCTTGCATTAATATAGTGATTAGAATCAGCAAATATTTCATATTTATTCAATGATATATAATTAATATGTGGTATTAAAAATTGCTATAATATCTCGTGCATAGTTGAGATTTGCCCCAGATTTATCATTACCTCCCGAAGTAATACCTATAACTTCACCGTAGCTGTTTATCAATGCACCACCACTGCTTCCGTGGTCAATAGGTACACTATTTTGAATAATATAATCAGGACGTTTTTGTGATATAAGTCCGTTGGAAATTGTATTTTCAAGTCCTCTTGGGCTTCCAATAGCATAAACTTCATCGCCAACTTCATATCCTCTTTTTGTAACGGGAATATAATTGAACCCACTTCCTTGCACTTTAAAAACGATGTAGTCATATTTTTCACTATATGCCAAAACTTCTTGAACTTTATAAGTGCGTCCATTAGAAAGTTTTATAACTTCTTCTCCTTTAAAAGTTCCTTTAAACACATGATAATTGCTAATTCCGATACCGTCACTGCTGACAAAAAATCCCGAACCTTGGGAAATGCTAACATTATCAGCGGTATAAATCATAAAAACAGCCGAATTATATTTGCTAAAAATTTGCTTGGCTTTCATTTCTGTATTAGAATTGCTAAGAGCTATTTTAGATAAAGTAGCATAGCTTGCACGCATTTCTGAGGGGGCTTTCGGAACAATGACAGCCGGTTTAGGGGTAGGCTTCGGTCGTAACTCCAAATTAGCATAATAGGACGTTTGCTTATATTTGTCAAAATACGGAATATCTACTAAAACTCCAATAATTCCTGTGAATAGCATATTCCACCATACATGCGCTCGATGTTTAAGAGAGGTATAAACCGTTTTAGAATAGTACCCGTCTTTATAGAAACTTAATGAATGTTCTGTTTTTTTACTTTTGAATATACAAGGCGTAGTGCCTACGTAATTTTCACCTGCGTACACGCTTGCTCCTTTGGGGTATGAATCAACATATATTTTTTGTTTTCTTCCCAAGAGTGTAACGCAACTACTAAGCGTAAAAGTTCCTGCTAACATGAATACTACAAGTTTAACTTTATTCATATAACTGCCACAATATGCCACTCAGTACCCGAAAGAAGCGATTCTTATTTTTCAGATTTGCTCATATAAAGAAAAGGTGTGGGTACTTTGGCTTATTATCTTGTTGAGGCTCTCTTATTGCTAAGAGTTCTGGACTGCCACCGTATGTAATAAGCAAAGCCCACACCAAGAAATTATATAAGCCACCTGTTGAGGTTGGTATATAATCCTGATGTGGGCGTTCCTGCCTATTATCCATACGGTAGAATTGTCCAGATTCCAACAAGGGATAATTTAGCTAAACGCCCTTTCGTTTTATATGTCCTTTCAGCTTTCTAACACATTAGTCCACTGAAATTGCCACAAAGTTACTCAAAAGTGTTTAGCATTGCAAGAACTTTGCTTATTATTTGCAAATCAGGCAGGTAGAAAATCAATCTCCGCCAATAAGATTGCAAAGTTGTTGATTTTTCTACCTTCCGAAAATTAGAAGCTAAGGCAGTCGTATGTGTTCAACAGTTCTTCTTGCCTTAGTCCAAGATACCGTTTTGTTATGGCAACGCTTGAATGATTGAAAAGCTCCATAAGTTTGACCAAAGCCAATTCAGAATTTTCACTGTTCATGTTGTAAACCTGTATGCCGAAAGTCTTTCTAAGCGAATGGCAACTGAAATTGCCTATATGCAGCCTGTATTTCCTTTTCAGTTCTTTCAGTATTACGTTTATCCGTTGTATTGAATAAACCGTACCTTTCTGACTTATCAATATAGGTGAGTTTTTCCCGATAATTCTGTTGATTTGAGCTAATCCCAATCTATGGCGAAAACGAAAAAAAAGCGTCAACTGCTTTTTATCGGGCAGTTAACGCTTTTCCTTTTAGTAAATCAGCCAAGGCTTGAACCTGGGCACTCCAGATTATGTCCCTGTTGCTCTAACCAACTGAGCTACAATTTCTTTGCACATTATTGCTAACTGGTTAATGAACTCTATTAAGAATGAATTAGTTAACAATCAGTCAACATTCGTTCTTGTTGCAAAGATACCTCTTATCATTAATTTACACAATGGTAAAGTGATATTATTAAGTGAATTGGCATCACTTTCTCACCTATATAATGATGTATATTGGAGATATGACATATCGAAAGATAGCTGAATCTTACTGCTTATCTGTAATAGAGAATCTGATATTATCAGTCGTCACTGAGTAAAGCTTTCACTTCACTCTTTAATTTTGGTAGATGATTGATAACCATGCTCCAAAGAATGTCAACCGACAAACTGTCATATCCATGAATGATATAGTTCCTTGCATCCACTATTTTGCGTGAGTTGGTGATAGCTATATTTCTGTCTGCCTTTAAGATTCGGTTCATTGCTTCACCTATAATCTCTATATTCCGTTCAATGGCACGTCTAAGGCAGAGGTTACCATAAAAGTCCTCAAACAATTTAGGCTTGTCACCAAAGAAGCTCTCTATCTCTTCAATGGCAGTCAGAATATCCTGCAAGTGTTTCTTTATTGAATCATCCATATATCAATGCTTTTGTTGCGTCCACATTCTTTTTCAGATAGGGATTCTTTATGGTCTGTTCTTCCAGTAAGTCTACTCTCCTGCCAAACAATTCTTCCAACGAGTATTTGAGATCAAAGTAATTATCGAAATAATCACCCACTTCTGCCTTGTTGAAAGAAACCACCAAATCCACATCGCTATCATCATTGAAACGGTTGGTAAGGATAGAGCCAAACACAAACAGTTTGCTCACCTTGTGTTTCTTGCACAAAGCGATAATCTTCTGTATGTTGTTTTCTATCAGTTTCATAAGCAGACTTTTCTATAATGCAAAGATAATAAAGTTATGATATTACCGTGTCATTTACGAGGGCTTTTTCTCTACAAAAACACCAATAAAGAACAAAAAAGGAAAAGCGTCAACTGCTTCTTGTCAAGCAATTAACGCTTTTCCTTTTAGTGGACCAGCCAGGGCTTGAACCTGGGACCTCCAGATTATGAGTCTGTTGCTCTCTACGGCATAGAAAAGCTGCGCTTTCCTATGCAACCAACTGAGCTACAAGTCCTTTGCACATCATTGTCAACAGGTTAATGAACTCTATTAAGAATGAATTAGTCAACAATCAGTCAACATTCGTTCTTGTTGCAAAGATAGTCATTCTTATGGGTTTATGCAATGATAATGGCTTATTGTTTAGGTGGATGCACTTACTTTTTCCTATAAATCAAGATAGAATAAATCTGATGATAAGATATGTGCAACATTCTCACCTTTTTATTTGTTCTCAACAGGAATAATCACTAATTTTGTAGTATTCTAATAGAAAGTGTTATGTCAAGTGATGCAATCAAACAAGAACTATTGGCGAAGCTAAAGCAAGAGCATTGCTTTTGGTCGTACAATGAAGATTCAATCAAGGATATTCCCGATGATATGCTGATTGAAAAGACTTTGTTGCATCTTGACTTAGATGAAATCAACCTGCTTTTTCTGATTTATCCTTTTAAGAAGATAAAGCAGGTATGGTTAGACTACCTTATTCCACAAGAGGAATATCTCTACACACTGAACCGCTTCTTTGCTTGGTACTATTTCAAAGCAAAGAAGCCGGATGCCTATATAAAGTCTATGGCTACCCGTCACCTTAATAAGATGTTTGCATGAAAGGTTTAGCACCACACACCCGACAAATCTTTGAAGCGGTTTCCAAGTTAGACTGCATCAAGCCCTATCTTTTGGTGGGTGGTACAGCCTTGTCTTTGCAGATAGGCACACGCCAGAGTGAAGATTTGGACTTTATGAAATGGCGGACTTCCAAAGCTGAAAAAATGGAAGTGGCATGGTATCAGATAGAGAAAGAACTTGCCACTGTTGGTGAAATCCAGCATAAAGACATTTTGGATATAGACCATGTGGAGTATGTGGTAGCTGGAGTGAAATTCTCCTTTTATGCCTGTCCCAAATATTCTCCTGTTGATAAACCTGTGGATTACTTGAATCATGTACGATTGGCTGATGTAAAAGCCATTGGAGCTATGAAGATGGAGGTGATGTTGCGCAGAAGTAATTTTCGTGACTATTATGATATTTACTCTATCCTAAAGTCAGGTGTTTCTATCAATGAACTAATATCTTTGGCTCTTTCCTATTCAGGGCACAGGTTGAAATCCAAGAATCTGCTTGCTATGCTAACCAATGGAAACCGTTTCACAAGGGATGCTCGTTTTGAGCAACTTGCACCTGTGTATGCTGTCACTGCCCAAGAAATAGAAGATTATATTAAGTCGTGTTTGAGATAGGCTTGCTCTTTATTCATGAATCCGGATTTAGGTTGTATCCATAAACAGCTTGTTTACCTTATGCTTCTTGCACAAAGTAACAATTTTCTGTATGATTGTTTTCAAAGCTTCATAAACGTTGCTTAGATTGCAAAGATAAAGATTGTAAAGTTATGCTATAATGATGCTATTTATGAGGACTTTTTTCTACCATCCTCTTATAAAACTGATTATTCTTGAAAAAAGTCCTTTTCTCTCATTATCTATTTCTTGAACAGCAAAATATTTTTTAAGAACCTCGCTGTCATCACGTACCAAATAATATGAAAGAACTCTTACATTTTCCCATTTTACTTCATCTTCTTTTATTTTAAGCCCACGTGATTTCACAAGGTTTATCAACCTGTCACGAAAGTTTTCGCCTTGTGCTGCATAAATTAGGGCATAGTTCTTTTTGTCATATTGTATGCTCAATTGAGTTCCAATAGACTCATTGGTAGCCTGATAGCCATAATAGGATTCCACATCGTTTTGAAAGGCGTAAGCGACAATATAAAGTCCACCGTAAGCATGAGCTATCTCTTCTTGTTTCCATTCCGCATCGGTTTCTAAGACTATGTTGAGGATATTTAAAGGACTTACCACTGACCCGCAGCCATTAATGCGTTCATATTCACCCTCAAAGTATTTCCAAATTCTTTCTCCCTTTTTATATTTGTACAACTCTTGAAATGTGTGATTGTCACCTAAACATTCTATTAAATATAAACCGTCTATTGACGCAGTTGCATCTTTTGATATTTGACCGTTGGCATCCTTATTGAAGCTATTTTCTAAAGCAGCTCTTATTTGGTCTTTGACATTTTCTGCAAGTTCTTCAAAAACTTTCGGATTATGGGTACACGGTATGTTTTGCAATCCGTTCATTTCTATTAGGTTATAGTGAGGAATATCATGCTCTTTGGCTTCCTCCTTTCCGTCAAAACCATTAAAAGTTATATAATCAGCATTGGGGATTCCTGCTTCTTTCATCTTAATGATGGACTTTCTTCCACCACCGCCAACTCCTATAATCAGTATCTTGCTCATAATAATCTTTTTTTAATGTGGTACTTTTTTCTGAATCACCCTATAAAATGGACTTTCTTCTAAAAAAGTTCTCTTATTTTCATGTCCAATTTCTAAATTGTTTCATCTCTCTTTTTTAAGAGCATCAGGAAGAAAAATCAGACAACTTTTATTGCTTCATATAATCATCATAAATTGCTTTAAATTCAGGCAAATGCTTGACGCTGTTGATGTAACTGTCCTGTTGTTCTGTCATATTTAACTCTTTATAAAGGCTTCCCAATAGCAGGACACACCTGATATGTATGCTATTGTTCTTATCCTTGGTAAATTCGCACAGTTCTTTGCCTGTCTGTATGGCTTCTGTATGACGGTTGGCACACATATATAAATCTACTAAAGAAGTCAGGTTATGTATGTAATATGGTATGTATTGCTCATTATCAAGCAATCCAAGAATATGAAGTTTACTGTACTCTGCCAAATCTATAATCTTGGAGTAGTATTCATCCGTATTCTCCTTATAAGCCTTGTTATAGAGTTGGATAAGCATATTGTGTAATGCAATCTCATTGTCTATGTTGTTGCACGGGTGTGCATAGATATTGTATCTTTCCTGTTCAAGTAAAGTAAGCAAATTGTCCATATTGCCCTGTTCCACTAATCCGATAGCCTTATGAATGACTGAATCCACATGGGCTATGTTCTCCATGTAATAAGCAGAATCCTTTTCTTCTGCATCTATGTGTTTCAATAAGAATTGGAAGAACTGATTCCTTTCTGCAATCAAGCTGGAATCTGCTTGAAGATATAAAGACAGAGTAGTTACATACTGCTCCTTTTCCTCCTTGGTAAAGGGATTGGCAACCTTATCAGGCTTGGCACTGCAAGCGGATAAAGCTAATATAAAGATGAATGTAATTGCTGTTTTCATCTGTTTTTCAATTTGAACGTATATAAGTAGAGGACTTTTTTCAAATTCTCCCTATAAATTGGATTTCTTTCAAAAAAGGTACTATCTATCTGTTACCCGTATGTATTTCTCTATCTCTCCGTTTACAGGCTCGTCTATGCTGTCTGCATATATCCTTTGTCGTCTTATCTGCTTTATAAGGCTATCATTGGATAGTTTGAGTATCTTGTAATGCTGTTCTCCAAAGCCCTTATTATAGATAATCAATGAATCAGGTTTTATCAGGCGGTAGGTAAATTCACCTGTTTCAAATGGATAATCCATTTTACCATTCTCATAAAAAGAAATGGTATCAAGTGCATTTGCACTACCACCTGCATATTCTACCATTTTCCATTTGCCAACTATTAGGCTGTCTATGGCAGTATTTGTTGATTGCTGTTTGTTTCCGCAACTCACAAATAGCAACACAGACATTGTAAAATGGAATATCCGCCACTTTATCTTGTGATTCATAAATCTACCTGAATAAAAGTTTTCAATTTTTCTTTTTGCATAGATATTGCATTTGCTATATCTAAAGGGCAAGTTACAATCTTTTCAATTTCTTTCTGCTCACTCAAAAAAGATTCTTCACTTTTATCTCTAAGTATAGAAATTTTGTAGGCTTGCTCATTCTTGACAAATCTATTGTCAAATTGTATGTTGAGCTTGCTTATGAGTTCTTTTCTTTCTATGGGAGAGAGGAATAAAAGAAGATTATATGCACTCTCAATATTGCATATAAAAGTGGTGAAATTTCGACGCTCTTCATTGAGCCAATGTACTTCATCAATATCAAGTTTATATTTCAGAATAAACAATCCTGCCAATGTCAGTCTGGCACTATCTTTTATCGGTAGATATAAGCCATAACGAGTGTAATATCCATAGTCATTCCAATTAGAATCTTCTAAAATGTACTTGGCGTTATCAATCACATCATTTATGTGTAAACGATGGACATATTTCAAGAATTTCGTTTCCATATCAAATGTTATAAATTTGCTCCTATTTATTTACTTCATCAAGATAATTCTCAAATCTTGTTTTTATTGTGTCTATTATATATGTTTGTGCTTCTTGCGGCAATCTGTTCCTTATTTTCAGGCATTCCAAATAAAAGTGCATTACATCGCAAATATTTGAAAGAGGTGCTTTATGTACAGTTTCAAAATCATAAAGACTTTGGTATTTTGATATGTATTTCATAAAATGGAATATTTCTCTAAGCCTGTTTTCTATTTCTCCACCATTGTTAGGTTCTGTTTTAGCAAACGGCATTTCCAATCGGTAATCATTAAGGACTATTCCTTGTGAATCTTTTATGGTAACGTATGGACTAAGGTTCTCGTACCAATTCTTTTGAAAATTTGCTTTAACTAATGTCCATCCATTTATGGTTAAAAGTTTGCCATCTATCCCAAATATCTTAAAGAAATAAACATAGTTGTTGAACTTTTCATCATATTTGATGTCTATTCTATAACTATTAGATTGTTGAACGGCACTGTATATTTCCGTGTCAAAATCCTCAGTATAAAGAGGCATTCGTCCTTTATAAAACTCTTTTGGTATCATGTTTGCGAAGTTTTTAGAGCAAAAATAGTGAATTAATTTCTGCTTGGCTCAATAATCGAATTCTTTTCAAGAGATGTTTCAGCAAACATCATTCCATAGAATTGTTTGAATCATTTTCTTACCACACATAGGACAACCCTTATCCCATTTCTGCATCTTGACTTTGCAACATTTTGATAATGGAAATTCTCCGGTTTGTTCCTTTTCATAAGGGACATTAATGCTCTCCACCTTTTTACACGCAGGGCATTGAAGTTGGATATAGTTGTATTCAGAGAACAACCTACCACCCTCTGACAACCTATCTATGGTATATCCACAATCGGGACATTCGTATTTATAAAAGGTATGTGACATATTCGATATTTTGATTGATTGCAAACTCTATTTATTGAGCGATTTAGGATTAATTGGTCATTGCTTCTCTAATTCTTCCTCTATGTATAACTCTGTGTTTTCATGAATAGAAATAACTTCCATTTTTTTAGCTTCAACTTTTATAGCATTTCCACAAGTGAAGGTCAGAGTGTCAGCGTGTTCTTGAATTTTGTTAGTAGGATAAAATCTTATTAAAGCAGTTTCACTACTTCTAATAGAAAAACATTCTAATTCGTGGAATCTAAAACGAACATCTTTATTTATATATTCCATTTGTTTTGTTTTAGGTTCATATGTCTGACAATCACCCGTAATGGTAAGCTCTATTTCTTTATGAGTTTCTTCTTTAATTACAACATTAGATATTCTATATGGGTTATAAGGCATATCGCATCCGTTAATAAGAATGTCTAATCCTTTTATTGTCTTTTCTTTATTCAGTAAATATGGATATATTGAAGAGTCAATTTTGCAATTATTCCTTACTTCGTTGTGTAGATTGAGAATATATAGTTGTTTAACATAGTAATCTCTTATCTCTTCTGACTTTGTTGTTTTTATAACTTCTGTATATATATATTTCTGCTTCTCATAATCACCTGTTTGTGGCATTGCACAACATATCAAATCATAGAAATCAATTTTATCACGAATAGGCTGTGCCATTTGAAAAGCAGCTATTATATTGGCACAGCAAAAATCTTCAAACATTTTATCTTTTAAACTTCTGAAATCATCATATCCCCAATATGCAATAGGTATTGGAACTGTAAAAGGACGTGCAAGCATAAAATCCTTTCTACACTTTTCTATTGTGTTTTGCACACCACTCTCGAAAAGTGCTTTAATGATTTCTATCCTATTGTTTTTTACTAATTCATTCCAAACCATTGTAAAGTCTAAATGTTAATCATAATTATGGAAGTATTGATATATGGCACAATCAAAACAGAATCTTCACATTCACTTCAATGCACGAACTATCATCGAAAATATGATAAAAGCAATGACAACTGCAATTATGGATGCTAAACATCCTCTACCGTTGGTATCGTTATTATTCTTCTTGAACGCATTATAAGCACCATAACCAATAAAAGCCAAGATAATGAAAAACCATATCGGACTGAATGAAGAATCTCCATCACGGACAGAATAATCTCTTCCGTAATCGTCCCGACCAGCAAAAGCATTCACTATGGTTAAGAAGCAACCTAAGCAACTGACTAATAGTTTTTTAATCATATTTCAAATAAACACATTCTAATTCAACGAGAAGTATAGCAAACATTTTCTGCAAAATATCCATTCAAAATTCGTATTGTGCAAGGGATTTGTCCTGAATACCCCTCACGGCATATTTTACCATGAACTCGTTCTTCTTCAAAATAAATATGTTTATTTCCTATAAACTGGACTAGTCCTTGTAAAACTTCTCTTAATGTAATATATGGAATAGCTTTTCTAATTAAGTCGAAAACATAAGTATTTATAGTCCCTTTGGGGCTATAAACCACACCATCATTAAATCGCCCTTTTGTAAGCAATCTTCGAACATCTAAACGTAATGTTTTGTGTGTGGATAGAGATATTAGATTAATCCCTGTAATGGGTGCACAATCCTGTTCTGAAAAAACAGGTTTGTCGTAACCATATTCTGTACTGATTCCTCTACACCAAGCATAGGGTTGATTTGCAAGATAAAATCGTTCATTTATCGGTACATCTATAAAATAGTCTACATTAGCACCATATTTTTTTATGAACTCTCCCCAGGGGATATTTCCTCCTACCCCCATGAAATTAGCCAAACCTCTATTTATGTATTCATCTATCTGCGTTTGACTATAATAATAAGCAGCTTGAAGCCTTGCCATACGGAGCTTTCATCGTCCCTCATCCTCCATTGGAACGGCTAAGTTATTATATGCGAAAAGCGTGAGGACTGTATCTTGCTTATCCTCTTATCGGGCTTCTCGCATTGCCTATGGAGTGGATAAGCAACAGCCACTCACGCCATGCGAGTATATAGTTCTCCCTTTCGGGATAGTATATATCCGTAGCGTGAGCGTTGTTGCTACCCATCCTACTCCATATCCAATTTTGCGAGAATTCGATAAGAAGGACGAGTTCAATAACGCTCTTCGTTCTCTTATGTCTGACAACCTTTCGGAAGTCAGCCACAAAGTTAGCAAAAAAGCGTTGAATATCTGTATCTAAATGAAATATATTTGCTGAATCCTGCTAAATAACAGTATTTTAGATGAAAGATAAATGTGTATCATCCAACAGACCACTTTCTACTATCCTTTTACAAAGCTCATGTGAAGCCCTGTTTCTAAGGTCTGTCCCATAGTTCTCACTGCCCACCATTTTTATAATGGCAATAACCGTTCTTATCAGCTCCTGCTGCAAAGTGCGGTGAAAGTATCTTGTACTTTCGGCAAATCGCACAGGATTCCAACTATAATCGTTCAAGGCATTCTCCAAGTCCTTTGCAGCCTTGTATTCACGTGTATTCTGTATGTCCATTTTTTACAAGTTTTTATTGTTATTATTAAGAGTATCAGGAAGAAAAATTGGACACTCCCCATAAAGAGGAATGCCCAATTAACAAAGTGAATCAACAGACACTTAGCCCAAGAACCAAGCGTATTTTGTATCTCCATGTAAAGCGTTATTGATGCCTACCGCTACTTCCGTTGCGTTCACGGCTCTTTGAAGGTAGGTGTCTATATAGCTGCTCTTGTTCGCTTCCGTCAGCAGGTTATGGAAGTCAAACATGGAGAGGGTGTTGCCTTTCGCTCCAAAATTCGGATTGGTGAAATAATCACGGCAGACACTGTTTATCTGACTGTCCGTTATCAACAACCGTGGGATATTGCGCTGGTAACCGATGGGCAGTGCTTGATATAGTCTCATGCGTCCTACAATCTGCGCAAACTGTGTTTCCGTCAGGTAGGATTGGGATAAGGTCTGCATCAGATGAATCTCCCTTGCAGGGTTGAAGTTATAGAATAGTTCAAGAACAGCCCTGTAAAGGTCATTCAGGTTCATCACTTCAAGTTGAAGTTTCACTCCGTCACCTGTAAGCACTTGATTGCTGCACACGTTCACCCTCCAGCCGATAAAGACGGAGAACTTCTCCAAGCCCTTATTAGCCCTGTAAAGGTTCAGGTCAGAATAGTTCCGGACACCTCCAATGCAAAGCTCCAACTTCTGACCGTTCACCTTTTCATGGATGGTGGGAATGGTGAAAGCAAAAGCCAGTCTTTGGTAGAACTGTGTCTTTTCAGATTCAAGAAGTTCACTTGCTTTCTTGCCAAGTGCTGACGGAACACGACCACGGACAATATGCGACACACGTATTGCAGGCTCACAAATGGTTTCACCTGAAAACATGGTATGTGCTGCTTCATGCACTGTGTGAATAAAGTCCTGATGCGAAATAGTAAGTTCCTGATTCGCCCATGTAGGCACGACACACTGTGTAGTCAGTTCTTCGATGGAGATTTCAGAAGTGTTGGCTTCCAAGAAATTCACGCTGGGTCTGATGGATGGCTGTTTGCTTATTTCCTCAAAAGGAACGTACTCTGCATCTTGTGCAAACGAAGAATGATTGTTGCGTACCATTGGTACAAATGATAATGTTGCTTCCATAATTTAATTGGGATTAAGTGTTATTGATTACAAGGACAATGACTATCATTGTCATATAGTTATAGAGGTTTATAGTAGGATAGGTTATATTTTCTCCTGTACTAATCGGATAGGTTTTACTTTTCCATTCCACTTATGGGGAGGGGAGTTTTTTGGGGTGTAGTCGCTTGTATGTAACACTTCCCGTATTTTTTGATTGGCACAAGTTCCTGTTTTGCGTTGTATATCCCTTTTAAGTTGTAAAGGAGATGTTGCAAATTAGAATTGAGTGGTGCTATATATTCTTGACATAGGGAAGACTGATATTAAATATCGGCAAAAAACAAGTATAGTTTGCTATCTGAATGTGCTTAAAAGCAAAAAAAGACAGCCTAAGCTGTCCTTTCTAAAGGGTGTTTCACATGATGAATTTCTGTAGCTCTTTCTTAGGTGGTATGATATAGTCCTTATTAGTCAGCATCTTAACGAAATAGTTTAGGCTATTTATCGGCTCGTTCAAATTTGGCAATCGCTGTGCCAACTGAAATTTGACGGAGTACCTTTTTATAAGTTCTATGTCATCCATTTGTTTCAAGTCCTGCCGTGTATATGGATATTCAACTGCAATTTGACCTATCAACTCTTTCTTATAAGGTGGAGTTTCAAGACCCTTAGTTTGGCAGAACAGGTCTATCGTGCTATAAATCTCCTTATAAAGTGGTGGAGTACCTTTAGGAAAATAGTTGGTGTTGCCTTTGTCAAAACAATCAAGTGTGATTTTGTAACAACCTTTGTACCGTTTTATCAGATTCAGTTCGATGCACTTTTTCATGTACTTCTGAATCGTACCGTATGAAATGCTTAAATGTGCAGCCATTTCTCTAAGGCTGTACAATGTCAGGTTGCAGTTGTTCAGGCAAATGCACTTTACGAGGAGGATAAAGCCTTTGATGTCTGTTTCTTCATTTGGCGACAGCCCGTCAAAGTGCAAGTCAAGAAAATTTCTGCTTACTATGATGAAATCCTTTGGTGGTATATGCACTTTATAGAAATTCTTTTTCTTGGGTTGTCCGTTTTCTGTCTTGAAGTATTGGGGTGTAATATCAACATAACCAAGTCTTTTAGCTTTATGGAGATAATCACTGACTGTATCAGCGTTATATCCTGCTTCTTTAGAAAGCGTTTCCAATAGCACATTTGATTCGCCTGTATTGTAATCACTCTTAAAAAGGAGCAAGAGATAGACGTGTGCCTCTTTATTGGAAAGCTGTTTGCCTAAATTTATAGGAAACACCCTGTAATAGTTTTCGTCTTCTACTTTCATATCCTCTGCGCTTTTATGGCTATTCAACTTATGGCTGCTGAAAGCCTGTATAGCTATGTTAGTAGTAAATATAGTTAATAGTATATCCTTGCCTTTTATATCACCTAATCCGGCAATTTTATATCAGCTTGAAAAACAGGATAAAACAACATTTCAAGTCGGATGTTTTAAGCGACAGACAAGGGCAGAATAGGACTTGCCTGTCACACAAGCCCTATTGCTGCATTTTGGCTCAGGCAATTGCAGCCGCCTCTTTCAGCAAGGTAATGAAACAGTCGTTGTCCTTCACCTCTTTCAGCCTGCTTTCTTTCAGCTTCAAATTCTTCATGGCATCTAAGGCTTTGAAAGCGTCCTCGTCACTTGTCAGTGTCGCATAGGAATTGAATCCGTCTATAAAGTAACGCTTCGTGGCAAACATCACTGAAATGTTAGCTGCCTTGCAGAAAGTGACAAACTTATAGCCTCTTTCAATATCCACCTTTGCATCTTTCGGCAGGGCAACATCATCTCCTTTGAGAGCCTTTTTAATCAGGTTGTTGGAAAGTTTCTTGCCTGTGAAGATGATGGATGAAGTGGACGGGTTGAATCCCTCGTTTATCAGGTCAGCCATGCTTGCGAACAAGTCTTTGTGATTTCCTGCTGTCAAAGCGGCAACCACAAGCCTGTCCTTGTTGCTCCAGCTTGTACCTGTGCCATTTATGTCCACAAGGTACTCACCTACATTCTCCACGCTTCTTACACGGGTATTGGGTATCTTGTAGTCTTTGCCTGCTGCAACAAGTTTGGCAAATGCCATGCTCCTGTGTTGTCCGTCAAGTATGACGAAAAAATCATCGGCTTCTTCCGCAGCAACCTTATTTCCTCTAATGTCATGCAACTCATATCCTGCTGTAATCAGTGTCTTTGCGTCAGCAACGATTGTAGGATAGGCATTCTCGTACTTGCCATTGCTTATCAGAGCGATAAACTTGTCCACCTTTGAGTTGTCTATCGGACGGTTGTTTACCACATAGGCAATTTTCTTAGACACCTCTATCTTCTCACCTGTTGCTTCATCCACAACTTCAAAGATTACAGGTGAATTGCCCAAGTTTTCTTGTGCCTGCCTTTCAGCTTCCACAGAATCATCATACTGCTTGTTTTTCGCATCGACGACATCCTGCTGTGCTTTGATTACGGCTTCATCTGCACCCCTGTTTTTGAGTGATTGCAGCAATTCCTCTGCATTCTTCTTTGCTCTTTTCAACTCTGTAATGTTTGCACCCATTACAATGTTAGCCACTTGATTTTCTACTATAAAATTCATCTTATCCATCTCCTTAAAGGTTTATTCGTTAATAATTCAGTTTGCTTGTAACCACTAACCTATGCGCACTTGGCTTTCTGATTACGTTGCAAAGGTACGGGGCTTTCAGTGTAGTTATCAGGAATAAATTTGGTGTGGTTTTTATTCCCCCAACTCTTACTTAGACCTCTTGTCCTTTGACACTGCAAAGATGAAAAGAATAGTAACAGGCTATCAGTAATAAAAAATCCCACTATTCTATTCCCCTTTACAGAGAATGGAATAATGGGATAATTAAAAAGTTGTATTATATCTGTTTAGATAGAGAACTCTGGATAAATGCTGCTTACATTATTAGGATATTCATAGTTCCTGTATTGTTTAAGGTAGGCTTTGAGAGTTTCATTTTCAAGCACAAGCCAACATTTGTTTTGGGAGATTTTAGTGAAGTAGATTAGCTGGCACACCAAATCTGTTTCTTTAATGGAATGGTTGGCTCCTTTCTTCCTCTTAGCTCTTACCTGTGGTTGGGTATTGAAGAAACTAAGCAATATCCTTGCAAAGAAAGCTATAAAGGGAGATTCCTTTAACATGATGGATTCATCAGCCTGTTCTCTTTTATGTAGCTTCTTGTAATAATCCTCATCCACTTCTTTTTGGTAGTTGGTTATCATGTCTGCTATGGCTTTAATGGCTAAGGAACTGTCCACTACGATTTTCTGTTTTCCAGCCTTAAAAGTAAGGGTCATGGGTGCATCTCCTGACTTGTTGATTGCCTCACAAAGTCCTGTCAGTTGCTCAACAGGGGTCAGTTTCATGGTCACACCATTATAAAAAAGGTTCTCGCAATAATCGTATGTAAAGAGAATGAGTAACCAAAACTTGTCTGCATCCAACTCTAAATCTTGGATGAACTTTTGGATGGCATTGTTATTGATGTATTCTTTATAAGTGGATTTTGGAGCTATCTTGTTGGAATCGTATCTGTCTTTGAAGATTCTCATGCAAAGTGTGGCAGTCAAAGGGACACATGATGCGTTTGCCTTTTCGATTTCCTCTTTCGTGGCTTCTACAAAAGAAACATTAAAAGGATATTTGTAATCATCAAAGTCAGGCAATAAGATTGCTTCTACAAGACCAATGTATTCCATTAGCTCCATAGCGTCCTTATTCCACTCTAATTTATCTGTCATAATTCTCATTTTTATAATTGGATATGCAAAATTAGCAAGAATATTCCACTCACAATTATGCAAGTAGGATATTCTTTCACTTACTTATTTACCAAACACATATCTCACCACCTTATCATTAGCTTTATTCTCATTCACAAAATCACGCTCTATATAAATATCGGTCACTTTCATAGAATCGTCAATGTGGTTCAAAGCTGCATGAACTACATATTTATCAATGCCTACTTTGTTCAAGGCAATGGTAGCCCAACTATGGCGGGCAGCGTAATATTCCAAATCATCCACTTCTAATGTAGCACCAATCTCTTTAAGCCCATAGTTGATGGCTTTGTTGAAGCCTTTTTCATCTGCATAGTATTGATAGAAGTTGAATAACCGCTTACCTGTCTTGTCCTTGTACTTCTCTATTAAAGGCAAAATTATTTGAGGAACATCTACCACCATCTTCGCATTATCCAATCTGCGGTCTTTCGTTTTGGTTCTATAATAGGTGATAGTGTTATTCTTCATTTCTGTGGCATTATAAAGGTCTGCTGAATTGATTCCCATTAAACAGAATGAGAGAATAAAGCAATCTTTTGCCAAATTATAACGGCAAGTGGCTTTATAGCCTTTCTTCATGTCTTTATAAGGCAACTTCCATATCTTCTTTATGATGTCTGTGGATATGGCTCTCTTGCGTGTGGCTTCTTGTTTGGGTATGGCAAAGTCCTCAAAAGGTGAGTGGGGTATCAGAATCAGATTCTTGTCTTTCTTGTTGTACTTCTTCTTGGCTTCATTGAATAGCTTTTTGATGCTCACCAAATAGAGAGACAAAGAACGGTTAGAGGGGACACGCTTGCCTTGTGCTATCAGCTTCTTAGTTCTTGCTTCACGTTCTTTGTTCAAAAACGCTTTGAAATTCTCCAAGAAATCAAGGGTTATCAGATTCACGTCCAATTCTTCTGTATCAATGAAGCGTATTAAGGCATTAAGGGCAGAAGTATAATTGGGTGAACCTTTAATAGTGGTTGAGGCTATCCATTCACGGCTGAACTTTATAAAGTCAATAGTTTGCTGCTTCTGACGTTCACCGTCCAAATAGTCCATTACTTCATCAAGTGTATAATGGTTTAGTTCAATTTGTAGCTTGGCACACTTCTCCTGATAACTGCGAATCAGGCTATCCACTTCTTGCCTGACAGATGATGTCTGTTTGATTTTCAAGTCTTTAGTTAAGTCTTTGTTGGTGACAAACAAACTCGTTGACAAACGCTTTACTTTCCGGTCAAGGGTAAACCGTAGCTTGACATTGTACGTTCCATCCAACTTCTGTTCTTGCTTCTTGATTTCTGCTTTGATAGTCAGCATCTTGTACATCTTTTAATTAGTCAACAATTAGTCAACAAATGATGTGAAAGGCACAGATAACGGCTCAACGTAAAAACCTGAGGATTAAATCAGATAAAATCGT
>ULRR01051798.1_pt1 | contig 17312 bp, 16 predicted proteins | sample 1955651 | NCBI WGS metagenome assembly ULRR01 (sample SAMEA4835688, study PRJEB28245) | human gut metagenome | biome: gut microbiome; material: fecal sample | place: Denmark | collected 2008
ATGCCTAACGCCAGAGATTCTATTATATCATATCCGTTGTCAATATTCAAGATAGCGGCGCCCAAAACGGCGCAATTTGTTGTAATTAGCGGCAGATAAACGCCCAGCGCCTCATACAGAGTAACGCTTACCCTCTTTATTATCATTTCCACAAGCTGTACAAGAGAAGCGATAACAAGTATAAATACCAGCGTTCGGAGGTATGTAACGTTAAAGTACAGAAGCACATAGTTGTACAGCACGTTGGTTATAACCGAAGCCAGCGCCATAACAAAGGTAACTGCCGCCCCCATGCCCACCGCCGTTTTAACTTTATTAGAAACCCCCATAAAGGGGCAGATGCCCATAACTCTTGAAAATACAAAATTATCTACTATGATTGCGCTGACTATTATGCCCAGGATATTTATTACTCCGTCCATTACGCCTTATTCCCCCTTTTATTGCGTATGGCCGCCAGAATGGCCAGTACAGCGCTTAAAGTAATAAACCCGCCGGCAGTCATGGTAAAGCCGCTTATCGCCGGAACGCCTTCGGGCAGAATCCGAAAGCCAAATATGCTGCCCGAACCCAAAAGCTCCCGTATGCTGCCTATAAGCGTAAGGGCAACGGTAAAGCCCGCGCCCGTCCCCAGCGCATCAGCCGCCGAAGCCAGCAGCCCGTTTTTGGAAGCAAAGCTCTCGGCGCGCTCCAGAATTATGCAGTTGACCACTATAAGGGGTATAAATATGCCCAGGGATGCATTGAGGGAAGGCAGAAACGCCTCCAGCAGCATCTGAACGATGGTGGAAAAAGACGCTATAATCACAATAAAGCAGGGTATACGGACCTGGTCGGGTATAAACTTCCTGAACGCCGACACCAGCAGGCTGGAGCAAAGCAACACGAATATAACAGATACTCCCATGCCGAAGCCGTTAAAGGCCGAAGTGGTAACCGCCAGGGTCGGGCACATCCCCAGCACCATAACAAAGGTTGGATTGTTGGTTATTGCGCCTTCCTTAAAAATCCGGGCCAATGATTTTTTATTATTGTTCTCCATATACCGGCCCTCCCAAAAGATATTTTTCCATATAGCTCCGCGCGGTATTGACCGCCTCTGCTACTCCGCGCGATGAAATGGTTGCTCCCGTAATAGGGGTTATATTTTCGCCCAGCACAGCTTCTCCAGAAAGCCCCTCAAACTGGCTGCGGAAATCCTCTTCGGTAATTTTTGCTCCCAGATTGGGAGTCTCGCTGTGCGAGCCCACTATTATGCCCGTGACTTTTCCCTCAGCGTCAAAGCCCACTCTCAAAGCAATATCCCCGCCGTAGCCTTGGGCGCGTATTATCACAATACTGCCGGCATACTGACCGTCCTTAAGCGCAGCATAAGCTCCGTCTATCCGGGAAAATTCTTCTCCCGCCTCAACCGGCTGAGATATATATTCTGCATCAGGAATAAGCTGCTTAAGCGCCTGCTGTATTTCCTGCCTTTCATTTTCAGCAATTTTATCAGCCGTTACCGCATTGACCCCCGCCAAAGCGGCAACGCATATAAGGCATACGACAAACAGCCGGAAAGTAATACTCAAAATCTTCTTCATTTGCGCTTCACCTCACCATAAATGCGGGGCCTTATGTATTTGTCCAGCAGCGGAGTGACAAGGTTCATCAGCAGTATGGCAAACATTACGCCTTCGGGCCAGGAGGAAAACTGCCTTATAAGAATGGTCAGTATTCCGCAGCCCGCGGCAAAAATTATCTGTCCGACAGGAGTTATGGGGCTGGTAGCGTAATCCGTAGCCATAAAGGCCGCGCCGAAGAGCAGACCGCCCGAAAGCAATTCGGCCGCAACGCCGCATTCCCGGCCCAATAAAAGAGAAGTAAGGGCCGCAGCCGCCAGCATTATTACCGGGATGCGCCATGATATAACCCTGCGCGCAAGCAGATAAACAAGTCCCAGAATAACAGCCAGTTTGCAGGTTTCACCCAATGTTCCGCCATAATTGCCTAAAAACAGTTCCCAAAGGCTCAGCGTACCCGGCTGATAGCCTATATCCAAAGGAGTGGCGCCCGTCACGGCATCCAATGCCGGCTGATTGTACTGCATGCTGCTGAAAACACTGGCAAAGGATAGGAACATAAAGGCGCGGCCGGTCAGCGCCGGGTTCAAAATATTCGCGCCCAATCCCCCGAAGCACTGTTTAGCCACAATTATTGCAAAGGCGCTGCCCAGGATAACCACATACACCGGAGCGCCCACAGGCAGCACCAGCGCATAGAGCAGGCCGGTAACAGCCGCGCTTAAATCGCTTAAAGTATTAGGGCGCTTCATAACTTTCAGGCACAGATATTCGCAGGCAACGGCTGTAAGCACAGAAAGCGCTATGACCAGCAGGCTCCTGTAGCCAAAAATTATTACCGAGCTTATAACCGCGGGCAAAAGCGCTATAATCACGTCCAGCATTATGCGCTGGGTAGTATCCTTATGCCTTATATGCGGAGAAGAGGAAATTTTCAGTTTGTTCATCTTACTTCCCTCCCTCTTTGGTTAACCGCTTTCTTGGCCAGGCGCAGGGACTGCATAAGGTATCGTTTAGCCGGACAGATAAACGTGCAGCTGCCGCATTCTATGCAGTCTTTAATATGCCATTTTTCACATTCGTCCAGCTTGTTTGCGCGTGAAAACGCATCCAAAAGAGAAGGAACCAGCCCTATGGGACATACATTTGCGCACCGTCCGCAGCGTATGCAGGGAGATTCCTCCGGCAGAGCGGCGTCCTTTTCATTAAGCAGCAGCAAACCCGATGTGCCTTTAATTACAGGCGAATTGATATCCGCAACCGCCACACCCATCATGGGCCCGCCCGAAATTATCTTAACAGCCTTATATTCGTCTATGTCCAGAAATTTAAGCACGTCTATAATGCGCGTACCTAAAGGGATATAGAGGTTATATCCCCCATTAATGGCGCTGCCGGCTACCGTCGTTACCCGCCCCGTTACCGGCTCGCCCTTTACCGCCGCGTTATACAGCGCCGCAGCTGTAGCGACATTCACCACTACGCAGCCAATGGTTGAGGGAAGCCCTCCCGAAGGCACCTGGCGCCGGGTAAGCTGATATATAAGCTGCTTTTCAGCGCCCATAGGATAGCGTTTGGGCAGAACAAGGACAGAAATTTCAGGAAACTGCCCTGCCTGTTCACGCATAACGCGAATGGCTTCGGGCTTATTTGCCTCTATCCCTACCAGAATTTTAGGAGCGCCTACAGCCATAGCCGCAAGGCGGGCACCTAAAAGGATATCCTGCGGATGCTCTATCATCTGCCGGTTATCCGCCGTTAAATAGGGTTCGCATTCGGCGCCGTTAATAATGAGAAAATCTATTTTGTCTTTGGTAGACAGCTTAACATGGGTGGGGAAAGCCGCTCCGCCCATTCCGGCCAGCCCCATTTTCTCAGCGGCGGCAATTATCTCTTCGCGCGAAGGAGAAGGATTTGAAATAAATTCCGCACGCTCATAATTATTATCATTATTAATAACGATGGTGGGCACAGGCATACCGGCTGCGTTGTTATAATTTACAATTTCAGCCACCTTGCCCGAAACGCTGGAATGTATATTGGCGCTGACCTGCCCGTGCCTGGCCGCTATAATCTCGCCCAAGCGGACAAACTGCCCCTTTTGCACCGCAGGCTCAGCAGGGCTTCCCAAATGCTGAACCAAAGGAATGTACACCCTTTCAGGCGCGGGCATAACCTGAATGGGCTTTTGCGCCCAGGTCACACTCTGCTCCTGCCTGCGGGTAAGCGGATGAATACCCCTACTCTTTTTAAGCACAAACATTCCTCCTAATAAAATTCGATTTATTATAGCATATTTTATCCCCTTTGAAAATACCAAAAATTAATAATCATTATATGATTTATTAATATGTTTTAAGACGCTTGCCCATATAATAAAAATGTTATATACTATTCAAGGCTTACGGGTAATAAAAATATGCTTAAGGCCGTATAATACGCTGTAATTAAAGGCCGGCATTAAAAAATGCACCCTAATTCAATAAGCTTATAAACGAGGTGTATATGGAAAATAACACTGCTCCCGCAAAGAATGAAGCTCCGCAGGATAAAATGACTCCTGCCAAGTGGCTGCTGCGCCTTCTCCAGGGTGCAATAATAGGCGCCGGCGCCGTGCTGCCCGGAATAAGCGGCGGCGTGCTCTGCGTAGTATTCGGCATATATCAGCCCATGATGGAACTTCTGGCCCATCCCTTCAGAATGTTCAAAAAATACTATCAAATGTTTATTCCAATACTGCTGGGAGTGGCCGCAGGCTTTTTATTACTGGCCCGTTTGCTTAGCCTGCTGTTCAACGCAAACGAAACTATCATGATTTGCATTTTTATCGGGCTGATTGTGGGGACTCTGCCCTCTCTTTACCGCGAAACCGGCCAGAAGGGGCATCCCAAATCTGCCTGGATAGCCTTTGCCATCGCTTTTATTGTGCTGTATGCCCTGCTTATGTTCCTAAAATTGGGCGGGCAGTTAGACATAACTCCAAATATATGGTGGTATTTCTTCTGCGGCATAATTTTCGGCATAAGCATAATCGTACCCGGCATGTCCTTTTCCTCCCCCCTTATGGCGCTCAACCTTTACGAGCCCATGATAGACTCCATAACCGCTTTTTCCCTTGAAGCCATTATTCCCATAGGCATAGGAACGGTATTGGTCATAGTCGCTCTTTCACGCGCGGTAAATTACCTCTTTGACAGGCATTACGCCATAGCCAGCCATATAATCCTTGCCGCCGTTCTGGCCACTACATTCTCAATAATTCCTTATCAATTCAGCAGTGCCGGACATTTCATTATCTGCCTGGTCTGTGCCGTGGCCGGCTTCTTTGCCGCATGGGGATTAGATAAAATCAGCAATAAATATCTTTCTTCAAATAAATAAAGCTTTTAGGCGCAATTCGGCTTAAAATACCAAGTAATGCGGATTGCGCTTTTTATTCTGCAATGCTAAATTAGAAACCGCCTGTGAGATTAACTGCTCAGGCGGTTTTTGTATATATTAAAAAGGGGGCCGGCCGATCTTTGCCGGTAATTATTGCGGTATGGGCAGAAAAACGGGAAACTATGAAATAGATATGTGCAGCGGTCCGATATTTAAAAAGGTAGTCTTGTTTGCTTTTCCTTTAATGATATCGGGAATACTTCAGCTCTTATACAACGCCGCTGATATTATAGTGGTAGGACAGTTTTCCAGCAGCGACGCAATGGCCGCCGTAGGCTCAACCTCCTCCCTTATCAATTTGCTGACTAATGTTTTTATAGGCCTTAGTATTGGCGTAAGCGTGCTTATCTCAAAATTCTACGGGGCGGGCCAGCAGAAGGATATATTTGAAACCGTACATACAGCCATCGGCCTGAGCCTTATATGCGGCGTGCTTGTGGGAATCCTCGGCTTCATATTCGCCGGCACCATGCTGGAATGGATGGATTCGCCCGATAACGTCCTGCCCAAGGCCACCCTTTATATGAAAATATATTTCCTGGGCATGCCGGCATTTATGGTATATAATTTCGGCAGCGCGGCGCTCCGGGCGGTTGGGGACACCCGCCGCCCCCTGTATTACCTTACTATTTCAGGCGTGGTAAATATACTTCTCAATCTGCTTTTTGTAATTGTATTTGATATGAGCGTGAGCGGTGTAGCCATCGCTACTATAATATCCCAGTATATATCCGCTTCTCTTGTAATCAGGTGCCTGGTTAAAAGCGGCGGCGCATGCAGGCTCAGCCTGAAGCACGTTAGAATATACCGCAAAAAGCTGGGCGCTATTTTACGAATCGGACTGCCTGCCGGGATACAAAGCTCGCTGTTTTCCATATCCAATGTGCTTATTCAATCCTCGGTTAATTCCTTCGGTTCAACAGTAATGGCGGGAAATACCGCGGCGGCCAGCCTGGAAGGATTTGTATATACCGCCATGAACTCCATGTATCAGGCGGCCCTTTCCTTTACCGGACAGAATTTCGGCGCAGGGCAGATTAAGCGCATAAAGCGCATAGCCGTCATATGCCTGCTCAGCGTTACAGTTGTGGGCCTGGTATTAGGCAACATCGTCTATCTCCTGGGGGAATTTTTGAGCGGCATATATTCGCCTGAGCAGCCTGTAATTGACGTAAGCATCTCACGGCTCAGCATTGTATGCACTACTTATTTTCTCTGCGGCATAATGGATGTATTAGTAGGACTGCTGCGCGGCATGGGGCAGTCGCTGTTGCCTACAACTGTTTCCCTGCTGGGAGCCTGCGCTTTCAGGGTAGTATGGATATATACAGTTTTCGCTCAGAACCGTACTCTTACCACTCTTTATATATCCTATCCGGTGTCCTGGATAATAACATTGCTTATTCATTTCATTTGCTTTATTATCATTTATAATTATAATAAGCGCAAGCTGCTTAAATCGCATAACGGACATGAAAACATTCAGCTGCCCGAAGCAACAACTTGAACCAGTTGGAAATTTTGCTTTAATCAAAAACACGCGTTAAACGCCATGGCCAGACTGTCGATAAATCTAAAATTATTTTTTGCGGCTTTAAGCCGTATTTTATTTTCAGGCGGCAGGTGTTTCGGAAAAACTCATTATAGGCAAAAAACCGTTTTGGAAGCGACTGCCCAAGGTCGTCGGTATGGTATGGGCAGGGATATGGCACAGTCTAGAAATCTTTGATTTCCGAGCGGCCGGCATTCCCGACTAAAAGCCATCGTCTTTTTCAGAGCGCTCATACCGCGTTAAACGCCGCAGCATGCCCAAGCCCGGAAAACTTATTATTGATAAGCGATTCAGATACGCGGAATAAACACACCAGCCGCATTAATTTTTCAGGCCGTCATCCGCGCTTTTATTAGAAAAACACAATAAAATAGCTGTAAATTTTTGCTCCATCAGCTTATAAGCTGAAGCACGGCCCAGTCGGCCAAATCCAAGCCCTTATCAGTGAGCCGCAGCGTCTGGGGCGTGAGCTGCAAAAGCCCGTTTTGAACAAGCATATCAATTCTTTGGGTATATAATTCATATATATCCCGGCCAAAGCGCGCTTTAAAGCGGGACCGGTCAATGCCGCTGATTAGCCGCAGTTCAAGCATAATGCATTCCAGCAATCGGTCCTCCCGGTTTAATTCCTGAACCTCGTACCGCGCATGCGGGTTGTGCAAATAGCCATTTAAATCGCAGGCATTATGATATCTTTTATTATCATAGCAGGAGTGCGCGGCGCAGCCCAGGCCGATATAATCCCCGCCCAGCCAGTAATTAAGATTATGCCGGCATTCCCTGCCGGAGAGCGCATAATTGGATATTTCATAGCGCGCATATCCCGCTTTTTCAAGAAATCCGCCAGTTTTATGATATATGCGTCTGTCCTCTTCTTCGGATATGGGGTTTAATTCGCCTTTATCTACCTTAATTCCCAAAGGGGTATGCTCGTCTATAATAAGAGAATAAACCGAAATATGCTCAGGAGAAATGCTAACCGCTTTTTCAAGTGTAAGCTCAAAATCCTCCCACGTCTGGCCCGGCAGAGAGGATATAAGGTCTATATTGATATTGCTAAACTCCCGCCTTGACCATTCATAAGCCTGAACAAAGCGGTTATAGTCGTGTAGGCGCCCCAGCAGCTTTAATTCTTCGTCCAATGAGGATTGAAGCCCTATTGAAAGCCTGTTTACACCGGCACTTTTATAAACTTGCAGCTTTTGGCAGGACAAACTGGAGGGATTGCATTCCAATGTTATTTCCGCATCCCTTTTTAGATAAAAATGAGCGCCCGCCTCATTAAGCAGACGGGCGATATTGTCTTCTGAAATATAACTGGGAGTACCGCCGCCGATAAAAACAGTGTCTATATCCTGCTGCGGATATGCTTTCATTTCAGACAGAACAGCGGTTATATATTCCTCCTCGCAGTCTCTCCCGGCAAAGGAAACGAAATCGCAGTATGCGCATTTTTGAGCGCAAAAAGGAATATGTATATACAGACCAGCCATATCAGTTAATTTTAAGCACAGCCATAAACGCCTCGGACGGCACCTCTACGGTACCTATCTGGCGCATGCGCTTTTTGCCTTCCTTCTGCTTTTCCAGCAGCTTCTTTTTACGGGTTATATCTCCGCCGTAGCACTTGGCCAGCACGTCCTTGCGCAATGCCTTAACCGTCTCCCTGGCTATTATTTTGCCGCCTACTGCCGCCTGGATGGGTATTTCAAACATCTGGCGCGGGATAACCTCTCTTAAGCGCTCGGCAATAGCCCTTCCCCTTGCATACGCTTTATCCTTATGGACTATGGTGCTCATAGCGTCGCAGATATCCCCGTTAAGCAGTATATCCAATTTGACCAGCTGGCTCTCCTGATAGCCGATTATCTCATAGTCAAAGGAAGCGTATCCGCGCGTGCGGGATTTTAAGGAGTCAAAGAAATCATATATTATCTCATTTAACGGAAGATGATATTCCAGCACGGCACGGTTCTCCTCTATATATTTCATGTTGATATATACGCCGCGCTTTTCCTGGCAAAGCTCCATAATAGTGCCTATATAATCGGGCGGCGTCATTATATCCGCCTTGACAATAGGCTCCTCCATGCTTTGGACCTCTTCAGGCCTAGGCATATCCGCGGGATTATCCAGCACCATCTCCGAACCGTCCGTGCGCTTAATCTTATAAATAACGCTGGGAGCCGTGGTAACAAGGTCAAAATCAAATTCCCGCTCCAGACGCTCCTGGATTATCTCCATATGCAGCATGCCCAAAAAGCCGCAGCGGAAGCCAAAGCCCAGCGCCGCGGAGGTTTCTGGTTCAAATGCCAGCGAAGCATCGTTAAGCCTGAGTTTTTCAAGAGCTTCCTTTAAATCCTCATATTCCGAGCCGTCCGCCGGATAAATTCCGCAGAAAACCATGGGCTGCACTTCTTTATAGCCGGGCAGCGCGCTTTCTGCCGGCCTGTCCGCGCCCGTAATGGTATCTCCCACTCTGGTCTGGGACACGTTTTTTATACTGGCGGCTATATAGCCTACGTCCCCCGCGCTGAGCATATCGCACGGCGTATAATGAGGAGTGAATACCCCCGTTTCAGTAACTTCAAATTCAGCATTGGTGCTCATCATGCGTATTCTGTCCCCTACCTTGACCGAACCGTTTTTAATGCGCACAAAGCTGAGTGCGCCCTTAAAATTATCATAGCAGGAATCAAAGATGAGCGCCTGAAGGGGAGCCTGCGCATCCCCCTGCGGAGGGGGCACGTTTTTAACTATGGTATGCAGCACATCCTCAATATTCAAGCCCTCTTTAGCTGAAATCCGGGGCGCGTCCTGCGCGGGCAAGCCTATAATATCCTCTATTTCCTTAATTGTATTTTCCACATCCGCGCTTGGAAGGTCTATTTTATTGATTATGGGCAGGATTTCAAGATTCTGTTCCAGCGCAAGATACACGTTGGCCAATGTCTGCGCCTCTATACCCTGGGTGGCGTCTACTACTAAGAGCGCGCCCTCGCAGGCGTTCAGGCTGCGGGATACTTCATAGGTAAAGTCCACATGGCCGGGAGTATCTATTAAATTGAGGATATATTCCTCCCCCTCGCAGGTGTAGAACATGCGCACGGCCTTAGATTTTATAGTTATGCCGCGCTCCCTCTCCAATTCCATATCATCCAGGACCTGCTGCTGCATATCCCGTGCCGAAATGGTGCCGGTGGAATCCAATAATCTGTCAGCCAGCGTGGATTTGCCGTGGTCTATATGCGCAATTATGCAGAAATTGCGTATTCTTTGCATTCTGTTATCTAACGCCATAAATCTTATTTCCCGCAGCAGAATTTATATTTTTTGCCGCTGCCGCAGGGACAGGGGTCATTTCTGCCCACCTTAACGCTCTTGGCTATATTTTCATCTTTCCATTTTTCCAGGATTTCATGCCTCTTTTCCTTGGAGAGGACGTCCTCCCACTCGGGAAGATTATACAGCCATTTAGCACGCGCGTTGAGCATGTTGTAATAGAGCTTTTCCGGCTCAAATTCCATATCCAGCTCAGTAGTATCCTCCAGTGTCTCCAAATCCACCTGCTCTTTCAGGCTGGTATTGGCTCCGTCAATAAAACCCGCGAACACAGGGGGTTCCATATTAAACTGCTCCGCCAGCTCCGCTTCGGTGCCCTTTAAAGCAAAGCTCTTTTCTCCCAGGATTTTTTTATAATTCTGGGTTTCCTTATCATAGTATTCTCCCCAGAATAAAGCTTCTTCCCTTTCGCCGTTTAAAAGCTCCAGGCTCTTTTTCCATGCCTCATATACTTTCATATCCTTTAACCTCTCATCAAATTATAAATTAGCTTCCAGCGTATTCCTGATAGCAGAAATAAATTCAGAGGACGTAACGCTCTTTTTATTTTCCAGGCTGCTCATGGCGTAAAGATCCCCGGTCATTATACCCGATTCTACCGTGGATATAACCGCCTGCTCCAATTTGCCCGCGAACTCGCACAGCGCCCGAATATCGTCCAATTCGCCCCGCTTTTTCAGCGCGCCTGTCCAGGCAAAAATTGTAGCTATGGGGTTAGTGCTGGTGCGCTCTCCCTTAAGATAGCGGTAATAATGGCGGGTAACAGTGCCGTGAGCGGCCTCATATTCATAATTGCCGTCGGGTGAAACCAAAACGCTGGTCATCATGGAGAGCGAACCGAAGGCTGTCGCCACCATATCGCTCATAACATCCCCGTCATAGTTCTTGCAGGCCCAGATAAAACCGCCCTCAGAGCGTATAACCCTGGCTACGGCATCGTCTATGAGCGTATAGAAATACTCTATGCCCGCTTTTTCAAAACGCTCTTTATATTCCTCATATATTTCTGCAAATATATCTTTAAAGCGATGGTCATAAGTTTTTGAAATGGTATCTTTAGTAGAAAACCATAAATCCTGCTTCTGATCCAGCGCGTAATTAAAGCAGGCATGGGCAAAGCTGGATATGGAAGCGTCGGTATTATGCATGCCCATAATTATTCCGGGGCCGTCAAAGGAATGTATTTCGGCGCGCTTTTCGCTTCCGTCGGGCAATGTAACCACCAATTCAGCCTTAGAACCCGCAGAAGCTTTAAGCTCGGTATTTTTGTAAACATCCCCGTACGCATGACGGGCAATGATTATGGGCTTTTTCCAGCTGCGCACGCTGGGCTGAACGCCCTTTACTATTATAGGCGCCCTGAAAACTGTTCCGTCCAATATCGCCCTTATAGTGCCGTTAGGACTTTTCCACATTTTCTTAAGCTTATATTCCTCAACGCGCTGAGCGTTGGGGGTAATGGTAGCGCATTTTACGCCTACGCCGTATTTTTTTATCGCCTCGGCGGCCTGAACGGTAACCTGGTCATCCGTTTCGTCCCGGTGAGGCAGGCCCAAATCATAATATTCGGTATTGAGCTCTATAAACGGCGAAAGCAATTCGTCCTTTATCTCCTGCCACAGTATCCTGGTCATTTCATCCCCGTCCATCTCAACAAGAGGGGTTGTCATCTTTATCCTTTCCAATGCGCTTCCTCCTTAATATAATACAAAATATGCTTTATAAATTTTACTATATTTCCGCAGAAAAATCAAATGCTTTTGGGATGCACGGCAAAAGGTCGGCAGGGGCTTTATTTAATGCTGAAAGGCTCAAAACGCAGCAAAGGGGGCGGCCCGCAGCTTTGGCCGCTGCCGCGGCCAAAGAGAGGCCTTGCCGCGCAGCGGCAAGGCCCCAGCCCGGCCGGAAGGCCGGGCCTGCGGGCCGCCCCTCCCCAAAAGCTTTTAAGCCTTTCAGCATTAAATAAAGCCCCTGCCAATAAAAACGCAAAAAGCGCTTGCATAAATATTCATTTTAATGTATAATCCAATCTATAATTTTAAGGACAGGATATGATAGATTATGATTAAAACAAGCGTCATTGGCGCAACAGGCTACGCAGGAGCCGAATTGGTAAGACTTCTTGCTTCTCATCCCCAAGTGGAAATAGCCCATTTAGTCTCGCATAGCTATGCAGGCCAGGATATGAATCAGATATACAAAAATTTTGAAGGAAAGTTTTCCCAAACCCTGGATCCATTAGATATAGATATGCTGATTGAGGACAGCGACTGTATTTTTACCAGCCTGCCCCATTCAGCGGGCGGAGAAGTTATCGCCCAGCTTTACAATGCCGGCAAAACAGTCATAGATTTAAGCGGGGATTACCGTTATAACGACGCGGCTGTATATGAAAAATGGTACGGAGCAGCCCATCCCCATCCCGAACTGCTCAAAAAGAGCGTGTACGGCCTGCCCGAACTGCATAGAGAAGAAATTAAGAAATCAAAGCTAATAGGCAACCCTGGCTGTTACACCACATGCTCCATCCTGGCTCTTGCTCCCTTAGCCAAGGCCGGAATAATAGATAATAAAAGCATTATAATTGATGCAAAGTCCGGTTCTACCGGTGCGGGACGGTCGGTTTCCCAGGCAATGCATTTCTGCGAAGTAAATGAGAGCGTAAAAGCTTACAAAGTGGCAACCCACCGTCACACTTCCGAAATAGAGCAGGAACTGTCCCTGCTTGCAAAGGAAAACATCCAGCTTTCCTTTACTCCCCATCTTCTGCCCATTAACCGGGGCATACTTGCCACAAGCTACGCTAATCTCACTGCTGATGTGGATTTTGATTATGTATACGAGCTTTATATGCAGGCATATTCATCCCATCCCTTCGTCGTTATATGCCAAAAAAACGAGCTGCCCGAAATTAAGCATGTCGCCGGCTCAAATTATATTCATATCGGCTTTGTGCTGGATATGCGGCTTAAACGGATTATTGTTGTTTCTGTAATTGACAATCTTATAAAAGGCGCCGCCGGCCAGGCAATCCAAAATATGAATCTTATATACGGACTGGATGAAACAACCGCGCTTAATATGCCCGCTTGGTATCTGTAAAAAGGAGAGAGAAAAATGAACGATATTTATAACGAATATATAGCCAAAGCAAATATACTCACAGAAGCTTTGCCGTATATACAAAAATTTTCAGGCAAAACCATAGTAATAAAATACGGCGGCAACGCCATGACCGACGAAAGCATAACTAAAACCATACTTCAAGACATAACCCTGCTTAAATATGTAGGCGTAAATCCTGTAGTAGTACATGGCGGCGGACCTGAAATAAATAAAATGCTGGCTAAATTAGATATAAAATCCTCCTTCCATAACGGCCTGCGCATTACCGATGCCGCAACAATGGAGGTAGTCCAGATGGTGCTTACAGGCAAAATCAACAAAGACATAGTTTCAAGCATAAACGCTCTGGGAGGCAAAGCCATAGGCCTGAGCGGAAAGGATGCTTCTCTGATAACCGTTCAGAAGAACCCGCCTACGCCGGACGGAGTTGACCTGGGCTTTGTAGGCAAAGTTACCGGAGTTAATACAAAACTGCTGGAAAAACTGGTTCAGGATGAATATATCCCGGTAATTGCGCCTGTTGGCGCAGACGAGCAGGGAAACAGCTATAATATAAACGCCGATACCGTAGCAGGCGAAATAGCTGCCCGCCTCAAAGCGGAAAAGCTTATCTTCTTAACAGACACCGACGGCATATATGAGAATTATGAGGACAAAAGCTCACTTATGAGCGTTATAAGCATCAATCAGATTAATAAGATGATAGCTTCGGGCGCCATTGAGGGAGGCATGATACCCAAAGTGCGCGGCTGCATTAAAGGAATTGAATCAGGAGTGCATCATACCCATATTTTAAACGGCACTATCCCCCACCCGCTTATCCTTGAAATTTTTACCGATAAGGGCATTGGCACAATGGTGACAGAAAAGGAGGCCGTCTGAATGAATCTGGAACAGATAATTGAGCTGGATAAAAGCTGCTATATGAATGTTTTCGGCAGCCGCACGCCTGTTTGCTTTGAATACGGCAAAGGCAGCACCCTTTATGACAAATCAGGCAAAGCCTATATTGATTTCCTGGGCGGAATAGCCGTAAACTGCTTAGGCTACGGCGACGAGGGGCTCACTCAGGCTATAAGCGAGCAGGCGCAGAAATTAATTCACTGCTCCAACCTCTTCTACATTGAAAAACAAACCGAGCTGGCTCAAAAGCTTTATCAGCTTTCAGGCGGTTACAAATGCTTTTTCTGCAACAGCGGCGCTGAAGCCAACGAAGGCGCTTTTAAGCTGGCGCGCAAATATTTTTACGCCCAAGGCATAGACAGATATGAGATAATTTCGGCTAAAAATTCATTCCACGGCCGGACCATGGCCACAATAGCCGCCACAGGACAGGAAAAATACCAGCTGCCATACGCTCCCCTGCCCGCGGGCTTTATAAACGTGGAATACAACTCCATAGACGCATTAAAAAGCGCGCTCACTCCTCATACGGCCGCCGTTGTTTTGGAAACCACTCAGGGAGAAAGCGGCGTTATAGAGGGCCGGCCAGAATATCTTAAAGCAGTAAGCGAATTATGCAGAAAAGAAGGCATTCTCCTTATAGTAGACGAGGTGCAGACAGGCATGGGGCGCACCGGGACCATGTTCTCCTTCGAGCAGTATAATTTAAAACCAGATATATTTACCCTGGCTAAAGGCTTAGGCGGTGGAGTTCCAATAGGTGCAGTGCTGGCGCGGCCCGAAACAGCAGATGCATTTGCGCCGGGCGACCACGGCAGCACCTTCGGCGGCAATCCATTGGCCTGCGCCGCCGCGGTATATGTGACCCGGCGGCTGGACGAAAATATGCTCAGTCAGGTAACGCAAAAAGGAGAATATTTAAAAAGCCGCCTTGGGGAATTGGCTAAAAAATATTCCTTCATAAAAGAGGTGCGCGGAAAGGGCCTGCTTGTGGGCATGGAATTATCGCAGAATATTTCGGGCAAGGATATAGTTGCCAAAGCGCTTATAAAAGGCTTTATTCTTAACTGCGCCGGACACAACACCCTGCGCTTTGCCCCGCCCTTTATCATAACCAAGGAAGAAATAGACGCGCTTATAGTCGCGCTTGACGAAATTTTTACAACCATTAAATAAAAGGAGCTGTTATCTATAAATGAAGCTGGAAAATTATACTCCCCAAAAACCCTTTAGCCAAAAGCATCTGCTGCGCTTACAGGATTATACCAAAGACGAAATTTTACAGGTGCTTTCCCTGGCTCTGGATTTAAAAGCAAAGCAGAAAGCACATATCCCCCATAAACTGCTCGAAGGCAAGACGCTGGCCATGATATTTACCAAAGTTTCTACCCGTACCCGCGTTTCATTTGAAACGGGCATGCAGCAGCTGGGCGGGCACGCCTTGTTCCTCAGCAGCAACGATATACAGCTGGGCCGGGGCGAACCCATAGCGGATACTGCCAGAGTCATGTCCCGCATGGTGGACGGCATAATGATACGCACCTTTAAGCAGTCTGACGTGGAAGATTTAGCCAAATACGGTTCAGTCCCGGTAATAAACGGCCTTACAGACCTTTTGCACCCATGCCAGGTATTAGCCGACCTTTTAACCATATACGAACATAAAAACAAGCTGAAAGGGCTTAAATTGGCCTATTTGGGAGACGGCAACAATATGGCGCACTCCCTCCTCATAGGATGCTCCAAGGTGGGCATGGATGTCGCCGTAGGCTGCCCTGAGGGATATATGCCCCAGGCTGAAATAGTCGAGCAGGCCAAAGCCAACGCGCAGGCCGAGGGCTCGAATGTATTAATCACTGCCAGCCCGCAGGAGGCGGCTGCCGGCGCCGATGTAATTTATGCAGACGTATGGGCCAGCATGGGCCAGGAAGCCGAACAGAAAAAGCGGGAGCAGATATTCCCGCCCTACCAGGTAAATAAAGAGCTGTTCAGCCTGGCCAAGCCCGACGCTATATTTTTGCACTGCCTGCCTGCTCACCGCGGCGAAGAAGTTACTTCTGACGTAATAGATTCAAGCGCCAGCGTAATATTTGACGAAGCCGAAAACCGCCTGCACGCCCAAAAGGCCGTAATGGTCCTGCTTATGGGGGAGGCTTCCAAAAAATGACAGAAATACGCACGGCTAATGAAAAGGACGTTCCCGACATACTGTATATAACAAAAGAGGCCTTTAAAAAATATGCCGCCGATTTAGGACAGCCCGAAAAGGTTATGGCTCTTAAAGAGAATGAAAAAACCATTCTGGACGAATTAAAGCGAAAAACCATTCTGCTTGGCTTTTACGAGGGCAAAGCAGTTGGGGCTGTCCGCTTTGAAAAAATACCGGGGAACCTCGCTTATATAACCCGCTTCGGCGTACTGCCAGAGGCGCAGAAATGCGGAATGGGGCGAAAGCTTATAAGCGAGGTATGCGCCCGCTGCGCACAGGAGGGCATAACCGCAGTAGCGCTGCATACCTGCACTAAAATGTTTCCCCTTGTGCGTTTCTACTACGGGCAGGGCTTTTATATCCATTCCACAACCCAGGACCGGGGCTATGTGCGCGGATTGTTTTTAAAGGAACTGACAAGCCAAACTCACGAAACCATGGATTTAACTTTTGTCAGCAAGCTTTAAACGCCCGTATACCGGCTTGAAAAGCTCTTGCACGAATAAAAATATTATGCTATCATAATTTTGCTTATTGAAACAGCGGGTTAGGATGGCAATACAATACCACGTCTAATACGCTTAAAAAATGGAGAGCTTGTTTCCATTTAAAAAGCCGCCGTCCTTAAAATACTCAAGCATTCCTGCGTCCTGTTCTGCCCTGCAAATAAAAAAGCGCGCTTCCAGACTGTCGTATATTTTCGCCCGGAAGGCTAATACAGCAGACGCAAGGCGCACAGGTACCAGGGTATGCCATTGCCCTTGCAGCTTGGCGGGTGCATCTTTAATGCTAAAAAAGGTATTATTCTCCGATTGTATTGCTTAAACTAACATTGCATCTTTGCCCAAAGCTTCAGCAAGCTTAAAAATACTAATACCATAATAAAGGAAGTGTTTATATGAAGCAGATTGATAAGGATATGACCATACGGGAAGTACTGAGCATTTCCCCCGATTCGGCCGCGGTATTTGCGGGTTACGGAATGTTCTGCATAGGCTGCCCCAGCGCCCAGGCCGAAACGGTAGAAGAAGCCTGCCAGGCGCACGGCATTGACTGCGAAGCTCTTATAAAAGATATTAACGCTCTGGCCGATAAAAAATAAAAAAATATCTTGACAAACGTATAATAATCTAATCGAGTAGGAGGCTGACCATTAGTTGACCAGCCGACCTCT
>ULRR01005943.1_pt1 | contig 17221 bp, 15 predicted proteins | sample 1955651 | NCBI WGS metagenome assembly ULRR01 (sample SAMEA4835688, study PRJEB28245) | human gut metagenome | biome: gut microbiome; material: fecal sample | place: Denmark | collected 2008
TGCCAGTATTCAGGTACTTTGTTTCGTACAGGCGTCCACAACGACACCGTGCGCTACGAATACCGTGTTCGTTCACGTAACGCTGTAGTATCATGCAATCAACTGAATTTGATCCCGGAATTCTTCCGATTTACACGGTCGTCTACCGACTTTATCACCTTTGCGACTTCTCGACCAGCACAAACGGCATCGTTACTTGGTCATTCGAAAATCCTGACGCCCGCCATTCCGTTGGTGTTCAGGAGTGCTTGCGGTCTCTCGACCATTTCGAATTACCCTATTTTTACTGTGTCGAATCCGAGTTGTTCGATAAGCCCCGTTTTACAATCGAATGCTCTATGCGAAAGCTCTGGGTTCATATGTTTGGCATCGCTACTGCCGATCGGCTTTGTGAAGCGATCTCGCCGCGGCGGTCGCCGCGGAAAAGGTCGTCCTCGTCCCGGAACAAAAACGGTTCCGTTAGGTGGCTCCCACCTATGACGACTTTTAAAGGTTGATTTTATGTGTACTCGACAGCTTACTATTATCAATCCGCATTATAAAAAGCTTGCTGAAGATTTTAATGTTTCTATAAAGTGTTTTACTGGTCAGGAGGATTTTAAGCTTCATGTTCCTTGTGGCCATTGTGACGAATGTTTGAAGAAAAGGCAACAGCAATGGTTTCTCCGTGCTAACCACGTTATGAAGCGTTTGAAGCTTCGTCCTGAGCAATGTCTGTTTTGTACTTTTTCTATCAAGCCTGAAGTTTATGAACAAACTAAGGAGAAGCCGTATCTGGCTATTCGTCGCTTTATGGATCGTCTTCGTAAGCACCCTCGTTTTCGTGAAAAAGGTCCCTCCGGTCGTTATCGTTACCGCAAGGTTCGCTTTCCGTATATTTTCGTTGTAGAGTTCGCTGATGGTAAGCGTGCTCGTGAGCGAGGTCTTGAGTCTACTCACCGTATGCACTTCCATGCTATTTTTTTCAACTGCCCTCTCTATTGGTGGCAGGTTCGTGATCTTTGGGAGTCCTGCGTTGGTCGTGCTTGGGTTGATCCTCTCAATTCCGAAGCTGGTGTTCGTTATGTCCTCAAGTATATGACCAAGGACTGTAAGGCTCACCAGTATATCTCGGATATTGATGCGCGAAAGAATGGTAAGCTGTTCGTGTCGCATGGTTTTGGCCGCCTTTCTAAGGAAGATATCAGGATTATGCGTGAAAACATGTTGCGCAGTTCTACGTCTTGGTTTTGCGTGTATATTAATAACTTCCGCTATTCTATTCCTCGATATTGGCGTATTTCCTGCTTTACAAAGGATGAAATCAAGTGTCGTAATGATAGCCTTATTCCGGCTGTTCTTTGGTCTATTGTTCAGCAAAAGTATCGAGGTTATTCACCTATTCAGTTACAACAAATTTATAACGCTTTGTTATGGGCATGATGTTTTTAACCCGCCGCAGAAATAAGAAGTCGAATGTGAATCTTTCTCACGTTTCGCCCACTACCCTTGCGCCGGGTAACCTTATTCCGATCTCGTTTACGCGTATTTTCGCTGGCGATGATCTTCGTTTCAAACCGTCCGCGTTTGTTCAGGCTATGCCTATGAACGCTCCTTTGGTCAATGGTTTCAAGCTTTGCTTGGAATATTTCTTTGTTCCGGATCGTCTCTATAATTGGGACCTCCTTATGGATAATACCGGTGTTACGGATGATCCCGATAATGTGAAGTTTCCTCAGATTAATTCTCCTGCTGAGTATACTTCCGGCGTTATTAATTTTGCTTTGAACAGTGAATCTGCTGCTCGTGGTGACGCTGCTCGTTTGGCAAATTCTGTTGTTCAGCCGGGTTCGTTGGCTGATTACTGTGGTTTTCCGGTTGGTTTGTTTCCGACTTATGAGGTTGTTACTGATACGGACGATCGTAATCAGTTCTGTGCTTTGAAGCTTTTGGGTGTTCTCGATATTTTCTATCACTATTATGTGAATCAGCAGATCGAGCGCTTCCCTACTGCTTCGTTTACTCCTACACTTAATTCAGGTTCTGAAGAAGAGCGCAACGTTGATTATTCCGTAACTATGTTGCGTTCTTTCTTGGATTATGTTAAGCGTTCTCCGAATCCTGCTACCGCCATTGGTCAGTGGGCTACTTCTAATCCGAATGGTAATCCTATTTTCGGCACTTGGTCTTGGTTTTGTTCGCGTGCTTCGATTTTCCAGCGTTGTCTTCCGCCCTACTATCTTGAGTCGTGGTTAGCGACTTCCGGTTATGAGGATTCGGAAATTAAGGTTGATCTTGATGCCGATGGTAAGTCGATTTCGTTCCGTAATATCGCTGCTCAAAGCCATATTCAGCGTTGGCTTGATCTTGCTTTGGCAGGTGGATCTCGTTACTCGGACTACATTAATTCTCAGTTCGATGTTTCGCACCTTAAGCATACCACTACCCCGCTCTATCTCGGTTCCGATCGTCAGTATCTCGGTTCGAATGTGATCTATCAGACTACTGGTGCTGGTGATTCCTCCAGTCCTCTCGGTGCTTTTGCTGGGCAGGCTTCTGCTGGTGAGACTTTCCGTCAGCGTTCGTATCATTTCGGCGAGAACGGTTATTTCGTAGTTATGGCTTCGCTTGTTCCCGATGTGATTTATTCGCGTGGCATGGACCCGTTTAATCGTGAAAAGACGCTTGGCGATGTTTATGTTCCTGCCTTGGACAATATCGCTATGGAGCCTCTTATGGTTGAGCAGGTTGATGCTATTCCCGCTTTGCTTGCTTTTAAACGAAGTCAGGATTCTGTTTATACTCTGTCTATAAAACCGGACAATAGCACCAAGAATTCTGCTTTGGGTTATGTTCCTGCTTGGTCTAAGGTCATGCAGAACATTTCTCGTGCACATGGTCGTCTTACTACCGATCTTAAGTATTGGCTTCTTAATCGTGATTATGGTGTGGATATTGATCAGATTAAGAACACTGGTGTTATTGGTGATGGTGTTCTTGAGACCTTTGCTTCTGAACTTCAGCAGGCTTATCAGGCTGGTTATATTTCTTATGAGCAGATGGATGGGTTAGCTACTTTGTTCTCTCGTATTCAAGCTCTGCCGGAATATACTCCTTACATTCTTCCGAATGCCTATAACGATGTCTTTGCGGACACTTCGAATCAGGCTCAGAATTTCGTTCTTACTTGTACTTTCTCGATGAGTTGTAATCGTGAGAAGGGCAAGGTTAATACTCCTACAACTATTTAATTCCACGGTTATGTTTAGCTATAAGAATCTTAACAAACGCATGTCCTCGCGTCCGTGTTCGTTTTCTCCTACTGCTACTACGGATGATGAGCTGATTCATGGTGTTAAACCGCTTTCGGATCAGATTCGCTCTTTCCGTAATGGTGGTCTTGGCTTGGGTGCCCGTCCTCTTAGTGATTCTAACTACGATGAGGATGATTCTCAGGTTGTCGATCCCTCTTCGGATTTCGGTTTGGACCGTTTCGAGAAGTCTGAAGAGATTGCTTCTCAGATTAGTACTCGTATGAAACAGAAACATGATGAAAAGTTGAAACATGCAGAAGTCTGATTCTAATTCTCTTATCAGTCCTGAGGGTCTTCGTGCTATGGACACTTTGGATCGTTTGGTTTCTGATGTGGAAGCTTTGCGTGATGTTGTTCGTTATTGTTCTGAACCTCGTCCTATGTCTCCTATTCTTGCTGATATCGTCAAGTGCTATGATGTTCTTTGCGATTATTTCGGATTGGAGAATGACCTTCGTTCTCGGATAGGTGATGTTTGATCTTTCCCGTAATTACTTCCCCCGGCCTTTCGAAAGTACCGTCTTTCGATTGGCCGGATTTCTGTTCTCGCCGAGTGATCCCGCGCTTTAGGAGCCGATCTCTGATCGGCGACCCCGCGGGGCGCAGGCGCAATTTCATGGCAAAAAAGGCTATTTCCCTTGCCAACATATGCCAGATGTGGAAACGGGTTCTTTCCCGTGGCTCAACATCGGTTTTTTGCAATCATTAAATCAATCAATCTATGTCCGTTACTGCTGCTATTATCGCAGGTGCCGCTACAGCCGCCGCCGCTGGTACCAATGCGATCGCTCAAGGTAAGTTGAACCGTAAGAATCGTCAATGGCAGGAGAAGATGTATAATAAGCAGGTTGCCGATCGTCGTGTTGATGCTGAAGTTCAGGCTCAGCGTCAGAAAGAATTGGCCGAATGGGCTTATAACAACTTCGACTCCCCTGCCGCTCAGCGTGTCGCTAATGCTGCTGCCGGTATCAATCCTTTCGTTGAGGGTTCTTCTATTCAGCCCGCTCAGGTCAATCCCGGATCATCTCAGCCCGCTCAAGGCGGAGATGTTCCCGGTTCTGGTCCCTACCAGATGAATCCTATGTCTGCTCTTCAGTCCGGCGCTTCTTCAATCATCCAGAACGCTATGCTCGACCGTCAGATGAAAAATGCTGACGCCGATATTGCTCTTAAGGATGCTCAGCGTGTTAAAACTCTTGCTGAAGCTCAAGGCCAGACCAATGAGAATTCTTTGTTCGAGTTTGCGAAGTCCGCAGCGGAATCCGACGCTTTGTCGAAGCGATTCCGTGCGGAACTCGATAAAGTCAACGCAGAATTTGCTCAGGCCTTTGCTGAAGCTGATATCTCGCAGCGTAAGGCTCTTCTTCAGGAGATCTGGTCGCGTGTCAAGAATAACCTTGCTCAGGCCGTTCGTACTGATGCCGATCGTCTGACTATTGATGCGCTCCGCGATCTTCAAGCCAAGACCCTCGGTGCTGGCATTTCTCTTACTCAGGCTCAGACTTCGGCTACTCAGGCTCAGACTGGTCTTACTCAGGCTCAGACCGAGACGGAAAATGCTCTTCGTGGTGGTCGTGTCTTTCTTACTGATGCACAAGCTGATCAAGTTCTTTCTATGGCTGGTCTTAATGATGTTAAGCGAGATCGTGAGAAGTATGAGACTTTTCTTCGATTGCTTGATATTGACGATGCTTCGAATGGTGCTGAATTTGCCCAGCGTATCGTTCGTCAGTTGCTGGGTCGTATGAATGCTGATCTTTCGGATTACAAGAGAAAGATGATTTCTGATTATCTCGAAAAAATTTGGTCGAATCAGAAACCGTAAGTATATTTGGGTATGGAAACTTTTTTATACATACTGTTTTTATTGCTTGCGCTTGCTGGCGCTATTGTTGTTCCTGTTCTCCTCGCTTTGCTTTATACTCGGACTTTTGTTGTTCTGTATCGTCGTTTTTTTGGTGAGGACCTTTTTAAGTAGTGTAAGGCCCGGAAAACTCTCCGGGCCTTTTGTTTTTCAGAAAACTTTCTTATATTTGCACTACGCCGTGATGGTGCATGTAGAAATTGTTGTAATAATAGCCAGCCCCGGCCTTGTGCCGGGGCTTTTTAATATCTGCGCGAAGCGCACCATCGGGTGACTGAGGGGGAGCACGAGGGGGAGAGTTAGGGAGCCCCTCGCATGAGATTGTCTGCATTGCGTACGCGCGTGCGTCTCGCGCGTGCGTGCGTAAGCTAAGTAGCTCAGGCGAAATGTTCGGTCCCTACTTTCCCCCTCGTTCTCATTCTCAATCTGTTATGTCTTTCCGTTAAAATAAAGTTGCTTTTTTTTTTGCAAATGTAAAATATTTTACAGATGTTTGTAGTGCAGTTCTTTGACGTATTGCCGCCCGTTTTATACCCTCTACCCTACTGTTCCGATATTGGATAAGTCGTATTCACATTATGTTAAATTATTGCAAATAGAAGGTCTATTTTATTCATAATCGAATCTTTATACACTATTACATCCCGATTATTCGGCAAATTGAGCATATAAGCGATATCCCGCAATCGGACGATATATAACTTCACCGAATTTTTGCTACTTTTGCAATATCAAATCCGGAACAAATGGCTGAAAATGACAGCTGTATAAAACGCTCGGCAATTATCCTGACGGCTTTCGGGCTGTTCTTCGTGACGTGGTATTTCAACCTCGGCGTTCGGCCATTTGCAAATTTCATATCTACTTGCAAATCAATTCACTACATATTGAATTACCTGATTGCGGGTATAATTCCGGCAGCGGCGCTTCTGTTGCTGCACCGACCCGATACCATATTATATAGGCTCGGACTGACGCACGGATTCGGCCGGGGATTACTCTTCGGAGTGCTGAGTACGGTCCCCATGTTCGCCGGCTATGCGGTCATCGGCAGTTTCAACCGGGAAACGCCGCCGGATCACATGTTTACGTTTATAGTCGTCGCGGGATTCTTCGAGGAACTGATTTTCAGAGGTTTCGTATTCGGAGAGCTGTTCCGGACAGCCCGTTGGGGATTTCTGCCGGCGGCGACGCTGACGGCCTTGGCATTCGGATCGCTGCATCTGTATCAGGGTGACGACCTGATTTCCGCATCGGCAGCTTTCGGCGTCACGGCTGCCGGAAGCATCTTTTTCAGTTGGATCTATGTGGAATCGGAGAACAATCTGTGGAGCGTAATCTGGCTGCACTCGCTGATGAACGCGCCGTGGATGCTGTTCAGCGTGAGCGGGAGCGGCGCAGTCGGCGGATTGCGGGCGAACGGCCTCCGCCTGTGCACGCTGCTGATCGCAATTGCATTAGTCGTCATATACAAGAAACGGAAGGGACTACCCTACCATATTTCAGGAAAAACACTGATAATCAACAGACAATATGTATAAAAAACTCGTTTTCATATTTATTGCAGCGCTGATGGGCGCTTGCACGTCCCGCCAGCAGGCGGACGAAAAGACATTGTATGTCTCGATCCTCCCGCTCCGCAGTCTCGTGGGGGAAATCGTGGGCGACGATTTCAAGATCGAAGTGCTGGTACCTCCCGGCGCAAGTCCCGAAACGTTCGAACCGACGCCCCGGCAGTTCATCGGGCTGAACCGGGCGGAGATGATCTTCAACGTCGGACTCATCGACTTCGAAACCACGCTGTTATCCAAGATCGAGGAGCGCGGCAAGGTCGTGAATCTCAGTCAGGGCATAGAACTGATCGCCGGCAGTTGTTCGCATGCGCACACGCCTGCGAAACAGGCCGCATCCGGCGGAGACGGCACCTCCTGCGCCGAACCCCACAACCATAGCCACGCTCACGGCGTCGATCCCCACGTATGGACATCGCCCCGCGCATTGCAGAAAATGGCGCAGAACGCTTATGCGGCGATTCGCCGCGCCTATCCCGATTCGGCGAAATACGAAACGAACTACAAGCGGCTGCAGGCCGATTTACGGGCGCTGGACGCCCGCACCGGCGAGAAGATCGCGCAGAGCGGCATCGAATACTTCATCATCTACCACCCCGCCCTCACCTATTACGCAAGGGATTACGGCATCCGGCAGGTGGCGATCGAAGCCGACGGCAAGGAACCTTCGGCCAAACGGCTGACGCAGGTCATCCGGCAGGCCCGTGAGGACGGCGTGCGGCGCATCCTCTATCAGAATCAGTTCCCGGCATCGTCCGTGGAGATCATCGCACGCGACATCGACGCTGAATATGTCGAAGTGGACCCACTGCGCGAAGACGCGATCGCCAATATCGATGCGATAACCGACATAATCACACGGCGATGAATCTGGTAACGCTACGCGACGTCGGCGTCGCATACGACGGCTACGAAGCCCTGCAGCACGTCGATCTGGAGATTGCGGACAACGACTTTCTGGGTGTCATCGGCCCGAACGGTGGCGGCAAGACGACCCTTGTGAAGGCGATTCTGGGCACGGTGCCCCATACCGGAGAGGTGCGGCTCGCACCCGAACTGTTCCGGGACAAGGAGCGGCTGATCGGCTACATGCCCCAGCTATCGGATTTCGACCGCACGTTCCCCATCTCGGTGCTCGAAGTGGTATTGTCGGGTTTGCAGGGGCACAAGGGAATTTTCAGCCGCTATACGAAAGCAGACCGCGCGAAGGCGCTCGATCTGCTGGAAACGGCGGGCGTGGCCGATACGGCCCGCAACCCTATCGGCGAAGTTTCGGGCGGTCAGATGCAGCGGGCGCTGCTGTGCAGGGCCGTCATTTCCGATCCCAAGCTGCTGATTCTGGACGAGCCGGCCAACTTCGTGGACAACAAATTCGAAAACGAACTCTACCGCACGCTGCACGAACTGAACCGCCGCATGGCGATCGTCATGGTGTCGCACGACATCGGCACCATCTCAAGCGTCGTGAAGGAGATCGTCTGCGTGAACCGCCGCGTACACCGCCACCGCTCGAACATCATCACCGAAGAGCAGCTGCGCAACTACGACTGCCCCATTCAGCTCGTGTCGCACGGGCACATTCCCCACACGGTGCTGGAACATCATCCGGGCGACTGCTGCTGCGACCACGAATAAAAAGTGCGTTCCCCGTCGGGGGAACGCGCTTAAATTATAGATCGGCATCCATCCGCGAGCGTTTATGCGCTCTCGGCCCGATACCGGAAATCGGACAACGGCTTATTTCTTCGCCTCGTTGATCTTGCTCAGCTTCTCGAAAAGCTTGTCATAAGCCTCCACCATCTCGACGCGCAGAGCGGCGAAATGCTTGCGGACGAGCGAACGGTTGTGCGGCTCGGCGGGATTATTGGCCTTCGTGAAGAGATCGTTGCGGACGGCAACGGCCTCCTGCATCACTTCGAAAACCTCTTTTTCCTTCGAGGGCTGGAAGCAGATCGCCATATCGCAGTCGAAAACCACCTCTTCCAGACGGTAGTCGATCTCCTTTTTCAGGTTCCTTAAATTTGCCATATCATTGTGCGTTTTAAAAATTTGCTCCGACAAAGGTACGAAAAGCTTTCGGATTATCAAACGTTTTATGCCCTACGCCGCTGAAATAATCCCCGCCGGCCCATGCAAAAAAAAGGATTCCGCATGCGGAATCCTTTTTTACCGTATTATTCGGCCTTACATCTTTTCCAACTCCCTGTAACTCTTTTTGGCGGCTTTTGCCTCCTCACGGGCTGTCTTGCGGGCGGCTCGCTCCTGCTCCCGGACGATTTTCCTCGCTTCGCGAAGCTCCTTTTTATAATCGACATCCGATCCGGGCATTTCGACGATGATGCCCGTTATCGACTCGTCGATCACCTCGCATCCGCAGGGTTCGCAAACGGGCTGCGGCGCGGGTTTGGGCCGGGGAATCATCGTGCGCTGCTCGACGACACTGCCTTCGCCGTAATTGATCGTCAGTTCGACCCGGCGGAGCGGCGGAAGGATATTCTTTTTCATATAGTTCCATACCGAAGGCATCTTTTTGAGCGCCAGCTCCTTAGCGTCGGGCGACCGGCTGCCGTCGAGGATATCCAGCACGGACTGTTTGTCGGGCACCTCCGACTTGGCGACCAATGCGCGGCACATCTCCCAATCTTCGGCGACGGCATTGACCGTCACGTCGTACTTATTTGAAAAACCATACTTTCGATCGACGTAATTCTTGAAATCCTGCGCACGGTTCCGGGCCAGCGTCTCGTTGAATTTCAGCGGACCGTCGGGCGACGAATATCCCGTGATCTCGACCGATTTGACCCTCATCAGCGTGTCTTTCATCAGGTTGCCGACGAAGTCGTCCAGATCGCCGAGCTCCCGCGAATTACCGTCGAGCGTCGAGGAGAGTTTCGCCAGATTGATCTGGTAGCGGACCGAGTAGTCGGTGTCGCCGGGACGTTTGACGATGAACCTGCGGACGAGATAATCGCCGTCGGTGGTCTCCGACAGCATCACGGTATCGGCCGCAGGCACCGGCGCCGCGCTCCTGACTTGGGCCGTCGCTCCGGCAGCGGCACACAACGCAAGAGATAGAACGAATGTTGTAAAGATTGTTTTCACGCAAATAATAGTGTTGGTTAATTCCTGCCGCACAACTCGCAAGATTCATACCACGGTTGAGCACTAAATATTTATGGCCGCAGCGGCATCGGAGCGACACTCCCCTCCCGCCGGGACGGGTACGGGCAGCCAAGTACAGCCGCCGGACGCCAACGGGGAAAACATGATGGCGACAAACCGGAAAGTGAGGCATGACGGCGGCAGGCCGAAGGGAAGAGGGCGGCAAGCAGGGAAAGCATGACAACGGCAAACCGAAAAAGTTGAGCGCGGCAAGCGAAAGCCATAATTAAAAAAGAGGAAGAACGATCTTCCTCTTTTTTATCATAGCCGAAGAAACAGACGGCCCAGATTTTTGCCTTTCATCCGGGAGACGCCGCGCTCAGGCTCGGCGTCCGAAAGTGGCGGAAACCCGGCCGGATTCTGCCGCGGCAACGCCCCACCCTCTTCGTCCCGGTCTCGGCACAAAAGGCATTCCGCCCGGACGGTGCGGCAAATTACATCCGTGCCGGAGAATTACATCCGTTCCGGAACGTCGATACCGAGCAGTTTCATGCCGCTGCGGATGACGCGGGCGACCTGCTGAGCCAGCTGAAGACGCATTCTGCGGGTTTCGGCATTCTCCTCCTTGAGAATCGAATGGTCGTGGTAGTAACCGTTGAACTGCTTGGCCAGTTCGTACACATAGGCGCCGACGATCGAAGGCGCGAAGTTCTCGCCTGCGGCGGCAACGACCGACGGATATTCGGTCAGCGATTTCACGAGGGCGATCTCTTCGGGCAGGTAATCCGCCTGCGCCGCACCGGAGAAGTCGATGCCGGCTTCGGCGGCCTTGCGCAGCACCGAGCAGATACGCGCATGGGTATATTGGATGAACGGGCCGGTGTTGCCGTTGAAGTCGATCGACTCGCGCGGATCGAAAAGCATCGTCTTTTTCGGGTCCACCTTCAGGATGAAATACTTGAGCGCCCCCAATCCGACCATCGTGGAAACGGCGTCGGCCTCCTCTTCCGTACAGCCGTCGAGCTTGCCCAGCTCGTCCGACATCTCGCGGGCCGTGGATACCATGTCTGCGATCAGGTCGTCGGCATCGACCACCGTGCCTTCGCGCGATTTCATCTTGCCTTCGGGAAGCTCCACCATGCCGTAGGAAAGGTGCGTGATATGGTCGCTCCAGTCGGCATAGCCCAGTTTCTTGAGGATGAGCTTCAACACCTGAAAATGGTAGTTCTGCTCGTTGCCCACGACATAAATCATGTCGTCGAGCCTGTTCTCCTCGAAGCGGCGGTAAGCCGTGCCGAGGTCCTGCGTCATGTAGACCGAGGTGCCGTCGCCGCGCAGGAGCAGTTTCTCGTCCAGTCCGTCGGCCGTGAGGTCGATCCAGACCGAATTGTCGTCGCGGCGGTAGAACACGCCCTTGCGGAGTCCCTCCTCGACGAGACTCTTGCCCAGCAGGTAGGTCTGCGACTCGTAATAGATTTTGTCGAAATCGACGCCCAGCGCCTTGTAGGTCACGTCGAAACCTTCGTACACCCAGCCGTTCATCGTCTCCCAGAGCGAATAGACTTCGGGGTCCTTGGCCTCCCATTTGCGCAGCATCTCCTGCGCTTCGAGCATCACGGGAGCGTTTTTCTTGGCCTCCTCCTCGGTTTGGCCCTGCGCCGTCAGCTCCTTGATCTGGGCCTTGTAATGCTTGTCGAACTCGACGTAGTATTTGCCGACGAGGTGGTCGCCCTTCATGCCCGACGAAGCGGGTGTCTCGCCGTTGCCGTAAAGCTTCCAAGCCAGCATCGACTTGCAGATATGGATGCCGCGGTCGTTCACCAGATTGGCCTTGATGACGTTATGGCCGTTGGCCCTGAGTATCTGCGCCACGGAGTAACCCAGCAGGTTGTTGCGGATATGGCCCAGATGCAGGGGTTTGTTGGTGTTGGGCGACGAGTATTCGATCATCACCGTACGTCCCGTGTCGGGAGCCTGCCCGAAGTTCGCATCGGCGGCGATCTCCGCAAAACGCGCGGCCCAGAACGCGCAGTCGAGGGTCAGGTTCAGGAAACCCTTGATGACGTTGAACGACTTGACTTCCGGCACGTTGGCCGTCATATATTCGCCTATCTCGGTCGCGGTGGCTTCGGGCGACTTGCGGCTTCGTCGCAGCAACGGAAACGTCACGAGGGTGTAATCGCCCTCGAACTCCCTGCGGGTCTTCTGAATCTGCAGTTGTTCGCCGTCGAGCGGACCGTAAAGCGCCTCCACCGAACGGCGGACCGCATCCGAAATAAAGTTTTCAATATTCATAACACAAAAGATTTGCCTGCAAATTTAGCGTTTTTCGGCTAATAACCAATCCCGCAAAGCCATAATTCTCACAAATTGCGGCCGCGGCGCCCCCGAAATTCCAAACAATGCTTATCTTTGCCGCTACATTACACGCTTTTCATGGAAATCATCATCATTATCCTGCTGATCCTGCTCAACGGGCTTTTCGCAATGTCGGAAATCGCGCTGATCTCGGCGCGCCGCTCGAACCTGACGGCACGCGCCAAGCAGGGCAACAAGGCGGCCGCCAAAGCCCTCCAGCTGGCTCAGGACCCGGACAGATTCCTTTCCACGATTCAGATAGGCATCACCCTGATCGGCATCCTGACGGGTATTTATTCGGGCGAAGCGCTGGCCGGCCGCTTCGGCGCGATGCTCGCATCGCTGGGCATGCCGCTCCGCACGGCCGTTCCGGTCGCCCAGATACTCATCGTCATCGCCGTAACCTACCTCACGATCGTCTTCGGCGAGCTGGTGCCCAAGCGCATCGGCATGAAAAGCGCCGAACGGGTCGCCATACTCGTCGCACGGCCGATGCAGGTGCTCGCCAAGGTGACGTCGCCCTTCGTATGGCTGCTTTCGCGCAGCATCGAGCTTATCACCCGCCTGCTCGGAATACGGGATACGGAGAGCAAGGTCACCGAGGAGGAGATCAAGTCGATCATTCAGGAGGGAACCGAAGACGGAGAGGTGCAGATCGTCGAACAGCAGATCGTCGGCCGCGTATTCTCGCTCGGCGACCGCAAGGTGGGTTCGATCATGACGCACCGCAGCGAAATCGCATGGATAGACCCCGCCATGACGCCCGCAGAGATCCGCGAGCTGGTCGGCAGGGAACCCCACACGCTCTACCCCGCCGCCCGCAGCAACCTCGACCGGCTGGCCGGCGTGATATACCTCAAGGACCTCTTCACGCACATCGGCGAGGAGGATTTCGACGTCGCATCCATACTGCGTCCGGCAAAATTCTTCCACGAGGAGACCCAAGTGTACACCGCGCTGGAACAACTCCGCAGCGAGCAGGTCGGCTACGGCATCGTCTGCGACGAATTCGGCGTGACGCAGGGCATCGTCACCCTGCACGACATCTTCGAAGCGCTGGTAGGCTCGATTCCCGAAGAGCGGGAGGAGCCGGACATCGTTCACCGGGAGGACGGCAGCTGCCTGATCGACGGGCAGTGCCCGTTTTACGATTTTCTGGTCTGCTACGGGCTGGAGGACGTCTACCCGAACAACCTCTACAACACCCTCAGCGGCCTGATCCTCGACGAGCTGGGGCATATTCCGCAGACGGGCGAAAAACTGAGGTGGAACACCTTCACGTTCGAGATCGTCGACATGGACGGCGCCCGCATAGACAAGATCCTCGCCTGCGAAACATCGGAAAAAACGAACCAGAACCCATGAAAATAGCTGATATAGAACTCGGCGAAAAGCCCCTGCTGCTGGCGCCGATGGAAGACGTGACCGACCCTTCGTTCCGCTACATGTGCAAGCGGTTCGGGGCCGACGTGGTCTATACGGAATTCATTTCGTCGGACGGGCTGATCCGCGACGCGGCCAAGTCGCTCAAAAAACTCGAAATCGACACAGCGGAGCGTCCCGTGGGCATCCAGCTTTACGGCCACCTGATCGAACCGATGGTCGAAGCGGCCCGCATGGCCGAAGCGGCCGGTCCCGACATCATAGACATCAACTTCGGCTGCCCGGTGAAGAAAATCGCCGGGCGCGGCGCCGGATCGGGCATGATGCGCGACGTGCCGCTGATGGTCGAGATGACGCGCCGGATCGTGCAGGCGGTGCGCAAGCCCGTGACCGTCAAAACGCGGCTGGGCTGGGACGAGGAGTCGAAGAACATCGAGGAGATCGCATTGCGCTTGCAGGACGTGGGCATCGCCGCGCTCACCGTTCACGGCCGCACACGCGCCCAGATGTACCGCGGCGAAGCGGACTGGACGCTGATCGGCAAAGTGAAGAACAACCCGCAGATACATATCCCGATCATCGGCAACGGCGACGTGGATTCGGGACCGAAGGCCGCGGAGATGTTCGACCGCTACGGCGTGGACGGCGTGATGATCGGCCGGGCGACCTACGGGCGGCCGTGGATCTTCCGCGAGGTGAAGCACTATCTGGCCACGGGCGAAGTGCTCCCGCAGCCGTCGGTGTGCGAACGGGTCGAAATCGCCAAGGAGCATCTGCGCAAGTCGCTCGAAGTAAAGGGCGAATTCGTGGGCATCCTCGAAATGCGCCGCCATCTGTCCAATTATTTCAAGGGACTGCCCGACTTCAAGCCGACGCGCCTGAAGCTCGTCACGTCGCTCGACATCCCCGAACTGTTCGACACGCTCGACTCGATCGCCCGGCGCTGGGGCGACTTCGACGTAAGCGGGACGGTTCCCGCCCCGCTGTCGCACGACCTGTAAAACGGCGCGCCACCCTATTTCAGCACGCGCTCGACATAGGCTTTGTAGTCCTTGACGACGGGTACGTACCCGTCGTCCTCGAAAAGCGGCGAAGAGATCAGAAAATCGGCCGACGAACGGTTGATGGCCGTCGGCACGTTGTAGAGCGTGGCCAGACGCAGCAGGGCCTTGACGTCCACGTCGTGCGGCTGGGCCGACATCGGGTCCCAGAAGAAAATCAGGGCGTCGATCTTGCCGTCGGCGATCAGCGAACCCAGCTGCTGGTCGCCGCCCAGCGGACCGGATTTGAGCAGCGTGATCCTCAGATCGGGAAGCTCTTCGATCTCCTCGTCACCCTCGTACTCTTCCCGGTGGTCGCGCAGCGTCTTTTCGACCATCTTGCCGGTCGTACCCGTGCAAACCAGATGGTGACGGCCGAGTTTTTTGCTGTTCCAGTCCACCCATTCGGCCAGATCGTGCTTCATGTTGTCGTGGGCAACCAATGCCAGCACTTTCGTCCTTCGTTCCATAATGTCAGTTGCTTGAATGTTTGTTTCGCTATTGCACAAAGATAATATAAACCGCGAATTCGGCGGCATGAAAAAAGCCGGAATCACACCGGAGACAACGAAAAAGTCCCGCTCCGAGAGCGGGACTTTTTCTATTCGGCTTCGGACGGGAGCTTGAACTCCGTAAAACCGGCCCTGACCAGAATGTTGTACCACGCGAAGCACTTCTTCATGTCGGATACGTGCACCCGGTCGCGGTCGTATTCGGGAAGGACCTCGGCGAAAGCGGCTTTCAGCTTCTCAGGCGCCTCCTTGGGGCTGATGGCCTCCTTGCCGCCCGTATGCGCATAGATTTTGGTGAAGACGTCCGCCAGCGCAATGTCCTCGCCTTCGGTGAACATCGAAATCTCGGTCAGGGAGCTGACCTTCGACGACGCCGAGGCGTTCATCCGCCTGCCGTCGAGCAGCGACTCGACGATCACGCCGTTGGTGGACTGCGCCACGTATTTATAAAGTCCGGGCTGGCCCGAAATGGCCAGAATTTCTTTTAATTCCATAAACGATATCTCTGATAAAAATTAGTTTTCGTCCGGCAGGTCGGGATTCGGCTTTTCTTCGTCTTCGCCGCCCTCGACCTTGTAGGTATACGTCTGGGTCCACATGAAGACATAATCGGAACGGGTAAGCACCTGAAACGACACTTTCGCTCCGGCCTTCTGTCCCGGAATCCGCTCCTTGAACGTAACGGTGGTGGCGTCGTAATTGAAAGGCTTAGTCGTCACCACATTGGACTCGTCGCCGTCCACGAAGTAGGCAAGCCACACCTGTTTGACCTTGTACGGGCAGGATACCGTCGCATTCACCCACACGACCTCGTCCACCTTCACCGGTTCGGTGATTTTGTCCGGCTGCGTCGCCGTGGTGAAAGTCACTTCGTCGAAAACGGGCGGCGTCTCGTATTCGGGACCAAGCTCCTTGTTGCAGGCGGCCAACAGCCAGACTGCGGCTGCGGCAAACAGTAATTTTTTCATATACTCCTCACTTAGTTTTGTTTCACATGTACGTCCATCTGCGGGAAGGGGAAGCTGATGCCCTTGAGCGGCAGCAGTTTGTAGATTTTTTCGTTGTTCTCGAAAAACACGTCCCAGTAATCGGCGTTTTTCACCCATGCACGCACTGAAAGGTTCACCGAGCTGTCGGCGAGCGCCGCAACCCACACCACGGGAGCCGGGTCGGTCAGCACACGGCTGTCGGCGGCCAGCAGGTCGAGAAGCGCCCTCCGCGCCGCATCGACGTCGTCGCCGTACGAAATGCCGATCGTCCAGTCCACGCGGCGCGTCTCGGAGGTCGAATAATTGTCGATGATCGCCGTGGCAATGGAATTGTTAGGAATATAAATCGTCTGGTTGTCCCCGGTGGTGATGACCGTCGAGAAGAGTTTGATCTCGCGCACCGTGCCCGACTGGCCCTGCGCCGAAATGAAATCGCCGACCCGGTAAGGTTTCATCAGCAGGATCATCACGCCGCCCGCGAAGTTCTGGGCCGTGCCGCTCAGGGCCATACCGATGGCCAGCGTGGCGGCCGAGAAGAGGGCGATGAGCGAAGTGACGTTGACGCCGAGGGTCTGCACGACGATCATCAGCAAGATGAGCGTGAAGACCACCTTGACGGTATTGCGCAGGAACGAGCGGAGCGAAGTGTCCACCTGACGGCGCTCGAATGCGGCGTCGAGCAACCGCACGATGCGGCGCACGATCCAGCGGCCGATAAAATAGATGGCCAGCGCGATCAGGATCTTCACCAGTATCCAGACGGATTCGGAAAGCAGAGAGCGCAGCATGTCGCCCACGTCCAGATGGATGATTTTATTCACCGCTTCGGCGAGATTGGCTTTCTGCACGCTGTCGGGCAGGATCAAAGGCGCTTCTGGCGTTTCCGTAAAAAACGGCACGAGAAAAGACCACATAAAGTCCGATTTTTAAGTTTATCGTGCAAAAATAACCAAAAAAAAGAAAGTTTACTAACTTTGTCTACGAATTTACCAAAAGGAAACAGGAAACGATGCAGAACAACGTTGAAATTATCCAGATAAACATCTCAGGCGAAGACAAGCCGGGAATGACCTCTTCGCTCACCGAAATACTCGCGCGCTACGACGCCT
>ULRR01035957.1_pt1 | contig 17129 bp, 14 predicted proteins | sample 1955651 | NCBI WGS metagenome assembly ULRR01 (sample SAMEA4835688, study PRJEB28245) | human gut metagenome | biome: gut microbiome; material: fecal sample | place: Denmark | collected 2008
TGTTCGTAAAGAATCGAACATAGGTTCGTCAAAATACGCATATCTTCCGGCTTTATTCGCATATCTGAATAAGAATGATTATTTTTGTGCCCACAAACCATAAAACCAGACGATGAAAACTTATTTATTCCTTTTGCTTGCCTTGCTGCTTACCGCTTGCGGTGGCGGCAAACAACAAAAGACCGAACAGAAGCAGACCCTTACCGTCAGCATCGAGCCGTTGCGCTATTTTGCCGAAGCCATTGCCGGCGAACATTTCCGGATAGTCAGCCTGGTGCCCGAAGGCAGCAGCCCGGAGACTTATGACCCTACTCCGCAACAACTGGTCGAACTGAACCGTAGCCGTGCTTTCCTGCGCGCGGGATACATCGGCTATGAACTTGCCTGGGCAGACAAATTGCAGCAAAATGCCAAAAACGTGCCTTTCTTCAACTTGTCGGAAGGCATTACCCTGATACATGAGGAAACAACGGAAGGAGAACACACCCACGCAGGAGGCATCGAACCGCATACCTGGAGTTCGATACAGAATGCTTATACGATTTCGGCCAACATCTGCCGGGTGCTTTGCCAGATAGACCCCGACAACAAGGAATATTACATGACCCGCCTGACCCGCTTCGGCACCTCGCTCAAGCAACTAGACGACGAAATTCTTGCCTATCTGAACGGAGGCGAAAAGACCTTCCTGATTTATCATCCTGCCTTGTCGTATTTCGCCCGCGATTACGGACTGACCCAAATCAGCATCGAGGAAGGGGGCAAAGAGCCTTCGCCTGCCCAGCTGAAAGCCTTGATTAACCAATGCAAGGAAAAGAATATCCGGGTCATCTTCGTACAAAAAGAGTTCGACACCCGTAATGCCGAAACGATAGCACAGGAACTGAAAGTGCCCATCGTCAGCATCAACCCGCTGAGTTACCGGTGGAAAGAAGAGATGCTGCACATAGCCCGTTCCTTGTCTAAACCGACCGAATGATGATGAAAGACTCTCAGCCGCTCATCCGCCTGGAACATATATCGGCAGCATACGACCGTAAACCCGTGCTGGAAGACGTAAGCCTCACCGTTTACGAACGGGACTTCATGGGCATTGTCGGTCCGAACGGAGGAGGGAAAACCACCCTTGTCAAACTCATATTGGGCTTGCTCCATCCCTTGTCGGGCAACATCCGTTTTTACCGGGAAGGCAAGGAAACCGCCGAAATCAGCATGGGATATTTGCCGCAATATACCTCCATCGACAAGAAATTCCCCATCTCGGTCTACGATGTGATACTTTCGGGACTGAACAAGCAGAAATCCCTGTTCCGCTCCTTTACCCCGGAACAGCACGAAAAGACACGTTCCGTCATTGCCCGTATGGGGCTGGAAGGACTGGAGCAACGTCCTATCGGTCAACTGAGCGGCGGACAACTCCAGCGTGCCCTGTTAGGACGTGCTTTAGTTTCAAATCCGCAAGTCTTGATTTTAGACGAGCCGAACACCTATATCGACAAGCGTTTCGAAAAACGGCTTTATGCCTTGCTGGAAGAAATCAACCGTGAACATGCCATCATCCTGGTAAGCCACGACATCGGTACGGTGCTCCGCCACGTCAAAAACATAGCCTGTGTCAACCGTACCCTCGATTATCACCCTGCTACAGAAGTCACCGACGAATGGATAGAACAGCATTTCGGGTGTTGATAATCTAAATAATTGTCCATCCGAAATTAAAAAAAGAAGGATTTTTTTGATAGTACAAAGAATTACCCTTATCTTTGCACGCACAAGGGGTATTAGCTCATCTGGCTAGAGCGCGACACTGGCAGTGTCGAGGTGAGCGGTTCGAGTCCGCTATGCTCCACTCCCTTTCTGATTCAGACCGCCGCTATGCGATAGCTGGCGGTCTTTTTTCTAAAATGGCATAAAAAGAAATTACCTGCCTGAATGTATTCTCCCGATACACCCATTTAGTGATAAAAAAACGAAAAACTATCCGATGCATACCTGCCCTGCGATGAAAATCACTATCTTTGCGCCGATTATGTAATAAGATTATATAAGGATGAAACAGTACAACAAAATCAACAACCTGGTAGGCTGGCTCGCGTTTCTTATTGCGGCATGTACCTATTGCATGACCATCGAGCCTACCGCCAGCTTCTGGGATTGCCCCGAATTTATCACCACCGGATACAAACTGGAAGTCGGTCATCCACCCGGCGCACCGTTCTTTATGCTTACAGCCAACCTGTTCAGCCAGTTTGCCAGCGACCCGTCGCAGGTAGCTTTCATGGTGAATATCATGAGTGCGTTGATGAGCGCGGCATGTATCCTTTTCCTGTTCTGGAGCATTACGCACCTCACCAGGAAACTGATTTGTCCGGAAGGAAAAGAAATGACCACCGGCAAGCTGATTACCATCATGGGCTCCGGACTGGTAGGTGCACTGGCCTATACATGGAGCGACACCTTTTGGTTCAGTGCTGTCGAGGGGGAAGTATATGCGTACTCCAGCCTTTTCACCGCCGTGGTATTCTGGTTGATTTTGAAATGGGAAAACCGGGCTAACGAAGCGCATAGCGACCGCTGGCTGATACTGATTGCCTACCTTACAGGATTGTCCATCGGTGTCCACCTGCTGAATCTGCTTTGTATCCCTGCCATCGTACTGGTATATTATTATAAGAAGAATCCCAATGCCAACCTGAAAGGAAGTCTGAGGGCTCTGATTGGTTCAATGGTATTGATTGCCGTCGTCCTGTATGGCATCGTGCCGGGCATCGTGAAGATAGGCGGCTGGTTCGAACTGCTGTTTGTCAACGGTTTGGGATGCTCGTTCAATACCGGACTCATCATTTATATCATCCTGCTGGCAGCCTGCCTTGTATGGGGCGTGTACGAAACGTATACCGTGCGCAGCCGCAAGCGGATGAATATCGCTTTCCTGACAACTGTAGGTATGCTGGGTATTCCTTTCTACGGACACGGATGGAGCAGCGTGCTTATCGGAGTCATCGTGCTGGCAGCACTGGGCTTGTACCTGTTTGCCAACCTGCCCGAGAAATATAAGGTCAGCGCACGTACGCTGAACACCTCCCTGCTCTGCCTGATGATGATGGTAGTGGGCTATTCTTCGTATGCCGTTATCGTCATCCGTTCTTCCGCCAATACGCCGATGGACCAGAACTCGCCCGAAGATATCTTTACCCTGGGCGAATACCTGGGACGTGAACAATACGGCACGCGCCCCTTGTTCTACGGACAGACGTATGCTTCGAAAATGGCGCTCGAAGAAGTGGACGGAGGCTGTGTGTATGCCATGACCAAAGGTGCTCCCGTCTACCAACGTAAGGAGAAGGAGAATCCGGACGAAAAGGACAGCTATGAAATCGTACGCCACAAAGACGAATACAAGTATGCACAGAATATGCTTTTCCCACGTATGTACAGCGAAACGTATGCTGCGGCTTACGAAAGCTGGCTGGGAGGCGTGGAAGGACGCCAGGTGCCCTACGACCAGTGCGGCGAAATGCTGATGGTGAAGATACCTACCCAGTGGGACAACATCAAGTTCTTCTTTATCTACCAGCTGAACTACATGTACTGGCGTTACTTTATGTGGAATTTTGCCGGACGTCAGAACGACATTCAAGGTCAGGGCGAGATAGAGCACGGAAACTGGATTACCGGCATTTCGTTCATCGACAAGATGCTGGTGGGCGACCAGACCTTGTTGCCCAGCGACCTGAAGAACAACAAGGGACATAATGTATTCTATTGCCTGCCGCTGATACTGGGACTTATCGGACTGTTCTGGCAGGCTTACCGGGGCGAACGGGGCATCCAGCAGTTCTGGATTGTCTTCTTCCTGTTCTTCATGACCGGACTTGCCATCGTGCTTTACTTGAACCAGACCCCGCAACAACCGCGTGAACGTGACTATGCGTACGCGGCTTCGTTCTATGCCTTTACCATCTGGATTGGACTGGGAGTGGCTGCCATTGCCGAATGGCTGCAAAAGAAACTGGGCGAAAAGCCTTCTGCCATTCTTGCCTCTGTCGTATGCCTGTGCGTACCCTTGCAGATGGTAAGCCAGACATGGGACGACCACGACCGCAGCGGGCGTTATACGTGCCGCGACTTCGGACAAAACTACCTGAACTCGGTGCAGGCCGAAGGCAAGCCCATCATCTTTACCAACGGAGATAACGATACGTTCCCCTTGTGGTACAACCAGGAAACGGAAGGTTTCCGTACCGATGTGCGTGTATGCAACCTGAGCTATCTGCAGACCGACTGGTATATTGACCAGATGCGCCGTCCGGCATACGATTCGCCTTCCGTGCCTATCGACTGGGAGCGTATCGACTATGTACAAGGCCATAATGAGGCGGTCTACGTGCGTCCCGAAGCCATGGAAACCATTGTCAACTATTACAAGCAATACCCCGAAGATGCCAAGAAAGAATTCGGCGATAACCCGTATGAGTTGAAAAACATCCTGAAATATTGGGTACGCTCGCCGAAAGAAGGCCTCCAGATGATTCCTACCGACAGCATTGTCATCAAGCTGGATAAGGAAGCCATCCGCCGTTCAGGTATGCTGACACCCGATTCCATCCCCGACTATATGCACATTTCGCTGAAAGGCAAACGTGTATTGTATAAGAGCGAGCTGATGATGCTGGAAATGCTTGCCAACACCAACTGGGAACGTCCGCTCTACATGGCGATAACCGTAGGCGCAGACAAGCACCTGAACCTGACCAACAACTTCTTGCAGGAAGGGCTGGCTTACCGCATCACACCGTTTGACAACGTGAAATTAGGCAGACGCTTGGATTCGGAAAAGATGTACGACAACCTGATGAACAAGTTCAAGTTCGGCGGAATCGATAATCCGGACATCTATCTGGACGAAACGGTGCTGCGCATGTGCGACACACACCGCCGCATGTTCGTACAGCTTGCTACCCAACTGATAAAGGAAGGCAAGAACGACAAGGCACTGAAAGCGCTCGACTATTGTGAAAAGGTGATTCCGAGCACTACCGTCCGCCACGACTACATTTACAGCAGCTCGAAAGAAATGGCTGACGATTATGCCAAACTGGGACAACCCCAGAAAGCAGAGAACATTCTTTGCCAACTGGCACAAAACTCCGCCGAATATGCTGCCTGGTATATGAGCCTGGACGAAACCCATCTGGCAAGCTCGTACGAAGAATGCATGCGTCACTTCTATATCCTGGATGATGTGTGCAAGGCTTTGGAAGGACTGAAGGACAAAGATGGCAAGCCGTTTGAGTCGGCCGCCCTCTACCGTCAGAAGTTCAACCAGTTGTACAGCTTGCTGGAAAGCCGGGTAGGAGGCGCTAACCCGTCGCATGAATAAATGAAATAACGAACACAAAGACACAGAAACACCGGATTTATCGTTAGGGAAATAGCTCATAATGAAGAATTCCAACGGTTCTGTATCTTTGTGTTCTCTATGTTTTTATGCTAAAAAAAACTGCTTATGTTTATCGAACAACCGCCGCAACTGGTCCGCTGGATTTATCCGCGTGCTTTATGGCGTATGGACAAGAATGAGAAATCCGTTTATCTGACTTTCGATGACGGTCCCATCCCCGACATTACGCCGTGGGTGCTCGACCTGTTGGATAAATATGGCATCAAGGCAACCTTCTTTATGGTGGGTGATAACGTCAGGAAGCATCCGAAGGAGTTTCAGATGGTGGTAGAGCGCGGACATCGTATCGGGAACCACACGTTCAATCATATCCGCGGATTCGAATACCTGAGCCAGAATTACCTCGCCAATACGGACAAGGCGAACGAATACCTGCATACCGACTTGTTCCGTCCTCCTCACGGCCACATGCGCTGGGTGCAATATCATGTGCTGAAAAAGAAATACCGCATTGTGATGTGGGACCTTGTCACCCGCGATTATAGCAAGCGACTCAACGGCAAGCAAGTATTGGTAAAAGTAAAGAAATATGTCCGCAACGGCTCGATTATCACCTTCCACGATTCCATTAAATCCGAGCCCCGCTTGAAATATGCATTGCCCCGTGCCATCGAGTGGCTGCTTTCACAAGGCTATACGTTCAAGGTATTCGATTAGTCCCGTCAAAGCGAACTTAACGGGATTTCCCTAAAATGACCTGATTTGCGTTGGAATACCTGGATTCAAACCGAATGTTTCCGCTTCCTTGGATTCTGTTCTGCATTTCTAAAGCAAAATCCAAACAAGCTCTCATAACTTGATTATACCTTTGAATGATTTGAAACCTATTATGATAAAAAATCTTATCTGCAATATTCCCAAACCATTTAATCCAAATCCTAATGACTGGTTTGGGTTGAACAATACGACTTGCCGCGAAGCGTAGCACGAGCGAACGTGCCGCGCTTCACGACAGACCATGATTTGCCTTATTTCCTTACATAATCCAAATAAACACCTTTATAAGGTTGACCTTCACCGCCTTCATTTTCTTCCGTAAACGAGTAAAGACGAAGTGTAGTTTCAGTCAATTCCAGAATGATAAATCCCAAACCCAAGGTTTCTCCATCATATTCAGAATATATCACAAAGCTATTGGGTTGATAATCATCCGTACGATACCACCATCCTGTAGTGGGAGTCACATATTCAATCGGAGTCGAAAACGTCCCGTCTGCCCGTATGATAAAGTCGCCGTAATTCCATCCGGGTGTAGTAGGACTTCCTTCTTCCCTGAAATTCACCAGTTCCCATTCGCCTATAAGCAAATCCTTTGATTCCTCTTCTTCCAGATTAGGGGCAAACGATGCTTCGGCTATAACGTTTCCGTTTTCATCAAAAATCTTTGCAGTCAATATAGCGTTTTTCGACGAAGGAGTCCATAGCACATCTGCATTGCCCAACAGACCTGTCGGTACAAAGTCATGATTACATTTTCCTCCTTCCGATTCAAATTTAACCGACACATCCATTGCAGGAAAACTCATTCCCATCAATTCACGTGTAACATTAAAACGTACCGGAATTTCCTCTCCTACTGTAGCCCCAGAACCAGATGCCGGAGATACTAATTTAATATCGTCCGGTGCATTATAAAACTGCTTATCCAGCAGATTTCCATTATACAATGGGATAGGAGGAGCCTCCCAATCTATAAACTCAAGTCCCAAATCAATACTTAGATCAACGCCTGCAAAAAGCTTCTCCGTCCATGCATAATAATCATCACTAACAGTGCCAAACTGATCGAAAAAGCCAGATCGTAATTCATCACGTACATAGACTTTAGGAGAGATAATCGGTCCCAGGAAATCATACAACTTCAACTTCATCTCCGGATAAAGGGAAGCTTTTGCGTTTAGTTCTGATTTTCCTTTAATTTCTAATGGAATCACATCATAATCATAATTCACACTTGTAACCGGTGACCATTTTGAATTTCCTTCATACTCAACCCCCAAATCGAAACCACCTGTAGCCGTCACCCCTGCTCTTGCTACATTCTCCGACTTTCCGTCTACCGAAATTTGAGCAAACAAGTCACTGGAAAGCGTGAAAACCACAGGTACACCTACCGGAGTGATAAACGTATAAACCTTCGGGTTAAATCCTCCTAATTTCAACGGTTCAGGAGTATATGCAAACTTACCGTTCATATCTGCCCGTATAATCATCTCACTCAACACATTTCCACCGAAAATGAAATGACAATCTTCCAGCTCGCTTACTTTAATTTTAAGATGCTCGTTCAGTTCAACATCACGAATGGGCTTTGTAAACTTAAAATAAGCATCTACATCAAGAAAAATTTGTTGCTTGAATGATTCCCACGAAAGTGCAATATGACCACCAGCACCAATGATTTTCCCTGATAAATCCAGATTGAAAAGGGAAATCTGGCTGCCTACTCCAATATCTACTCGACTTTGCTTTTTTGCATCATAAAGAGTCTGATACGTACCATCTCCATTCAATTCCACAATTTTCACCGGATGTAATACACCATTCCCATCAATAGATGTTATACTTCCTGTCCTGGTTTCTGCCCTTGCTTCAGACGGAGCAAGCGATATCGAAAATTCCGTATCTGAAAAAAGCTCCGTCATTTTAGCTTCTATCGTTTGTAAACGCACTGTATTTCCCTCAACCGTACTTTGCATAATACGGCGTATATAAGCTGATGTGTCCGTTTCAAGCACCATCACAGAAAGCCCGTCCTCAATCTGAGGTACATCATCAGAAAAAGCAAGCATTACTTCGCCTGTCTCTAAGTTAAGCTGCTCTATTTCAGTCTTATCCCAATCAAGCGGAACATACTTTGATGCTTCACCCGTTACTTCCGGCTTTTCTTTGTCCGGTTCTTCAGTATGCCCTGATTCTATCTGTTCATCTTCTGAACACGAAAACAAAACCGTACAACTAACCAGCCATACGAATAAATAAAAAGAAAATCTACAAGTTTTCATTACCTACCTCCTATAATTATAACCTGAAACTAATATAAAAGCGCATAGAACCTGTACGCCATTTGATTTTATCGTTCTTTCCGCGCAACATATCGCCCATGCTGGCATCTTCATCCCAATTTTCTTCTTCTTCCAAATTTCCTAAATCAATGTTATTATACTTTGTGTTGCCCCATTTTCCTTCGATACCCAAGGAAATAAACTTAAACGAAACAGAACCTCCAAGGGTAAAAAATGTGCCATAACCATGATATAATTCATCGTTTGCCTTCAGCATAGAATAAGAAGGCGCTACACGGAAATAACCGCTTACCTTTAAATAACTGACCGGATTGATGGTAACCGACGGACCTACCTGAGTACTGATTTCCATCTGATACATATCTTTCGAGCCTTCCGTTTCTTCTCCTTCTTCGGGAATCGGAGGCAAATAGCCATCTTCATAATAATAGTCACCATAGCCCAGATACGCCGCATCCTCGCCAAACACACCGAAGTTATCTCTATACTTCACGAAATTCATGTCATAAAAAGTCCAGTCAATGCCAAACTTAATCATTCCCAGAATAGGCTTTTTATGCAAATAATACGTACGTCCCTGACCATAAAAAAATCCCCATTCGCCTTTCCATGTTCCGCCTCCGTTTTCCTTCCGTGTCAGACTTTGGCTTACATAACCTATATTCATGTATTTACGGTTCTTGCCCCAAACCCCTTGCTCATGTTCCTGCTTTTTATTCTCCTGCATTTGCTCGGACAACATCCCGACGGTCTGTTTCAATGAATCGATAACCTGTCCCAATGAATCATTGGGTTGCGACGAAAAGGTCACATCATCAACATCTTGTGCCATTACAGGGGATACCCATCCCATGAACATGATTCCTATTATATAAATGTATTTCTTAACCATGATATATTCCTGTTTTATTTATTGAATCCTTACTTGTTTTTCCTTTACTTCGATTTCGCTTACATAATAATCAATACCATAACGGTATAACCAAATCTGACGATGACCATACATATTTTCCGGAATACGGAAAGTCAAAGCATCGCGTGCGGTATCTATCGAAATAATTTCTACCGGTACAGAATCTATAGTAATGACATCTCCTTCTACGAAAAAACCTCCGGTAATTGTAACCTCATCACCCGCATAATAATCGGTATTTTCCGGAAACTGAATGGAATACATCGGCTCTAAATAGATGCTATAAGAGCACGAAATCGTTTCCCCATTGTGTACATAAAGGACATACGTCTCGCCCACCCCCATAGGTTTCACTTTTAAAATATTTTCATCCATAGAGATAATAGGCGCTTCTATCCATTCACCGGTAAGTACCGCTTCGCCCCACTCACTGTATCTTTTAACGTATTGCAAATAGACTTTATCATCGGGCAAAGGCGTGTCTCCCGTAATCATAATCACGAATCCATCTTCCTCCTCATAATAATCCACCGTAAATTCCCTGATGTTATCCAATACATTCAAGACAATCAATTCTCCTCCCCGCTCGTAATAAAGGGTAGCACTGCCCATGTTTGTTCCAGCCGGCAAAATAAAGACCAGTTCATTATCGGTACACTCTGCTATCCGTGCCTCTATACGTTGAAATTCATCTGGAATGCCATCCGCATTCAAATCGGGCAAACCAGCATATTCACCATTTTCTAATTTGTCCAAATCAAAATCCGGACTGATACCTTCGACATACACTTTACTGATTTCCGAAAGATGACTGCCTTTCAACACAACTTCTGATCCGATATAAAACTCTCCATAACCGGGCATCTGTACATAAAATCCGGTTTCTGCTCCTTCGCTGAACGGCGCTTGTTCTTCTTCTACACACGAAACACATATACCAACTACCGCAAACAGCAAAATCAATGCAAACTTTGTTGTCATTTTTATTACATTCATTTGTATAATTTTTATGATGATTTATGATGAAATAATCAAAACAAGAATAGTTGCTGTTTGTCCGGCTTAAACTTGAAAACAAATTTAAACACAATCTTTAATAACTGCTAATTAAACACTTATAAAAATGTCCCATTTCTGAAAATGGGACACTTTTGCAAAATCAGATTATCCTCATTGAAATAAAAATGAACACTGACTAAAAGATTTACTTTACATTGATTGATAAAAAAAACGGGAAGCCTTTCCCCTAAAGGATAAGACTTCCCGCCTTGTTATGAATGAAATGACTTGATTTTATTATTTCGGTTGCTTGCCGATGTAAGCCAAGATGCCTCCGTCTACATACAGGATGTGTCCGTTTACGAAATCGGAAGCGTCGGATGCCAGGAATACAGCCGGACCCATCAGGTCTTCGGGAGTTCCCCAACGTGCTGCCGGAGTCTTCGAAACAATGAATGCGTCGAACGGATGACGTGAACCGTCCGGTTGAGGTTCACGCAACGGAGCGGTTTGCGGAGTGGCGATATAGCCCGGGCCGATACCGTTGCACTGGATGTTGTATTCGCCATATTCGGAAGCGATGTTGCGGGTCAGCATCTTCAAGCCGCCTTTGGCAGAAGCGTATGCCGATACGGTTTCGCGTCCCAGTTCGCTCATCATCGAACAAACGTTGATAATCTTTCCGTGGCCTTTCTTTATCATGCCCGGGATAACGGCTTTCGATACGATGAACGGAGCGGTCAGGTCGATGTCGAGCACTTCGCGGAACTCGTCTACCGACATGTCGCACATCGGGATACGTTTGATGATGCCGGCGTTGTTCACCAGAATGTCGATTACGCCCAAGTCTTTTTCTATCTGAGCTACAAGAGCCTTTACGGCTTCTTCATCGCTTACGTCGCAGATATAACCTTTGGCATCGATACCTTTTGCTTTATAATCGGCAAGAGCCTGGTCAAGATGTTTTTGCGAACGGCAATTGAATGCGATTTTGGCACCTGCCTGTGCAAATGCTTCGGCTATGGCAAAACCGATTCCATAAGCGGCACCTGTTACCAGCGCCACTTTACCCTCTAATGAGAAATTAACCATAATGTTTATGTTTTATAATGTAAATAATCAATTTTCTTCTATTTATTCCATCGTTTGCGAACACGGAATTTCATAAATTTCTACAAATATACAAATTCCCTTCATTATTGTGCAAGTATTTCACAAATCTTATCCTGGAAAAGCCGCGCTTTTCTTCCGCTCATCACGTTTTGGTTGATAATGACAAAAGCCAGCAGGTCGCCGTTCGAAGCACGGACATATCCAGCCAGCGAGCTGACTCCTTTCACCGTACCGGTCTTGGCACGCACGTTGCGGAACGCCTTGCTTTTCCGCATCCGGTAGCGGAGGGTTCCGTCTACACCGGCTATGGGCAATGCTTCGTAGAAAGGTTCGAACACTTCCCGATGGGCATACGCATACTTCAGGTAAGCGAGCATGAGGTCGGGAGATACATAGTTGTACATCGAAACCCCGCTTCCGTCCACGATGCTATAGTCATCGGGGTCTTTCCCGATGTGCCGGCGCATGAAAGACTCAATCCGCTTCTGTGCATCCTCGGCGCCTATTCCTTTGTTGGCTCCGCCTCGGATAGCCAGGTGATAGAACAAGGCTTCCGCCGAAAGGTTATCGCTTTTCTTCAACGCCTGCCTCAATACTTCTTCCAGCGGACGGGACACCTTATATAATAGGGCTACCGTATCGGGACATACACCGTATTTCAACGAGTCGACCGCGATGTGTTCCTGTTCCAGTTGATAACGGAAAGTGCGGATAAAGAAGTCTTGCGAGGCAAACATGTTCAGCGTGCGCCCCGTGGGATGTCCGGCATTGCCCGTAATGTGGATGGTGTTGCCGTTATATAGCCAGTCGCGCGTGATTTTCAAGCTTCCATAATGAGGAATACCGCTCACCGCCCGATTGTCTATCGTGTAATAATCCGATTTCGGAAAAACCTCCACTTCGGGACGTCTTCCTTTTTGCGCAGGCTTGACCGATACGCCTACACATCCCCCGTTCAACATCAACGGAGAGAGATAAGGTTGGAACGAATTGGGAGTATCGTCCCATGCCCAGCCCGTTCCCCAATAGATGGAATCCATCACCGACACATCCGCCACCAGGTTTCCCTTGATGTGATTGATGCCGGCACGGTGTACGGCATCGGTCAGACGGTGCAAATCATCTTCCATGAATTCCGGGTCGAAACCACCTACCACATACAAGTCGCCGTTCAATACACTATCCGCTCCAATCGTGCCTTTATAAGCCAGACGGGTATCGAACGTATAGTCCGTGCCCAGCTCAGCCAAAGCCGTGACCGAAGTGATGACCTTTTCTATGGAAGCGGGGCGGTACAATTTCTCGTCCTGATAGGTATATACAGGCTTGTCTTGGGTCAGGTTGAATACCGTAATGCCCACTTCGGATGTCCTTAGGACAGGAGTGGACGCGACCAGTGCCTCCAATTGCTTTGCCAGGTCTTGCGCGCCGACCCGGCAAAAGACAAGCAACATGCTTAAAAAGAAACCGATTCTTCGCATACGTTATAAGTCTCTAAATAATTCGCCGACCGTAGGATGCGGGAATACGTACCGCCGGAAAGCGTCCAAATTGCGTCCGTCTTCCACCATCATGCCGCCCAGCACGATGAGTTCGGACGCCGGATTGCCCAGCAGATGTACGCCCAGCACCTTGTCGTGCTCGTCCGTCAATACTTTCATCAGTCCGTTCACTCCTTCGTTTTCCGCCACGAACCTGCCCGAATAGGTCATCGGGAATTTCACCACACGGTAAGCCGTGCCTTCTTTTTGCAACGCCTCTTCCGTCTTTCCTACCGAAGCCACTTCGGGATGCGTATAAACCACACCCGGAATAGCATGATAACTCATCCGGTCCGGTTTCCCTAAAATGGCGTTTACGGCCGTTTCGGCTTCCTTTACCGCCGTATGTGCCAAGAGAGAGACTCCGTTCAGGTCGCCGCAGGCATATACCCCCGATACCGAAGTCTGAAGCCGTTCGTCTACCTTGATGCATTTCTTTCCGGTATATTCAAGAGGCAGGTTTTCCAGTCCGAATCCTTGGGTCACCGGACGCCGCCCTACGCTCAAGAGCAATTTTTCCGCCGTGATGCAGGTTTCTCCTTCTTCGCTTTGGCAATAGACCCCGATACCGTTTTCGTCCCGGTCCAGGCGGGTCACTTGGGTCTTCAGCTTGAAGGTGACCCCTCTTTTCGCGTATTCGGCACGAAGCGTCGAAGCGATTTCACGGTCTATCCCGTTCAATATTTCGTCCATCATTTCGATAACGGTCACTTTCACGCCCAGGTCGCTAAAGAACGAGGCAAATTCCATGCCGATGACTCCTCCGCCGATAATAGCAAGCGATTGGGGCACCTCTTTATTGTCGAGTGCTTCGCGATGGGTCCAGTAAGCTACCCGGTCTATTCCCAGAATGGGCGGGATTACCGTCTGGCTTCCCGTGCAAAGTATCAGATGCTCGCACTCGAACATCTCTTCGCCGCACCGTACGGTATGCCGGTCGACGATGGAAGCTTCCCCGTTTATCAGAGTCACATTGGCGGATGTCAGTTTAGCCTTGACTCCCAGCACCAGCTTCCGTACCACCTTGGCTTTGCGTGCTATCATCTTGGGCAAATCGAAGCTGACTTCATCGACGTTTACATTATACTTTCGTGCGTGGGTGCAACTATCATAAAGTTTCGATGCATATAGAAGCGTTTTCGTGGGGATGCATCCTTCGTTCAAGCATACGCCTCCCACGCTGTTCTTTTCAAACAAGACTACACTCAGTCCGGCTTTGCCAGCCATTTCGGCGGCTGTATATCCGGCAGGGCCTCCGCCGATAATCGCTACTTGGTATTTCATGGTATTTCGTTCGTTTTTTAAGGTCTATTCTTCTACATATTCCATCATCGGGTTCGCCTCCTTCAGGCTGGCGATGAATCCCTTACGGTCTTTCGGGTCGACGGCGGCGTGTCCCTTGGTATGGCGCAATATGATTTGCTGGCTCTTCCATGCCTGTTTGCGGTATATCAGTTTCGAGATGCCGTGCAGGCGGGAGATGCCGGTAAATCCGCGCCGTATCCATACGTCTCCGTTATCTCTTATCTGAATGCGTGTCGTCAATTGGTCTATCGCCAATCCCAAGGGAGCCAACAACCCCAATAGCCCCCAATAATTCTTGTTGTCCAGGCAAAGCCAGACAATCGCCAAGGCCAGTACCAGCAGGATAAACATCCACAGGTACGAAACTTGCCTGATTCTAAAAAATTTAGCCATAATCTTTTTCTTATCGTTTATTCATTCTTTCGCTTTTTCTTTCTGTTTCCGTATCCAAGCCATAAATTCCTCCGCCTGCACGGGAGATACCTGTATCCGTCGGATTTCCTTCTCCTCCCGATACCGGATTTCAACCCGTTTCACTGATAAGGCCGGAGCCACCGAATACGATTTTACCCGCTCCATCGATACGATGGAACGCAGGTTTATGGTCCGGTTCGGCACGAAGCGTCCGCTTTCCACCCGCAATGTGCCGTCTGCCGTTACGATGTAACACGTGTGTATCAGCATTTCTATTTCGAAAATCACGCATACCGCCATCACGATTGTAAGAAGCGTATGGTGGAACCAAAAGAAATCGAACAGCAAAAAAGCGCTGATACCCATCAGCAGCCAATATCTCCAGTCTGTTTTCGAATGAAATGTTCGGTTCATCGTCCTTATTCTTATTATTTTAGGGTGAAGATAGTAAATAATTGTAGAAAATCATTACATCCGGGAAAGTTCTTTTGAAAAAAAAGCGATATGCGGTACAGGCATAGCACTTTTTTTGTAGTTTTGCGACAATATATACACATTATTATGATAAAGAAATTCGATTTTCTCGTTATCGGTTCAGGAATTGCCGGAATGAGCTTTGCGCTGAAAGTGGCGCATAAAGGCTCGGTCGCGCTGATTTGCAAAGCCGGGCTGGAAGAAGCCAATACCTATTACGCACAGGGAGGTATCGCTTCTGTAACCAATCTGAAAGTGGATAATTTCGAAAAACACATTCACGATACGATGGTCGCGGGAGACTGGATAAGCGACCGGGCAGCCGTAGAAAAAGTGGTGCGCAACGCGCCTGCCCAGATAGAGGAACTAATCAGATGGGGCGTTCATTTCGACAAGAAGGAAAACGGAGAGTTCGACCTTCACCGCGAGGGCGGGCACTCGGAATTCCGTATCCTGCATCACAAAGACAATACAGGCGCCGAAATCCAGACCAGCCTGATAGAAGAAGTCAAGCGGCATCCCAACATCACCGTCTTCACCAATCACTATGCCGTAGAAATCATCACGCAACATCATTTGGGCATCATCGTCACACGCCATACACCGGGCATCAAATGTTACGGCGCTTACGTGCTGAACGAAGCAACGGGCGAGGTAGACACTTTCCTCTCGAAGGTGACCGTCATGGCTACAGGAGGATGTGAAGCCGTCTACCGGCATACGACCAATCCGCTGGTGGCTACGGGCGACGGCATCGCCATGGTCTATCGTGCGAAGGGTCTCGTAAAAGACATGGAGTTCATCCAATTCCATCCGACCGCCCTGTACCATCCGGGCGACCGTCCCAGCTTCCTGATAACCGAAGCAATGCGTGGTTACGGGGGCGTATTGAGAAACCTGGCGGGCGAGGAGTTCATGCAGAAATACGACCCGCGTTTGTCTTTGGCTCCGAGAGATATTGTGGCGCGCGCCATCGATAAGGAAATGAAGCAACGCGGCGAAGACCATGTTTACCTGGACGTGACTCACAAAGACCCGGAAGAAACCAAACGCCACTTCCCGAACATTTACCAGAAATGCCTCAGCCTGGGTATCGACATCACCAAGGATTATATCCCCGTGGCGCCGGCTGCACATTATCTGTGCGGAGGCATCAAAGTAGACCTCGACGGGCAATCCAGTATCAAGCGTCTGTATGCGTTGGGCGAATGCTCTTGCACCGGCTTGCACGGCGGAAACCGTCTGGCATCCAATTCCTTGATTGAAGCCATCGTTTATGCCGACTCTGCCGCCAAGCATGCCATCAGTGTGCTCGACCGTTACGACTTCAATGAAGATGTTCCGGAATGGAATGCGGAAGGCACGATGAACAACGAAGAGCGCATTCTGATTACCCAAAGCATGAAAGAAGTCAATCAGATTATGGAGTCTTACGTGGGTATCGTGCGCAGCAATCTCCGTCTGGTGCGTGCATGGAACCGCCTGGATATCCTGTACGAAGAGACGGAACGTCTGTTCAAACGCGTCAAGGCTTCCCGTGAGATATGCGAACTGCGTAACATGATAAATGTAGGTTATTTGATTACACGCCAAGCTATGGAACGCAAGGAGAGCCGCGGCTTGCATTACACCATCGATTATCCGCATCCTAAATCCAACGAATCAGAACAAATCTGAATAAATTTATTTCAATAAAAAAGACTCATCATTAATGTATGGAATGATACTTAATGATGAGTCTTTTTTTATATACCCCTAATAATTATCCGATATGCTGAATAAAGATTATCATACAAAAAAAACCCCCGCCAGTCTTTGTCGACCGGCGGGGACCTCACTTAAAACGGCGGCTACCTACTCTCCCACTGTTACGCAGTACC
>ULRR01016217.1_pt1 | contig 17124 bp, 10 predicted proteins | sample 1955651 | NCBI WGS metagenome assembly ULRR01 (sample SAMEA4835688, study PRJEB28245) | human gut metagenome | biome: gut microbiome; material: fecal sample | place: Denmark | collected 2008
GTCGACTACTACGACAAGGAGACGCGCGATCTGGTGGACTACGTGCCGACGCCCCCGCAGATGGGTGTGACCACCTCGCCGATGGGCAATATGGGCCGTGTGACCAACCGCGGTTGGGAGTTCTCGGTGGCCTACCACAACACGGCCGCGCAGGGCAAGCTCGAGTACAACGTCTGGGGCAGCTTCTCGACCAACAAGAGCAACGTCGAGGAGTACGGTTCGCAGCCGCTCGTGCGCCACGACAACCCCAACATCAACAGCACGCCGATCCTCTACTCGGGTGTGGGACATCCCTGGTACTCCTATTATATCTACCGTACCGACGGCATCTTCCGCTCGCAGGAGGAGATCGACCGCTACGTGAGCAAGAACGCCGAGACGGGCGAGGTGACGCAGGTGCAGCCCAATGCCAAGGTCGGTGACCTGAAGTTCATCGACACGAACGGCGACGGCGTCATCACGGACGACGACAAGGTGCTGACGGGCTGCTACACGCCCAAGCAGACCTTCTCGTTCGGAGGCTCGCTCAACTGGAAGGGCTTCGACTTCAGCTTCATGTTCCAGGGCGTTGCCGGCAACTACATCTACAACGGTACGAAGCAGATGGCCATGAACGGCCGTCAGGACTACGGTAACCTCATCAGCGACGTCTTCGACACGTGGGACTTCAACCCCTCGTCGAGCAAGTACCCGCGTCTGGGTATCTCGGAGGACGACAACGGCAACTACACGAAGTTCTCGGACATCTTCCTCGAGAAGGGCGACTACCTGCGTCTGAAGAACATCACGCTGGGTTACACGCTGCCCAAGCACATCGCCCGCTACGTCGGTCTGAAGAACGGCTCGCTGCGCGTCTATGTCAGCATCGACAACGTCGCCACGATCACCGGCTACTCGGGCATCGACCCCGAGGTGGGCAACTACGGTCTTGATGCCGGTGTCTATCCGTCGTCGCGCTTCTTCAACTTCGGTGTAAACCTCAACTTCTAAAACCAAAGGACCATGAAAAAGATATTATTCAGCATTTGCCTGGCCGTCAGTGCGCTTGCCATGTCCGGGTGCGCCGATTTCCTGGAGCGGGAATCCTACGGCAAGGATGAGACCTGGAAGTCGAAGGACGACGTCATGCAGGCCATCTACGGACTCTACCACTTCGTGTCGCCCTACTGGAGCGAGGAGATCTGCGGCCGCGGCCACATGTGGCTCGAGTGCGCCAGCGACAACGTCCTGATCGGCCGTGACCGTGCCTCGGTGGACGAGATCCGCGAGTTCCGCATGTCACCGTCGAACGACAACGACGTGTCGCGTGTCTGGGAGGTAATGTACCAGAACGTGGCCAAGGCCAACAACATCATCAAGCTCGTGCCCGACCTCTCGCTCGATCAGGCCTTCAAGGATCAGGCGCTCGGTACGGCGCTCTTCTTCCGCGGCTTCTCGATGCTGTGGATGGTGCCCTACTACGGTGACGACACGAACGGCGGTATTCCGATCATCACCGAGAAGACGGCCACCGAGGATATCGACTCGCCGCGTCCGTCGCACGTGCTGCAGAACTACGACCAGATCATCGCCGACTTCCGCGAGGCGGGCGACAAGCTGCCCTACTTCTCGGAGCTGCCGGCCGACCAGATCGGCCTGCCGCACAAGGCCGCAGCCTGGGCCTACGCCGCCCGCGCCGCCCTCTACGCCTCGATGTACGATGCGAAGTACTACGACATCGTGATCGAGATGTGCGACAAGGTGATGAACATGACCGGCGCCGACAAGCGCGCGCTCTACATCGACTCGAGCGATCCCTCGCAGTCGTTCCGCCACCTGTGGACCTCGGACCAGAACCACTCGTGCGAGTACATCTTCTCGCTCGAGGGCAATACGACCAACGGCGCCCGCTACCACGGCGTGACGTTCCAGAACGCCGGCTGGGGCTACTACAACACGTGGGGCTACTTCACGCCGAGCCTCGAGCTCTACAAGGCCTACGAGGAGGGCGACCAGCGCCGCGACGTGACGATCCTCTATCCGGGCCAGTCGTTCGAGTTCATGGGCTGGGCCTGGGTCTTCGCCGGCTACTCGCCCGACGGATCGGCCTACGACGTGTCGTGGAGCGGCAGCAACCACGTCTCGGCGGGCATGCTGACGCGCAAGTTCCTCTCGCCGTGGGAGCGTTCGTCGAGCCGTCCCGAGGATGCGAACTACTATGCCGAGGTGACGCAGCTGCGTGACAAGCTTTGGAATTCGCTCAACGTCTGCCTGATGCGTTACGCCGACGTGATGCTGATGAAGGCCGAGGCGCTGATCTGGACCCAGGGCGAGGGCAATGCCGAGGCCAAGGAGCTGCTGAACGACATCCGCGAGCGCGCCGGTCTGCCCCGCAACAGCCAGGCCACGAAGGCCCAGCTGCAGAACGAGCGCCGCTGCGAGCTGGCCTTCGAGTTCCAGCCCAGCCGCTTCATCGACGTGGTTCGCTGGGGCCTGGGTCCCCAGCTGCTGACCAAGCCGCTGCACAGCGTCATCTCGAAGGGTGTCAACGGCCAGATCGTCACCGAGGAGGTGGAGGTCTACCCGGCCCGCACGTTCAATCCTACCTACAACAAGGTATTCCCGATTCCGGAGCGTGCCTTCACCGGTACGGTGAACCTCAAGCAGAACAAGGGTTATTAACCGATGTAAATGAGTCAAGCCATGAAAATAAGCAAATATATTTTGGGCGCCGCCCTCTTTGCCGGGCTCTTCTTCCCGCAGGCGGAGGCCGAGGCGCAGGATGTGAAACTCAAGTGCATGGAGTGGAACATCAAGTCGTTGGAGTACCGTGGCAACAGCAACGTCTCGAAGGACATCAGCCGCTTCGTGACCGAGATCGAGAACCAGCAGGCCGACATCGTCTGCTTCAACGAGTTCGAGACGCTGACCGGCGCGATGTACATGAAGGAGAAGGCCACGGAGTTCGCCAAGGAGCTGGGCATGTACCCCTTCTTCATCCACTCCTACGACAAGGATTCGGGCTATTACGGCAACGTGATCCTCTCGAAGTATCCGATCGTCAACTCGGGCCGCGTGCTGCTGGGCATGTATGCGGGCGCCGACCAGCGTTCGGCCGGCTGGGCCGACATCCTCGTCCCGACGGACGCCAACCCGACGGGCGTGAAGGTCCGCATCGTCTGCACACACCTCGACGCCTTCGGCGGTGACGAGACCTGCTACGAGCAGGCCAAGGAGGTGATCGCCAAGGCGATCGAACCGGCCGTGGCCGAAGGTACGCCCGTGATCCTGATGGGCGACATGAACTGCGGCCCCGGCACGGCGGCCATCGCCGAGTACGAGAAGACGGGTACGCGCCTGTGCAACAACAACGGTACGTTCGGCGGCAGCAAGCTCGACTACTTCATCGGCTTCCCGCAGGGGAGCTGGAGCTGCCCGGACTTCCGGGTGCTCGACTCCTCCACGTTCTACGATCTTTCCGACCACTACTCGATTTCGGGTACGGCCGTGCTGAACAAATAGCCTCTCTTGAAACGAATAAATCACGTAAACGATGAAAACAGCAAAAAGATACCTTCCGGTTTTCCTCTCCCTCGTAATGGCGGCCCCGCTCTTTACGGGCTGTAACAACGGGTTGGACGAGTACCCCTCGGATGCGCCGATTCCCGCTCCGTCGGACAAGTTCACGACCACCGTGCAGTTCGTCTCCTCGCTCGACGGCAACGCCTTCGGGAGCGACTATACGGCCTTCAACGACTACCTGACGGGCCTGGGCGACGAGAAGCCCTGGATGACGGTCCTCGACCGTGCCGACAACGGCAATCTTCCGGGGGCGCTGACCGGTGCCTTCGACGCGACGCGCTGGACGGCCTTTGCCTTCAACAAGATCGAGAACAAGACGTCGTATCAGGGCAGCATGCTCTACTTCAACAGCTGCATCACGGGTGCGACGGGACGTCCCTCGGGCGAGGGGTGCTATGTCACGCAGGTGAAGACGGCGCTCAACGGCGTCCGCACGGACAAGGACGAGAACGGAGAGGTCACCGGACAGACGGATGTCTCGTTCGACGTGGATTTCCTGACGGCCCGTTTCGAGACGGCCGAGCAGCTCTCGGCCTTCGGCGGAAAGAACGGCGTGCTGCGCGCGTTCTACGCCGAGTCGATGCCGGTGCTGATGATCGGTACGGTGAAGAACGACCTGCTCCAGCAGCTCAAGTCGGCCGCCGAGTCGGCTTCGGGAAGCTACGCCTTCAAGGTCTACGAGGTGGCTGCCGGTTCGCAGTATACGCTCTTCCTGCTGACCGAGGAGCGCTTCTGGGGCCTGATGGAGCCGGTCAATGCCCAGCCGCTTGCAGGCAACGTCAAGGTCTACAATATCGGTGTGATGTGGTAGCAGCCCGCTCAGGGTATGTGAAAGGCGGCGTCCCTGTACGGACGCCGCCTTTTTATGCCTTTTCCTCGTTCCGGTACTTTCCGTTCCGGCACTTTCCGCCCCGGCAGTTTCCGCTCCGGCACTTTCCGCCCCGACGCCTTTCCGCCCCGGCACTTTCTGTCCCGGCATTTTCTGTCCCGGCATTTTCTGTCCCGGCGCTTTCTGTCCCGGCGCTTTCCGCCCCGGCACTTTTCCGCCCCGGCTTTTTGTTTTGCTGCGGCCCTTTTGTCCCGCGTGTTTGCCGCCTCCGGGGTGGATGTTCGTAAGAGAGAGAAGGCGCTCGTCAGGGTGGGAGATCGCTCGGTCGTTATGGGAAGGGAGGTCGCTCGGTCGGAAGGAGAGAGGGACCCGTTGGGAGAGGGGAGGCCCGCTCGTCAGAGAAGGGAAGGCCATTTGGTCGGAAGGAAGAGGAACCTCGTCAGGTGCGGGGCGGCTCGGTCGGAGGGGCGGACACCCGGTTGCCGGAGGTCCCCTGCGGGGTGCATTTCCGGCGGAAAGGCTGCCTGCGGAGCCGGATTGGAGGACCAAATGATACAAATCGGATAAAAAATACCCGATTCGGCTTGTCTTTTAACGAAAAATTTGGTATGTTTGTACATATGAATCGAATCCGCCTTGCCGAAGTAACCCTTATCGGTCACGCAACCGGTTCGTTGTCTGGCCCGTGCGCGGGCAGAGGAACGGGCGGAGAGAACATCTGGTGTTTCATGTCACCTGCACGGTGACCGCTATTCGGACGATACATGGCTGAAGGGAAGGAGAATAAACCGTTGCATGTCCTGGCCGAGGAGGCGATCAAGAAGATGATCCGCCTGCCCGAGTATCAGAACGGCAAACTGCTGCCCAACGAGATAGAACTCGCTCGCAATCTGAACATTTCGCGCAATACACTGCGCCAGGCCATCAACAAGATGGTCTTCGAGGGGCTGCTCTGCCGCCGCAAGGGCTACGGAACCTGGGTGGCGAAGAAGACCATCACGGGCGGCGTGAAGAACTGGCTGAGCTTTTCGCAGGAGATGCAGCGGCTCGGAATCACGATCAAGAACTACGAGCTGCACGTCTCGCTGGAGTATCCCGACGAGAAGGTGCGCCGCTTCTTCGGTCTGGACGAGGAGGGCAAGGCCGGCACGCTCTGTCTGAAGCTCGAACGCGTGCGGGGTCATGCCGAATATCCGTTCGTGGTCTTCATCTCCTACTTCAACCCGCGCTTCCCGATCAGCAGCGACGACAACTTCACGATGCCGCTCTACGAACTGCTTGAGACCAAGTACAATATCGTTGTGCACACCTCCGTCGAGGAGATCTCGGCCCGGCTGGCCGGCAAGCGTATCTCGACCAAGCTGCGCATCTCGGAAAACGATCCGATCCTCATCCGCCGCCGCTACGTCTACGATATCAAGGGGGTCCCCGTCGAGTACAACGTCGGCTACTACCGCGCCGACAGTTTCACCTACACCATTACGGCCGAACGGTAGCCGTCCGTTCCCCCTTTTTGCGGGGCGCCGCCCCTCTCCAGTCGGAAAAGAATCCCTTTTCCGACTTTTTTTGCGATTTTCCGTAAAAAAGAGCCGAAATATTTTGTATTTACAAAACATATTGTTTTCTTTGCACAAAGATAAATATGTATGAACATATATAACAATATCGGATCACATCATGTTTAGAAAATCTGACAGTTTCCTGGCGCCTGTCAAGGCGGAGACGACACCGGCCGGCGTGTACGACCTCTATCCGGCGTTTGAAATCGGGGAGCAAATCTTCGATCGCATCGAGGCGTTGGCGGAGCGGATCGCTGCGCACAAGTGCGTTGTTATCGACGGCTACGAAGGCGTGCTGTGGGACAAGTTCATCGGGGCGCTGACCGCGGCGCTCGAATCGCTCGGGCGGAAGGTGACGTGCCTTCCCGTGTCGCAGGCGCTGAAGCCGGAGGCGGAGATCGACTCCCTGATCGCACCGTTCATGGGCGACAAGGATTCGATCTTCGGCCGCATGACCGACCTGCTGCTGATCGACTTCTTCGACCGGGCGGCGCTCAAGGGACTCGAACCCGACGCTGCCGCCGACATCACCCTTCTCTACGGCTGCGGTGCCGCGCTGGCCGGATGGGAGGCGCCGCTCATCTATGTCGACCTGCCCAAGAACGAATTGCAGTTCCGCATGGCGGCCGGGTCGGCGTTCAACCTCGGCACGACGCGCCGCCTGGACGATCGCGAATCCTACAAGCGCTGCTATTTCATCGACTGGCCGATTCTCGATGGCTGGAAGGGCTCGCTCATTCCGTGCATCGACTGGATCGTCGACGAGCAGCGCATCGACGCCTGGACCTTCATGAGCGGCGAGGCGCTGCGCGAGGGGCTGCGGCGCATGAGCCGCAGCAGCTTCCGCGTCCGTCCGTGGTTCGCGCCGGGCGTCTGGGGCGGCACCTACCTGCGCGACCACATCCGCGGGCTCAACCGCGAGGCGCCCAACATGGCGTGGTCCTACGAGTTGATGGCGCTCGAGAACGGCATCATGTTCAGACATGACGGCATCCTGCTCGAGGTTTCGTTCAGCATGCTCATGTCCTACGCCTACCGCGACGTGCTCGGCCACTGCGCCGAGGACTTCAAAGAGGACTTCCCGATCCGCTTCGACTTCCTCGATACGGTCGAGGGCGGCAACCTCTCGATCCAGTGCCATCCGCGTCCGGAGTACATCCGTTCGCGCTTCGGCAAGCCCTATACGCAGGACGAGACCTATTACATCCTGCGTGCGACGCCCGAGGCGCACGTCTACCTCGGATTCCAGCAGGGCGTGCAGAAGGCCCCCTTCGCCGCCGCCCTCGAAGAGAGCCAGCGCACGGGCGAGGCGATCGACATCGAGCGTTACGTGCAGTGCTTCCCGGCGCACAAGCACGACCTGTTCCTCATCCCGAATGGCACGATCCACGCCTCGGGTGCGGGCAACCTGGTGCTCGAGATCAGCAGCGCGCCCTACATCTTCACCTTCAAGATGTACGACTGGGTGCGCCTCGACATCGACGGCCGTCCCCGCCCGATCAACATCGAGCACGGCCTGAACAATGTCCGCTTCGAGCGCAACGGCCGCGTGGTGACCGACACGCTCATCAGCCGCCCGAGCGTCATGAAGACGACGGACGACTACGTGCAGGAGCACCTGCCGACGCACCCCGACCACTTCTACGACGTGCACCGCTACCACCTGCATGCGGGACGCAGCCTGCACATCGCCACCGAGAACCGCTGCCACGTCTGGATGATCGTCGAGGGCAGCAGTGCGGAGGTGGAGACCGCCGACGGACGCCGCGTGCGCTACAACTACCTGGAGACCTTCATCATCCCGGCCGCTGCCGGCTCCTACACGGTGCACAATACGTCGGACGGCGAGCTGATCCTCGTCAAGGCCTTCGTCAAGGATACCTACCAACTCTGATGAAACCGCAACCTGAAACCAAACCATGAATAAAAAACATCCGCTGAGTCATCTGCTGCCCGTCCTGTTCGGCTTCTTCGTCATGGGCTTCTGCGACGTGGTGGGCGTGGCCACAAGCTACGTGCAGCAGCACTTCTCGCTTTCGGAGAGCCTCGCGGGGCTGATCCCCTCGATGGTCTTCCTGTGGTTCCTGCTGCTGGCCGTGCCGGTGGCCTTCTGGATGAACCGCATCGGCCGCCGCCGCATGGTGATCGCCGGCAACGTCGTCACGATCGTCGGCATGCTCGTGCCGCTGGCCGACTACTCGTTTGCCGCCTGTCTGGTGGCCTTTGCCCTGCTCGGCATCGGCAACACGATCCTGCAGGTGTCGCTCAACCCGCTGCTGACGAACGTCGTCGACAGCCGGGCCCTCTCCAGCTCGCTGACCGCCGGCCAGGTCATCAAGGCCGTCTCGTCGTTCAGCGGCCCCTTCATTGCGGCCTTCGCCGCCTCGAAGCTCGGAAACTGGGTCTGGATGTTCCCGATCTTCGCCGGCATCTCGCTCGTGTCGGCCCTCTGGCTGATGGCTACGCCCATCGACGAGGGCCCCGCCGAGCGCACCTCGTCGGCGGGGGAACTGCTCGCCGTGCTGCGCGACCGGAAGATCACGATGCTCTTCCTGGGCATCGTCGCCATCGTGGGCATCGACGTGGGTCTCAATACGCTGGCTCCGAAGCTGCTGATCGAGCGCTGCGACATGCCCCTCGAGCAGGCCGGCTACGGTTCGAGCGTCTACTTCTTCTGCCGCGTTGTCGGCGCCTTCGTCGGCTCGCTGCTGCTGACGCGCCTGTCGGACCGCAGGTACTACATCCTGCACATGCTGCTGGGGCTTGTCGTCCTCTGTGCGCTCTACTTCGCCGACAGCCGCTATGCCGTGCTGGCCGGTCTGGGCGTGGCGGGATTCGCCTTCTCGAGCATCTTCGCGGTGATCTACTCGCAGGCGCTCAAGCACCTGCCCGCACGCGCCAACGAAATCTCGGGCCTGATGATCATGGGCGTCTTCGGCGGTGCCGTCGTGCCGCCCCTGATGGGTGTCGTCACCGACGCCGTGGGCTCGCAGGCCGGTTCGCTGGCCGTGCTGACGCTCTTCGCGCTCTATCTGCTGGCCTGTGTTCCGATGATCCGTTCCGAAAAAACCGACAGCCATGTATCAGCACGATAACCGCACGGTCGTAACGCTCGATGCGGGCGGTACGAACTTCGTCTTCGGGGCCATGCGCGGCTGCGAGTTCATCACCGAACCGCTGCGCAAGCCCTCGAACGCCGACGATCTGGACCGCTGCCTGGCCACCCTGGTCGAGGGCTTCGGCGAGATCATCTCGCGGCTTGACACGCCGCCCGTGGCCATCAGCTTCGCCTTCCCGGGCCCGGCCGACTATCCGCACGGAATCATCGGCGGCAACCTGCCCAACTTCCCGTCGTTCCGCGACGGCGTGGCCCTCGGCCCCTTCCTCGAGATGAAGTTCGGCATCCCGGTCTTCATCAACAACGACGGCAACCTCTTCGCCTACGGCGAGGCGATGGTCGGCGCGCTGCCCCGCATCAACGAGGCGCTGGCGGCGGCCGGCTCGCAGAAGCGCTACCGCAACCTGCTGGGTGTCACCTTCGGCACGGGCTTCGGCTGCGGCGTGGTCATCAACGGCGAGCTGCTCATGGGCGACAATGCCGCGGGCGGCGACGTGTGGTGCTTCCGCAACAGCCTGCTGCCCGAGTATATCGTCGAGGAGAGCGTCAGCATCCGCGCCGTGAAGCGGGTCTACCGCGAACTGACGGGTGACGATACGGAACTGACACCCAAGGATATCTGCGACATCGCCAAGGGAGCGCGCCCGGGCGACATGCGGGCCGCCCGCGAGAGCTTCGCCCGCATGGGGCGTGCCGCCGGCGATGCCCTTGCCCAGGCCGCGACGATCGTCGACGGAATCATCGTCCTCGGCGGCGGACTGACCGGCGCGGCGGAGTTCTTCGTCCCGGCGATTCTCGAGGAGATGGGCAGCTCGCTGAAGATGATGGACGGCACCTCGTTCTGCCGCATGCAGACCGAGGTGGTGAACCTCGACGACGAGGCCTGCCTGCGGCGCTTCCTCACCGGAGGCGGCACGCCGCTGCGGGTCTACGGCTCGGACAAGGTCGTCATGTACGACTCCCGCAAACAGATCGGCCTGACCGTCAGCCGGCTCGGCGCAAGCCGCGCCATCTCGGCCGGAGCCTACGTCTATGCGCTCAACCACATCGGATAGACGAACGAAAGCGATTATTAAAGGACTAACCAAACACCAATAACCCATGAAACAAAATCAACTTGACTTTCGCAGAGGCCGGACCCTCCGACGCTTCGCCGTCATGGTCTGCCTGCTGTTGCTGGGCTTCTCCGGAGTGCGGGCCCAGGACCGTTACGAGGTCACGGGCGTCATCACCGACGCCAACGCGCAGCCCGTTGTCGGCGCCTCGATCGTGGAGAAGGGCACGACCCGCGGTACGACCTCCTCGACCGACGGAAGCTACACCTTCCGCGTCTCGTCGCCCGATGCCGTGCTGGTCTACTCCTTCTTCGGCTGCAAGACCCAGGAGGTCGCCGTGGCCAACCGCACGAAGATCGACATCGTCCTGCAGGAGGATGCCATCGCGCTCGAAGAGGTCGTGGCGATCGGTTACGGTACGATGAAGAAGTCGGACCTGACCGGAGCCGTGGCTTCGGTCAAGTCGGAACTGCTCGACAACAAGCCCATTGCCTCGTTCGACAATGCGCTGCGCGGCCAGATTGCCGGTGTGCAGGTGCGTCAGAACGACGGTCAGCCGGGCGGCGGCGCCTCGATCCGCATCCGCGGTACGAGCTCGATCAACGGTACGAACGAGCCGCTGTACGTCATCGACGGTGTGCCCCTGATCAGCGAGTCGGTGACCGAGGGCCAGGGTCTGGTCATCAACCCGCTCTCGAGCCTCAGCACGAACGATATCGAGTCGATCGAGGTGCTGAAGGATGCCTCGGCAACGGCCATCTACGGTGCACGCGGTGCCAACGGTGTGATCCTCGTCACGACGAAGCGCGGCCGCGAGCAGGCGGGTGAGGTGCGTTTCAGCGCCACGCTCTCGCTCCAGACCCCCGAGCAGGCCTATGATCTGCTCAACGGCAAGCAGCTTGCCCAGCTGGGCAAGGAGGCCTACGAGAATGCGGGCATGCCCGTTCCCTCCTATTTCGAGAACCCCGAGTCGGTCGTTACGCGCACGAACTGGATGGACGAGATTCTCCGCACGGCCGTTACGCAGAACTACCAGGTCAACTACAGCGGCGGCTCGAAGAAGGTCTCCTACAACTTCTCGGCCGGATACTTCAATCAGGAGGGTATCCTCATCAACACCGATTTCAACCGCTATACCTTCCGCGGGCAGATTGCCGCCGAGATCAACAAGTACATCCATTTCGGATCGTCGGTCGGCTACTCGCAGGTGAAGACCACCGGTTACGGCAACGCCTCGACGGAGCTGAACCTCATGTCGATGGCCTATGACATGAACCCGGCGCTGTCGGTCCGCGATGCCGACGGCAACTACACCTACCGCAACAACCTCGACTCCTCGACGGGCGTCTACGGCGGCAACCCCGTGCAGACGGCCTACGAGGCGGACATGGAAAACCGCCAGAACCGCTTTACGGGCAACATCTACACCGATTTCCGCTTCCTGGGCGACGACCGCCTGGTCTTCAAGACGCAGTTCGGCGTGGACGACATCTTCTCGCTCGACCGCATGTACCTGCCCACGACGCTCGCCGTGTCGGTCGACGGACCGGGCAAGGGCAACGTCGCTTCGTATGATACGAAGACCTGGGTCTGGGAGAATACGCTTACCTATAAGAATACGTGGGGCCGCCACAGCCTCTCGGCCATGGTCGGACAGACGGCACAGAAGTTCTCGCAGAACGTCTTCCGTCTCGGCGTCAAGAATTTCGAGGACGACCGCCTCGGCTACCACGATTTGAGCGTCGGCAAGGACGTATGGCTCAACCAGACGACCGACACCGAGTGGTCGATGCTCTCCTACATCAGCCGTATCCACTATTCGTTCGACGACCGCTACCTGTTCACCTTCACGGGCCGTGTCGACGGATCGTCGAAGTTCGGCGAGAACAACAAGTACGGATTCTTCCCCTCGGGTGCCTTCGCCTGGCGTGTCTCGGAGGAGAAGTTCATGCGCGACGTGAAGGCGGTCTCGAACCTCAAGCTGCGTTTGAGCTACGGTCTGGTCGGTAACGCCGGCATTCAGCCCTACCAGTCGCAGGGTACGTTCGTACCGGTGGCTCCGCCCTTCGGTTCGGGTGTCGCCAACGGCGGTATGGCGCCGCTGACGCTGCCCAACGCCGACCTTTCGTGGGAGTCGACCTCGCAGTTCGATGCGGGCTTCGACCTGGGTCTGTTCGACAACCGGTTGAGCATCACGGCCGACTACTACTACAAGTATACGAGCGACCTGCTCTACGCCGTCGACCTGCCGATGTATTCGGGTTACATGTTCTCGATGCGCAACCTCGGCGATTTGAGCAACCGCGGTGTTGAGTTTTCCATTACGGCAGTTCCCGTGACCACGCGCGACTTCACCTGGACCTCGACCTTCAACATCGACTCCAACGTGACGACCATCGAGAAGCTCAACATCGCCGAGGGCGAATCGTCCGGTACGGGCGTGACGCGCTTGGTTGTGGGTGACCGGCTGAACAACATCTGGGGCTACAAGACCAACGGCATCGCGCAGCTGGACGAGGACCTGACGCAGGTGGCGCAGCTGACCAACCGCCCGCTGGTGGCCGGCGAGCAGAAGTATCAGGACATCAACAAGGATGGTGTCATCGACCAGGACGACGAAGTGGTGCTGGGCAACCTGAATCCGAAGTTCTCGTTCGGCTTCAACAACACCTTCACCTACAAGAACCTCAGCGTGAACCTCTTCCTGGAGGGCAACTACGGCAACGACATCATCAACTACACGCGCAAGAAGCTCGAGGGCATGGACGGCCGCTACAACAATATCACGACGGTGCTCGACCGCTGGACGCCCGAGAACCCCGATGCCAAGCTGCCGCGTGCCGACCGCAACAGCAACTCGACGGCCTTCTCGGACCGCTGGGTCGAGGACGGCAGCTACCTGCGCATCCGTGACCTGACGATCGGCTACACGCTGCCCCGCAACCTGCTGCGCGGCGTGGCCAGCATCAACGTCTTCGTCTCGTTCGAGAACCTTTATACCTTCACCAAGTACACGGGCAACGACCCCTCGATCGGCGGCGGTATCGACAACAACCTCTATCCCACGTCGCGGAAGTATTCGCTGGGTGTTTCGCTGACTTTCTAACCACTCACCTAAAAATCAGATACCATGAAAACCAGATTCATATATGCGGTCATGAGCCTCACGCTTGCCCTCTCGTCGTGCAGCGGATTTCTCGACGAGGAGCCGCTCTCGAACGTGACGGACAAGAACTATTATGCGACGGAATCGGATGCCGAGGGTGCCGTCAACGCCATCTACGAGACGGTCGGCATCGGCTCGGTCAGCCAGTGGCAGGGTACGGGCAATGCCAATACGCCCTACGGAGGAGTCTTCTACAACGATTTCTGGCTGACGCAGGACCTCTTCTCGGACAACGCCGAGCACGACAATTATCTCTATGCCAACTTCGACAATTTCAGCCTTCCGGAGACCGACGGCAAGGTCAAGTCGTTGTGGTACACCTTCTACCGTTCGATCAACACGGCCAACATTGCCATCGACAAGATTCCCGCGATCAACATGGACGAGAAGCGGCGCAACCACCTTGTGGGCGAGGCGCGTTTCTGGCGCGGTCTGCTCTATGCCGAGATGGCGAAGATCTGGAGCGACGTGCCCCTGCGTCTGAAGCCCAGTGAGTCGGTCGACGCCCTCTTCAGCGTGGAGCGCACGGATCAGATAGAGGTGCTTGAAACGGCAATCGAGGATCTGACCTACGCCAAGGACAACCTGATGGATGACTACCGGGCCGGTTACGGACGGGCCAATTCGCTCATGGCACAGGCCGTGCTGGCCAAGGCCTACCTCATCAAGGCGGCCCGCACGCACAGCAAGGAGGATTACCAGGCCGTGGTCGACTGGGCCTACAAGGTGATCATCTCGGGCAAGTACGACCTCTATCCCGATTTCCAGGACAACTTCATCATCAGCAAGAAGCACGGCATCGAGTCGGTCGTGTCGATCAACTACGGTGCCCCCGACCTGTGGAAATCGCAGTTCAACGTCTCGCTGCTGCCGGCCGAGATCCGGCAGTACAGCCCCGGCGGTAACGAAGGCCCGTCGAACGCCAACTCGTGGATCGTGCCGACCGAGGAGCTCTACAACTCCTTCGCCGAGGGTGACGTGCGCCGCGACGTGACCATCATGAAGGATTTCACCTACAGCGACGGTTCGACGCTCGTCTTCGCCGAGAGCGCCCGCTATCCCTACTACTTCTGCAAGTACTGGGACCGCGAGGCCGAGCCCATGGGTCAGAACTCCGAGCAGAACTACCCCTACATGCGTTATTCGGAGGTGCTGCTCATGTATGCCGAGGCTCTCAATGAGGTGAACGACGGCCCGACGACCGAGGCTTACGAGGCGATCAACAAGGTGCGCGACCGCGCCTTCAAGGACAACGGCTCGGGTGAGCACGACCTGAAGGGGCTTGATTACAAGTCGTTCCGTCAGGCCATTCTCGACGAGCGCCGCTGGGAGCTCGTGCTCGAGGGGTCGCGCTGGTTCGACCTGGTGCGTCTGTCGACCGACTTTGCGGCCGAGATCAAGCGCACGAAGCCCGACTCCTATGTCGAGGAGAAGCACAAGCTCTACCCGATTCCGCAGTACGAGCGGCTGCTCAACGACCGCATCACGCAGAACGAAGGCTATTAATCAAAAATAAAACGAGATGAACCCGATTACCAAGATCATATTTGCTGCGGCCCTTTCGCTTCCGGCTTTTGCCGTGCAGGCCGCGCAGGACAATATCGCCCCACTGGCACATGCTACCGTCTCCGATTCGCTCTCGGACGGGTGCGGCGCGGCCTGCCTGAACGACGGCCTGATCCGCTACGACGGCCGCGGCGAGTGGGCCTGCAAGGGCTCCGTCGCCTCGTGGGGCGTGATGTACATGCCGTGGGCGCAGCTGGAGTGGGACGAGGAGGTCGAGATCGAGCGCGTGGTGCTCTACGACCGACCTTCGCTCGACGAGCACCTCGCGGGCGGTACGCTCCGCTTCAGCGACGGCTCGACGGTCAGCGTCACGGAGATTCCCAACGACGGCTCGCCGTGCAGCGTAAGCTTTGCGCCCCGCAAGGTGAAGTGGCTGCGTTTCGAGGCAACCGACGGCGCGGGCAAGAACATCGGTCTCTCGGAGATCGAGGTCTTCCCGACGCGCGGCGACGACACCGAGTATGTCGAGTGGGTCGATCCCTGGATCGAGACCACGCGCGGCCGCTGGTTCTACTGCACGCCCGCGGCGCGTCCCTTCGGCATGGTGGCCGCCCACGCCTTCACGCGCAACAAGAATCAGGGCGGCGGCGGATACAACTACAACTTCCCCGAGATTCTGGGCTTCACGCAGATCAACGACTGGATGGTGGCCGGTCCGAATGTCATGCCGGCGGCCGGTGAGATCGACCCCACGCAGGGCATGTCGGGCTGGAAGTCGCACTTCGACCACGGGAGCGAGATCATCCAGCCGGGCTACCATCGCCTCTACCTCGACCGCTACCATGCGTGGGTCGAGTATACGTCGACCGACCGCGTGGCCTTCTACCGGGTGAACTACACCGAGGGTGAGCGGGGCAAGCTGATCGTCGATGCAGGCAGCCGGCTGGGCAACTGCTCGATGAACCGGGCCGTGCTCCTGCGCAAGGATGACCGCACGATCGTCGGCGAGTTCTCGACGACGGACCGCTTCTGGGGCGGTCCCGACAGCGTCAAGCTCTGCTTCGTGCTGGAGTGCAACCGCCCCTTCGCGACGGTCGACGGCTGGAACGAGCAGGGCGTGATGCCCGATGCGGAGGTAATCGCCGGTGACGAGGCGGGGCTGGTGCTCGACTTCGACCTGAAGGAGTCCGGCGAGGTGCTCTTCAAGATCGGCATGTCGTACACGAGCGTGGAGAATGCCGAGGCCAACCTGCGCGCGGAGCTCGACGGCTGGGATTTCGATGCCGTGCATGCCGAGTCGCGCGCCGTTTGGAACGAGATGCTGGGCCGCATGGATGTCGAGGGCGGCACCGAGGCGCAGCGGATCAAGTTCTACACCGACCTGTGGCACGTGTTGCTGGGCCGTCACAAGATCAACGACGTGAACGGCTGGTACCCCGACTATGCGGGCGGACACTATGTCGACAACCGTTCGTCCGATCCGATGAAGCTGCGCCGGCTGCCGCTCGATGCGCAGGGTGATCCGAAATTTAACATGTACGGTTTTGACGGTCTCTGGTTGACACAGTGGAACCTGAACGTACTGTGGGGACTTGCCTGGCCCGAGGTGTTGGATGATCTGACGGCCTGCCTGGTTCAGTATGCCGACAATGGCGGTCTGCTGCCGCGCGGCGGTTGCGCCGGAGGCTACTCGTTCATCATGACCGGCTGCCCCGCCTCGCACATGCTTGCGGCGACCTACATGAAGGGACTGATGAAGAAAACCGACCCGCTGCACGCTTTCGAGGTGATGAAACGCAATCACATGCCGGGCGGCATGATGAGCCATGAAAGTGCGGATAACCTGAAATTCTACATGCGCCACGGCTGGTGCCCCGAGAATGCGGGCAAGACGGTCGAGTGGGCCTATCAGGACTGGGCTTTGAGCCGCATGGCGGCCCGGCTGGGCAAGAAGTCCGACGCCCGGATGTTCGAGCGCCGCGCCCACGCCTGGACCCCGCTCTTCAATACGGAGCAGGGGCTGATCTTCCCTAAGAAGCGCGATGGAAGCTGGCTGCACCTCGATCCGTTGAACGGCAAGGGCTGGGTCGAGGCCAATGCCTGGCAGGCCACCTGGTCGCTGTCGTTCGACCTGCCGAAGCTCGTCGAACTCATGGGCGGCGGCGACGCCTTCTGCGAGAAGCTCAACTACGCCTTCGAACAGGCCCGCCCCTTCGATTTCGTCTATGAATATGGCAGCGGCGGCTACGTCAGCTACGCCAACCAGCCCGGCTGCTCGAACGCCCACCTGTTCACCTACGGCGGCAAGCCGTGGCTGACGCAGTACTGGG
>ULRR01045361.1_pt1 | contig 17036 bp, 18 predicted proteins | sample 1955651 | NCBI WGS metagenome assembly ULRR01 (sample SAMEA4835688, study PRJEB28245) | human gut metagenome | biome: gut microbiome; material: fecal sample | place: Denmark | collected 2008
GCCCCGGCGCTCCGGACTTTTTTAAATATGTGCGAAGTCGGCAGTGAAAACGATTTTTTATTTAATCTGCCTTATCTATTTAAATATCGACGAAATTTATGAATAATGAGCAAAAAAACGTATATAATAATCATGCGGGGCGAAAAGCGTTCCCATTCATTATAAACACAATTACGCGGGAAAGTTTTTTGAAACTTGTCCCGCTTTTTTGCGGCTCATTGTTGACTTATTCCCTCGGCGCATTTATAATGTAATATAAGTTTGGCCTTTCTTTTGCTTTATATATGCTTAAGGGACGTTGACAGGAATTAAAATTTAAAAAGGGGGCTCTTTCATGGGGTTTTTGGCCATTGATAAAGTAGCCATAAGAAATTTGTTCGGTTTGGGAATAGATATCCGGTGGTACGGGATACTTATAGCCTTGGGCGTTGCCGCGGGCATAGCTCTTGCTATATGGGATGCTAAGCGGCGCAAGATAAGCACGGATGTGGTGCTGGATATGACTCTGGTGGGGGTCATATGCGCTATTGTGTTTGCAAGGCTGTATTATGTAGTATTTGATACCCAGGGTACGTTCGCTAATGATTTTATGGCGATTTTCAGGATATGGGACGGCGGCCTGGCAATATACGGCGGCGTAATAGGCGGAGCGCTGGGTATTTTTGCATACAGCAGGATAAAGAAGTTTAAGCTGTCCGTGCTTTTTGACATTGCCGCTCCCAGCCTTGCCATTGGACAGGCTATAGGGCGCTGGGGCAATTTTATCAATCAGGAAGCCTTTGGGCAGCCGGTCACCAATCCCAGCTGGCAATGGTTCCCCTATGCTACATATATAGAAAATCCTCCTTCGGGCATGGAACCAGGCTGGTATCAGGCCACGTTTTTCTATGAATCCATGTGGTGCCTGCTGTTATGTCTGTTCCTTGTCCTTTACAGGCGCAGACAAAAATTTCCAGGTGAGATTTGCGCATATTATTTCCTGCTTTACGGAATTGAACGCGCATGCGTGGAACTGCTCAGAACAGACCAGCTCAAGACGCATTTTCTCGACCTGCCGGTGTCCCATCTTTTGAGCGTGGCGCTGGTTATAGCTTCTTTAATTTATTTAATAGTTATGTATTCGCGGGTCAAAAAAGGCCTGGCGGGCTGTGCGACGCCTGGTTCCATATATTATGTGCATAAGCCGGGAGACGGTATTTCAAGCGCAGGCGTCGAGGAAACCAGCGAAGCTTCGGAGGAGCAGAAAGACGGTAGCGCTGAGGACGACGGTACGGAAGCGCCGAACGAAAGCCAGGAAGAAAATGCCGGAGAGCAAGCTCCATCCGAAGGCGGAAGCGAAGAAGAGCCCGCGCAGGCAGATTCAGAAGCCGGAGAAGATGAGGACGACATCTGAAGGGGGGATTGGCAGTGGAACGCAATTTAACTATGCTGACTGATTTATATCAGCTCACCATGATGAACGGCTATTTAAAATACGGCATGGATAAAAACGTAGCTGTTTTTGATATGTTTTTCAGGCCGTTGCAGAATAACAGCGTATATGCGGTTATGGCTGGCCTGGAGCAGGCGATAGAATATATAAATAATCTGCATTTTGCCGAGGAGGATTTGGATTACCTCCGTTCATTAGGTATATTTGACGAGCAGTTTATGGATTATCTGCGCCATTTCAAGTTTACCGGGGACATTTATGCCATTCCCGAAGGGACACCGGTATTCTTTTCCGAGCCTCTTTTAAGGGTTAAGGCTCCTATTATGGAGGCGCAGCTGATAGAAACCGCGCTTCTGAATATTATAAACCATCAGACTCTTATAGCGACTAAGGCCAGCAAGGTAGTATACGCCGCTGGAGGCAAGGGAGTGCTGGAGTTCGGGCTCAGGCGTGCGCAGGGGCCGGACGCGGGCATATACGGCGCGCGTGCATCCATAATCGGCGGCTGTGTGGCAACGAGCAATGTTTTTACCGGTCAGCAGTACGGCCTGCCGGCAAAGGGCACCCATGCGCACAGCTGGGTTATGTCCTTTCCGAGCGAGTTGGAGGCTTTCAGGGCTTATGCGGCGGTATATCCGACCAGCTGCATGCTTTTGGTAGATACCTATGATACGCTTAAAAGCGGCGTTCCCAATGCTATAACCGTATTTAAGGAGCTGCGTGAAAAGGGGTATAAGCCTGTAGGCATAAGGCTGGATTCGGGCGATTTTGCCTATCTTTCCAAAAAGGCGCGGGCTATGCTGGATGAAGCTGGCTTTAACGATGCGCAGATATTTGTTTCGGGCGATTTGGATGAGGATGTAATATGGGATCTTAGGACACAGGGAGCCGCCATAGATGTTTGGGGCGTAGGCACTAAAATGATAACCAGCGATGATTTGCCGGCTCTGGGCGGAGTATATAAATTGTCGGCAGAGATAGTGGACGGGGTGGTTTATCCCAAAATGAAAATTTCCGAAAATCCCGTTAAAATGACCAATCCCGGCATAAAGAAAGTTTTCAGACTGTATGATAATGTTTCGGGAAAAGCGCTTGCCGACCTTATTGCCCTGGAAGAGGAAAGCATAGACACCTCCCAGCCGCTGACCATATTCGACCCTGCTGAAACCTGGAAACGTATGACCATTACCAATTTTACAGCAAAAGAACTTCTGGTTCCTATTTTTATTGAGGGAAGGCAGGTTTATCAATCTCCCTCTCTTCCTGATATCCAGGCGTATCATAAAGAGCAGATGGGGACGCTCTGGGATGAATATAAACGTCTGAAAAGGCCGCATGTTTATAAAGTGGATTTATCGCAGAAGCTTTTTGACCTTAAGAACCAGCTTTTGCAGCAATACAGCAGATAGGGATGCCGGCGCCGCTTATCAAATGTGAAAAAGCGTTTTTAGGGTTACTTAAGCTTATATTTATGGCTGAATTTGCTTAGGGCAGTGGCAGTTTAATAGCTGCTTCGGAGGAATTGGGAGTAATTAAAGAATTTAATAAAGCATAATGGGCGGAGAAAATATGAAAGCTTTTATGGGACGGTATAAAAAGACCGAGGCGGATGAATATATAAATTCGCTTAAAGAGGAGTACGAAACCAGACTCAGGAGCCTGGAAGAGGAACTGGCGGCACTGCGGGAGGAAAACGAACGCATTAATAAAGAGTGCTCGGCGCTTAAAGAAAAGGAAAATATTATATCTGAGGTGCTGATAGACGCTACAGGCCGGGCGCTGGAAATTGAAAATGAATACAAGGAACGCGCCCGGGAAGAAAATCAGCGGCTGGAACGCCAGAAGGAAGAATTCCGCGACCGCCTTAAAAGCTGTGAAAAGGGTGTAGAAGAGCTTAAAAGCGCCGCCTTAAGCCAAATGGAAAATCTCAGGCAGGCTTTGGAAGAGCTCTCGGCCTGGTCTGGCGGAGGATTAAAAAAGCTTGAGGCGGATATGGGACTGGAGCCTGAAATAGACAGCAATGAATTGGAGCGCAGGATAGCTGCGGGCGTGCATGCGGATTTGCTTTCGGCTTGCCGGGAATTGGGTATAGCTGCCGGTTCTCCTAAAGAAACGGAAAAGAGCAGTGAAAACTGAAACAGCTTTTGCTTTCACGGGTATTCAGGCGGAAAGTCTGCCGTTAGTGGGAGCATATAGGCAATATAAAATTAATGCCAATGGGATTTTTGAGTGCCATGCCGGCCTGGACTGCTGTTATAAAGATTTGTCCGAGGCGTAAGGCTGGTACAATTATGCCGCAAACTAATGATTCAGCAGATATAAAATTTGTTTCGCTTACGGGGTGTTAGTGTAAAAGTGATAATGAGCCGCATCCGGAAAATTTGCCGGTCTTCTGGGCTTATACTCAGTCCGTGTGCGCTTTTTTGTTCCCCCTTGTCTGCCTTGAGAATAGATAAACTGTTTAAAGGCTGAGGCCGCAGAGCCAAAAATGATTGGATTTGCGCCTATGTAAGGCACAGAAACGGCATTTACCGGGAATACATGGACGGAAAGCAGCGCAGCAGGAATGCAAATTCGACTATTTTTGACCGCACTATCCTTTGTATAATAGCGCTGTGTAAATTTTATAAAATAGTAGTTGCCTGAAAATTTAAATTATAGTATAATATCTGCGTTTGGTTAAGAAAATATTAGTAATGGAGAAGTCGCCTAGCTTGGTCGAGGGCGCACGATTGGAAATCGTGTAACTGTTAACAGCGGTTCGAGGGTTCGAATCCCTCCTTCTCCGCCATAATAGGAACATAAAAAAGATATGTTCCGCATAAACCCCGATTTTATCGGGGTTTTTTGCAGTCCAAACGCCGGGATTTCAAGGCGCATATTCGTAGATATAAAACGGCTGTTTTTGCTTTGCGGATAGAACTGAACTCCCGTAAAAACCGAATAACCGATTTAAACGGCAGACAAGTCGCTAAAAACTTGTCTGCCGTTTTTGCGTTTAACTGCCCGAAGTTTTGCAAAAGACTTCGGGCTTTTTTCATTACGTAAGCAACAAGGTTCCGGGGTACCCGCCCGCAATCTTTGATTGCGCAGGCGGGTCGGGTTCTTATTTCAAGAAAAGGAGCTGACAAAATGTATTTTACCAATACCCCCGCCCTCAACAGTATGGAGGCGATCATGAAAAAACTGCCCTACGGCACACAGAAAGGCGGAGGTCGGTTTCGCAGATTGTATCAATACACCAAGAAAGACTGCGATTGCAGACTTTGTCTCTACTACAGAAAAAAGAATGGATGTACCTTGACGCTCTGTCCTGTGTTGGAAATCCGGCTTGGATGCGGCGCGGCTACTATTGGAGATGCGGTAAAAGCTGTTTTCAAAGACGCCCAAAATACAGCATTCCAAAAACGCCTGTCACAAATATACCACCGAAAGGATGATGCAACCATGATATTTCAAAACAACCGGCATAAGCAGATTTTTGAAGCCGAGCGATTATCTATGCGAAAGCCCGGCAAAAAGACTCTCGCTGTTTTGTATCTGCTGACTGCTGACCATACACTGTGGATAAAAACAAAACACCTATTCACTTCAAACGGAAAAGTGGATTTAAAAAGCGTCCGTCTCGGAAATGTTTCCACAGACAGCTATGCCCTATGGAAAGCGGTTAAGGAACTGCAGACCGGCGAAAAACAAATATCGCTGTGCGAGCTGGCGGACAGCGGCATCGTCTCCGACAACGCTTTCCGTCTGATTGTGCAGGCGGCAGCTATCGCCCGCTTTGGTACTGCAGTCTTAAATAATACGGAGGTGCGTTATGTCTGAAAATCATAGCTTCGAAGAACAGCAGATTGGAGGGATATGAAATATGGCCTTACTCTTTTCTCAGGTAACTGTAACAGCAGGAAATGACGCAGTAAGTTTTCTCGTTGGCGGAATTCCGAGAGAATACGATGATTTGGAGGATTGGGATGAATTCGATGACTTTCTGAAATATATCGATGAAGAAACAGAAGTGTTGGTTCATGCCGATGCTTACCTCTATGGCGAGGGAGAAACAAGCGAAGCATCCTATTCGGATATTCTGCAGTTTTCCTCACGGCTTAAATCCGGCAGCAATTTCCTTACAGATTACTGTGACAATATAGAGGAAGTAAATTTTAGCTTTACTTGGTCGCCGGAAGAATTATTTGGAATGGAGATGGAATGAGATGAACAAATTTGAAGCAGAACGGCGCTTTGCACAGCGTATGAAGGATAACTATCCGCCCGGCACACGCATCATGCTTTTACAGATGGGCGATGATCCCCGCCCCGTTGAGCCAAACACAAGAGGCACGGTCGCAGTTGTCGATGATATGGGAACGCTGCACTGTAATTTTGATAACGGCAGACAGCTTGGCATCGTCCCCGGCGAGGACAGTTTCCGAAAATTAACCTCTGAGGAATTGGCAGAAGAACAGACAATGGCAGAGTCGGAGGACTTCAGCATGAAAATGCAGTAAGGAAAGGATGATGTGAAAACAAAGGGCACGATGCCCTATGGCAATTCAATTTTTTGATATGTTTGCAGGTATCGGAGGTTTTCGTTCAGGGCTTATGCGCGTTGGCGGTTTTGAATGCATTGGACATTGTGAAATCAATAAATATACTATGAACAGGAAAACGAGGTGATGAAACTATGCTGAACTTTTTGATCGGTCTTTTGCTCGGCGGTTGTATTGCCGCAGTAATTTTGTGCTGTGTGCAGGTGAACCGTATCACCGAATTGTAGTGGTATACTGAAGTTGTGACATGTTGTTCGGATAAGTTATAATAAAAAAGGAATAAGGAGGAAACCTCTATGGCAAAAAAATATAATGAGGAATTAAAAAAACAAGTAGTTCATGACTACCTAAAGGGAACCAGCTATCCACAGCTTTCAAAAGAATACGGAATTGCCAAATCTACCCTTGCCGGCTGGGTAAAAAAATACAGTGAAGAATGCCAGTATACAAAGCCACATGCAACTTTTATCCCTTCTGATTCTGCCAGGGAAATCCATGAGTTGAATAAAAAGATCGCCGAATTAGAAAAGGAAAATCTGTTCCTAAAAAAAGCAGCGGCATTCTTCGCAAAGGAGATCGATTAGTGGCATATCGGTTTATTGATCAATATAAGGAGTTTTTCGGTTTACGCTGGTTATTAAGACATCTGGATATTTACCCAAACGCTTACTATAATTACCGTAAAAATCGAAAGGCTTCTTATCATAGGAAAAAGCAGGAGATCTTCCATCAGATCAAGAGCATTTATTATAACAACAACCGGATTCTGGGACACAGGCCTATGAAGATCTTCCTGGAAAGAAAAGGAGTTTCTTTAAGCAAAACAACTCTTCATAAATATATGAACCGGGAGATGGGTCTTCATGCAGCCATTATGAGAAAAAAGCCTTCCTATGTACGAGAGGTAAAAGAGCAGATCTTTCCCAACCTTTTAAAGCAGAAGTTTCAGGCAGAGGCACCAAATCTGGTATGGTGTACGGATTTTACTTATATCATGCTGGCCAACGGAAAAATGAGATACAACTGTACGATCATAGACTTATATGACCGCAGTGTAATATCCAGTTTAAATTCGGAACACATCAATACAGAACTAGCCAAAGCAGCTATTGAAAAGGCATTGGTAAGTGAAAAACCAGGAAAGGGACTGATCCTGCACAGTGATCAGGGAAGCCAGTATACTTCACAGGAATTTGTGGATTACTGTAAGAAAAAAGGGATCCGTCAGAGCATGAGCAAAGCCGGATGTCCGTATGATAATGCGCCCATGGAACGCTTTTATAATACATTTAAAAACGAGTTAATCTATCCTAACAATTTTCCTACTGCGAGAAGTCTGGATAAAGCAGTCAGCAGATATGTGTATGTATGGTATAACCATATCCGCCCCCATTCTTATAATGGTTGTAGGACACCCTTCCAGGCAAGATATAAATAGTGATCTTTTCGAACCAAATGTTACAAAAAACATTGACCAGTACAACCTTCGCACAGGTACAGGAGGAATTGGCAAGGCGAGCCTCGAAACGCAAGGTTAAGCAGATCGGCACGACAACCGAGCAAGGCAAATACTGCGGAAAGTACGCACTCACCGAACTGCTTGTCTGCGGAGAATGCGGAACGCCATACCGCCGGTGCACTTGGACGGCAGGCGGTCAAAAGAGAATTGTATGGCGCTGTATCAACCGCCTTGACTACGGCAAAAAATACTGTCACCACTCACCGACCATAGAAGAATCGCCCTTGCAAAAAGCGATTATGAATGCTATATTAAAAACAGCAAAAAGCAATCCCGACATTCTGCAAACATTGAAAATGCATATCCAAATAGGGCTTGGCGCTGAAGCCGGTGAGGACGAAAGCGTTGATATCCAAATCCGCATCGCACAAATCGATAAGGAATTTAATGACATCCTAAACACCGTAACTGCCGAAAACCTCGAAAGCCTGCTCACCGATCCGCGTATCGAAGCGCTGATGAGCGAAAAGAGAATGCTTGAAAACAGACTGACGGAATACATGGCTGCCGAGCAGCATCGCAAAAGCGCTAAGTCACGGTTGGAGCAGATTTTTACCATCCTCGATGGTATGAAAAATCACCCGCTGACCTTCGACAATGAGATCATCCGAAAAATCCTGCAATGTGTGATCGTAGAATCCAAGGATAGAATCAAGGTGATTTTCCTCGGCGGGCTTGAAGTGGAATCCGAGGTGGAGCAATGATGTCAATCAAGATAAAAACGATTTCGATGGTTCGAATCCCACCGCCGAAATGCCGAAAATATCTTTTTCATGTGGCTCTCACAGAAAAAATCCGAACTTCGTACAAAGTTTGGATTTTTTGCGCTCCACCGATGCAAGCTTTGTAAAGCACGAAAGACTGTGAAAAATGAATATTGATTTCAATAAAATGATGGAACACAAACTGTTCTGCTGAGTTGAGAACGTATGTCAAGAGTATCCGGCAATTGGTTCTAAACAAATATATTTTAATAAAATATGTAAAGAAATTTATTGACAAATGTAATAAATTATTATAAACTATATTCAGTAGATTCAACAATAAGTACATTTTTACAAAACGGTGAATTAAATATGTATCCGCAATGGATTCTAAATAATAGGGATAATTATGAATTTATTTTAAAGCATAATAAAGAATATTTAAAATCAGGAAGCGTGTGGTTGAAAAGCTATTTTTGTTCATCTATTGATGACGATGAAGGATTAATAAAGCTAAAGCAACAGTACCGGTTGGAACGTTTAAAAAAGGGTCGGACGGATTTAGAGGTTTGCTTTAGAGCTATGGAGTGGACATTTCAGCAATTGTTGAGCAAAACGCAGAGTGACTATATAGGCAAATTGAATGCGTTTGAGATACTTAAATATTGCTCAGACAGCCGTACAACGGTGAACTGCTTATGTCATGCGACTGTTCTGACAGAAGTTTTATTAGCCCTAGGTTACACAGCAAGAAAAATATCGTGTTTGCCAATTGACGTGGTTCCATTTGATAACCATGTTGTCACAACGGTTTATATACCGAGTCTTAAAAAATGGATTATGCTCGATCCCTCCATGTGCTGCTATATAACAGACAAAGATCAGAATATTTTGTCAATACCTGAAATCCGAACTCATTTGGTGAACGATAAAGAAGTTTGTATATGTACATATAGTCGATTTTCCAATCTAAACATTTCAGGTGAACCCCTCTCTTTAGATCAATCGGATTATCAAACATACTTATATAAGAATTTTTTCCGTTTTATGTCGCGTTATAAGCAAAATTCGGCGGCCACAAAAAATAATGATGTTTTTTATATGTTAATTCCCAAAGGTTATCTCCCGGCAAACAAAGTTCAACAGAGCTTTATTGAGGAAGCAAATGTAGAACTGCGCATCACAGATGATGAAACTTTCTTTTGGGGTTTTGGTTAATTATAGGAGGCGAATACTGTTGAAATATAAACCGTCAAAATTTAATTACTGCCACAAATGTTCTAATGGAGAGCTGCTGTTATATAATTCGGCCGCAGGGACAGACAGTTTGTCACGAGTACTCCCTGAAAGATCTGAACCAATATTAAAAATACTGAAAAATGGATATGAAGGGGAACCTGAAAATATCCAAACTTTGCTTGAAAAAGGTTTTGTTGTCGCCTCTGAAACAAACGAAGATACGCTTAAAAAGGTGCGCACGATGGAGCAGGTTATGGATAGTTCCATGCACCTCATTCTCCTTCCTACCGAACAGTGTAATTTCCGTTGTAAATATTGTTATGAAACTTTCAAAAAAGGGAAAATGAACGATACTGTTCAGGAGGCGGTAATTGCATATGTGAGAAAGAACATACACAAACATACCGGGCTATATATCAGTTGGTTTGGCGGGGAACCATTAGAAGCATTAGATGTTGTTGAAAAATTATCTAGAGCATTTCAAAATATATGTAAGGTGGCAAAGAAGACATATTCTGCGGGCATGACCACCAATGGTTATAATTTATCTCTGGAAACCTATAAGAAATTATATGATCTCGGCGTTTATAATTATCAAATCACACTAGATGGCTTACAAGAAGAACACGACCGGCAGCGTGTATTAGCCGACGGGCAAGGGACCTTTGCCAAAATTGTTGAAAATCTAATCAATATAAAAAATGAAACCAGGCATTTTAACACATCGTTTATCATAAGAACAAATTTTACAAAACGGATTTACGAACATATCAATCAATTCTTGGAATTTTATGTGCAAACGTTCAATGATGATGCGAGATTCAATTTATATGCTCATATTGCGTCCGATTGGGGCGGAGAGAGAGTCAAAAATTTTAGTAATGAGATGCTGGCGGAAAAGCAATATAGTGAAATACTCAAAGCCATTTTGGCCTTTGGGATACCAATCAATCACGCTTCGCATTTCTCCCATTTGAATTATCAGGGCTGTGTATGCTATGCCTGCCGGAAAAACTCAATTGTTATCGGATCTGATGGAAAGCTTTACAAATGTACTGGCGATTTCGAATTTGAGAAGAACAAAGTTGGTTTATTGGAGCATAACGGTACAATGCGGTACAACGAAAATTATGTTCTATGGTTAGGCGGCATCCAAGAGCCAGAAAGCAAATGCGAAAACTGCTTTTATAGTGCTTGCTGCTTATCTAACAATTGTCCTGCTGTTAGAGTGAGAGGGCTATCCAATGATACCTGTTCCTTTGAAAAAGAACATATGGGACTGTTTTTAGAGTTATTTGACAAAAATCTTTTTTCGGTTTTGTAGGAGGCCTGTCAGAATGGATGTTAGAGAAAAATTATTGAATATATTAGAAGATAGCGGAATTTTCATCGACAGGGATAATATACAGAGTGAGAATGATATTGATTTACGAGAATATATTACTGACTCAATTCAATTTATCAGTTTTATTGTGGAAATTGAAAAAGAATTGAATATGGAATTCCCGGATGAATACCTTTTATATGATAAAATCGCTTCATTAAACGGATTCTCTGCTATAATTGAAAGTTTTGTTTCGGGTGAATATGCCCTGCAAAACGAACTTTTGCAGGCGGACGACCCACTAGAAGATGATGATTATGATGAAGATGATCCATATACGGATCGTTTTGAAGGTGAAATAGATGAATCGTGAAAGCATACGCTTTTTAAAAGAAAACGGATATTTCCTTTTTCCACAAATGTTGCAGTTTGAAATTACCCGCAGATGTCCGTTTCATTGCCCTCAATGCTATAAGAAGAGCCTTGATAATCTGGATATAGATTATAAATATTTGAGTGATATGATAGAGCTGGCAGTAGAAAACGAAGTGAGTCTGCTCACGTTGAACGGCGGGGAACCGTTGCTTTTCCCTAGGATTTGTGACCTGCTGACGAGAGTGGGAGAAACGAATATACTGACCAATATATTCTCTAGTGGTTTCAATTTGACAGAGGATATTTTACAGATACTGAAAAAATATGAGAATTTGAGTTTTTACGTCTCGCTCAATGGTTCGACTAAGGAAATCAATGGCCTGTCACGCGATGGATACGACATATCAATATCTGCAATTGAAAAATTGAAAAATAACGATATACGTTTCGGAATCAACTGGGTTGCGCGTCATGATAATGTTAAGGACTTCCCGAAAATGCTAGCTTTGTGTCTCGCACATGGGGTTTCTTTTATCTCGGTTACTAGCAGCAAGCTGACGGGCTCCGGGGATATTCAATCTCCATTGGATAGTAATGACCTGTGTCTATTATCCGATTATATTAATTATCGAAGCGATCCAATGCCTAGTATTTTGATCGAATCATGTTTTTCGATGCTGTCAACGCGAATCATTGGAAACAAGAACAGTTTTTCTGCTCACTGTTACGCTGGTGTCAGCAGTTGTACAGTCAACTGCGACAATACGTTTCAGCCGTGCACTCATCTGAAATTTCCGGAAAGATATGAATCTATCGAGGCTTATTGGCATAAATCACCCATTCTCAGCAAGCTGAGAAGCAGCCCACCGAATACGCTTAATCCATGCCGTAATTGTAAACATAATAAAATTTGTAGCTTATGCAGGGCTATGTCTGTTGAAACGTATACTGACCTGTGTGCAGGAGCAAGCAGTTGCTTAAATTACGTATAAATAATAGGGTGCAAAATAGAAAGGAGGTTATCCATAAGCATATGTTGAAACTGAAGAAGAAGTCCCAAAAAATAAAAAGCTTTGCTCTGGTTTGTCTTTATGGGTCCGGCGAGGGACAGCTCAACAATTGCAATTGTAATATGGTCTTAAATTGTTAGGAGGTATTGAAATGAGAAAGCTCAAAAAAAAGCGTAAAGTAAAGTCAAATTATTTGGTTGGTCTTTATAATGGTGAAGTGGGTGCGTTGAACAACTGTTCATGCAACACAAAAGTAGGTTGTTAAGAAAGGAGTAAATTTGATGAAAAAAAAACTCTGCAAAGTTAAGAAATCGCTTTCGTTTTATAAAGTGACTCTTTATGGTACCGAGGAAGCAACAAATAACTGCGATTGTAATCTTAGAGTTGGTTGCTAAAGCATAGTTGCTATTACACTTACAAGATATGCACTCTATTATTTGTAATGTCGACAAAGCTCTCTGCAATTGACTTTATGTCGTAGAGAGCTTTGTATCATTAGGAGAATATTATGAAAAAGTTTATTTTAGAATTTCGTCAAAAAATGATATATGTGGGAAGAATGTTTCGGGTTCTATGGTCAAACGATAGGATTTTTCTGCTTTTCATATTATTAGATATTGTATTGAGTTCAATTAGTCCGTTTATTCAAATGTTTCTTGTCAAACACTCAATAAACATGCTAACTAATGGAGAACAGTTTTCGCATTATTTAACTATCGTTCTTGCTTTACTCGTAAGCATGTTTATCGTTACGTTCTTGCAGTCTTTAGTAAGTACGAAATCCGGCGTTCTCGGCAATATGATAGGAGACAAGCTGTTTCGCAATATTTTTAATAAGACCATGGAAATAGATTATGAAATGCTTTTAGATAAAGACATTTTAGAAAAACGCCAATTGGCCATGCAGGTAATTGAGCAAGGCCGTTTTAATAATTTGGCGGGCAATTTTAAACAGTTCATATCGAACGCTATTGTTTTAATCGGCGTCGTTTATTTGTTATCAAGTATTGAATTTTGGATTCTGTTGATTGTCGTTGGAATTGTCGTCATGAATTCTTTCTCGACTTCCACACGAAAAAAAGCGGAACGGACAATTTATACGGATTCTGTTCCGGTAAATCATAAGATAGAATATTTCTGGTCAATCAATTCTGATTTCTCTTATGGAAAAGAGATCAGGACCTATGACATGCAGGACTCGCTCAATGAAATTCATCACGGCCTGACAAAAACCATTCAAAACTATGTAGAAAAGGTATTTTCTCTTCAGTTGAAAGGCAATATGATTTTCCTTATAACGAATTTATGTCTTAATTCCGTAATTTACCTTTTTCTTGGTTATAAAATATTAGTGAAAAAGCTGATTTCCGTTGGTGATTTTTCACTTTATCTAAATGCGATTACAACTTTCAATAATTCAGTTCAGGTAATGATAGCTTCCTATATAGACATTAGCAACAACGGCCAGTATTTAAAAGATTATTTTGATTTTATCGAGCTAAAAAGCAAATATTCTGAAGGAAAAAAATCCATTGCTAATCATGAAGATTTGCCGATGGAGTTTGTGTTTGAGAATGTTTCGTTCACATACCCTTATCAATCAGAACCCAGTCTGCGCAACATTAACCTTACAATTAGAAATAAAGAGAGACTGTCCATAGTAGGCGAAAATGGAGCGGGTAAGACCACCTTGGTTAAATTGCTTCTGCGATTGTACGAGCCTACAGAAGGCCGTATTCTGCTCAATGGAGTGGATATAAAAGAAATCGATTATAAAGACTATTTAAAATTGTTTTCAACTGTATTTCAAGATTTTAAATTATTTGCTTTTCGGATTTTGGATAATGTAACAGCGCTGGCGAATAATACCCCTGATTTAGCTGGCGTTCAAAAGTGTTTGGATAAGGCTGGGCTTTCTTCGAAAATCAGTACTTTAGATAAAGGAATAGAAACCTATATCTATAAGATTTATGAAGAAGATGGAGTTGAACTTTCCGGCGGAGAGGCTCAAAAGCTCGCTATTGCTAGAGCGTTATACAAGGACGCCCCCGTTGTTATTCTGGACGAACCGACTGCCGCCCTTGACCCCAAAGCGGAATATGATATCTACCTGAAATTTTTATCTTTGGTAGATTCTAAGACGTCGATATTTATTTCGCATAGACTGTCGAGCACTAAATTTTGTGATCGGATAGTGGTTTTGCGTGATGGCCAGATTGTCGAATTGGGAAGCCATTCGGAATTACTGGCGCAAAAGGGGTATTATGCCGAGCTTTTCAATATGCAGGCCCAGTTTTATCTTGATGAATAAGAAAATTTATCATCACAGGAGCAAGATATGCATGAATAAAATTCAAATTGCTATTATAGATAGCGGCGTGAACTATAACCATCCGGCCTTTGGAGAAAGCCGGCCGGTTCTGATCTGTGACGAAAAACAGGCGGATCCGAATACTTTTTATGGTCATGGAACCGCTATATATAACATTATAAGGAAAATAGAAAATATTGCTGAAATAACCAATTTTAAGCTTCATAATGTAGAAAATGGAATTTGCGAGGATGAACTAATCGACCTATTGAATAGAATAAAAGACAAGTACAGGTTCGATATCATCAATCTCAGCTTAGGAGTGAGCGTTTGCGAGAAATTAGATGAGCTCTATTCGAGGTGTCTTGATTTGACGAATGCAGGTACAATTATAGTCAGCGCTTTTGATAATATGGGTTCCATATCTTTTCCGGCCGCATTTACAAATGTAATAGGCGTTACAACAGGTCAATCCTGTATTCGTGTCAATGATTTTGAATATATACAAGATACGGTAGTCAATTTAGGAGCGAAAGGAGATATCCAAAGACTTGCATGGAATAATCCCGACTATATAATGTTGGGAGGCAATAGCTTTGCTTGTGCTCATGTAACCGTGCAAATAGCCAAATTTATAGCTGAGGGAATAAACGGATTCGACAGCATAATGAACGCCTTTAAGAATATAGCGAAAAAACAGTATTTTAACACACATGAATCGATACCAGGGAGCGGTAATAATCTGCCATTTTCAATAGAAAAAGCTGTATTGTTTCCTTTTAACAAAGAGATGCACAGCTTAATACGCTATTCCTCTGATTTAAAATTTCAGATCGTAGGGGTATATGACAGTAAATATTCTGCAAACGTTGGATCCACAACAAGTCACATCATGAAATCAGATGTAAAATGTTTGCCAATACAAAATGTCGCCATGATGAAATGGGATGAATTTGACACCCTGATTTTAGGTCATCTCGATGAAATGTCGAATCTAATTAACAAATGGGATTTAAAACTAAACCTAATAAATACAGCGGTTAAATATGGAAAAAATGTATACGCTTTTGATGATGTTTCATCGGTTATATCGTCGCGCCGTGTCTATTCGCCAAAAGTATGTAAAGAGGACTTGCCTCCATATAGATTCGGAAAATTATATCGTTTCTCTAAACCAATTATCGGAGTATATGGAACCAGTTCACGACAGGGAAAATTTACATTACAATTGGAATTACGCAAGCGTTTTCAGAAGTTAGGATATAACGTCGGGCAAATAGGAACAGAGCCAAGCGCCCTTTTATATGGAATGGATTATGTATATCCTATGGGTTACAATAATTCAGTTTATCTCCTAGAAGATGAGGCCATCAGATACTTGAATAGTTTAATATATAATCTTTGCATGAAAGATACGGATGTTATTATTACGGGTTCTCAGTCAGGTACTATTCCGTTTGATACAGGAAATATCGTTCAATTCAGTCTGCCGCAGTTTAGTTACTTGCTGGGAACACAACCTGATGTAGTTGTTCTTTGCATAAATCCGTTCGATGATTTAGATTATATTATGAGAACAAAGCTTTTTATCGAAGCTAGTGTTGATTGTAAAGTCATCGCTTTTGTCATGTTTCCTATGGACATAAAAGATGACTGGACTGGGATTTATGGCCAAAAAGTAAGAATAACTGATGAAAAGTATACGATGCTACGTACTATTATAAATGAGAAATTTTCAATACCAGTATATAAACTGGGTGATGTAGAGGATATGAATTTAGTGGTAAATACCATAATAAATTACTTAAGCACCTCGGATGAATAAACTGAGTGAAAACACCATTGAAATCTGACCCCTAAGGTTTGGACATCAATGGAGTTTTTGTTATAAGCCCAGTATTCATGCGGGTTCGTGGGCTAACCGTTTTCAAATTTAAACTGGACAGGAAAACCAAAAAAGCGGAAAATAGAAATCGAAAAAAACTTTGCCATCTGCGCTCTCTTGTCTAATTTGCTATCGCAGCTCAAAGCGCTTATTTGCCGGCGTTATTCATCTTGTCCTTTGTAGCCTGTCTTGTTTTGTACAAGGGTGCGAATCCCACCTCCCAAAAATATTTTTTTCATGTGGCTTAGATAGAAAGAAACGACAATTTTAGGCAAGAAGATTGTCGTTTCTTTTTGCACTTTTCACTTTTCTTTCCTCTTTTTTATTTCTTTTCTCAAATTGTCCTTTCCAGATAAAAGATTAGAGATAAGAACTAGGAGAAAAGGCAGCTTTGCGTTGCAAAGCAATCGATTTTTATACTAAATAATGATATAATGCATACAAATATTATAATATGCGATAATGGGAGAGTTGTTTTGTGTTAGATAGTCAATTAAACAGGAAAGAAAAATCTATGCGATTGTTTCATGTTAGTGAAGAACCTGACATAAAAGTCTTTGAACCGCGCTTACCAACACGAAAAGATCTAAATCAGAATATCGGATTGGTATGGGCAATAGATGAGGCAAGATTGCCCAACTTTTTAACTGTAAATACCGCCGCGAGAGCCGCACTTGCACGGAGTTTTAG
>ULRR01005660.1_pt1 | contig 16880 bp, 15 predicted proteins | sample 1955651 | NCBI WGS metagenome assembly ULRR01 (sample SAMEA4835688, study PRJEB28245) | human gut metagenome | biome: gut microbiome; material: fecal sample | place: Denmark | collected 2008
AGAAGTGCTGTCCGACAAAAAGAACTATCGGTAGCCTGCTATCATAGTCAGAGCTGAACGATATAGCAGAAGCACTTTAAAGAAAATACGTTTTCTACAAACTGACCGCAGGCATAGCCTGCGGTTCCTTTTTGTCTACATTGCGTTAAAATATCCTCTTAAGCAAGCAAATTTTGCAACATAGGGTTGACAAGCAAAGAAAACAGTGCTATAATACCTATATCGACAAATTGTTGATTATATTTATGCCATAAGAAAGGGGAAATGTAAAAATGGCAGAAAAGCGGATGTTTTCAAAGCAGGTATTATGGAGCGATAAATTTATCGATCTGCCATTGCCGGCACAGGTGCTGTACTTTCAGCTTTCAATGTATGCGGACGATGAAGGGTTTGTCAACTGCGCCGGATATGTACGCAGGCTTACTGGGTGCAGTGAAGGCGATATAGAAGCACTGTGCAAAAACGGCTTTGTTATCCCGTTTGAGTCGGGTGTATACGCAATTGCTCACTGGAAGATAAATAACCACATACGCTCTGACCGTATGAAAAAGACCTCGTTTTCAGATGAGCGTGACATGCTCTATGTCCGTGCTGACGGGATGTATATACTCGATCCCGAAAAAGCGGCGGAGCAGAGGATATCAGCCGTGCAGGAAAAGGCTTCGACAACAAAATGTAGTCAAACGTCTGACATCTGCCCGTCAGATGACGGCACAGGCAAGGAAAGTTCAGATAAGGACAGCACAGTTAAGAGCAGTTTTGATGAGGTAAGTGCCGTTTTGTCGGACGAAACCGACAAAAAATCGCTCTCCGCCGCCGCATACAAAGCAAAATTAACCGAAAGCTTCGGTACGGACAACGTTGAGCGATATATTGAACGTTTCAATAAATGGGCAGATATGCACGGGCGGCAGAATATGCCTGTATACCCTACCATCGAGAAGTGGATGAAGGAGGATAATGTCAAACGGTACAAAAGCGCAAACAGCAGTTTTACAGACGAAATGCTTGACGAATGTCTGATGATCGACTACATAAGCTCAGACGAGAAACGAACAGAATAGAGTAAGTACAATAAGAAAGCTGAAATTGAAAGCGGAGAATTCAGCTATATATCTGCCTGTCTTGCCGGGGCAGAGCGAATTGTATTTGCTGAGCGTTATAAGGCTTGCAAGTGAAGCTATCAGCGTTCCGACACCGCCGATATTCACTCCGAGCAAGAGGCTGTGATAATCGTTTGTAAACTGCGAGAGCAGTATTGCCGAAGGAACGTTGCTTATAAACTGGCAGGAAATTACACTGAAAAGCAGTGGGTTAAGCTGAAGAGCAGATGAAAACAGGTTCTTTATCACATCTATCCTTGCCATATTTCCGGCAAAAATAAAGAAAAATACGAATGTGAACAAAAGCGGATAATCAACTGCGGCGAGCGCTTTTCTGTCCATAACGATAAGCGTCAGCGTGATGAATATCATACCTATCAGGTACGGAATAAAATTGAACACGATAATTATAGCTATGGCGAACAGGAAAAGATAAACGGCTGTGCGTTTACGGTCGATTTTTTCGGGAGCGGACTTAAGCTCTATCGGCTCAGGCTTTACAAAGATAACACAGCATAGCGTTATCATTGCAACGGCAAGGATAAACGGCGGAAGCATTATCAGCGTAAATTCGCCTATCGGAATATTGAACTTTGAATAAAGATAAAGGTTCTGGGGATTTCCGAAGGGGGTGAGCATACCGCCGAGATTAGCGGCGATATTCTGCATTATGAACGTGAACGCCATATAGCGCTCCTTGCCTGCGGTATGCAGTACATAGTATCCCAGCGGAAGAAATGTCAGCAGAGCCATATCGTTTGCAATCAGCATAGAGCCTATGAAGGTAACCCATACCAGCACCACTGTACAAAGCCCGTATATTGCGGAATTTTTTTACTATGTTGCAGGCGAGAATATAAAAGAACTGTACGTTTTTAAGGGCGCATACAACTGCCAGTACGCTGAAAAGGCAGGCAAGCGTCTTGTAATCGAAATAATCGAGATATTTCTCGTCGGGCGGAACTATAAATGATGTGATAACCGCCGCCAGTAAAGCTATCACCATAACTGTATTTTTCTTTATAAAACTTATCGCAGTATTCATTGTTCTACACTCGTTATCTTAATCAAACCGCACAAAACCCTCCCGTAAGGGAGGGTAAATGCTTGTTTATTATGTTTTATTATACCAGATCGTCCTCGTTGAAGGGGTCGCCGCATTCGGGGCAGAACTTCGGAGGATGTTCGGGATCGGCAGGTACCCAGCCGCACTTGTCGCACTTGTACTTCTTGGGAGCTGCAGGCTTTGACTTGCCGCATTCAGCACAGAACTTGCCTGTGTTGGTTGCGCCGCATTCACAGGTCCAGCTTGAAGGAGCGGGAGCAGCGGGAGCGTCGCCTTCCTTGCTCTTGCCGCAGTTAGCGCAGAACTTGCCTGTGTTTGACTGACCGCATGAGCAGGTCCAAGCCTCAGGCTTCTTAGCGCCGCAGGAAGAACAGAATGCACCTGTGTTTGTAGCGCCGCACGAGCATTTCCATCCGCCCGGAGTAGGCTGCTGAGGTGTTGTCTGCTGAGGAGCCGCAGGCATACCGCCGAGAACGTTGTTACCTGCGTTCATAGCCATATTCATACCCATAAAGCCCATCATAGCGCCGTTTTCATTTGAGCCTGCCGCTTCGATACCACGAGCAACGGCACCTGTCATCATAGCACGCTGAACATCGCCGCCGAGCATTGTATCAGCCTTAAGACGATCCTTAAGAAGCTCTTTTGTTTCTTCGGAAATCGTGATAGGGCCAAGACCGATATTTGTGAGCATCAGACCTCTCTGTGCCCAGTTGTTAGCGGTTTCGTCCTTAGTCTTGTTGGTAAGGTTGTTGAGCTGGCTTGTAATCTGGTTGTAGCTGTAGCCTTCTGCTGAAAGCTGGTTTAACGCTACCATCAGTGACTGCATGAACTCGTTCTTGTACTGCTCGTTCTTGAAAATGTCCTTAACATAGACCTGAGGAGCGTTTACACCCTTGCTGAGAACCTCTGCATAGAACTTGCAGGCATTCTCGGCATCGGGTATCTGAACCTCGAATGTGCCGTAGAAACGCAGCTCTACTGTTGTATTATAACGGGGATCGGGATAGGGAACTGGTGTTCCTGTACCGAAGGGGATGCCGGGCAGTTTCTGAAGGTTGATGTAGATTACTCTCTGCTCGGTGGCGGGTGTTCCGCCGTATGTGAATCTTGAAATAAGATCCTTGAGCGAATCCTTTATCTGACCTGCAAAGATTGAAGGTGCTGTCGAGTTGTCAAGTATGTAACGTCCGGGTTCTGTAACAACGTTTGTTATCTTGCCGTTGTCAAGGGTCAGCATACAGGTGTTTTCTTCAACCATGATTGCCGAGCCGTTGCTGATAACGTTGTCTGTTCCCTTTGTGTTACTGCTTCTTGCATTACCGTTGTGCATCTTCTCGCCGTTAACAACAACAGTATCGTTGCCGATAACAGGGCAGTGAATGGCCTCTTTCCAGGTATCGCCGAGAGTACCCGTGAGTGCGCCTACAGCTGCTTTAATAAGTCCCATAGTAATATTTCCTTTCGTGTTGAGTTTTTAATTTATTTTACTAAATTAAAATCGTTGACCAGCCATACACGGTCGGCAATTTCTGTAATGCCGCTTCCGCAGTACGGACACTTCTTGCCCTTTGCAGACGCATCAATGGGAGCGCCGCAGTTGGGGCAGTTGCTTGAAAATACAATGCTTGTCGTCTGTTCGTGCAGATCCTGCTTGTAAGCGAGCGTTACGCTGTACGCTGTCTGCGTAAGCGCAGGCTTTGCGCTGTCTGCCTTTTCTTCCGACACCTTTGCATATTCATACTGGAGAGAAATTTCAAACCTTGCCGTTGCCTCCTTGCTTCTGTTCTGGTAGTTTGCGATTCCGCAACGGTGAATTTTTATGTTATTGAAAATCTCTTTTTCGTTGTTCGCATTAAGGGTGGTTATACGGTTATTGACCTTGTTTATAAGATCCTGCGTATATTCGCTTGCCTTAAGCGATTCAGCATTTTTGTTCATTATGGCATTGAGAATTGCGACTATTGCATTTCTTGCCTTGACCTCCATGCCCTTGTATCCTATTTCGGGAAAATCACGGGTGATGGCAGGACCGTACATTTCGCTGAGGGCTGTTATACCCTTAGGAGTGGTAGCTTCCTCCTTGACACCCTTGTTTATCAGTTCCATTGCCTGTGACGGCGACATACCGAGATATTTCTGCGATGCGCTACGCACCTTCGACACAATGACAAGTACGATGATACCGATGACTATAAGCGGAGCGAGCCAGCTTAATATTGAAAGAATGAACGATGTTATATCCACATTATACTCCCTTTATACCGTCATCTACAGTATCGTTTCTTATACCTGAGAAATCTGTCAGTACCCATGAATACTGACCTGTTGTAACAACAGAGCCGCAGTATTCGCATACGCCGGAAGAAGAAATCTCAAGCGGTGCGCCGCAGTTGGGGCAGTTGTGTCCGGTCATCTTGCCGGTTTCCGTCTTTGTTTCGACACCGAGCGAACGTACAAACTTCATCTTGTACTTCTGTACCCAGCGTGTAGTCTTGTCACCTCTTATAATCTTGCCTGTCTTTTCGTCTACCTGGTAATCTATCATTCTTGAGGTGAGGTATGCCGTTACATATTCAAACTGCGAATCACGCTCATACGATGTGAGGTAAGCCGTATCTATAGCGATGCTCTCGTAGTGGTAAATAACGCCCTGTTCTATCTTTGCCTGCACCTGCTTGCAGGTGGTGTTGTAAAGGTTTTCGTGCATAACCGGTCTTACAGGGGTCATATCACGCTTGCACCAGGCATTTTCAATATCTATGTATACCTGCTTTGTGAAAGTGATAAGGTCGGAAGCCGAGAAGTTGGGATCCTTCTGCTTTATAATACCTTCTATCTGTTCGGTTCTGTTGGGCAGTACAACGTTTGCGCCGTTCATTGATGAAGGTCGTGTTGTGCCGCCGCCATAGTCGCCGCCTCCGAAATCGTAACCGCCGCCACCGCCGTAGTCGTTATTGTCAAACGCACTTACGGAAAAGCAGAGCAGAAGCGCCGCTGTTATTGTCGCAATAAATGTTACAATAATCTTCTTCATAAATTTCTCCCTTATTATCGAAACAGTCTGCATCAAAATGCAGGCCGACATTTTTATACTTTATGACAGAATATCACAGTATACTGCTTCAATTATACAATACTTCCACAAAAAAGTCAATAATTGATAGAAGAAATACGGTAAATATGTTGAAAAATCTGAATAAATATTTTATAAAGAAAGTAAGTACCGTTAACTGTCAATGTTGCCGACCGTGCGAAAAGCGATTATTACTTTTTTACGGCGTTTTCAAGTACGGTCTTGAGAGTGCCGCTGAGCAGTTTGGACATTCTTTCGATAAGCTCGTCGGGCTCGTTTTTCATACCGCCCTCGAGCCAGTCAAGGACAATGCCGACAATTGCATATTTATAGAATGATACGATAAACTTCTTGTCATCGTCGGAAACGCTGAGCTTCAGTGTCTTTGAAACGTTATCAATGAATTTGCCGGCAAAGTCAAGTGAAACGCTGTAAAGATAACGCTCGATAGTTTCACGGTGAAGCGAGCTATATACATGGTATATAAGCTTCTTGTTCTCCTTTACGAAGCAAAGTCCTGTCTTGAGCCCTTCCTCCCACGACTGACCGACCTCCATCTTTTCTACAGATTTCTGTGCTTCAGTAAGGAAGATCTCTTCGAGAAGCTGATAAATATCGCTGTAATGATAATAGAACGTGTTGCGGTTTACTCCGCAGTCATCGGTGATGTTCTTTACCGTTATTTTATCCAAGGGCTGATTGCTCAGCAGTTTTTTAAACGATTCCTGTATTGCTCTTTTGGTAAGTTCGGACATATTACCTCCGTTTTAGCCTGTGGTTTCTCCTGCTTTCTATTTTACGGTTATAATTATACAACATTCCCGTCAAAAATTCAAGTTTTAGGCAAAAAGTCGCATCTGCCTAAAAATCGGTCATTTTATATCGATTGCCCTAAAATTGAACAGTGGCGCAGGATTGACCGTTGTATAAACCGTCACGGCGGGTTAAAATATAGCTGTAAAGAAAAAGAAAGGACTGAAAACCATGAGATTTATCAAACGTGCAAAAGCAGCATATATTTCCACTTGCGCCGCAATTGCGGTCATAGGACTTATACTTATTCTTTTCCCGGAGATTTCAATGCTTGCGGTATGCTATATGCTCGGAATAGCGGCTATAGTATTCGGCATTGTAAAAATCACGGGATATTTTTCAGCCGACCCCTACGGTCTGGCGTTCCAGTTTGACTTTGCATTCGGTATCATAGCGATTCTGCTAGGACTTGTAGTTATTATCCATCCGGGTAATATAATGGCTCTGGTGCCTGTCATAATGGGCATTTATTTTATGATCGACGGCATAATGAAGATACAGACAGCCGTTGATGCAAAGCGTTTCGGCGTAAAAAGCTGGTGGCTGATTCTTGTCAGCGCAATAGTTACAGGCGGAATAGGAATACTGTTACTCGTAAATCCCTTTGAGAGTGCGGTAGCGCTTACTGTTCTGCTCGGTATCACATTGCTTGCGGACGGCATTTCTAATATATGGATTGCCGCATACACAGTCAAGGCTATAAAAAAAGAAATACACGCCGATGACAAAATCTATGTAGAAACAAGCAACAGGGAGGACAAAGATGATTAAGCTAGGCAAATGGATAACAAAGCACAGAGTAATCATTCTTATAGTTGCGGTCGTACTGCTGATACCCTCGGTACTCGGTATGATAGCTACAAGAATAAATTACGATATGCTCAATTACCTGCCCGACACTATGGAAACCATACAGGGTCAGGACATTCTGCTGAATGACTTCGGCAAGGGCGCATTCAGTATGATAATTGTGGAAGATATGGAGCCGAAGGACGTTTCCGCTCTTAAAGAAAAAATAGAAGCGGTAGATCACGTTGACTCGGTAATATGGTATGATTCGATAGCAGACATTTCAATACCTATGGATATTCTTCCCGACAAGATAAAAGACGCATTCAACACCGATCATTCAACGGTTATGGCGGTATTCTTCGATACATCGACATCAGCCGATGAAACAATGGACGCTATCAATACGATAAGAGATGTAACTAACAATCAGTGCTTCGTTTCGGGTATGTCCGCAATGGTAACAGACCTTAAAAACCTTTGCGAGCAGGAAGAGCCGATATATGTCGCTATCGCAGTAGTTCTTGCTGTAGTGGTAATGATGCTCTTTATGGATTCTTTCCTTATCCCGATAATCTTCCTCGTAAGTATCGGTATGGCTATTCTCTACAACTTAGGCAGTAACTACTTCTTAGGCGAGATAAGCTACATAACAAAGGCACTTTCCGCTATACTGCAGCTTGGTGTTACGATGGACTATTCGATATTTCTCTGGCACAGCTACAACGAGCAGAAGGTAAGATTTGACGGCGATAAGGAACGTGCGATGGCACACGCCATTTCAAACAGTATCATTTCTGTAGCAAGTTCTTCTATCACAACAATTGCCGGCTTCCTTTCAATGTGCTTTATGAGCTTTACGCTCGGTGCGGATCTCGGTATCGTAATGGCGAAGGGCGTTGTATTCGGTCTTATCGCCTGTGTAACTATCCTCCCGTCACTTATCCTCGTATTTGACAAGGCTATCGAAAAGACAAGGCACAAACAGCTTATGCCGAAGTTCGACAAGGTTGCAAAGTTCATCACAAAGCGTTCGTGGATATTCCTTATAATATTCGCAGTGCTGATAGGACCTGCGGTTTACGGCTATAACAACACACAGAAATATTACGATTTGAGCCAGACAATGCCTCAGGATATGGACTTCGTTGTCGCCAACACAAAGCTGAAGGACGATTTCGGAATGTCAAACGTTCATATGATACTCGCAGATTCAAAACTCTCACAGAAGGACGCAAAGGCGATGCTTGACGAGGTCGGAAAGGTCGACGGTGTAAACCTTGCGGTAGGCTTTGATTCGCTTATCGGCTCGGCTGTTCCCTCAGAGATAATTCCGGATTCTATCTCAGATGTGCTTAAGAGTGATAAGTACCAGCTTATGCTTGTAGGCAGTGAATACGGAACGGCAACAGACGAGGTAAACAATCAGGTAACAGAGATAAACAACATTATAAAGAAGTATGACAGCTCGGCAATGCTTATCGGTGAAGCACCCTGTACGAAGGATCTTATCGAAGTAACCGACAGGGACTTCAAGGTAGTCGATGTAATTTCGATAGCCGCAATCTTCCTTATCATTCTGGTAACCTTCAAGTCGGTTTCACTTCCGCTGATACTTGTAGCGGTAATCGAGTTTGCCATATTCGTAAACCTCGGTATTCCATGTTACACAGGTACAGAGCTTGCGTTCATCGCACCTATCTGTATCAGTACCATCCAGCTTGGTGCAACCGTTGACTATGCAATCCTTATGACAACAAGATACAAGAAGGAACGTAACAAGGGCAGTGACAAGAACGAGGCAGTTTATACAGCGCTTAAATCCTCAATACCCTCAATTATAGTAAGTGCGCTCGGCTTCTTCGCCGCTACATTCGGTGTAGGCATTTATTCAAACGTAGATATGATAAGCTCACTTTGCGCACTTATGGCAAGAGGCGCAATCATAAGCATGGTATCGGTAATCCTGTTATTACCCGCTATGCTCAAGCTGTTCGATAAGATTATAATCCACACAAGCCTCGGCTTTAAAGAAGCAAGACAAGCCGGTAAAAAGACGAACTGAGAAAGGACAACAGTATGAAAGAGATAAGAAAAAAGATAATAAAGATAGTTTCAATAGTTCTTGCCGCCGCAATGATAGGCACATCTTCCGGACTTCTCGCATTCGCCGCACAGGGCGGAAACGATAATAATACATCGTCATCCGTTTCTGACAGCACAGAAACCGGAAGCAGCGAAAAGAGCAGCTCGGATACGGACGGCAAGGAAGAAACGGTATATATCATCTCAAATGCAGACGGTACAACAAAGAAGGTCATCGTCAGCGACTGGCTGAAGAACGGCTCGCACAACGCCACGATAGAGGACGAAACCTCGCTTAAGGACATTAAGAATGTAAAGGGCAACGAGAGTTTTACAAACAGCGGTGAAAATTACAAATGGGCGGCTGAAGGCAGTGACATTTACTATCAGGGTACGACAGACAAGTCACTCCCCGTTGATATGAAGATTACATATACTCTTGACGGCAAGACGGTCACTCCCGATGAAATCAAAGGCAAGAGCGGCAAGGTAACAATCCGCTTCGACTATACGAATAATGAAAAGCGTACCGTGAAGGTTGACGGCAAGGATATGCAGATGTACGTTCCTTTCCTGATGGTAACAGGAACGGTTCTTGATAACGAGAAGTTCTCGAACGTAAAGGTAACCAACGGCAAGCTGGTAAACGACGGCGACAGATCGGCGGTTCTCGGCTTTGCGCTTCCCGGTATGCAGGAAAACTTAGGACTTGACAAGGACGATTATGAAATCCCCTCATACGTTGAAATCAGCGCAGATGTCAAGAATTTCGAGCTTATGACCTGCATGACGGTAGGTACGACAGAGCTGTTCAACGAGGTTGATACCGACAAACTCAATATGGACGATATTGACGGTACCATCAAGGAATTCACAGACGCTGTAGATCAGCTTTCAGACGGTTCTTCACAGCTTTATGACGGACTTGTTACACTGTTTGAAAAATCGGGCGAGCTTGCTGACGGTACAAAACAGCTTGCAGACGGTGCAGGCACTCTGTATGACGGCACAGGCACACTTGTAAACGGCACAAACGATTTAAAGAGCGGTGCGGATGAACTGAATGTAGGCGCAGTAAAGCTGAAGGACGGCACGGTTTCTCTGGTAGCCGGTATCAAGGATCTGAAAACAGGTGCAGAGGCTCTTGACAGCGGTGCAGGAAAGCTGAAGGAAGGCACATCTGCACTGGCAGGCGGTGCAAATGATCTTATCAAAGGTGCAGATAAGCTTAACAGCGGTGCGTCATCGCTTGACAGCGGCGCATCTCAGGTAGAGAGCGGCGCAGGACAGGTAAGCGCAGGCGCTTCAGAGCTGAACGAAGGTCTTGGTGAGCTTTCATCAAACAGCGAACAGCTGAACGCAGGCGCAAAGCAGGTATTCGATACGCTGTTATCCACAGCCGAAACGCAGATAAAGGCTTCCGGTCTTACCGTTCCTAAACTGACTATAAAGAATTACAAGAAGGAGCTTAACAAGCTGGTTGATTCTCTTGACAAGGATAAGGTCTACACTCTTGCTTACAATACGGCACTCAAAACGGTAACTGCCGAGGTAGAAAAGAACAATGACGCTATAACAGCAGGCGTTACAAAAGCTGTACAGGCAAAGGTGCTTGAAGGTGTTCTCAAAGCCGCAGGCTATAATATGACCGCTGAGCAGTACAATGCGGCAGTAAAGGCAGGACAGATACCCGAAGCCGTACAGGCTAAGGTTACAGCCGCAGTTTCCGCTCAGATGTCAACAGACGCTGTAAAGGCTCAGATAAGCACAAATGTTGAAGCGCAGAAGAAACAGCTTATCGAGCAGAATATGAAAAGCGAAAAGGTCACAAAGCAGATAAACGAAGCTGTAGCAAAGGCTAAGGCAGGTCAGACAACGATAAAGAATCTTATCGCACAGCTTGATTCCTACAATGAGTTCTACACAGGACTTACTCAGTATACGGCAGGCGTTGACAGTGCCTATGACGGCTCAAAGACGCTGTCGGCAGGCGCAACACAGCTTTACAGCGGTACTAAGGATCTTCACAGCGGTGCTACACAGCTTAAGAGCGGCACACAACAGCTTACAAGCGGCGGCTCAACGCTTATCTCAGGCGTAAATCAGCTTGACAAGGGTGCAAGCGACCTGAAAGACGGTACAGCAAGCCTTGTAGCAGGCGTAGGCACGCTCTACGACGGTGCAACACAGCTTGACAGCGGCGCAGGACAGTTAAAGGACGGTACGACAAGCCTTGTTGCAGGTGTAGGCACACTTCACAGCGGTGCATTACAGCTTCATGACGGTGCAGGCGACCTTAAGGACGGTGCAAATAAACTCAATGACGGTGTTGCAACTCTTATTGACGGTGTAAAGCAGTTAAGGGACGGCGCTAAGGAGCTGAACGACGGTATGGATGAGTTCAACGAGAAGGCTGTCAAGAAGATAGTAGACGCTGTTGACGGCGATATTGCAGGACTTATCGACAAGCTGAAGGCTACAGTTGCTTTAGGCAAGGACTATGACACATTCGGCGGTAAGTCGGATAAGACAGAGGGCACTGTAAAGTTCATTTACAGAACAGAGAGCATCTCAGCCGACGATGAATAATCAATAACTTAATAAGTCAAAGGCTCTGACGGGTTAACGCTCTGTCAGAGCTTTTTTATTACAAATGTCATACGGGAAAATACCGTTTGTAACTGGTGAAATCCGCTTTGCAGGTGTATAATCGTTACAGTAAGATAAATAAACAGCCGAAAGGGGAATACTTATGATATTTGCAAGCGTGAACAATCTTGTCAAGAATTACGGCAATCACTGTGCCGTAGATAACCTCAGCTTCAATGTAAGCGAGGGTGAGATATTCGGACTTATAGGTCCTAACGGGGCAGGAAAATCAACCACGATAAATATTATCACAACACTTGACGAAGCGACTTCGGGAAGTGTGACGATAGACGGTATGAATACAGCGAAGCAAAGAGCGGAGATAAGACGGATAATCGGATGTGTTCCGCAGGAGATAGCGGTGTACCCTTATCTTACCGCAAAGGAAAACGTTGAATTTTTCGCTTCGCTGTACGGCTTCAAGGGCGAACAGCTTCATAAGAACGCAATGACCGCTCTCGAATTTGCAGGGCTTGCGGATAAGGCTGATATGAAGCCGAAAAAAATGTCGGGCGGTATGAAACGCAGACTTAACATTGCCTGCGGGATAGCGCATAAGCCTAAGCTGATAGTTATGGACGAGCCTACCGTAGGCGTTGACGCACAGTCAAGAGAGCATATAATGAGTTCGATAAAGAAACTGCGTGAAAGCGGTGCGACAGTAATATATACCTCGCACTATATGCACGAGGTAGAGGAAATCTGTGACAGAGTCGCTATAATTGATAAAGGCAGGCTTGTGGCAGAGGGTACACAGCAGGAGCTTATAACGATGATAACCGACAGCGGTACGGTACATATCACCACAAAGCAGTGCGACAGCGAAACAAGAAGCAGAGTATCAAGGGCTGTTTCCTGCCTGCCAGATGTAAACAGGGTGCAATTTAGCGACAATATTATAAGCGTTGATATGAGCATAAGCTGTAACGATATTTCACATATCATAAGCGAACTTGTAAAGCAAAATCTGCCTGTAATCGAGATAAGCACGGAAAAGCCGGATATGGACGCTGTGTTCCTGTCGCTTACAGGACACGAGATACGTTAAGGAGCGGAAATATGCTTAGTTTGATAATAAAACAGATAAGGGAGTATTTCAGAAGCCCCGCAAACGTATTCATGGGACTTTTATTCCCGGTACTGCTGGTATTCTTTCTCGGAACGATGCTTCAGAATCTTGATATAGCGGATTATGACATAGGAGAAATTAAACTGCAATACAATATTTCGCAAACAGACGAGCAAAGCGGAAAGGCATTTGCTGAGTTTCTTGACAATATCAGCATGATAAAGGCGGAAAAGGCAAGCGACGAAAAAAACGCACTGAGCCTTACCGACAAGGGCGATATAGACGCATATATCGAGCTTAAAAACGGGGAAATTCTGTTATACGGCGGCAGAAACGAAATTGCTAACAGGGCGCTCGGCTCGGTGCTGAATTCTTTCATTGCGGTATCCGATACATATTATAAAATAGCATCGACCGACCCGTCACTGCTTATGAATACAGATACCGATACCGAAAAGTCATTTGTAGAGCAGGACGGACTTGGCGTTACACGGAGTATGATGGACTATTATGCGGTGAGTATGGCGGTAATGATGATATTCATGTCGCATATGATAATGGGCAGTACGGCTCTCAAGGACGAGGAAAGGATATTCACCCTGCAGCGTCTTTATCTGTCACCTGTCGGCAAAGTAAAGCTGTTTTTCGGCAAGCTCATCGGCACGCTTCCCTCCGCCGTTATAGGAAATGCGGTGATAATGCTGTTTTCGGTGTTTGTGTTCGGTGCGAAATACTGCGACAGCTTTGTCGGAAACCTTATCCTGTTCCTGCTGCTCTCCTGCTGCTCGCTTGCGTCGATAGCTGTAGGTATGCTGATAGGGGTACTGATAAAAATACCTGCGGAAAGCATCGTGATACCGCTTACATGGGCATTGCTGTTCTTCTCAGGCTCGTTTTCAAAGCAGGTATTCGTCGAAGGGTTCAGCGACAAGCTGCCGCCTTATATCGTTCAGCAAGCGGCATTCAGACTTACTCTTTACGGTGAAAGCGACAGTGCGTTGGCGGTAATTGCGGTATGCCTTGCCGTGACGGCTGCGGTATCGCTTATCGGTGCGGCAATATTCCGTGTAAAAAAATCCGTCTGAAAGGGGAGCGTATTATGAATAATATAAGAACGGTATTTTTCGGTATGCTGAAGCGTCTTAAATACGCACTAATAATCGCACTTCTTGTAGGGGCAGGCAGTATAGGGCTTTATTACTGCGGCAGACCGATAGCAAACGTGTTCTCGGTAAACGACAAGATAGACATTGCCCTTACCGATAACGATAATTCGGAGCTTTCCGCAATGCTGAAAAGCTATCTCAGCGACAGAATAAATATGAACATTATCGAGGACGGCAAAGAAAAATTCAATGATAAATTGATTAACCGTGACGTTTCTGCTATAATAGAGATACCGCAGGGCTTTGAAAAGAATGTAATCGACAGAAAAGACGTGAAGATAAAATCCACCACTCTTGACGATTACGAAAACGGCGCTTATATCTCGGTATATATCGAAGGCTTTATGAGAAGCGTCAATATTGCCGCAAACGCCGCAAAAGACGATGCAGAGCTGTTTTCAAAAATTATGAACAGCGATGCCGCCGACACAAAGCTCACTAAGGAAAATGCGGTAACATCCGACAGAGAGGACGAATATGTCTCTGCAGGCTTTAAGTTCTCCGAAGGATTTATGATAATGCTTGTCACAGCTATCGGCATATTTATCACTCTTGCGGTAATGGAAGACAGGCAGTACGGAACATACAGCAGGATGGCTGTTTCATCTGTAACGGGCGTACAGTACATTGTCGGAACGCTTGGGGCAAGCGTGCTTATATCCTTTACAGCACTTGTCGTTTTACCGCTGTACCTGCTTATCACGGGTGCTCGGATGACTGCCGGCTATCCGCTTATATTTGCCGCCGTAATAATCTATTCTCTGTTCAACTCGGCATTATCAATAATGCTCGCACAGCTGATAAGCTCAAAGCAGGCTCTTGCCACGCTTTCGGGCTGTATCACCTCGATAGGCGCTCTGCTCGGCGGTGCATGGTTCCCGATAGACGAAACGGCAGGTATGCTGAAATATCTGTCATATATCACGCCGCAATACTGGTATGTCGGTTTTATGTCGGGCGAGGCTGAACAGCCTGTGATAAACATCTGCGTGCTTATACTCTACACATTGCTTATAATGCTTGCAAGCGCCGCACTTTTCGGCAGAAAGTCGGTAGTTTCAAAGGCGTAACGAAAGGAATACGAATTGTCACTTATATATCTTGTATTCAAACTCACGGCAACAGCCGCATTCGGCACTATGAATATAATGAATAACTGTGATTCGGGCGATACGGTGCTTACCGTACTCGCCTTTTCCTGCTTTGCTCTGGCTGAATATCTGCTGTCGGTGCTTAAAAAGTCGGATAAAGCGGCGGCGGTCTGTTCGTGCGTTTCGGCTTTTATCGCATTTCTTATATACAGCGACAATCTGATATTCGTGCTGTGCTTTGCCGTAATCTTTGCTGTAGATAAATTCGGTGCGGGAAAGTATTTCCGACATATCGGCGCTGTTTCGGTACTGCTTGTTCTTTTCATAGTAAAACCGCCGTTTATTGATGTTCTGATACTTATTATAATGCTCGTGGCATTCACTGTCAGCCATATTACCGCAGGACAGCTTATCAAATGCCGTGAACAGCTTGCGGACAGCAGAGAGGAAACTGTTCGCCTCAACCGCAGGATAGCAAGCCTTGAAGAATACGCTAAAACAGCAAAAAAATCTGCGGCTGTCGAAGAACGCAGACGGTTTTCAGCAAGGATACACGATAAGCTCGGACACAGCATTTCCGGAAGTATAATTCTGCTTGAGGCGGCAAAGCTGAACATCAGGACAAACCCCGACAGTGCCGAGCAATGTATTACAACAGTAACCGATAACCTCAGAAGCGGCGTTGACGATATAAGGCAGGCACTGCGTGAGGAACGTCCCGACAGCAAAACAATAGGAATAAGCGAGCTTAAAGAGATACTCGGTGAATATAAAGCAAAATATAACATAAGGACAACGCTTGAAATCAAGGGGGACTTAGACAAGATCACATTCCGCATATGGAACTGCATAAAGGAAAATCTCGTCGAAACGCTTACAAATACGCTCAAGCATTCGGGAGCGGACGAATTTTCGCTGAAAATATCGGTTATGAACAAGGTAATCCATGCCGAGTTCAAGGATAACGGCAAAGGAAGCGACAGCTTCAAAAAGGGTACGGGTCTTACGGCGATAGAGGAACGCACGGTGCTTACGGACGGAAAGTGCATATTTCCTGCACAGACGGACGGATTTTCGGTAGTAAACATATTCAGTCTGAAAGAGGAGAACGTATGAAGATAATTATCGCAGATGACGACAGCATAATCCGTGAGGGGCTTAAGATGATAATCTCGTCACAGCCTGATTTCGAGGTGACAGGCATTGCCTGTAACGGCGCAGAAGCGGTAGAGCTTTGCAGGAAATACAAGACCGATATAGCGCTGCTTGATATAAGAATGCCCGTTATGGACGGCATTGAAGCCGCAAAGATAATGCTTGAAGAAAATCTCTGCAAACCGCTTTTGCTGACAACGTTTGACGAGCAGGAGCTTATACAGCGTGCGCTTAAAGTCGGGGTCAGCGGCTATATTCTCAAAAACACGCAGACAGACGGGATTTTCAGTGCGCTGAGGACGGTATATAACGGCGGTACGGTATTCCAGCAGGATATTCTGTCGTATATCCGTGACGCTGCAGTAAAATGCTACGGCAAGAGCGCCGTTTTCGGTCTGCTTACCGAAAGAGAGCTTGATATAGTAAAGCTGATTGCAGACGGCTGTTCGAACGCAGAAATTGCCGAAAAGCTGTTTTTGTCAAACGGTACAGTGAGAAATTATATCAGCGTGATACTTGAAAAAACAGGTCTTGAACACAGGACGCAGATAGCGGTAAGGTATCTTAAGGGCGATGAATAAAAAGCTCCCGTAAGCCGACAAAACGGTTTACGGGAGTTTCACTCTGTCGAAAAACCTATATATTTTTGAAAATGGGGTTTGGGGCGTAGCCCCAAGCGGGGTGAGGGCGGCAGCCCCACACTCAGCCCCGGCACGGACGCCGGGCGTGTATGCCGCAAGGCTTTGCAGGATGCAAAGCCAACCAAGCATACACGGCCCTTCACCACGGGGAAGGGGTTTGGGGTTTCGGCAAGGATG
>ULRR01001766.1_pt1 | contig 16554 bp, 13 predicted proteins | sample 1955651 | NCBI WGS metagenome assembly ULRR01 (sample SAMEA4835688, study PRJEB28245) | human gut metagenome | biome: gut microbiome; material: fecal sample | place: Denmark | collected 2008
TGCCCGCTTTGCTGGGGCCGGCAAACAGCGCCAGCCCTGCCGGAAGCAAATCAGGGATGATTCACTTGACCGGCGGCAGCGGCGTGGAGAGGAGTTCTTCGGCGGAGATCGTTTTTGGAAGTTTTTCATAATTCATTCGCATCGTCCTTTCTGTTTTGGTATATATCTATTATCTCATACTATCGTCGTTTTGTGTGTAGTAAGTTTTATTCTCCAGTGTTAAGTTGTACGGCTCACGCTGCCCCACACAGGGCGGATTTGGGCGGTTACTGCGAGTGAATCAGAACTGATTCACTTTTACACCTTTCCCTCTGAATTGTGAATCAAATCTGATTCACTTCCAATAAATTTCCCGAAAGTATACGGTTCTGATTCCCTACTTTTATTAGACTGGAAAACGTGAATCGGTTCCGCATACTTTCGGGATAACATTTCGATTTACAGCTGCATTTGCCCACCTTGCCCCAGCTGTGGGGACGATTCGCAAGGCTGCCGTTCGGCTGCAACGGCATCATGGGTATTTTTACCCCAGCCAGGTTCTCTGCCTGCCGCCCTCATTGTGTGAACTGTGACTGGACGGAAGTATCTTTACGACCACATCTGTCATTGCGCTCCACTCCGCCACGGGGTGTTTACCAGAGACTGAATCGCTCGTGCCCGGTGGCAGTCATGGCGCGTACTCTGTCTGCGCTGCCGTACTCGTAAGTTGACGGCAATGCGGTGAATGTACCTTGCTTGTCGGATATGCAGTTTTCAAGGTGCCGAATCTATTTGAGACGGGGAGGTGCTCTTACCAGAATCAAGGCAGCTCCTACGCGCTCACGCGCTTCTGACCGCACGGACTTTTCAGAACATAATTGATCACATTGATTTTGGGGATTTTGTAGGCGTTTCCCAGCCGGATGCAGCTGATTTCGCCCTCCCCCAGCAGGTCATACGCCGCGTGGCGGCTGATGCCCAGCATGGCTTGCAGATCCTTGACCGTTACAATGTCCGGGTACTCCGCAAACATGAGCTTGTACATTTCTCTGATTTCTTTACAATCCATTCGATCACCATCCTTGCACTAGCACTTTGCCTTCGCTTGCAAGCGAAGTATACATATAAGATACTTCGCTCACGAGCGAATGTCAATAGAAGTCACAAAAAATTCATTTTTCATTTTTTACTTGCGCTTTCATGTTATGGTGTGCTACAATAGAGAAAACTTATTGGAGGGCTTTTTTCATGGAAGTAGGTCAAAAAATAAAACTAGTACGACTTCATAGAGGTCTGACACAAAAACAACTGGGTGACCTTCTCAATCTTGGGGACGGCGGCGCAAATCGAATCGCACAATATGAAATAGGATACCGTATTCCCAAGCCATCTCTACTAAAAGAAATCGCAAAAGTTTTGGATGTCAAGGAAGAAACATTTTTCGTAAGCGACAAGTTTCTTCCGGATATTCTGCGGACAATTATGTGGTATGATTTTGAACATAGAAGATCTTTCAAACTGGCTGAAACCACGCTTGATGCTTCGATTGCGCCGATAGAAAGTAAAGCAATCGAACTGCGCGGCAACGCCTGCACCACATGGGGCGACTCAATCGCACCCGCAACCGTACTGTGGGTGAATGTACCACTCTTTAATGACCTCATGAAGGAGTGGCTTACCCGAAAGCAGGAACTTGCCTCCGGCACTATCACAAAATCCGAGTATCTCGAATGGTTGCTCCAATGGCCCGCTTCCTCCGATATGGCTGGAAAACGTGAGCCGAAAAGACAATGGAGAAAAGCCAAATAAAGCGTAACACCACTTTACTATAGTTATCCATAAATTTATAACAAGAAAAGCACACACGACCAAATCCGCTGAAAAAATCAGATGGATTAGTATCGCGTGTGCTTTCCTTGGTTTTAGATGATTTTGTGTGAGGATCCTATTTGCGGCTGTTATTCATTTTCCGTTTTATAATATGTCTGCTGTTCCAACAGAACATCCAACATTTTATTTACGCTTAGCAGTCATACATCAACTGGTGACAAATTGTCACCAGTCGATTATGAAGCGATAAAAACAGCGTCCCCAGTGAATTTAGGGGGACGCTGTTCCTATATATCCCATATGCACTACTTTTTTCAGATGGCTTTTCCTGCTGATTAAACTCTTTGTCAAGGGTGACCGTCTTTGGGAGGGTCTGTAACTATCTAGAACATGAGGACTATCAGCAATAGAAGCCGTAACTGTGGAGTTGCCCGCATTGATGGGAACACTTGCGGAATTGTAACTATACAAACAAAAGACCAGCTAGGTCTCTTAGTTTACATAGTGGTAAGAGGCTTATCGCATCATATTGAATTCATTATGTTCAGCAGGCTTTGGTAGCTGTCCACATCATGGTATACAACATGGCTGGTAGACATCTCGTTGAACAATTTCTTGGCGCAGGAGATTTTTGCTTGTTCAATGGGGCGCAATTCAAGGGTCTCCATCGTGCCTTTGGTTTCTGCCACAAAGAAAATGTGCTTGACGGTGCCTTCGTAGAATGCGATTGCCCAGTCCGGCGAATAGTTGCCTACCGGCGTGGGAATCTGGAAGGTTCGGGGCAGCTTAGCGTAGACACAAACTTCCTCCGCAGCATCCAAATCTTCGGCAAACTTACGCTCAATACTTTTTTCGGCCGAGCCATCAGTAAACACATAGTCTTGAATTGCCTTCTTGGCAAGAAACGCCTTATCAAAGCTTTGGGTAGCCTTTTCTGCCGTAAAGATAGAGCTGTCGTATTCTCCCTCAATGGTATTGTAGGAGATATGCTCCACAATCATAGTGGCCTTCTGCTCATTGATCAGCCGGATCACTTTAGAAATAAACTCTTCCGGGTTGTTCTTGAACATATAGAGCTTGTCGGCACGGATACCTTGCAGGATGGCAGATGCCGATTTGCGTGTGAGCTTTGCGCCATCGGCAATTTTGCCAATCAGATCATACTTGATCTGGCTTGTTTCCGCGTGCTTGAGGGTTTGTGTCCGGGTCTTTTCGCCCGTAAAAGAATCGCCGCGGTCAATTTCGTACTCATTCATGTTCGCCTTTTGGCGTCCAATGGTAGTCGTGTACTGCAGTTCCGAAACAAACAGCTTTTCATCAATGTGGGCAATGGCCTTGCGAATCAGCTCGGCGCTGTCGAACTCCACCGTGTAGGCATACTTGTGGTTAATTTCACGCCACAAAGCCTGAAACTCTTTCTTGGCAAAATTCTCATTCAGCGGATTTTCCTTCACCTTCGATTCGTGACCATCGGTGAACATATCCTTAAGAACGCTGTCATCGTAAACTGCCTGAACAAGCGTATGAATTCCTTCGGACATAGGTTTCAGCTCATCGGGCAGCTCCGCGACCTGATTCATTGCGACATCTCGACGATACTTGTCCGTAACTCTGCGCTTCATATCCACATAGCCGTTCTGAATCAGATAGAACTCTATAGCATCAGCCTTTTCACGGTCAATCAGGGTAGGCACATCGTTTACCTTAACATACTTGCCCTTGAAGTACTCACTCGTAGCAACCGTGGGTCGGTCATAAAGCACCGTTTTAATATCCGATTGCAGGTCCGCAACGAAGGTCTTGTAGCTCTCGCTGGCAACAACCGTCAGTGTGTTGATTTCATGCACACTGTCCCCGCAGCTCTGCACATCCATGCGATTTCCGTTTTGGTTGACGCAAAGCCGCAGACCGCGACCGACTTCCTGCCGCTTTGCGGTATTGCTGTCAGAATGCTTCAAAGTGCAGATTTGGAACACATTCGGGTTGTCCCAGCCCTCACGCAGGGCAGAGTGGGAGAAGATGAACCGCGTCGGCTCCTCAAAAGACAGCAGCCGTTCCTTGTTTTTCAGAATCAGGTCATACGCTGATATATCATCGGAGAACTCGCTGCCACGCTTGAGCTGGCTGTCAATGCTGCGCCCGGTTTTCTTATCAATACTGAAATATCCCTTGTGTACACGGCTGACATCGCTGCAGGTAGATCTCAAATATTTCTGGTACGGCGTATCGAGCAGAGTTGCATACTCGTTCAGAACGCTGATGTACTCCTGCTCAAACATCTGGCCATACTCGCCCAAAACCTCGTTGCCGTCAGCATCATACTGGCGGTATTTGGCGACCTCGTCAATAAAGAACAGGGACAGGCACTTGATACCCATGTTGTACAGCTTTTCTTCTTTTTCAAAATGCGACAAAATCGTCTCACGAATCTGAATGCGGCGCATATCCTTTTCGGAAACATCGCCCACCACATCGCCGGCCTTGATAACCTCACCGTTGGTAAAGGTCACGGTGCTGCGCAGCGGGTCAATTTCGGAAATGGTATAGCCCTTGTACTGCTCCATTTCCTGCGAAACATAGTAGAGATCATCGCCGACACCAAGAATACGGGTTTCACGATTGATGGATTTGTTGTAGGCAATTTCCAATTCAATTTTAGCCATCGGCGGCTTTTTGCTGGAAAGTACGATTTGCTCCAGATACAAATAACTGTCCGTTCCGCGGAAGTTCTTGACCTCAAAGCCCTTGACCTCGATTTTCTTGACCAGCCGTTTGTTGAAGGCATCCAACGCATCCAACACATACACCAGATTGTGATGCTTTGCGTGGGTGGCAGAATAGTTGAGCGCGAACAACGGGTTGAAATTTTTCAACGCCTTTTGCGTTACATCGCCGCCCATTTTCTGCGGCTCGTCCAAGATGATGATAGGGCGGTTTGCTTTGATAACATCAATCGGGCGGCGAGAGCCGAACTCATCGCGTTTCGAGTAAATGATGCGCGCCTCTTTGCTGCGTCCGTCCTCTTTCAGAGAGGATGCAAACGCCTGCGTGTTGATGATCATCACATTGATGCCGGAGTTGGAAGAAAAGTTGTCAAGCTGGTTCAGGTTGGAGCTGTTGTAAACGAAGAACCGTGCTTTCTTTCCGTAATACTCCATAAAATGGTCGGTGGTGATCTCAAAAGATTTTTTCACGCCCTCACGGATTGCAATCGAGGGAACGACCACAATAAACTTACTCCAGCCGTATTTCTTGTTCAACTCGAACATGGTTTTGATATAGACATAGGTTTTACCGGTGCCGGTTTCCATCTCAATGTCCAAGCTGCAGCGCCCCATGTTATTTACTAACTCTGGGGAGAGCTTGATGTTGTTCTGGCTTTGCAGCGTGTGGATGTTTTGCAAAAGCTGCTCATCGGACAGCGCAACAGCCTCATTTTTATAACCGGAATCGCGCAGCAAATCTTCCAACTCCATTTGTTCTGGGTTGTCAGCAAGTGCCAAAAAACTCAGCTGCTGCGGTTTTTGGTTCAAGGTGCCGGTGTCGCGGATATATGACACGCCGCTGCTGTACGGCTGCCCCGCAAAGACGTTGACCACAGCATCCACTGCATCAGTCTGGTATTGCTGTATCTTGAAATTAAACTTCATCCTTGTGGTTCACCTCCTGCTCCAGCATAAGAAAGCGGTCAAAATCGCTCTGGTACAGGCGGTCTTGTACCAGCCGGTATTTTTCATACTCGGTTTCTGCGTGGAGCTTTGCCTGCTCGGCGCTGATCTTACCGGGGCCGGTCAGCAGCTTTTCACCGTTAAATTCCAAAAAACCGTCCAGACGCCTTGACCAATCCTCCATGCTCATGGGGATTTTGCGCCGCGCCTGCAATTCGGCATAGTCCAGATACAGCGACACGATGCGCTCCAAATAGTCCATTTCCTCTTGGCTCAGGTAGTTTTTGGCAACGGTTACGTCGGCTTTCAGGATTTTTCCGTCCGGGGCATTCTCCCAAGTAGTCAGCCCCATGTGTTCTTTGGCGGCATCGGCGCGCTCGTAAATCAATTCGGCTGCCGTGTGGCGATGCACGGCAAAGTGCATCTTGTTTTGCACAGTCTGGAAGAACTGCCGCGTTGTTTTGGCATTTTTGTCGTAGTCGAATGCAGTGGCATACAAATCTGTAACCTTTTGGTAGAACTTGCGCTCTGACAGACGAATCTCCCGAATCTGCTGCAACTGCCGCTCAAAATATTCATCGGTGAACATATGGCCTTTTTTCAGCCGCTCCACATCCATTGTCCAGCCCTGAATGGTGTGGTCTTTGACAATCTGTCCCGCCCATTTGCGGAACTGCACAGCACGCTGATTGTTCACCTTGAAGCCCACGGCAATAATAAGCTGTAAGTTGTAATGCGTCACTTCACGGTTGACCTGCCGTGCGCCCTCTGTCTGAACTATTCGGAATTTCCGAATAGTTGCCTCCTCTGTCAGTTCTCCGTCAGAATAAATCTTTTTGATATGCTCATTGATGGTGGGAAGTCCCACATCATACAATGCCGCCATCATCTTCTGCGTCAACCAGATATTCTCGTCCTCATACCGCATTTCATAGCTGGCATCGCTCTCGCCGGTGGAGGCCACAAAGGTCAGATATTCCGCTGCCGAACTGCGAGGTGACAGTTCTTTTTTCTTTTTCTCCGCCATATTACAGCACCTTCCTGACGGTGTCGGGGCTGTAGGTGGCGAAAATCTGGTCGAAATTGGTGGCTACGCTGTCGCTTGCCATCGAACTGTCGCGCATGACAAAGTAGTACGGCTTCTGTTTGGCGATGGTGGTGATAACTTCTTCATCAATATTTTCGTCAAAGCAAGCGAGCAAATACCCATCCTCAACGTCAAAGTAAGAATAACTCCTCATTCCTACTTCCACACTCCTAACTTGAATTTTGCTGCTAAGCAAAATTCCGAGGTCCAGCATCACTTGGAACAGCAGATCCTCCGGCGTTCTGTCCTCTTTGATGTTATCCTCAAGGCGGGAGAACATATTGACCTCATACTCCGCAGGGTTATAGTAGACATCCTTCATGTTGGAGGTGTCGCACTTCAACACGCGAAAACCGGTGTCGAGATTCTGCGCAGCCAGCCCAGCTTCTTCCTTAATTTTAGCACCCGCACGACGGATACGTTCCTTGCCGATTTCGCAGATGGTTTTGTAGCCTGCTTTGTAGGCTTCAGATTTTTCATCGCATTTTTCGGGAAGTTGAACCATAATGAACTTGCGGTGTCCGCCATCCTCAGCATTGAGCTGCATTACAGCGTGGGCTGTAGCTGCAGACCCAGAGAAAAAATCCATGACATATTCGTCTTTGTTTTCTGTTACTACAGAAACAAGCTTTTTAATAAAAGCAGAGGGTTTTGGGTACTGGAATATTTTAGCGTTGCCCATAATCTGTATCATTTCGTTTGTTCCGTGCTGAGTATACACATCATCAATAATTGAAAGCATTTTGGCAGGGCGTATACTTCCGTCTTCTTCTCTAAGGTATTGTTTTGAGGAAACCACCCATCCGTCTTTTCCCATTACAATCTCTATATCATCGTTTTTAAGTGCTTCCATCACTCTTTCTTTGCTCCACAACCACTGCTTTTTAGGCATAATCATCGTTCCATCAGGAGCGGGAATTGGATAGATCAAATTTGGGCTGGCATCCATTGCTTTTCCAGCTTCAAGCGGGTGGGTACGATATCCTCCCCTCGTTGCATATTTTGAGTCTCTCTTTGAGTAATATCTTTCTGCCGACTCATCAGATAGTGGAACAAACAATTCATTCAAGGAGTCAATATTTCTGCAGTAGACTAAAACATACTCATGTAATGAAACAAAATACTTTTCTTTGGCACCACCACCATATCTTTTTTTCCAAATAAGTGTGTCGACAAAGTTCCTACGGCCAAAAACCTCGTCACACAATCTCCGCAGGTTATCTTGCTCACAATCATCAATGCTTATTAGAACCATCCCGTCATCTGTCAGCAAATCTTTTGCCAGCTTTAGACGAGGATAAATCATATTCAGCCAATCGGTATGGAAACGCCCGTTTGCCTCGGTGTTCTTTTCTAATGCCCCGACAATCTGGTTTCCATCAGCGTCATAATTTCCGCTGGTGTCATTCCATTCCTCACTCCTAATTCCAAATTCATCATTATAGACAAAGTCATTGCCCGTATTGTATGGCGGGTCAATATAAATCATCTTGATTTTACCAAGATAGGTTTCCTGCAAAAGCTTCAGCACCTCAAGATTATCGCCCTCAATATAGAGGTTTTCGGTGGTATCAAAGTCCACGCTGCCGGTGCTGCAATAAGGTTCTCCCTCACTGTCTGCCCCGGTGGGAACCGTTTCATCTTCACGAACAGGGCGCAGCGTCCTGTTGATGGGCGCATCGGCAAGCAGAACGGACTTCTTCTTGTCCGGCCAAGTGAACTGATAGCGCTCCTCGTTGCCGTCCACGACCTTACAGGAAATCTCCTGCATCAGCACATCCTTATCAATAGCCCGCACGACCTCGCCGTTCTCGTTAATCGTTTCCGTCACCGCATTGGGAAACATCGCCGCCAACTTCTTGAAATTATCATCAGCCTTGTTCGGCGTGTGCATTTTCAGCTTATCCATTATGCTTGTCCTCCTTGATTCAATGTAATAACCGAATTGGCAAGGCGTTTTTCTCCACCAACTGGAGTGGTGTAAAATCTCTGCTCGATACCATACAGTAGCATTTTTAATTCGTTTTCAGACCCAACTTCGAAAGCGTTTTCTGAAACTTTCAAGTCGGGACAGTATTCGCCTATGTAGGCAAAAATATTCTTCCGATCGGTTTCTCCAAGCTCCGACAGGGTTTTGACTGCAAGTGCAATCCGTTTTCTGTTTGCAGTTTTAACCTTGCTGCCGGAATAGTCACCCTTCAAGCTGATAAAATCACTTGCAAGAAAAGTATCCGTTTCTTCTTGCGTGGCTTCACGATAAAGCATATCTATCCCCCTGAATATGCTGGTAATAGATTCGAGCCTACGGAAGTATAGATTGTCGGTGTTCTTGTCGTAAATGGCATCCGGCAAGTCTTTTATGACGATTTCTGCGCAGTTAGTTTTATACGTAAATTCCTCTCCAAAATGTACAATTCTTTTCTGCGATACCAATTTTGACTTGGAAACATTTTGAAAATAGATAAACCTGTCGTCAACGACAAACAGATAGTCGATTTTGCCAAACTCCGCACGGGTAAGGGAGTCCATATCCACTGTTGAAAAACTCTCTGAGAGCAAATCGATACTGTAATCTTTGCTACCTGCGTTTGTGATGCAAAACCAATCATCGTCTTGGATCGCTGCTCCCGGCGTGTACGGGGAAGTAGAAGCAGTTTCGGGGGCAAATTCCGGGAAAATTGTTTCTTCAGACGAAAGCATTTTTCGGTATTTATTATTTTCATGTTGACTAAGCTTAACGCATATATTCTTCATTTTATCTTACCTCTCTATAAAAGTAGAATTGTTTAATCGGTGCAGATGGTCAAATCTCAAATCTTTAATATTGCGGATGACCGGTCCTTTGCAGATGACGAAAATCTTTGTTCCGCTTTCTGTGGAAACATGGTAATAGTGATAACCAAAAAGCAGATATAGCGGGTTATAGTATTGCGTCTGCGATAAAAGCGTAAAAACAAATACTATCAGATACACGACTGCCATTGTAAAATGCTCCGAGACTCCAACTGAAACAAAGAAGTAACCTAGGTATATTGGAAGAAATTCTCCGTCTGCAAGATTAAACTCTTTACAATTAACGACCGGAGACTCTGTCCCCAAGAAACGAGACAGAGTGAGCGAAAGCCATGACAGGAAGACCGGAATGATTAAGAGCAACATTCCAAACAAATGGCTCGGTATTTTCCCGATTGTCCATCCTTCTTTTATTGCATATATAATTGCCATCCAAGAGGTAGCGTTTAGCGTAAGTAGCATTTTATATAAGAACAAGACACCTCTCCATCCTTTCTTTAGTTTATTTCATATTGCAATTTTTTTATCCGTTGCACCAACTCAAACTTCTTTTTCGGCTGTTTTTCGGCCCGTGCCTGTTTTTCCAGTTTGGCGATTTCTTTTTCGATCTTCTGTCGGCGCTCATCGGCGGCAATTTGCTCATCAAGGGTATTGCCGTCTGCGATGCTCACACCGCCGATGTCCACCACGATATTTTCCCAGACTTTATCAAGGGTCAACCCCCGCAGCTCTAGGGCGCAGCTTTCGGTGGGCTTCCAGTCCGTCTGCATCAGTTTGGTGCGGTAGATTGCCAGCTTACTTTGCCCTTCAAATTCCAGCACAAATAGAATATTCTGCGGAATCAGCTTCGATAAAGCGGCAATCGTTTTCTCGTCAAAGTCTTTTTTCTTCAGCGCCACAAGCAGGACAAAGAAGCTGCCGACCTCCTCTCCGGCAGGAATGTTGATTCGGCCCGGAGAAATTTCGTTGACTATGGTAATTCTCGATATATCGGCATCGATTTTGTCTTTGACCGCTGTATTCATCTGAAATTTGGCATAAATCGCCTTTTTAGGCAGCTGCTTATTCATTTCAGTTGACTTTGGAAGTCCGAGCATGGTATCACCTCACCGCACGACTAAGAAGCAAATCAGTTCAAAGTCGTCAAGTCCTTTGATTTCGTTTGTCAGGAAGCTGATCTGCCCGCCGCCCAAGAAGCTGTCAATATCGCTCTCGTCCTTTACCTCGATGATTGAGGCAATGGCGTCGCCAAGCAGTTTGGAAAGGCGGGACATATTTTTGCCGTCGCGGGTTTCTTTGTTAAACGGCTTATAGGCTGCGGGGATTGGCTCTGTCTGCCCTTTGCAGAGAAAACGCATTCTATCCAGCATCTGCTTCGGGGAAAGATGGTTACAGACAACCTCGCCATCATCCCCGATATAAACCATATAGAAGGGATGCAGCCGGTTCTGGTTGTCGATGTTTACGCTGTTGGAGCGATTCTTCAAAACGAAAATGACACCGGCAGGCGCGTCCTCACCGGCAGGTACAACCGAGTGCAGACCGAAAGGCGTTTTTTCAATATCTGGATGGTTCTTGACATATTCCAGCAAGTCCAGACGGAACTCGTTGAGCCCTAAATCCATAATGGAAATGCCGGTGGTCATATCCTCAATATCGACAACCTCGTCCTGCAGGCGCTTCAGCTGTGCTTTTCGGTATTCAAGGTCGGTCTTTTCGTCATTGCTGAGCAGGTTATCGTCACCCGTGGCGGTCATATCCACGATTTTCATACGGGTTTCAACTCTGGCTTTCAGGTTGATATAATCGTCAAGGGTCACATCAGGCCAGAAATTCACAAGCTGAATGACCTTGTTGCGGCTTCCGATACGGTCAATACGCCCGAAACGCTGAATGATACGAACCGGATTCCAGTGAATGTCGTAGTTGACGAGATAGTCGCAGTCCTGCAAGTTCTGACCTTCGGAAATGCAGTCGGTGGCAATCAGAATGTCGATTTTCGTATTGTCGCCGGGCATCAGCAGCTCTTTGTCCTTGGATATAGGAGAGAAGCAGGTCAGAACCGTGTTTAAGTCAGACCGCAATCTCGGGCAGGTAGTGCGCCCCTCCACATTGCCGGTGATCATGGCGGTATTCAGACCAAATTTTTCTTTTACAAAGGGACCGACATTATTGTACAGGTATTCTGCCGTATCAGAAAACGCCGTGAAAATGATAATTTTCTCGTTTCCGGGATTGATAGGCGCAGTGATTTTATTGTTGATCACGCGGAAAAGCTCGCGCAACTTCAAGTCGTGCTCCGGCGTGATGTCGCGCACCATATATGTAAGCAACTCCAGAACTTCGGCGTCTTTTTGCAGCTCCTTGCGCCACGACTCATAGTCCATATCCGCAAGGTCGATTTTGACCTTTTTGCCAAACGCGAACAAATCATCAGTATCCTGATCGTCGCCGTCAAACTCATTCACATTGGAAATGTCCGTCAAATTCAATGTGGAGCCCGTGTGGTGGTTAAAACGGTTGATGGTGTCGATTGTGCTGTCGATAAGTCCCTTGATTCGTTCCAGCGTTAAATTGAACGAATAGACAGAGCTTTCCATACGTTTCATCAGGTTGATGGCCATCAATCGCCGGATGCCTTGCTCGCGGCTGGCCTGCGTAAAGCCCACATTGACAGTGTTGTCGCCGTAAAGCTCCGCGTATTTTTCCATTCTGCTCGGCAGAATAAAGTGGGAGGGCGTGTAAATCGTCAGATTCAGAAGCATCAGCTGCTCAAAAATCTCGTTGTAGTTGATGGCATCCTTCAAATCCGTCAGGTGCGGACGCAGCGAGATAGGCTTTAGGCGCGTGGGGAATGTGCCGATGTCGCTTGTGTCATAGTATTTCTGAATGTGCTTGCGGGAACGGGCAATCGTGACGCTGTCCAGTAGCTCAAAGAAGTCGAAGTCTAGCATCTTGAGCAGATTTTCGGTTGTGCGGTCGCAAGGCTCCCACTTGCTCCATGTATTAAATGCCCGCTGCGCATTTCTGAAAATTTCGTCAATCGAACGGCTGGTATTGAGTTTTTCGTCAATATAATCGGTGTGTCCTTCGTAAGCCAAGGCAAGCTGATTTTTCAGGTCATTGAAGCGGTTGTTGACCGGCGTGGCGGAGAGCATCAGCACCTTTGTTTTCACGCCTGCACGGATGACCTTTTTCATCAGGGTTACATAGCGATTGTCCTTGGTTTCTTCATCCGGGTTTTCAATCAGCTTGCCGCCGTTGCGGAAGTTGTGGGATTCATCAATCACAACAAGATCATAGTTGCCCCAATTTAATCTGCTAAGGTCCAGACCGTTTGAATTGCCGTGGGTGCGGTTCAAGTCAGTGTGGTAAAGCACATCGTAGCGGAGTCTATCGGCAGCAATCGGGTTGTTGACATAGTTGTCCTTATAGGTGTTCCAGTTATTCGTCAGCTTCTTGGGGCAGAGCACCAGAACAGATTTGTTACGGTTTTCGTAGTATTTTATAACCGCAAGCGCTGTAAAGGTTTTGCCGAGACCAACGCTGTCTGCAAGAATACAGCCGTTGTATTTTTCGAGTTTGTTTATGATGGCGAGAGCGGCATCCTTTTGGAAGTTGTAGAGCATCCCCCAAATCTTGCTTTCCTTGAAGCCGGTTGCCTCGTTTGGCAAAACATCCTCGGACACATCTTCCAAAAACTCGCTGAAAATATTGTAGAGAGTCACAAAGTAGATAAAGTCGGGCGAGTTCTCATTATAGGCAGCCGTGATGCTGTCGATCACCTCATCTGTGACGACCTGAAGCACCTTGCTGTCGTTCCAGATTTCATTGAAGTCAGCAAGCAAAGTGCGGGCAAGGGACTCGTCCTTTACAATTGTGGTGCTGATTACATTGCCTTTTTCGCAACCGAGTTCAACCGTAGTAAAGTTGTTGATGGGGGTATAGCCTACGCCGTCAACTACAATTTGTCCCTGAATAGATTTGTCACTGACATTTGATTTGAAAGTGACCTTCTGCCTGATCCACTCTGCACATTCTCGTGCAATAGCTTTTGGGTCAATTCATTGCGGAGCTTAATTTCAAATTCAGTACCGTAAAGATTTCGTTCACGGGTTAAGCGCGGAATGTAAAATTCACGGCGTTCTTTTTTGGCCTTTTCTGTCACGAAAGTCGGAGATGTAAAAATAAAGCGGAGTTCCTCAATCTGTGATAGCTGCTCCTTCAACTCTTGAAAGGCATAGATAGAGAAACAAGCCGCTGCAATGGATAGTTTGCTGCCTTGCTTGATTTCCACGGACAAATCGTCTTTTAGAGTCTTTGTAGTATTGTTTATAAGCTCCATTTTTCTACACCCATCCTAATTATGGCAAAGTTTGTGTCACATAAAGCATACTCTACTCAGCTTATGCGTCATAAAACTCCATGATTTCATCGGGCGTACAGTTAAGTGCCTTGCAAATGTTACCGATAATTTCGGTAGTTATATTTTCATCTCTTGCAAGTTTCATCATCTGATAATGCGTAATGTGTGCCGCTTCTTGCAAGTCTTTTTTTCTCATCTTCTTGTCGATTAAGATTTTCCAAAGTTTATTGTATCTGACAGCCATAGCGATTCTCCTTCGGCAATATACTATCATTCAAAGATAAAGAACAACCAATTTAACATATTATAGCATACTTTCCCTGAAAAATCATAAAAAAAGACGGAAATTCAAACTTATTTGCGGAAAATCAAGCCACAGCGTTGAGCATTTATAGTTAAAAAGCAATTGAAACGCATAAAAAAGGTCAAGATGTATTTTTATTGGTTGTTATGGGGCAAGATATGAAGAATTCAAAAGTCAGACGGTTTGATATCATTGCAAGGAAGATGAAAAGCCCACAGGCTAGATCTTATATCCAGCCTGTGGGCCTTGTGTATGATTTGTCCTTTATCTTGTCCTGCGGCTTGCCCCGAAGCTTATGCCCAAGTCTATTGAATAAGATACCCATAATGGCGCATCTGGCGGCGGATAAGGGCTTCACAGCGGTCGCAAATTTCTTGGCTATAGGCGGTTCGATAGCTGTCGATGAGCACCTTTACATCGTTTGTGCTAAAGTTGAAGTGAAGCTGTATGCCGTATAATTCCTCAGCAGCATCTAACTGTTCGTCAAAACATCTCGAAAAAGGCTTGGCTTCAACGGTTTTTAGACAATCCTCTAAGCTTCTTTCCATGGGAAAATCCATATTGGTATCTGCCAAAAGAGACAAGCCGTTATCAAATAATGGGCATAGCGCATAGATGTCGTCTGCGGCGTTGTATTGAACGGCAATATTATTGGTGTGGCGATCTTCGTTTAGGAAGAACGCATCAATCTCCAACATTGAGGTCAGATATCGCCCGAACTCTTGCAGCCCGGTTGTTTGTTCAACAAAGTTTACCAGAAATTTTATCTGGTTCTTGATTTCCCCTTGATGAGCTGTATCTACTGCAAGACTCCCGCCGGTAAATTTCCGATACAGCTTTTCCAACGGAATAAGATCATAGCCATCCGCGAGAAAATCAGCGCTTTTACAGCCACTGTAAACTCGGTCTTTGTATTTGATTTGCGAGTACTCATAAACGACAAAGGGGTACTTAATGGTTGACTTTGCCAGCATGGCAGAAACAATCGTTTCCGCCAGCCCCTCATAACCCATGTGGTCAGCCTTGTACCAATACCCGTCACATTTCCATTTTAACTGATTTCCCTTGGATGTATGGTTCAGCGTTTCCTGCGGCTCAAGCCTGCTTAAATCAATCATTTCCATAGACCCCTCCTTACGCAGCGATGTTACGGATCATCTGCACCCACTGGTTGTCCCCAGCCATGCGCCCATTGGTCTTTTCAATAATCAGCAGCGGATCATAGAAAGAAACGTCCATCTCCCGAAGAATGCCTTTCAGACCGGCTCGGCTGGCGGGTAGGCATCTTTCTTTCAAAAACTCCTCGAAATCTGCCCAAGACGGATTTTCTACAACGCCAAACGCCCGCAAAGGGATTCGGTCGGTGTAGTTCTTCATGCGGACAACTTCGTGCTTGAAATCAATGTCGATGACCGTACATAGCTGCTGACCATTCATGAAGTTCATCCGCATGGTGAAATCCGGGTTCTTGCTGAAATGCTCGGCGTTATAGATATACTTATATATGGTCTGGCGCGACACGCCGAACCGTTTTGCAATCTCGGTGTTGCTGATGCCTTTTCTATGCAGTTCCAAAACCTCTACGGTCTGGTCGGGGGTCAGCTGTGCCTTGCGGCCCGCATTGCGCGGATTTGGATGATTGATTTTCAGCATCTTTGCAAGTTCTCGCAATTCATCCAAATCAGCTGTGCCAAAAATTTCTTTTATTTGCTGTTGGTAATCGCTCGGCATTAGTATCTCTCCCAAGTTGTTCTCTACTATTATTATATCGTGATTTCGGGAAAATGTCAACATATTAAAATGTTTACACATCTCTTACTGATATTAACCACGTGAGAATTTAATTTGAATGATATCTTTAGCGAATCGGATACTCCCAAAAGGAAAAATCGGGAGTTCCTACTGCTTAAGCTCGTTCTCCCGATTTGCATTCTATTTCACTTATATGATGAGTTTTTTATACTATTGAAGTAATCTGATATTTTGAATAACGACCATGAGTCACAATTTCCAAATCACCGCTTGCAACCAGTTTTTTCAATAAATAGCCGGCTTGATTTGCGGATATTCTCAGCTTTTCCATAACATTCTTCTTTTTGATATACTCATTTTCCTTTGCTATTTTAAGGACAAGCGAAGTCTGGCTGTTTGTCATCTTGTCGAAGCAAGCAAGCATAAAATGAGCCAATTCTTCTATCACGGGAATGGTAACAGAGTTCCCTAATTGCTTGTATTTTTGACCGTCTGTCATTCCTTCCGGAAAACTAAAAGTATCAACACCGTCTTTCATGAAGGCATACCCGATAAATCCTTGTAGCCGCCCCCATTTGGTAGGAGTCATAACACGAATTTTCTCATTGTTTAACTCGGTTTTTTTAGAAGGAATCATTGTTCCTCCAACGCCTTCTTTCGGCTGGTAGATCAGATTTTGTTCCTTACCGGAACCTCCGGTAGCAAGGATCGTATGAGCAACGGGATGTTCCTCATAACGCATCGGCGCAAAACAATCAACACTGTCGATTCTCTG
>ULRR01009530.1_pt1 | contig 16514 bp, 15 predicted proteins | sample 1955651 | NCBI WGS metagenome assembly ULRR01 (sample SAMEA4835688, study PRJEB28245) | human gut metagenome | biome: gut microbiome; material: fecal sample | place: Denmark | collected 2008
GAGTGCAAAGGTACAGCTTTTCGCCGAACCTGCAAGCAACTTGAAGCTTTTTTTCAAACTTTTTTCGAAATGTTTTATAAAACCACTGATATACAAACGGTTATCAGCATAAAAAATTATCAGGAGAAGGCATTGCCCGTCTCTGATATACACCTTATATATTATTACGCGCGCGAGACGGCACGCTCAAAAAAACGAAAATATATCGGATACCAGATGAAAATATATGAAAAGCCATGCGAAGATAGGTGCATGTACTGACGAAACTATATGCGTAAACGCACGCATATAGTCGACATATTCATTAAAACCGGAAAGGAAAAGCCGGCTTTATTAGCGGCAAAAGAGAGAAATAAGCAACGGAACACTCATTTCCAGGATAATTCCATGCAAAATAGCCAACGGAACCCAATTCTTACCCGAATAACGAGAAATCATCGGCAACATGACATCCATCGAATTGATGCCGGCGGCTGATATCGGCGCCAATTTCCCGAAAACCTTTGTAAAGAGAGGAGCACCCAACAAGGAAATCATTTCACGGATGATATTCGCCAATAAAGCCAACGTACCCAACTCAGCAGCTACCTGGACTCCTACCGATGCACTTTTTATTTCGGTTATCAACACCGACGAAAGGGAATAATAGGCAAATCCACTTCCTACCGCCATGCAATCAGCCGTTCCCCACTGAGTAAGAAAGAAGCTGGCGAAGAAAGAGAATAGCAATGTACCGGCAATCGTAGATAAAGGAACGAGCAACATCTTGAAATTCAACGCCCGAAGCATATCTTTCAAGCCTTTATTGGAACCGATACTGATGCCTACCTGCAGGATAAGCGCATACAAAATCATCATGGTGGTATTGCTTTTCACCCATTCTACAGGAATCATGTGATAAGCTCCCAACAAACCTCCCAGTGCAAATATACAGATAATGAATAAACTATTTTTCATCATTCCTCCCTTCTTTTTTAAACAGAAAACGATAGGCAAAATACGCTCCGACCAAACTTCCGGCAGTTCCCAGCACAGCCAGGAAAGCCGCCTGATAACCAAACTTATCCAAGTTTTTCACTAATTCATCGTTCGACCCGATGGAAATGCCAAAAACAAACAACATTAAAAATACGGTACCGGAAATCGTCTTCTCGATATTGTGCAAAAAGCTCGCCTTACGGCATACATAACCGATTCCCATACCTATAATCAACAGAAACAATACGGTAAACATACTTATCCGAATGAAAAGATACGACAACAAAACACCGTCTTCCCTCTTGCAAAAGACGTGCTTATAAATAAAACTCACTGAAGAAATAGAAGAAATAAATGTGCGGACACGCTTGCCGCCCGGTCGTTTCTCAAAGGAAACCGGTAAACCAATGTGCAACAAACGGTCTGTGCGTCTCTTCTTGCCGACACGCACATATTATCAAATCCCTATGTTGCACTAAAAACATCATCTTATACTCTTCGATTAATTCGGGGGCAAAGATAAGCATTCTAATCGAGATAAAGAATATATATGCGAAAAATATTCTCTATCTCTATCTAATAATCCGTTTATAGCTTGCTCATGAAGCGTTCCCGGTCGACCACATAACGGATATGGGTGGCTTCGCCCACCGTTCCTTTCGTATCGGCAGCCGTAATGCGGAAAGAAAGTTTCCGTCCTTCCACGGTTTCCAAGACAGCCGTAGCCGATACTTCTTCTCCTACTGCCGAAGGTTTCACATGAGTGGTTTCAATAAAGGCCCCTACTGTGGTAGAGCCTTCGGGAAGCTCTGCCTGCACGGCCTTCATCGCCGCGTTCTCCATCAATGCCACCAATGCCGGCGTGGCAAACACTTCCAAGTCGCCGGAGCCTAACGCCACCGCCGTATTGGCTGAAGTCACTTTCACTTTACTCGTATAAGTCAGTCCTTTTTCCATACTTATTTTCCTTTATTATTGTCCATAGATGCGAATAGCCTGCTGATGTCATTGCCCGACGGATGCTGGTAAATGCGCAAGCCGAACTCCGGCATAATAGCAATGAAATGATTGAACAAATCGTTCTGTATGCCTTCATAGGTTATCCACTCGATGGTATCGGCAAAGCAATAAACCTCCAGCGGAAGCCCTTCGGGAGTAGGCTGCATCTGACGCACCATCGTCATCATCTCGTGATTGATGGAAGGATGCTGCCCCAGGTATTTCAGCAGATACATCCGGAATACTTGCAGGTTGACCACCTCCTGCCCTTCTTCGGGCATCTCTATCCATCCTTTCGCTACAAAAGCCTTGATTTCGGCATCGGTACAGAAACGGATGGTCGTCATATCAATATTCAGCGACCGCTTGATACGTCTGCCTCCATTCTCCCACATCCCGCGCCAGTTCTGAAACGAATCGCTCACCAAAGCATACGGAGGGATGGTGGTAATCGTCTTGTCGAAATTCTGCACCTTGACGGTAGTAAGCGAAACTTCTTTCACGAACCCGTCGGCACCGTATTTGGCCATTGTCACCCAGTCGCCCGGACGCAACATGTCATTGGCGGAAAGCTGCACGCCTGCCACCAGTCCTAAGATACTGTCTTTAAATATCAACATCAGCACGGCAGCCGAAGCACCCAGTCCGGCAAGTATCGTTGCCGCATTCTGGTCAATCAGAATACTGATAATCAGAATAAAACCGATAGCGATGGAGATAAGCAATATCATCTGGTAAATGCCTTTCAGCGGACGGTAGCGCAAAGCCTCGTGCTCGCTGGAGATTTCGTAAAGCGATTTAAGGAACGAATTGACCAGCATCAGTGTCGCTATCACCAGGTAAATGAGGCACGCCTTGAGCAAGATATTCAGCACGTGCGGATAACCGTCGAACGCAAAGGGCAGCAACAGATAAAAGATGATGGGCGGAATCATCCGCGAAAAGCTGTGCAACATGTCCTCGTTGAACAGATAGTCGTCCCATTTGGCTTTGGTCTTCGCCGTTATCTTCCGCACCGCCGGAATCAGCGCATGGCGGAACAATTTGGTCACAATGTAAGATACCAGCAGGATGGCAAGAATCAGAATCACGCGGGTCGTCCAGTCTAAATTCGCCTTATCAATGCCCATATCCGACAAAAGGCGGGCTATTTCTTCGTCTATATGTTCCATATAACAGTCAATTATTTGTTTTTCGAGACAAATATACAAAGGTTTTTTCATATATTTAGCCCCCGAAATCGCTATAACCTGTTAAGAATAACTATATGATACGTATTTACCACTGCCTTTTACTGGGAATCTGCTTCGCTCTGACTGCCTGCATCCGCGAAGATTTCGTCTATGGAGAAGCAGGCATCCTGCCGGGCGACCGTCTGCCCGAATTCCGTGTCGAGCTGAACGATGGCTCGTCACTGACCACTTCCGACCTGAAAGGGAAAGTTTCCGTACTGGTATTCTTCCATACCGAATGTCCGGATTGCCAGGAAGAGTTTCCCGTTATCCAGCGACTGTATGACACTTATCAGGAGCAGGATTCCGTTGTCGTCTACTGCATCAGCCGCGAACAGCCTGCCGATGAAATCGAAGCCTATTGGCAGGCACACGGACTCACTCTGCCCTATTCGGCGCAAGAAGACCGGAGCATATACAGTCTGTTCTCCGAACAAGGTATCCCGCGGGTCTATGTCTCCACCCCCGACCTGGAAGTGTACAGCACGTATACCGATGACCCGATACCCAGTTTCAATCAACTTACGGCCGACATCGAAGCGTGTCTGCATTAAGCCCCGTCAGAAATGTATGTTGACCGAATGCGTATTCATTTATTTAATAAATTCATGACTTGAAGATGGTTCTGGCAACTTATGACGTAACACTTGTCAGCTTTCGTCCTTATGGAGAGCATTGAATTTCCGTCTTTAGCCAGTGCGAAGAAACGCCCGCTTCGTTTGTTCCAAAACCATCCGATATGTCCGAATAGCCCACTGATTCCCCATATTCGGGCGTCATAAGCAATGTTTTGCTTAGGGCTGACTTCTCGAATGTCTTGAATGGGAATAATGATGTTTCCACACATCTTTTTAATGATAAGGTCGGTTTCTGTTATCGCCACACCTTTTATTTGTTGTGTAAAAGCATAAATTATTGTGCCAACAACGAAGCAAAACACCAGGCAGATTCCCCAAAAGGAGAATGATGTGCAGGGAAGTTGCGCCATCCGAATAATCATGATATAGAGTGCGTATACTAATAACAGACATACCAAAATCGTTGAAACCAACATGGCTTTTGAAAAATGTGATTTAAACACAGAAGTGGTTGAAGTTTCAGTAACGGTTGAATGTGTTTGAATGTGTTTTTGTTTCCATACTATCTTAGTTTATTGATTAATAATCATATTTCAGCATTGCCCGGTGTCCGGCATCAGACTGCAGTCTTTCTTTGATGTACAAATTTAGGCAAACTATTTTAAACCCAAAAACCTATTTTGAAAACTTTCGTCTTCGATTATACACTTTTGGGATGTTAAAAAACAGAGCATCAAAATAATCTAATATTTGGCAAATTGATCAGAGCGACTTTATAGCGGACAAATATTAGGAGATTTCTTCATTGTTTCTAATTCCGCATATAATGAAAAGTAGAATATCTAAATAACAAGCAACTAACATAATGCAAATAAAAAGACCGATACGACCTCCATAAGAGTAAAAAACTGGCAATATAAAAGATTTATAACTAATTCCTTATTCGCTTTCATCTTTAATCAGTATATTTGCAAATATCCAATCTTCACGCATTTGTAATACAGAAAAATGGGAACAGAAATAGTATTGGTAGAACAAGGAAAAACCGGGAAATGACCGACCGGGCAGTTAGGAAAGAGCGAGGCGACCGTTTCACGTTGGTGCTCCAATACGAGCCAACCCTCATTGGAAATGCTGATGAAGATAGCTTCCATATTGAATGTGGGCGCAAGAAGATTGATTAACAACAGGATAGAAGAATAAAGCCATGGCAAAGAAGCAACAGAAAGAAAAAAGCATAGAAGAAACCCTTTGGGAATCCGCCAACAAATTGCGGGGTTCTGTAGAACCATCGGAATACAAACACGTAGTGTTAAGCCTGATATTCTTAAAATACGCTTACGACCGCTTTGTCGAGCGACGTAACGAGCTGATTGCTGACCATAAGGAAGCGTTTGTGGATCAACCTGTATTCTATAATGCCAAGAATGTCTTTTATTTGAATGAAATCAGTCGCTGGGATTACTTGATGGAAAATGCCAAACAGAACGACATAGCCATCAAAATAGACGCTGCTTTGGCGCAGGTGGAAAAAGATAATCCGTCATTGAAAGGAGCTTTGCCGAGCAATTATTATTCAGGATTGGGACTGGACCGTACCAAGCTGGCAAGCCTGTTGGATGTAATCGGCAAGATTGATACGCAGAAAGACAAGGAACACGACTTGATAGGGCGTGTCTATGAATACTTCTTGGGCAAGTTTGCCATAGCCGAAGGTAAGGGTAAGGGCGAATATTACACTCCTAAGACAATTGTCAACCTCATTGCGGAGATGATACAACCCTATCGGGGCAAGATATACGACCCTTGCTGTGGTTCGGGAGGCATGTTCGTGCAGAGCATGAAGTTCATCGAGGCACATCACGGTAACCGAAAAGATATTTCCGTCTATGGTCAGGAATATACCAACACCACCTATAAACTGGCAAAGATGAATCTTGCCATCCGAGGTATTGCCTGTAACTTGGGTGAACGCGCCGCTGATACATTCCATGATGACCAGCACAAAGACTTGAAAGCTGACTTCATCATGGCTAATCCTCCTTTCAACCAAAAGTCCTGGCGTGCAGAAAATGAACTGACCAACGATCCGCGTTGGCAGGGATATGAAGTACCGCCCACAAGCAATGCCAATTATGGCTGGATTCTGAACATCGTGTCCAAACTGTCTGCCAACGGCATGGCTGGTTTCTTGCTTGCCAACGGCGCATTGAGCGGTGACGGCACAGAACTGAACATCCGCCGCCAATTGCTGAAAAACCATTTGGTGGAAGCCATCGTTATCCTTCCGCGCAATATGTTTTATTCCACCGACATCAGCGTGACGCTGTGGATATTGGCAGGCAACCGTAAAGCTCGCACTGTGGAGCAGAATGGCGAATTGGTGAAATACCGCGACCGGGAAAATGAAGTACTTTTCATCGACTTGCGCCAATGGGGAGAACCTTTTGAGAAGAAGTACATCCAATTCTCACCGGAACAAATCACCCGGATAGCTGATAATTTCCATAATTGGCAGCGGGAAGGCTATGAACAGACTTATCACAATGTTCCCGAATATTGTTATTCTGCCACGCTGGAAGAAATTGAAGCGAAAGGCTGGTCGCTCGTGCCGAGCAAGTATATCGAGTTCAAGAACCGTGATGAAGGCATTGACTTCGATACGAAGATGAAGCAACTGCAAAGTGAAATGCGTGAATTGCTCCGACAAGAAGAAGAAAGTAAAAAGGAATTGTCGAACTTGTTTGATGAATTAGGATATAAGTTATTATAACATATACGAAGTATGAAAAAGAATTTTATAGAATCTGCCGTAGTCAGGCAAAACGTTCTAAATAATACTTTTGCAATGAATGCACTTCAACAAACACTGTCTTTAGATGGCGTAATGTTCGAAAGCAAACTCACGTTTATTAAAAGACAGGTGGCGGAATTTTTTGAAGTCACAGAACGTACAATAGATTACTGTATTGAGAAGAATGAAAAAGAAATAGCAAAAAACGGTTACGAAGTTTTGCGCGGTAAACGATTGATAGACTACAAGCTAGCTTTTCAAAAACATTTTGGTAACGAAACTGATTTCGTTACCAAAACAACAGTGCTGGGTATCTTTGATTTTCGTGCTTTCTTAAACATTGCAATGCTATTGACAGATAGTGAAAAAGCGCGTAGTTTACGGAGTGCTATTTTAGATGTTGTAATAGACACCATCAACAAGCGTACAGGTGGAGGTACGAAATATATAAATCAGCGTGATGAAGATTTTGTTTCGAATATTTTTCGTGGAGAAACATATCGAAAAGAATTTACAGACGCTTTGCGAGATTGTGTTGCTATGGGAAACATAAAATACATGATTTATACAGATAAGGTATATAGTAGCATTTTTAAGGAGAACTCTGCTGAGTATCGTAAGATACTTAATTTGGAAAAATCTGAAAATATGCGTGATACCATGTATAGTGAGGTGTTAGATATCATTGCCAGTTATGAAGCAGGATTTGCAGAAGCATTAAGAAACAGAATGAAAGAGAAAGGACGTAAATTATCATCTCATGAAACAGATGTCTTATTTTCTGAATTTGAGAATCAACGTCTTTGGGCACCATTACGGGAAAAAGCAAGAAATAAAATGGCAAGCCGGGATTTGTGTTTCCGCGATGCGCTGCATAAGAACCTTGAAGAGTATATCAGTGCGGTTCCCCAAAGTGATTTCGAACGTTTTCTTGGAGAAAAAAGTATGGAACTTGATAAACGTCTGGAAGAATATAGGGATGCCTTAAAACGACTAAAAGATCGAGATTGAGATGGAAGTAATATACATTACACACGAACAAGCCATAGAGACCCATAAAAAAACTATCGAATACAGTGGTGGGGGAAATATGTCTATACTAAATATTGGTTACTTGGATAGTGTATTGGAACACATTCAAAATGATGATTATTATCCAACGTTTGAAGACAAACTGGTACATCTTGTTTGGTCAATCAATAAAAATCACTCCTTTTCGGACGGTAATAAACGTTTGTCCATCACTTTGGGTAGTTTGTTCCTCCTTTTAAATGGTCGTTTATATTGCAATAGGCGTTTCCTTCAAGAAATGGAAAATATCAGTTATCACCTAGCCTCTGGGAGTATTGATAAAGATTTGTTGCGGGATATTATTCATTCTATTCTTGAAGGAGAAATGGATTTTGATGAAGATTTGAAGATACGTATTCTTATTGCTATTGATGACCAGTTTATAGAATTAAATGAAGAAGATGTCAATCATGAAGAATGATTATAGACGGTTGGGTGACTACATCCGCAAAGTGGATGTGAGGAACAAGGATTTGGAGGTGACGAAGCTTTTGGGAGTCAGTATCTCCAAAGAATTCATACCGTCTATAGCAAATACGATTGGAACGGATATGTCTTCTTATAAAGTAGTTGAGCCCTGGCAATTTGCATACGGCCCTGTTACCTCACGTAATGGAGATAAAGTTTCTATTGCATTATATAAGGATAATGAGAACGCGATAGTTTCACAAGCTTATACCATATTTGAGGTTAAGAACAAGCTGGAACTTCTTCCTGAATACCTGATGATGTGGTTTCGCCGTTCAGAGTTTGACCGTTATGCCCGGTTCAAGTCGCATGGCAGCGCACGGGAGATTTTCAGTTGGGAGGAAATGTGTGATGTCATGCTGCCCGTCCCTCCTATCGAGCAACAGCAAAAGATAGTTGCAGAATATGAGACCGTTACCCGCCGCATCCGCCTCAATGAGCAAATCATTGCCAAGCTGGAAGAAACGGCGCAAGCCCTTTATCGCAAGATGTTTGTGGATGGGATTGATAAAGAGAATCTGCCGGAAGGATGGAGGATGGGGACGTTAGGAGAGATTGCAGAATATGTTAAAGATAAAATTTCGTTAGAAGATATTGAAGATGCTGATTATGTTTCAACCGAAAATATGTTGAAAGATAAAAAAGGTATAATATTTTCTACGAATAAACCTGATAATGGCAGAGGAACAAAGTTTAAAAGAGAAGATATTCTTGTTTCAAATATCCGTCCATATTTTAAAAAGATTTGGAAAGCTTCATTTGATGGAGCTTGTTCTAATGATGTCTTATGTTTTAGAGCAAAAGATAAAAATAACACATCACTCCTTTTTTATACAATAGAACAAGATTGTTTTTTTGACTATGTAATGGCTGGCAGTAATGGAGTAAAAATGCCACGAGGAGATAAATATTGGATAATGAAATATCCAATATTAAGACCTCCCCAAAAAATTATTGTACAGTTTCAAATGAAAACATATGCTTTACATAAATATATATTTAATTGTAAACAAGAAAAATTACAAATGCAAAAATTACAGTCTTTGCTATTAGCGAAAATAGGGCAATAAAAGAAAATGATATGAAAAAGAATGTGCAACAAGAGTTTTTTGAGCTTTGTCTAAACACAAAAAGTCATAGTCTATCAACATATGATTTAATCGCTTATTTAACAAATGCGAATAAACTTATCACCTCTATAAATCAAACACTAAATGTAAAATACTGTATTGGTTTTGATCAAGTAGAAGTTGATGTTATCGCATTAAAAGAAGGTAGTTTCAAAATACCTCTTTGCATCAAAAAAATAACAAACAATGCAACATTTGCTAGTATCGCCGGAAGTATAATAGGTGGATTAGCCTTAAATCTGCTTACAAAAAATTCAGAGCCACAAACTGTTCATTATGGTGAAGATACAGTAATAGTTACAAGTGATGAACTTTTGAAAAATAAGAAAACAGCAAATGCTGTTGGAAGTATCGCCAAAATGGCGGTAGAATCAGATGGCATCAAAGATATTATTGTTACTTATGAAAAGCCTAACGGAGAACGAGATCAAGTAACTATAAATAAAAGAACCCTATCACAAGTAATGTATGATGAACCTGAAGAAGAAAGTATATCAAATACGGTAACAAATGTTACTTTAGAGATTGTTTCTCCTGTTTTTGTAGATAAGCCTGCATTTTGGAAGGTTACTTATGACAACAAAACATTTACGGCCCAAATGACAGACGAAGACTTTTTAGAGAAGATGAATCTGCAAAAACTCTCATTTGCTCCAGGCGACGTGATTATTGCAGATATGGAAGTAATGGCAAAAACAACAGAAAGAGGAATTCGTCTTAAACATTACATTCGCAAAGTACACAAATATCCGAGATTTAGTAGAATTATAAGGAATGAACCTGATTTATTTGACAATATCACTAGTGTCCACTAAAAAAATAGAGGACGAGTTAAAAATTATAATTACTAAATAAATTTGGTCCATCAAGACCGCTTTGTTCTTTGACATTATTGAATTTAGTTTTGCTGAAGAGATCCCTTAATGGAGTCTTATCCGTAAGAGAAATGCCAAGAATTTGTAGAACCTCGTATGTCGATCTGTCCAGTTTCATATCATGTTGCATGATAGCTACAAGACAGTAGGCAATGATTGCTGAGTAGACTTGTATCTTTACAGCGTTCTCAGAAGTCCCCCAAAATTTCTTTATTTTAAGGTGTTGCTTGAGCCATTTAAAGAACAGTTCCACTTGCCAACGATTCTTGTAAAGTTCCGCGACCTGTAAGGCTGGAATATGTTTTGCATTTGTAAGATAAATGAACTCCCGTTCGTATTCTTCATCCCAAAACCTCACCAAACGAATCGTTTCAGGGTATGATTTTTGGGTATAGAAACCGGTAAGTTCAATCTCACAGTCGGACTGTATATTCTTAGGTAAACGCCGTTTCCATTTGAGTACTTTCGCCTTAATATTTGTTTTAGCCCGTACAACAAAAAACGAATCCATCATATGTATCTTATAGAGACGATGATAATCGTTATATGCACGGTCGAAAACATAGAAAGAGCCAGACTCATAAGGTATTACATCCATTGCCCTGACATCGTTTATCTTTGCTTCGGTTATATGGATAAAGGCAGGTACTTGAGTCTCTATATCATACAACGTATGGATTTTGATACCTCCCTTATGTGTACGAAAGTTTGCCCAAGGAAACAGTTTCAGACACAAGTCAATCGTTGTAGAATCGAAGGCATATACATTTCCGTTTAGTTTGAATATGTCATTTATTCTTTTCTTTCTGGCCTCGCTTATCATATAGAATGCGAAGTCCTCAAAGATACGGTAGTTCCGGTTTTCGTTTGCTTTTGCAAGATTACTCCGAGTGACATGTTTCCCAATTCCAAGATGGTAGCATTTCTCTTGATGTGCATTCAAAGCAACAATCAAGTCTCGAAGGCTTTCACGGTTGCACAATTGTCCGAACATCAAAGTAAGAAGTTGATTCCAGCAAGTAAAATGCTTAACATACTTGTTGCCATCATACTTCTTTACGATACGGAGAAACTTGTAATTGTCTAAAAACTCAACCATTTGGGCGAAAACGTATTTGTCTTTATTCATATACAGCCTAAGTTAAGGCTGCAAAGTTATGATTTCAAATCGTTGCGTAAGAAAATCTCTTGTAACGAACTGTAATTCAATTATTTCAAAGAACTATTTGCGATTTTTAGTGGACAGTAATGTGACAATATAGAAAAATAATAAGTATGCCACACTTCAACGAACACGCCCTCGAACTCTCCATCATGGAGTTGTTTCAGCAAGAGGGATACACATACACCAATGGAGAGGAAATCCATAAGGAAGTGAGCGATGTCTTGCTTCGGGACGATATGCGACTGTACCTACGCGACCGATACAAAGCCGAAGACATTACACCTTTGGAAGTGGAGCGTGTGCTCGCCATGCTGACCGCCAATGTGGGCTTCTCCTTGTATGAACAGAACTGCCATACCTATTGGTTGATGACCGAGGGTTTTTCGTTGAAGCGTGAAGACACGGCCCTGCCCGATTTGTTTATCGAGCCGATAGACTTTAGCAAGGAGGGAAAGGGGAACAACCTGTTCCGCATTGTCAATCAGTTGGAAATACAAGGAACGGAGAAACGTATCCCCGATGGCATTGTGTATATAAACGGGCTACCCGTGGTGGTATTGGAATTCAAAAGTGCGGTGAAAGAAGAAACCACCATCATGGACGCCTATACACAACTCACCGTACGCTACCGCCGTGATATTCCCGATCTGTTCAAATACAATGCCTTTGTGGTCATCAGCGACGGGGTGAACAATAAATATGGCTCCCTGTTTGCTCCTTACGACTTCTTCTATGCCTGGCGGAAAGCGGAAGCGGATGATAAGGTAACAGACGGCATCAACTCGTTGCTGACAATGATAAAGGGTCTGTTCCGGAAAGAGAGATTACTAAGCGTGATAAAAGATTTCGTATTCTTCCCCGATTCATCAAAGAACGAGAAGAAAGTAGTTTGCCGCTATCCACAATTCTTTGCCACACATAAACTGTTTGAGAATATACACATGCACTCCAAGCTCCATAAAGGCGGCGATGGAAAGGGCGGCACTTATTTCGGTGCTACCGGATGCGGCAAGAGCATCACAATGCTGTTTCTTACCCGCATGCTGATGCGGAGCCGGAAATTTGCCAGTCCTACGATTCTCCTGATAACCGACCGCACAGATTTGGACGACCAATTATCCAAGTTGTTCGGCACAGCAAAGAAGTTCATCGGCGATGAATGTGTGGTGGAAGTGGAAAGCCGTGACAAGTTACGCGAACATTTGGCCGGGCGAACCAGCGGTGGCGTATTCCTGACCACCATCCATAAATTTACGGAAGATGCGCGGCTTTTGTCTGAAAGGGCAAACATCATCTGCATTTCGGATGAAGCGCACCGCTCGCAGACTAACCTGTCCTTGCAAGTGAGGCAGACGGATAAGGGCGTGAAACGCAACTATGGCTTTGCCAGATACCTACACGATTCCTTGCCTAATGCCACGTACGTAGGTTTCACGGGAACACCGATTGACACCACGATAGATGTGTTTGGTGAAGTGGTAGATGCTTATACGATGACCGAATCGGTAGCGGATGGTATCACCCGGCGTATCGTGTATGAAGGACGTGCCGCCAAAGTATTGCTCGACAACAAGAAACTACAGGAAATAGAACGATATTACAAGCAATGTGCCGAAGAAGGAGCCAATGAATACCAGATAGAGGAAAGCAAGAAGGCTGTCACAAAGATGGAAAGCGTCTTGGGCGATTCCGACCGCCTGCAAGCGGTGGCGGAAGATTTCATTGCGCATTATGAGAAACGTGTGGAAGAAGGAAGCACAGTGGAAGGCAAGGCTATGTTCGTCTGTTCCAACCGTACAATCGCTTTCAACCTTTATAAAAAAATTATCGCTTTGCGTCCCGAGTGGGCAAGGATACCCGGCGAAGAAGCACATGAAAGTAATTATATGATGGCGGCAGAGTCACGTCCTCTGTATGGGAACCAGGAACTCCCTATCGAAAAAATAAAGCTGATAATGACCCGAAGTAAAGACGATGAACCGGAACTTTACAGCTTGCTGGGAACAGATGATGACCGCCGCACTTTTGCCGAAGAATTCAAGAAGCCCAAATCGAACTTTAAGATTGCCATCGTAGTGGACATGTGGACAACGGGCTTTGATGTGGAATGTCTGGATACAATGTACATTGACAAACCTTTGCAGCAGCATACTTTGGTACAGACCATTTCGCGGGTAAATCGTGTTTATCCGGGGAAAGAGAAAGGTTTGGTAGTGGATTATATTGGCATTAAAAGCAATATGAATGTGGCGTTAAAGCGCTATGCACAAGGGGATGCCAATTTGGATTCAGTGGAAAGCGTCGAGCAGTCTGTTACGATGGTGAAAGATGAATTAGATATTATCCGCCGGATGTTCAGTGGATTTGACTACTCTGTGTTTACGACCGGTACGCCCTTGGAGCAACTGGATTGCTTGAATAGAGGAGCCGAATTTATGCAACGCACCAAAGAACAGGAAAACTTGTTTATGGGACATGCCAAAAAGTTGAAATCAGCGTTTAACTTGTGCAGCAACAATGAAGAAATCAGTGATGCGGAACGGGAGGAAATCCATTATTTCACCGGTGTACGCTCCATCATTTATAAACTGACCGTTGGCGACACGCCGGATATTTCGCAAATGAACCGCCGTGTCAGCGAGATGATAGAAGAAGCAATACAGTCGGAAGGTGTAGAGGAAATTATTCAAATAGGCAGCAACAAGGAAAATCTGGATGTACTGAGCGAGGAATATATGGAACGTCTCGGCAAATTGAAGTTGCCCAATACAAAGGTGAAATTGATGGAACGCTTGCTGAAAACCGTTATCACGGAATTCAAGAAAGTGAACAAAGTGAAAGGTGTGGATTTCTCCAAACGTCTGAATACGTTGGTGGACAAATACAATGACCGCCGGGATAGTGCCATTTTTGCGGATGAAGTATTGACGGAAGTAGCTAACCAGATGGCAGACTTGTTGAAGGAATTGAACAAGGAAAAGAAGTCTTTCCTTGATCTGGGCATCAGTTATGAAGAAAAAGCCTTTTATGACATTCTTAAATCCATAGCCAAGCAATTCGGATTTGAATATCCGGAAGACAAACTCTTGAAACTTGCGGCAGCAATCAAGAAGATTGTGGCGGATAAGTCCAAGTATACGGACTGGTCTACCCGAGATGACATAAAGGCGGAACTAAAAATGGATTTGATTTTGGTTTTGGCAGAATATGGCTATCCTCCGGTAACAAACGATGAGGTGTTCAAGGAGATTTTGGAACAAGCGGAGAATTTCAAGAAATATAATGAATAAGAATATGCCTACCGAATCCCAAAACATAGAGTTCAAAGAATCCTGGCGCGACGAATACCAGAAATGGATTTGTGGCTTTGCCAATGCACAAGGCGGTACGCTTTATATAGGAATAAAGGATAATGGCGAGGTGTGCGGCCTGCAGAACGCTAAGAAGTTGATGGAGGATATTCCTAACAAGGTGCGCGACATGATGGGCATCTTGGTGGATGTCAACTTGAAAGAGAAAGACGAGAAATCCTATTTGGAGATTGTAACCGAAGCTTATCCTTACCCCATCAGTTTCCGTGGCAAGTATTATCAGCGGAGCGGTGCGACTAATCAGGAACTGAAAGGAGCGGCACTCGACCGCTTTATGCTACGCAAGCAGGGAAAGACGTGGGATGGTGTGCCTGTGCCCTATCTGAAAGCGGAGGATTTGGATAACATCACATTTGATTTGTTCCGCAAGTATGCCAAGCGAAGCGGGCGTATGGAGGAAGCAGACTTGATGGACGATAACCACGGACTATTGGAAAAGCTGCGGCTCTATGAGGGCAGTTATCTGAAGCGTGCTGCCGCTTTGCTGTTTCATCCCGACCCGGAAATGTATGTAACCGGTGCGTTTGTAAAAATTGGTTTCTTTCGCGAAGGTATGGATTTGGTGTATCAGGACGAGGTACATGGTAATCTGTTCCAGCAAATTGTAAAGCTGATGGATTTGCTTTGCACCAAATACATGAAAGCCATCATTTCCTACGAGGGCATTCAACGGATAGAGACATTGCCCATACCGCGTGAAGCTCTGCGTGAGGCGTTATTGAATGCCTGCATTAACAAAGAATATGCAAGCAATTCACCTATACAGATTCGTGTGTATGAGAATAAACTGGAGATTATCAATGCAGGCATATTACCTGATGGCTGGACTATTGATACATTGCTCTCCTCACACGGGAGCCAGCCTTACAACCCTGATATTGCCAACACATTCTTCCGTGCAGGTGAGATTGAGGCATGGGGACGTGGCATCGAACGTATCATAACGGCTTGCAAAAATGACGGCTTCTCTACACCGGAGTTTCGCTATGATGCTTCGGGTATTTGGACAACATTCAAGTTTGAATACCCGGAAAGGGTAACAAGCCAAAGTGACCCAAAGACTACCCAAAAGACTACCCAAAAGACTACCCAAAAGCTAACGGAACAGCAGCAGGCGATACTGTTATTCTTAAAGGAACATCCAGAGGCAACCCGGAAGGAGATAAGCGAGAACCTTTCTGACATTACAGAAGATGGTGTAAAATACAATCTGTCCCGGCTTCAAGAGCTTGGTTTGCTGAAACGTATGGGAGGTAGGAAGCACGGATATTGGCAAATTATAGAATAAAGGAAGAAAATGTCTATGATATTCAATACCGCAAAGGTAGTAAAAGAACTATTCAGAATACTCCAATATGTTGTGACTTTCTTCATCTGAATAAACAGAGCCTGCAATTTATCAAGTTATATTATCCCGCTTTAGAAGTACGACAAGACGGTTAGCCTATCTGTAGCCAACAATCTTTCGAGACTATTTTTTCAATACATAATAGCGATTCCTATCAGCTGCTCCTTCCGACAGAGATAGCTTCGTTTCCTGCAAGATTATTAATCTTCCACGTGTAAGATTATTAATCTTCCGGCTGTAAGATTATTAATCTTATTTCGGACGAAGCTATATTCGTCCCGATACATTGCCCTTTAACTTTGCCGTGACAAAAGGAAGAAACAGGGAATTATCCGCACTGATACAGAACTTAAAAGTGCATTTTTCAGCCTTAACTTTTTCACAAAACAAATGCTTTCATTAAATTTGCCGACAACTAATAATTTACTAATACCAAAATAGTTAATCAAATGAGTTTGAAAATTGTAGTTTTGGCAAAACAAGTACCTGACACACGCTGTGTAGG